>Ga0315291_10010510_pt1 | contig 11313 bp, 11 predicted proteins | sample YL17G12_20_MG_FD_203070 | JGI IMG/M metagenome (GOLD analysis project Ga0315291, IMG submission 203070) | Sediment microbial communities from Yellowstone Lake, YNP, Wyoming, USA - YL17G12_20 | ecosystem: Environmental > Aquatic > Freshwater > Lake > Sediment | place: USA: Wyoming | collected...
CAGTTGAACTACCTCTGGGCCGGTTCCCCTACGCGGACGATGGAAAAGCTCTTTGGCCTGACCAGCCCCCTCATAAAGACGCCGCTGGAAATCTTCGCCAATCGCTCGACCTTTACGGGGCGTGCAATTGATGACCCAAGTTATCAGAATATGTTTAGAGAAGCTAATTCCTGGTTCGCCAAGGTGCCAGGACTCTCTCAGTGGCTTCAGGTCGAGGAGCAGGAAGTAACCGACCCCAAGACAGGCAAGGTTCGGAACATCTACAACTGCAACCCTGAACGGATGTACCTTCTTTCAGCGGTACTAGGGCGGTTTGTCTCTACGGCGAAGACGGTACAGCAAACGACTACTGCTGAGGGTGGTTGGGGGAAGTTGGCGGAGATTCTGCCGGTCTTCACGGGTGTTAAGACAAGCGAGATCGACCTTGCTCGTTCTACGGGGTTCGGTAGCGTGAAACGCACGGCCATATTTGATCAGGCAAATACACAATTAGACGTGGTGGCACAACATCTAATCGCCGGAGACATCAGACCCCAGGACTACCTTGACTTTCGGGGCGACGTTTTCCAAGACCGCCGCACCAGACTTGAGCAACTAGAAGAGGACTCTGTGAATCTGCCTTCGGAAGACCGCGAGGCGCTGCGCCGGACGCTGTTGGCCCCTGCCGAGCAGAAGTATCTGGCCTACCAGGAGATACAGCCGGAGATCGGGGTGAACGGACTTCCCGACTTCGATACCTACTACGCCCAGCGGGACGCAATAACCGAAACACTTACACCTGAAGAGACGCAATACTTCGCCGAGCGGCGCAAACAGGCTACCGCCGATATGCCGCCCGCGCTCAAGGCCGTGGAGGAAGAGTACCGTGCGGACACGGAGCTGATGCGGCCTTACTGGAAGCTAAGTGATACTGCTTGGGCTGTCGTACAGCGCCAGATACCTACCGTCGCCAACATAGGTTCGGTCGCCGAGTTGGACTTGGCAGTAGCGCGGGGCTGGCTGATGCTGGGACAGGCGAAGGCGGCAGAACGCCTATACAGCAAACTGTCTACGCAGGCGAAGGAGCGATACCTACGCCTGAACCCCGAAGTAGACGCTGCCCTCCTGCGTTGGGGATGGCGGGAGAATCCCCAGACAGGGACGGCAAGACAGATGGTAACACCGATAGGGGGCTTGACAAAAGGATAAACTGGGTAGACAATATAACCGAACTACGGTTCATATAGGAGGCCGCGACCCTCTTGGGCGTGGCCTCTTTTAACAACTAAGGAGAATCCAATGGCAGAGGACGAGACAGGTCAGGTTCCTCTCGCTCCCGCCGAGCCACCGGCTGAGGAAATCCCTGAGCAGGTGGAGGGCGAGGCGGTAGAGAAGCCCGATCTGGCGAAGCTACTCGAAGGGGTTGACCTCAAGGAGTTTATGAATCTCCCAGAGGTACAGTCTGAAGTGGAGCGACGTGCGGCCAAGCACGCCCGCAGCCAAACCGACGGCATACGCGAGATGATCACTGGCCTGAACCAGCGCATTGAGGATATGGGAACCCATGTCTCTCAACGTCAGGAAGACCAGCAGACCCTCTCTTGGTGGAACGGTTTGGACAACGACCAGCGGGCGCAGGTGATCGCTGAACGCAAAGACGTGATACACCGCGTCTCCGACGCCGAGCGGCGCTCGGAAGGCTCCACCAAACCTGTGCAGCAAGGGGGAGACAAGCCCGATGTGCCAACCCTGCAAGCCTGGATGAAGATGGGCTTTGACGATCTCAAGACCGAGTTCCCCGAATGGCAGGGGATGAGCGACGAGGAGTTTAGGGTCTTCGTCACCGAGAACAAGGGTAGTACCTACGCTGCAACAGTGGTCAATCTTGCTCGTAAGGCCATAGAACCAGGTCTCAAGAGCAAGGTGAACGCTGAGGCGGAGGCGCGATCCCGTGAGGAGATGGCGAAGAGACGGCCCGCAGAGGGCCAACCCGTTATATCGCCGTCATCCGGCGGAGCAGGCGATGAGTTCACGAGGCTCGAAAGCAAGATAGCGGACGGGACGGCGACGACCGAGGATTACGGGCGCTACGCCGAAATGTCCGCGCAACGAGGACTGTAAGGAGTAAACATAATGGCGGCAGGAGTTACTACTAGAGCTGCCGTTCCGTATTCTGTCCCAACCGAGTTTATTGCTGCGATACGCCTGAAGACTCAGGTGGGTTCGATTATGAGAAACCTCATTTTCTCTGACGACCTACCGGAGGGCGAAGGGCCGATCTACGAACTCACAGAGCTGGCGCGGGTAACCGCGTATGCCCTGACCGAGGGCGTGGACATGGCCCAGGTGCAGCAAATAACCGATGCCCACCTAGAAGTTACCCCTGCGGAGTTTGGCGCTCAGGTCTTCATTAGCGACCTGGCGAAGAACCAGATCAGCCGCAGGACTAACCTGATGCGGATGGCCGGTCAAATCCTTGGCAACGCTTTTATCACCAAGGAGGACGTTGACCTCATCTCGCTGATGGACGGCTTCAGTGTGGCGTTGGGCGCCGCGGGAACGGCACTTGTGCCTGGTTACATCATGGCCGCAGGCGCGGCTATCAAGGGCGGCGGGCAGGCAACGGCGGCTATCACCGCTGGTACGCAGGAACCTGGCCCCGACCCAATCCAGGGAGTCTTTACGTCGGCTCAGATGCACGCGGTTCGCAAGGCTATCGCACTCGGTACGATGACGACTTCGGGTGTCGTCGCGCCGCGCAGCGGCCTCGCGGACGCTGTACTCACGGGCGCAAAGGTAGGCAAGATCGGCGACGTGAATGTCTACATCGACGACAACATCGGCAAGGACGCGAGCGACGACGCCAAGGGCGGTGTCTTTGCCAAGCAATCGCTTGTCCGCATCGGGTTCTCTGGCGGCCCCAAGATGGAGCCGGAGCGCGATGCGTCCATGCGGGGCACGGAGCTTAACATCGTCGGCATCTACGGCACGGGCGAATGGAAAGACGCCTGGGGCCGCGAGATGCTGTTCGACGCAGCCGCGCCCACAAGCTAGACAAATAGACGATGAGGGCATCCAAGCCCGCGTCTGAAAGGTCGCGGCGTACCGAAAGGTACGGAGGGACAACCCAGATTCGGAGGGAAACAAAATGGGATTCAACCCAAGACTTAATCCGGTAACCGTTGTGTCGCCGGAGATGGCGTCGTGTGCCACCAACTCTAGCGCCCGTATCCCGTTCTTCATCGCTCCCCGTGCGGGGCAGATAATCGCGGCGCGGGCCATCAACGGCACAACGACCTCCATCGTGTCGGGCACAACGACTGGTAGTTCCGTGGACTTGTATTTGTGCAAGAACTCGACGGCTACCGGCTCGCGGATTGCCTCCTTCAACGGTAGCGGTACGACCGTCGCTACGCAGGGTACGGCTGCTCTCATTATGAGTACCAGCACGGCTCTGAGCCGCCTCGCGGCGGGGGACATCCTGTTCTTCGAGTTCGTCGGCGTTGCCAACAACAACGCCTCCAACGCGGGCCTGAAGTTGCAGGTAGACCTGATGTACGCCTACGGGCCGGACGACTCGGCGGCAATCTAACAACTGAATAGCGCAGGGGGCGGTTAGTCCCGCCCCCTGGCAGGACTTATGAAGATTCTTCTTGTCTCGGATGGCCCGTTTCACACGACCGGATATGGCACCCAGATTGATGTTCTGTCTCGTAAGATGGCAGCGGATGGGCACAAGGTGTTCGTCTATGCCCCTGGCGCGTTCCACTTTGCCGAGACTTCCTGGGCAGACGGGATCACCGTACTAGGTGGTTGGGGAGGTGATCGGTGGGGAAACGAAGGGCTGATCAACTATCTCCTATGGCTAACTCCCGATGTCGTGATCACATGGCTCGACTGCCAGGGATTGACCGCATACGGCTGGACGCCCGTTCCGACAATCATGTGGGCACCCATAGATACCACGCCAATTCCTATGGGGGAAGTGGGAATACTCAACCGTGCCGCTCACTTGCTTTCGCCCTCAAGGTGGGGGCAGGAAGTGTTGGCGAGTCAAGGGCTTGAGTCTACCTATGTTCCCTGTGGTCTTGATACCGACCTTTTTGATATTGACGATGAGGCTCGCAAGCGCTGGCGAGCGGCCCAGACACCGCCGATAGCTGAAAGCACCTTCCTTGTCGGCATGGTCGGCCTGAACAGCGGCTCCCCCGACCGCAAGGGCTACGGCTACGCCCTTGACATCATGCGCCGGTTCATGGATGCCTACCCCGATGAAGACATCCAGTTCTATCTACACACGAACGCCGAAGGCGACCAGGGCGCAATTAACCTTCTTGAGTTACGTACAACACTGGGACTAGGGGGAGTGATGCACTTTCCTCCTCCGCGCCTACCGTTTGGTGCCGCAGCAGGGTATATGCGCGATATGTACAACGGCTTCGATGTCTTCCTGCATACGTCTTTAACCGAGGGCTTCGGCCTTCCCGTCATCGAGGCGCAGTCCTGCGGAACCCCTGCCGTAGTCAACGCGGCCACGAGTATCAGTGAGTTAGTGATGAATGGTGGCAAGGCCAAGCCGTTGACCGATATGTGGGTAAATACGACGACTAAGATATTCGTCCCCGACGTATCGGCCATGCTGAAAAAGCTGGAGAAGGAGTACCGCCGCTGGAAGGAAGATGCACCGGAGAAACGTCTGCGGCGGCGAAAGGCGATTCGTGCTACCACCCTTCGTTTTAACTGGGATGATGTCTACGAGCGCTACTGGCGACCCGTGCTGGCGGACATACCCGCGCCCGTAACCTGGGACGATGGGCCACGTAAGTTAATGCTCGGTGCTGGCGGTAGTGCGAAGCAAGACAAGGAGCAAGGGTTCGTCACCCATGACTTAGACAAGTTCTCGCCTGACATAGACGTGGCCCACGATCTCACGATATTCCCCTGGCCGTGGGACGACGATTCATTCGACTATGTCCAGATGGTAGACGTAATCGAACACCTGCGCCCCCATCTCGTGCAGACAGTGGACGAACTCTGGCGGATAACTGCGCCGGACGGGTACGTTGCCATCCACACCTGCGAGGCTGGTTCGTGGCAACTTATGACCGACCCGACCCATGTTCGGGGCTTCACCCTTGATAGCTTTGACTACTTCGACCCCGACACGGATTGGGGTCGAACTTACACCTACAGTACGCGCCAGTGGAAACTCTGCATGAAAACAGTGGACAGTAGCGGGTTGCTGTTTGTTCTCCAGCCGAGGAAAGAGAAGAAGGAAGATGCCCGAAGTGAGACGATTCGGGAAACCGCCACGGCGATCTCCTGACCCGCACCTGATATTCAAAGACGCCGACCCGACGAAGAAGCCGGTCTTCTTCGGGGAGATCGCTTCCAAGACAGGCGGCAAGCGTCTGTTTGGGTCATGGGGCATGGACGCAGACGGCCAATGGGCGGGCGAAACCGAGGAGATGGGGAATCTCCAAGACGCGCCAGGGTTCTTCTATCTACCTATCTTCGGCGGCGGTTTGAATATGAGCCGCAGCGATATGCGGGAGTTCGTCGCGGGGATGCGTGAACGCCGCGAGCAGCAGGCGAAAGACCGGCCACCACCGCCAAACTTGATAGAGCGATACCGCGAGCTGCACGAGCTACGGAAGCGATTGCTGAAGGGCCACATGCAGTTTGCACTAGGAGGTCTGAAGAATGGTTAGTCCGGCAGTAGAGCAAGACGTGGAAGAGGAAATGGCAGAGACAGCCGTGCCAGACGAATCGCTGGTGCGGAAGAGTGTGCGTTTTCCAGGGGAGAAGGGTGGCCCCGATCCGTCTACTCTCATCATGTCCAACATGGAAACCTTCTACCACAAGAACGGGACGACTAGCGTGATCGCCGTACCCAACAAGGAGCCGTACCGCTCAAACCGACGGCGATACTACCTGAACAAGCGGGACGGGGAGGGCAACCGCATCTTCTTTAGCAAGCCGCAATGCCCTGCGCCCGTGCCGACGTTCCGCTGCTTTATTCCGATAGGGGGCGCGGGGAAGTGCAACAAGGGTTGCTACTCGCTCGGCGACCTCTACAACCACATCCACTACAAGCACCCCGAAGAGGCGGCGGGGCCTTACGCGGAGATGGTGAACGCGATCACCAAGAAGCTCCGCGAGGAAGCCCTTGACCCAGATACCCTGAAGGCGTTGGGAGTCCAGATGGTGCCCGTACCAGGAACCGACCTATCCGCTGCACCAGCGCTGTTCTGGTGCCGTGCTGAAGGCTGCAAGCGATTCTTCGATTCGGAACAGGGACGAAAGATGCACGAGAGCGGCCCACAATCGCCGCACAAGAAGGAAAAGAAGGAGGCTGGATGATGCCAGTCGAGGGAGTCATAAGTTACGAGACAGTTGACGTGGGTGCAACGGCTGTGGGGCTGACTGCGGCGGCGGCCAAGGGTGTAATCCCCGCTGCTGCCGAGGGGGTCGTTGAGGGTGCGCCAATTCGCTACTGCGTGGATGGTACAACTGCGGCAGAGAATACGGGGCGGTTGGCGAATGTAGGCGACGTTATCGAACTCCGCAACAGGGGTGAAGTCGCCACGTTCTCGGCGATTGAGGCTGATGCGGAAACGGGTGCGGGCATCGTTGCGTTTGCCCTGGGGGTGGACTGGAAGCCGTAAGGAGGTGGCTTATGGGGTGAAAGTTATCGGCTAGATTGTAGTTTCCCGTCTATCAAAAGTCCCAGTTTGGGCTACGGGAGAAAGGTAACAATAATGGCTCAGATATACGGTCTGGTAGATCAAATAAGTCCTGGTGCTGGTGAGGAGGGCAAGTGGGAAGAGCTGCACGTAAACCGTGATTTCGCCCTCCAGACGAACACCCGCGAGGGCTTGGTCGATAAGTGGACGAGAGAGGGGCGGGTATTCGTAGGTACTACCCCTGTCCAGGGTGTAGCAGAAACGATGAGCGCCGCCGGAACGGCCATCGTTCTGACTGACCCATCCCTTCGGTTCACGGTTCCCTCTGGCCTGGTTGTGGTGCCGATCAGCGTCCAGATTTCGGGCCACCACACCACGGCGAAGCACGCGATCTTCCAGGTTTTAGCTACCGCCTCCGACAGCTTCACGTCGGGCGGCGACGCGGTTGCGATGCCGGTTACGAACGCCCTGATCAATTCGACCACGCAGCAGAAAAGCAGCGGGGTCACCAACGTAAAATACTCCGACACGGCTATTGTTGAGGCTGCGCTGGTCGCTCCGCGTTGTCTGAAGTCGTACTTGAAGAACGCCACGGCGACCGACCCGACCGACTGGGTGCCTGAGTACAACATCCTAAAGGGCGACCCGATGGTCTACATGATCGGCCCCGCGTCGTTCCTGGTCTACGTGCTAGAGGAGACGGCGGCACTTGAGGCCGAATGGACGATGATGTGGGCGGAACTAGACCCAAGCGTCGTCCCGTAACAACTGAATAGCTGAGGGGGCGGGGTAACTCGCCCCTTCGGAGGACTTATCCATGCCTACATACCAATACAACTGTCCAGTCGGTCACTCGTTTCAGAAGCAGGCCGGACGCGAGGACAGCGAAGTTCCTTGCCCCCGCTGCGGCAAGACTGCACGGCGGGCACCCTTCGTCTACGATGGCCTACCCGCCATCATGGGCGAGACGGTAGCGAAAGGTAGATAGGGGGGCATCATGGCTCTCACAGCGTTGACCTTGCCGGTACTCCGGCAGAAGGCGGCGGCGAAGATCGGGCCGTTCCTTCAGGGTACAGTGGGTTCGGCAACCACTACGACAATCGTTGATGCCGCATCCCACAAGTTGCTCCGTTCTTCGGGGCAGAGTTCCCAGAAATGGGTGCCATCCTATCTCCTGCGACCCGCTGCCGTTACTGCAAGCGGGGTAGACCGCCTACGGGTCGTCGCGTCCTACAACCCAGTCACGGGCACACTAACGCATGGCGGCCCCGTCTACACCGACGTAACCGCGACCTCGGAGACCTACGAACTTCATCCCTACCTTGATCCAGACGACCACTACAGCGGCCTCTTGGCGGCTATCAACAATGCCCTCACCAAGAAGCTCTACTACCGAATCACACGCTGCCCCCTGACGCTTGTTCCCGATGGCGACATGGAGACCAGCGGCGTAACGAATTGGACGGCGACTACCCTGGCGACGAACGCTAAGGCAACGACGGCGGGCACCGTCTTCTGGGGCACACAGTCCCTTCACACGGTTACCAATGCCGCGAACGGCTATGACTCTAGCGATGCCATAAATGTTATTGAGCAACAAGGCTACTACGCGGAGGCCATCTGCCGTGCAGCGAACGCTACGTCCACGCCATCCTTGATAATCTATGATTTCACCAACTCAGCGGTGATCGACACGATTACGGCTTCGGACATCCTGGGCGGCGTAAGCGACAAGCAGATGGAATGGATATCCCTGAACGTGGGATTCACGGCACCTTCCGGCTGTAAGCAAATCAAACTCCGGCTTGCGGGTACAGAGAACGGCGCGGACATCTACTGGGATAGCGTGACTTTGTTGCCCCAAGCGCAACGTCAGGTCGTACTTCCTTCTTGGCTCACGGCCAAAGACCTCTTCGTGGGCGCTTACTGGGTCATGGGGAATCAGCCCCGTCAATTCCAGTATCAGAAGTTGCCGGTATCCAGTAAGGACATCGCTTTTGGGGCGTCGGATGCTGATTCGGCCACCATCGACCTGGGCCGACGGGCTACACGCCGCCTCGTGATTGATGCTTGGCGGCCCTACACCGCCTTTACCACGGGAGCCAGTATTAGTGAGGCTGAGAGCCGGACGGTAGACGAAGGGTGGGCATTATCAGCTATAGCAGTCGAGGCGCTGGGGCTGATCAAGGCGGGCAACTGTCTCGCAACCTACGACGGGGATATCGACCGCGAGTTGGCCGAGGCGCAGGCCGAGTACCTGAATCAGACGCGCCTGAATATGAGGAAGGAGCCTAGGCCCCTTTGAGCAAAGTCAAACTCTTCCCCCTAGAGCAACGCGGGCTAAAGTCCTACCTCAAGTCCTGCAACATGGACTTGCGCGACGGGACGATCAAGCCTGCGCCGCGCCAGATACAGATATCGCAGGGTGGCACCGCGAGCGACGACCCCGCACCGACGATGATCAGTTGGACGCACGGCGGGAACCCCGCTGCCTGGTTCGGGCAGTACACAAGTCTCAAGGCTTGCCAAGAGGGGGCCGTCCTCGCTCACACAACGGGGATCACGGCCACCTTCACGGACATCTGCCGCTTCGCTACCGGCGCGGCTACGCCAGTAGCGGCCATGATCGGCTGCTATGGCGACGGCGACTTTATCGACAGCTTTGACTCGGCTGCTACGGCGGCGGCCTCGACGGATGTGAAGTTGGTCTACGCGACAATGGCGGGGGCCGACCTCTACGGCGTAACCAACAAGGGGGTCTATTCCACCTACCACGTCTCGAAGTGTCCGGCGGGCAACGACCCGCTTGTGGCGGCGAGTTGGGGCACGGGCCTCCCCGTGGGTTCGCCCATGTACCCGATCAACTCCATACGTTCTATTGGCAACGCCGTTGTGGTCGTCAAGCCGGAGGGTATCTTCGTACTAGAGGCGACCCCGAACGCTTACGTGAACCGCCTGGACTGCGAGGTAGCCGTTCACGATGACAACGGCAAGGGGATGTTCGCGGGCAAGGGCCACGTCTTTATCCCGATGGCGGATGGCAGCCTGTGGATGTTCGACGGCTACAACATGACGGACGTTGGCCCCAAGCACCTCTCTATTCACCACCGCGACAACCCCCACTTGCGAGCGCCGATAACGGCGGGCTGCGTGGCGGGGGACTGGGTGTACGTGGCAACCGCTCCCTGGGAAGTGGGCTGGACGCAAGAGTTCGGGCTGAAGGTCTACAAATATGTTGTTGCCACAACGACCTACACCGACCTGACGACGAATACGACGGATGGGAAACTCTCTACCGTCGGCGCGGAAGGCGGTCTGGTCGAAAATGACTACATTTATGTCGGCGCAGACATACCGTTTGAGGCCGTAAAGTTCGTCATCGGCACACCTAACACGACGACCACGCCAGTACCAGCGGGCTTCTCGTCTGCCACAACTTATAGCACCGTTCCTTCAACCCCTAAGTGGTATGGCGCTTCTTGCGCTGCCACCGATGGTACGCGGTCGGCTACCTGCGGTCTCGCCAAGGATGGCTATATCCGCATACTGGGCACCACCGATTACGGCTGCCACCCTATTATGACCAAGGTGACACCACCCACGGGAACCGGCACGCCGCCGGAGAAATACTGGGTGCGATTCGCCATTGATACTGCTACGTTGTCAGCGGGAACCACGATAGCCGAAGTCTACATACTCCCCTCGCGGCCAGCGGTTTGCAGCGGGACGTTCAGCGGAAGCGCCCCTACTCTCACAAACGGCAACTTCGAGTACACGGGGCCGGACAACGCGGGGATGTACCCGCACATCCTGGCGGGCCGCATGGGGCCGGACGGCTGGGAGTGGTGGGACGTGTTCACACTTCAGACTACCGCGCCTATCACGGCGATGGCGTATATGACGTTAGATACCGGCCAGACGGAAGAGAACGCAGGGCCGCGCCTGGTGATGGCAACACAGCACTATGTCAACATCGTTATGATGGGCCGCGCTGACCGCCTGAGCGCGCCCGTAAACGAGAATTACACCGATGGCGCGAAGATGGGCACGCCCATCGTCTACCTCCTGCCGACCGACCTGTCTGACGGCGATACCAACCGCTCGACCATCGTGAAGGAAACCGCCGAATATCACGCCTACGCCGAGTATGTCAACAGTGCCGACACCCTGACGGTGTTGCAGCGCTTCGGTCATAACAAGTGGGACAAGGTAGGCACGGCCAGCAACGCCCCGACGCGCATGGACGCGCCGCACTCTCAGGGACTTCGGCTGGAAACCGCGATAGCCTACGAAGACGTGAACGTCGAGATCGCGGGGCCGTCTATCAGCCGTGTGGACGTGGAGTTTAAGGACACCGACTCTGACCCCACGCCGCAAGCGGACGCTGCCACGCCGGAGGTCGAGTAGTGAACCCCGCCGACCTTTTCCGCCAGAACATCGGTACGCTGCAAAACCTTCTCACCGCTTGGGTAAGAGACCTGATTCGCAAAGACCGCATGATGTGGCGGGACGACGGCGTAGATGTCGGTCAAGTAGACATCGTTGACATACTGGGTGCCTGTACCAAGAGCGGCAACAAGCTCACAATCGGCACCCTGACCGCCGCCGTCGATGCCGACACCCTCGACACCCTACACGGCGCGTCTTA
>Ga0315291_10010511_pt1 | contig 11312 bp, 11 predicted proteins | sample YL17G12_20_MG_FD_203070 | JGI IMG/M metagenome (GOLD analysis project Ga0315291, IMG submission 203070) | Sediment microbial communities from Yellowstone Lake, YNP, Wyoming, USA - YL17G12_20 | ecosystem: Environmental > Aquatic > Freshwater > Lake > Sediment | place: USA: Wyoming | collected...
TGGAAGAGACAGCAGCGACCGTCGGCTCGCCGGACGAGATCCGCGCCTTCGTGCTCAGCGGGCTGAACCGTTTTGGCTGCAGCGTGATCGAAAATCCTGATGGCTCCTGGCGCGTCCTCGTCACCAACCCGGCCTTGCAGACTGCCTCGGTTGGCACGGTGATTGGGCGGGCAACTTTCGACCCCGAGTGGGCGCTGGACGACCCCGACGTGACACTCCTAGACCTCGGCCACCCATTGGTGCGGCGGCTGATCGAGGAGGTGAAGCAGCGCACGTTCCGGGGAGAAGATGCGCAGCATTACGGGCGCACGGCTTACGTGGTCACGCCGGACGTAGACGAGGTGACGGCACTGTTTCACCTGTTGGCCCGTTACGTGGTGAACACCAGGCCGGCCTCGATTGTGGAGGAATTGTTGCCGGTGGCGGCGCCAGTCTACTCATCCTGTAGTGACGACTTCAGTCGTTCCTATGCCACGCGATTGCTGAAAGCGCAGCCCAGCGCCGAGACGCGCACCGAGGGGGAAGTGCGCGAGGCACTGGCCGATTCACTGGCATTGGACGGGCTGGAGGCACTCCTGGCCGATACGGTGGAGACACGGCGACAAGAACTGGTGGCCGAGCGGCACAGACTACAGGAGCAGATGGAACAACGAGAAGGCACGCAGACAGCCGCGTGGCTACGCGGGATCGACGACCTGTCGCCGGGGAGTTTTGACCTACTGGCAGTAACCGTCTTCTTTCCTGCCTGAGCCAACGATCATATTGTTCGTCTGATTACCTTTTGTATGTTATAATCTCTCTTGTAAATAGAATGTTTGGTATGAAAGGTAATTACGTGAAGAAGAGCGCCAAGACCCTGGGCCCGGCGAGCGCGGAACTGCTGCTCCGTCTCAGCGCCGAAGGAAAAACCATCTTCTCCGTCGCCGATGCCCAGGCCGTCACGGGCAAGCCCTATAAGGCCACAACCGCGCTCCTCGGCGAACTGGTGCGCAGGCGATGGTTGGTGCGTCTGGTGCCAGGCAGGTATCTGATCGTGCCCCTGGAGGCCGGATTGGAGGGCATGCCCATGGCCAATCGGTACGCGATCGCCCGTGAAGTACTGCGCCCTCTTCCCTACTACGTCTCCCACTACAGCGCGATGGAAATCCACGGGATGACCACCCAGCCGATCAACACGGTAACCGTGACTGTGCCCCGGCAAAGGGCCAGTCAAAACATCGCTGGCACGGGATACCGCTTCGTCTTTGCCAACCCGCGCTCTTTCTGGGGCTGGGAGCCGATGTGGGTGACCGGCCAGGAGCAGGTGCAGGTCAGCGATTTGGAGAAAACGATCCTTGACTGCGCTGCTCATCCTCACCTGTGCGGTGGGATAGGGGAACTGGCCAAGGGGTTGTGGCTGCGCAAGGATGCGCTGGACGAAAACCGCTTGATCACTTACGCTCAACGCCTGGATCACAAGGCGGCGGTCAAGCGGATCGGCTTTCTCCTGGAAACCTACGGCCTTGGTCGCCCAGAGGCTATCACTGCTCTGCAATCGCTCGCCAACCTGCGCTATGCGCTGCTCGATCCGACGTTGCCGGACGCAGGGCCATACCGCGTCCGCTGGCGACTGCGTATCAACCTGGATCCTGAAGAACTGAAAACCATCGTTTGGACGTGACGCAATGATCTCAACTGCTGAAGTCGCGAAACTGGCCCATCGCCTTGGTGTGGAATTGAGTTCCCTGCCGACCGACTTCGCCGCCAAGTGCCAACACAAGGGCCAAGACCCCAATCGGCTCGACGAGACCTTGACACGCAAGGCAGGAACCTTCGATAAACTGTGGGCAGTTCGTCTGAGAGTGCAGGTGGCGGAGTTACCCCACTTGAACGAGGTCCTGCGGTCGGTGCGGCGACACCTGCGGGACCTGGGGCTGATTTAGAGGTATCCGAAACGTGACCACTTCTACCCACATCACCACCTCCGGCGGCCTGATTAGCGCCGCTTTTATCGAGAACGTCCGCCAACCCGGCTCCCGCCAGCGCGGGGTCGAGCCCGAATCGTTCGCGCTGCCCTGGGCCGAACCTCCCAGGAGCCCCGCCGCGCTGGAGGAGAGGATTGCCACCGCCTGGGAACTGCTATTAGAGCGTTGGGACGCGGTCCGCAACGACCTGCCCGCGCTGGACATTTCTCAGGTGCGCTCCCGCTGGCTCCTGCCGCTGTTCGAAGCGCTCGACTTTCGCCCGGTCTACCTGCGCGGTGACACGATCCTCGACGAAGCTGGCAAGTTGCGCTTTCCGCTTTCCCATCGTGGATGGGACGGGGAAGGTGCACCGGTACTCCACACCGTCGTCCCGTCCCAGGACCTGGACGGACGGATGGTCGCCGGCCGGGGCATCAAGACCAAGTCGCCTCACGACATGCTGCAGGCCTTTCTCAACGCCAGCCCGACCGACCGCTGGGCCATCCTGACCAACGGCATCCTCTTGCGCCTCTTGCGCGACTACCACCACACCTTCACCAAAGGCTACGTCCAGTTCGACCTGGAATCCATCTTCGAGACGCGCAACTATGGCGACTTTCGCGCCCTCTACCGGCTGTGCCACGCCAGCCGCTTCGTCCAGACCTTTGAGGTCTCGGAGACCTCAAAGGTCTTGTGTCCGCTGGAGCAATTCTACAAGGACTCTATCGCCACCGGGATCAAGGTGGGCGAGGACCTGCGCGGGCAGGTGCGCCAGGCCATCGAGACGCTGGGCAACGGCTTCCTCGATGGAGAGTTGATCCGCCTATTGACGGGGGACGTGAAACGTGAAAACGTGAAACGTGAAGACGTGAAACGTGAGGGAAGCGTCACGGATCACGTTTCACGTTTCACGCCTTTCAGTCTGCTTCAACAGTACTATGCCGAGATACTTCACGTCGTTTACCGCATCCTCTTCCTGCTCTTCGCCGAGCAGCGCGGGATGCTGCCGGGACGCAGTTCGCTGTACGCGACAAGTTATTCCATCGCCGCCCTGCGCGCCCGCGCCGAGGGCGACCTCCCGGCCGAAGACGACTTTACCGATCTGTGGGAAGGGCTCCAGGTCACCTTCCGCATGGTGCGCGAAGGCGTCCCGGCCCTGGGCATCTTTGGCTACGACGGCGTACTCTTCGCCGAAGACCAGACCCCCCTCCTCGACGGCCTCCCCTCCCCTCTCCCAGGATTGGGAGAGGGGCCGGGGGTGAGGGCTTCCTCCCCTCTCCCAATCCTGGGAGAGGGGCCGGGGGTGAGGGCCATCCGCAACAGCGACCTCCTCCACGCCATCCGCGCCCTGACGCTCGTCGAGCGGGAGGGCGTGCTGCAGCGCATCTCCTACGCCGACCTGGGCGTCGAGGAACTGGGCTCCATTTACGAGAGCCTGCTGGACTATACGCCGCGCGTCACGACGGTACCCGAGGAGGTGGAGGGCCGCCAGGTCCCGGCCAACACCTTCTTCCTCGACCCGCGCGGCTCCGAGCGCAAGACCACCGGCTCCTACTACACCCACCCGTCACTGGTCAACGAACTGATCAAGAGCGCACTGCTGCCGGTGGCGCGGGAACGGCTGGCGGCAGCGGGACTGCCGGTGATTGAGGAGGCGGCCATCGGCGAGGCGACGGCCGGCCTCCTGACCGACTATGCCGGCCTCAGCGCCCAACAGCGCGCCGCCGGTGAACAGGCGCTTCTTTCCATCAAACTCTGCGACCCGGCGGCGGGGAGCGGCCACTTCCTGGTCAAGGCCAATAACGCCCTGGGGGCGGAACTGGCGCGCGTCCGCTCCGGCGACGAGTATCCAACCGAGGCCGAGGTGCAGGCCGCCAAACGGGACGTGCTGGCCCACTGCATCTACGCCGTGGACCTGAACCCGATGGCGGTGGAGCTGTGCAAGGTCAGCCTGTGGATCAACGCGAGCGTGCAGGATAGGCCGCTCAGTTTCTTGGACCACCACATCAAGTGCGGCAACTCTCTCATCGGCGCGACGCCGGAACTGATGGCGCAAGGCATCCCCGCCGAGGCCTTCGATCCGGGCATCACCGGCAACGACCGGGACACCGCCAACCGTTTCCGCGCCCAGAGCCGCCGCGAGCAGCAGGAATTCGAGCGGGGCGGCGGCTACCAGCCGGCCCTCTTCCGCGTGCGGGTGTACGAACCGACCGGCGAGGTGCGCGAAGAGTACCAGTACATAAGCGCACTGGCCGAGGACCGGCCTCACGCGGCGCGAGAGCGGTACGCGGCATACATGACTACCGGCGATTACCTGCGCAAGAAGCTGGAGGCCGACTGCTGGAGCGCGGCTTTCTTCTGGCCGTTGACCGAGAATACCGCTTGGGCGCCGACCTACGGCGAGTTCCAGCGGCTGCGCGACGAAGGCCCCCAGGCGCTGCCGCCGGAAGCCCTGGCGCAGATCGAGGCGCTGGCGGAGCAATACCGTTTCTTCCACTGGCACCTGGAGTTTCCCGACGTGTTTGGGACGACGGACGACGGCCGACAGCCGACCGGGGCAGAGCATCAGTCGTCCGTCCACTGTCATCCGTCGGCGGTCGGTTTTGACGTCGTGCTGGGCAACCCGCCGTGGGAGCGCATCAAGTTGCAGGAGAAGGAATTCTTTGCCGAGCGTGAGCAGGCCATCGCGGAGGCGCGCACTGCCGCCGAGCGGGGCAAACTGATCCGCGCGCTGCCCCAGGCGAACCCGGCGCTGCACGCCGCCTACGCCGCTGCGCTGCGCGGGAGCGAGGCGACGGCACATTTCTTGCGCACCTGCGGGCGCTTCCCGCTGGCATCCGGCGGGGACGTGAACACCTACGCCGTGTTTGCCGAACTGGCGCGGCAACTGCTGGCCCCGGTGGGGCGGGCAGGCATCATCGTGCCTCTCGGCATCGCCACCGACTACACCTACCGCGATTTCTTTGCCGACCTGGTGGAAAATGGGCAACTGGTGAGTTTCTACGATTTCGAGAACCGCGAAGGCATCTTTCCCGGCGTGCATCGCAATTACAACTTCGCACTGACGACGCTGATTGGCGCTGACCTGCCACGGAGTGAGGCAGAGTTCGCGTTTTTCATGACCCAGTTTGATCATCTGCAGGATACACAACGACGCTTCATCTTGAGCAGTGAAGATCTGGCACTCATTAACCCCAACACGCGCACCTGTCCTATTTTCAATGCCCGCCGGGATGCTGAATTGGCAACAGGTATCCATCATCGGGTACCAGTGCTGGTGAACGAGGTGACAGAGGAAAACCTGTGGGGCCTTTCTTTCCTACAGATGTTTGATATGACCAACGACTCTCATCACTTCCGTACCCGACGCAGTTTGGAAACAGATGGTTTCATGTTAGCGGGAAACCGCTTTGTACGTGATGGCCAGATTTACCTGCCGCTCTATGAGTCCAAGATGATACACCAGTTCGATCATCGACACGGCACCTTTGCAGATCAAGCTGAGCATGATCTTAATCAAGGCAATTGTAGGCCACCAACTAACCGTGAGAGGCGAACTGCCAGTAGCTTAGCATTGCCGCGCTATTGGATTGAATCCCGCCATGTCGTTGAGCGGTTTGGCAATACAGTGGCTCAGCAAGGATGGCTGATCGGCCTTCGCAAGATCACACGTGCAGTTGATCTTAGGACAGGCACTTTCGCTGTTCTCCCTTGGGCTGCTTGCAGCTATTCAATGAATGCGATTACTCCCTTGGAAGTTGTTGCATCTATTCCTGCGCTTATAGGGAATCTCAACTCAATGGTTTGTGATTATTCGCTACGTCAGAAGTTGGGCGGTATCAACCTTGCCAAGTTCATTGTCAGACAGATACCTGTCCTGCCACCCGACCGCTACACTCCCGAGCTACTTGACTTCATCGTCCCGCGCGTGGTCGAACTCACCTACACCGCCTGGGACCTGCAACCCTTCGCCCAGGACATCCTGGACGAGGTTGGGCCGGAAACGTGGGCGTGTTGGTTCGCGGATGCGCCGGTGCACACCAGCCCGCCACCAGCGTGGGCCAAGGGGGCCGCGCCCGCCCCCTTCGTGTGGCATGAGGAACGCCGCGCCCACTTGCGCGCGGAACTAGACGGGCTCTACGCCCACCTCTATGGCCTCACGGGCGAGGAACTGGCCTACGTCCTGGACACCTTCCCCATTGTGCGGCGGAAGGACGAGGAGCGGTGGGGGGAGTACCGGACGAAGCGGATGGTGGTGGAGAAGTACGAGGCACTGGTGGGGCAATTCGGCTGAACGAGCGACAGACGAACGGAGGTAAGACATGTCTAGCCTGGACCACTTTTCTCTGGCCCTCGAGTTCCCCAACATTCCAGAAGGGCCAGGGGTTTGCATCATTGAGAATACACAGGGCGAAGCATTGCAAGTGACCTATTCCGGCAATATCCGTCGTCGCATCGGGCAACTCCTGGACAGCGAAGGCACTACGTGTGTCCACGGCCCCAAGATCTACAAAGCACAGAAGAGAGGGGAACGCATCTTCATACGCTGGAAGCTCACGCCGCACTATGAGGCGGAGAAGAGTCGGCTCGTGGAAGAGCTGAACCCGCGATGGGTGCCGTAGTTGATGACGTTTCGCCCTGACCCAGTTGCCTGGCGGACACTTTCTGATCACGCGGCGGTTCAGTATCGGACGCCCATTCTGCACTCGAAGGAAAGAGCGTAAGAACTGGCAGTGAGTGCTAAGTTAGGGAGGTATGATGACCCGGTTAGATCAAGTTGAGATGCAGCGGCTGGTCAAACTGTATGACCTGGAGTGCTACTTATTCGGGGAGGTTTCATCACGGTTCAAGGAACGGCAGACCCTCACACCTTATAACTTCTTCGCCATCATCGTCTGGAAGTCCAACCGTGCCAAGACCAAAATTAAGCAGGGCTTGGCCGATTGTGGGAAAACGGTAGAAGGGTTGATGTGGGAAGTGAGCCAGGCAGAGACGTCCGAATGCAAAGTCGAAATTCTGGACGAGATTCCCGGAATCGGCCTGCCGATGGCCTCGGCTATTCTGACCGTCTGCTACCCAGACACATTCACAGTCCTGGACAAGCGCGCCTGGGAAGTGCTCCGGAAAGACTTGGCGGAAGATCTATCCAACCATTATCCGCAGAACATAAGCGAGTATCTTCAATACTGTGATATATGTCGGCATCGCGCAGATCAACAGAAACTCAGTCTACGGGACTTTGACCGTTTCCTATGGGCCAAGAGTTGGGAAGATGATCTATATAGACTCATCAAAGACCTGTGATTTCAGGGGGTGCTATGATGACCAAACCGAAACACGCCTGGATGGTTCGCGCCGGCAACGACAACGAACTCGCGGACCTGGTGGAAGAGACAAGAGCAGTCGCCATCGGCTGGCCGGAGATGGGTGATGTGTCCGGCCTCGACAAGCGCGACCAGTTCAAGCGGCGTTACGAAGAGATCTTTCCAGATCACTCTCTCGGGCGCATCGTGGTCAACGCCGGACAGATATACCGCTTTGCGCAAGAGATCGGTGAAGGCGATTATATCCTGACCTACATCAAAGCCAGCCGCGAAGTCTCGATCGGCCTGGCGGCGGGGCCATACGAGTACCGCACCGACCTTTTTCCCGAGCACTACCACCACGTGCGCCGGGTACAATGGCTCAAGCGGATTTCACGGGATGATTTCAGTAAAGCGGCTCGCAACAGTATGGGCAGCACCCTGACGGTCTTTGGACTGGACGACCATCTGACGGAGATCCACGGACTTGCCACTGCGACGAAAGAGCCAGCCGTCCCCGAGGAGGAGGAACCCCCCTTCTTTGACGAAGTGAAAGCCAAAGCCGATGAACTGATCGCCGATCTCATCAGCCGCCTGGACCCTTACGACTTCCAGGACCTGGTCGCAGCAGTGCTACAGTCTATGGACTTTCGCACCGTCAGCGCGCCACCGGGGGCCGATCGCGGAGTAGATATCGTCGCTCATCCAGACCCCTTCGGCTTTGAGCGTCCCCTCATCAAGGTGCAGGTGAAGCACCGGCAGGGGCCGGTCGGCGGGCCGGAGATGCGCTCTTTCCTGGGCGCCCTGCGCTCCGGTGACAACGGCCTGTATGTCTCTACCGGCGGCTTTACCCGCGACGCAACGCTGGAAACAGAGCGGTCACGTGAGTCGGTGGCTCTGCTGGATCGGGATAGTTTCATCCAACTGATGCTGGAACACTATGAAGCGCTCGACGCCGAATACAAAGCCCGGGTTCCGCTGCGCAAGGTTTGGGTGCCGGCGGAGTAGGAGGACAGCAATGGACTCGGAAAACTGGATAGGAGAGCCTCTCTCTGACTACCGCGAGAACCTCATTGTTGATGTCAACAACCCTGTTCTCGCGTTCAAGGCAATGCGCGATCGCTACACAGGGGAACGCATCCCGTTTGCAGGACGTCCCTACCTGGCCAGCCCCTGCAGCGAAGACGCGCTGACCTGGAACGTCTTTCGCTGGCTCCAGGTTCACGGCCACGAAGACGTCATCGGTCACTGTCTGGGGATGGAAACGCCCGAGACGATCCTGTTCTGGGGGTTCGACTGCCAGAGCCCAGGAGATCACCAATCCACGCTTGGCGAGCTCATCCGTAGCGTGGATGGCGTCAGAAGGGGTCAGGTTACGGAGCCTGACCTGGTGTTAATCGGTCCTCAGACTGTGCTCTTTGTCGAATGCAAGCTCGGACGAGCCGGGCAACCGCTCTACCAGCCCTGGAGCGGCAAGGGAGCTAAACGTCTAGGCGACTACCAGGATCAACTTGCCAGGGCCGGCGTCGAGCTGTTCAGGCCAGCGTTGAAACAAACCGAGGCTGAATGCTACTACCAGTTGGTCCGCAACGCCTTCTACGCTGTCGTGCTGGCGCGCGCTCTGGAGAGACAGAACGCCGTAGTCACTGCGCTGCTCAACGCCGACAAGGCGGATTACAATCGGCGATATGCTACTCCCAGGGAGCAACTGGCTGCATTTCGGGAACTGGTCAATCCAGATGTCTGCCAGATCAGGCTGCTGACTTGGCAGGATGTCGCCGAAAGAATCGAGCGGCAACTTGGGGCATGTAAAGCGTCTGTGAGGCTTCGACAAACGCTTGAAGGGTTCCGGTAGGCTGTGAGAACTCCGAAAGGGGGTAGTAATGGCTCTGGTGAGATGCGAACGATGCGGTCGTCCAAAAGGTAGACGCCACGCCTATGTGGTGTCTGTAAAGCCCGTCGGCTATCCAGAGACTGCAGCCATCTGCGGAAGCGCTGGGTGTGAGCAATCTGGCCTGGTATGGCTCGACGAGCGGGAAAAGGCCCAGTACGAGCGCGGACAGCGTGTCTTTTCCGTCCCCAGTGCAGCAGTGAAGGTCAAGGTGATATAACTTGTGGGAGGAGAAAGTGGCAGAGATTCGTCAGAAGCTACCCCAAAATATCCAGTCCCTGATCGGTGAAATCGGCGAGAAGCAGGTGTTGCTGCGCTTGTTCCTGCTGGTCCAGAACACGCCGTGGGAGGTTTTCCACAACCTGGGCGACGTCGGCTACGACATCTTGCTGCTCAATGCCGAAAGCGGCGGGCGCGTGCGGATCGAGGTCAAGGCCCGACAGAAGATGTATACTACGAGCAAGCATCCTCAAAGGGTCACCTTCTTTCTCACCGACAGCGAGCATCAGGGCTGTGATTTCGTGGTGGCCTACTTCCTGGACCACGACGGCTTCTACGTGGTGCCCAAGGGCGATCTCAAGGAGGCCCATTCAGGCGAGAAGATCCGCTGGCGTTTCACGCTAACGCTAAACAAGCAAGGTGAGCCACACCCCCGCTTCGCGCAGTACCGGGATGCCTGGCACACCCTACATCCCGATTTTGCAGGCACGGCGGTGTGAGGTGCCGATTTTCGAACTCCCGGTTGGGTTAGCCGAGGTCGCTCACTTCGCAGTACCCCGCGTACAGACCTGGGGCAGTCAGGCGGATGCCGAGTACAAAGAGCAGGTGTGCCGCGCCTCAGGCATTCATGTGGAGAATGCGGAACGTTTCGAGTGGTTCGTCTTCTGCATCCGCTGCGTCGTCGGCGAGGGCCGAGGGCGGTGGAAGCGCCAGGTGCCCGACGTAGAGAACGTCCCTAAGCTCATCGTGGATGCCTTTACCAGCCTGCTTTACCCGGACGATGACCTGCACCACGTGCGCGGCGTACAGGTGGAGGCGGAATGGGGGCCGGACGAATGGGAGCAAGCCGAGATCTGGATCTACGGCCAGCCAAAAGGGGGATAGCGATGCTCGCGGAAAGCCAATTTCGACCCATTTCAACCTTCTGTTGGGAGGCCAACTGTGCTGAGCGTAGCCATCAGGTTCGCTGGTTAGCGCCGCTGCTAGACCGGCCCGCGGGTCGAGCCTGGTTTCTGGAGCAGTTGCAATGTCCCTGTACGCTTGATGAGGCTCGGGCTGCCGACGTGTTTCACCTCTGCTTTCCGCTGCGTGATCTCTTTACCGCCGACTACTACCAGTGCCGGGGTATCCCTCACCTGGAGGACCAGTTCATCACTTACTACAATCACCTTTTCGGTTTGCCTAAGCATTTTGGCGTGCAGGATATATGGCGCACAGCACCCGGCGGTGAAATCCGCCACCCGGCTGCTCCAGGCCGCAAGGGCTGGCATCGGGATTTTCTGACCCGCTACCTGCCCCCAGAGCAGGTAGACCGGCTGGTGGGTATACGGCAGTTGCTGGATACCGAGGCCGACGCGATGCTGTTGCTACCACAGCACGTGGCGACCATCGAGTGCAAGTACCAGAGCAGCCTGCGCCGCGAGCAGTATGAGCGTCAGATGGGCCTGGGAGAACTGCTGGGTAAACGGCTTGGAAAGGAGTTCTTCTTTGGTCTGGTGGTGGAATCCCCGCGCGACTTCAGACGGGCCCGTGTTCAGGCCCCCTACGTGACGTGGGCCGAAATAGAGGAACGATTGGGGGAGAAACGCACCTCAGAGAGCTGAAGCGGAGGTTGTATAATGGATGAGCAGCGCGTGGTTCTGAACGGGGAACTCTCACTGGAGAGTGTGGCGGCCCTTCTGCTTCCCCTGGAACCGCTGTGGGACCCGCTCGCGCCACTCGGCCCGGTGCATTTCGACCTCACCGGCGCCACCTTCATCTGGCCGGCGGCGATTACCCTCCTGACTACCACGGTGCTACGCCTGCGACAGGACGGGTTCCCGGTACGCATCACCCGTCCTGTATCCGAAAAGGCGGACAGTTATCTGAACCGGATTGACTTTTACGCCTTGACCGAAGTCGAGGCAGATTATCCCTGGCCACGGTACAGCGCCGACGGGCGGTTCCGCGAGGTCG
>Ga0315291_10010514_pt1 | contig 11312 bp, 9 predicted proteins | sample YL17G12_20_MG_FD_203070 | JGI IMG/M metagenome (GOLD analysis project Ga0315291, IMG submission 203070) | Sediment microbial communities from Yellowstone Lake, YNP, Wyoming, USA - YL17G12_20 | ecosystem: Environmental > Aquatic > Freshwater > Lake > Sediment | place: USA: Wyoming | collected...
AACAAGTCCGGAGAAAAGGTCATCCTTTATGGCGAAACTGGCATGGGCAAAACAACCCTTGCAGCCATGTCCCCTAATCCGGTGTTCATTGGTTTGGATGATGGGGGTCGAAAGATACACCATCCTAAGACCGGTGAACTACTCCGACATATCCCTGACGTCAAAACGTTCGAGGACGTAAGGGCCGCTCTTAACGCCTGTTTGGAGTTAGACTGCAATACAGTGATAATCGACACTGTTACTCTTCTTGAATCACTCGCCGAGGATTATGTTTTACGTACAGTACCGGGGCCACAAAATTCCGCGTGTAAAAATCTCGAATCTTATGGTTATGGCAAAGGTTCCAAACATCTCTACGACGCTATGAGATTACCGTTGGGGGACTGTGACAAGTTGATTGCTGCGGGCAAAAATGTAATAGCAATCGCCCAATCGGTCAACAACAAAATAGCTAATCCTCTCGGAGACGATTATCTGTGCAACGAACCGAGACTCTACCACGACCGGAAATATTCTGTTCTTCTGGCTTGGTGCGAATGGGCAGACCACATCCTCCGGATAGATTACCAAGGTACATGGGTAACAAAGAAGAACAAACAGGATTCTTTCGGTAAAATATCTGGGGACACGACCCGTATCGTACAAACTAAAGAAGAAGCATATTACAAGGCAAAAAGTCGGACATTGGATGAACCGATTATATCGTTTTCTACCAAAGATGATGATAGTTTATGGCAATTTATGTTTAAGGAGTAGGTTATGGACGAAATAAGTGTATATTATGTATGTGATTGCGGGAACAAGTGTTACAGAGTACCAACTTTACCGGCGAGTAATTCAGACCAAAAGGTTTTGTTCGTTATCACAAAGGTAATACCAATATGTTTGGTATGCGGGAAAGAGATGAAACTTGAAGTAGCAAGGGAAGTGTCAACAGCAAAAACACAAATAATAGATTTTAGAAGAAAGGGGTAAAATTATGTTAGTGAATCAGGAAGGTGTTTACAGAGGCATGATTCTGGACGGGGGCCTGTCCGAATCCAGCGGGGGGTTTCCGCAAGAAGTTTTGAGTTTAAAAGCTGAGGAAGTTTATGATGTAGAGTCGGATTCGTGGCTTCCAGCCGACGCCGAGAACGCCGAGATAACCTATTATGGCGTGCTCATAGACAGCAAAGACCACGAGACAAAAAACTGCAAGCAACTGAAGAAAATTGTTGGGTGGGACGGGGCAAGTTTCCTGACCTTGAGCGAAATGAATATGGCTGGAATACCAATTCAATTCAGAGTCGAGGAGAAGACCTATCAGGAGAACACATCCCTGCAAGTGACGTGGATTGACACGCCTGATGCCCCGCCGTTCCGAACAGTCCAGAAACTCGACAAGGAAAGTGTCAAAGCACTTCAACAGAAGTATGCTTCCGTCCTCGCTTCCACAAAGTCCGCAGCCAAACCTGCCGCCGCTGCTGTATCGGCCCCGAAAACGGCTCCAAAGGCAACACCGCCCGCAACAACTGTAGAAACACCAGAAGGCCGAAAGCCAGCACCAAGGAAAAAACCTTCACTCCCCACGAAAACGGTTATTGGGAAATGCACCGCTGACGAGGCTTATATGGCCTGTTACAGTCTGAAGAAAGACGATGTTACAGATGAGGCTTTATGTGATTTGTGGCTCAAAACCGTTGCCGGGGTCAATGAAGACGAATCCAAGATAACGAAAGAACAGTGGTTCGCCATCAAGGAAACCATTCTGAAACAGGTTGGAAAGGTCTAATGCCGAGTCTTGTTGATTTACATTATATTTATATCCAGAATGTCACCATGTTTCCTGCTTTACTCAGGGAGTTATCGGGGCAATTGGGAGTCTCGATAACTTCTTTGAGTAAGTTGGAAGTAGGTTTCAACCCTGACCACAACACTTGGATTTTCCCGGAGCGGGACGAACACGGCATGGTGATAGGATTGTTGGAACGTTACATGAACGGAAAAAAGTTCATGGTAAAAGGTTCTAAACGCGGTTTGATTTACGGAATAAATTATGAACAAACAGAAGAACACGAAAAGAAAAAATGGGTGCGCGTGTCAAAAGATTTTCCATGTTCTAAATGTGGAAAATCCGACGGATGTATGTATCCTGATGGGGAATACGACCAACCAAACGCACTGGTCTGTGTACACATTTCAGACGGTTCCATTAAGCCTCTTCAAATCGGGTATCTACATGTCTTGGATAAACAGTTATGGGAGCGAAGGCAAACCGGAACTCATTCACTCCTTCTACCATCATCACTTCCTATCTTGGTTGTCGAAGGGGCCTCTGATGTTGCGGCGGCTATGGACTTGGGTTTTACGGCGATTGGACGTCCGTCAGCCGAGGGAGGACTTTCCTTCTTACAAAAACTCCTACACGGGCGTGACACCATCATTGTTGGAGAAAATGACAGCGGAGCGGGCGCAAAAGGAATGGAGTCCACCTTTGTGGCTCTCAAACCTGGTAACAAAACATGCGTCAAAGTCCTCCCCCCGGAAGGCATCAAAGACTTCCGTCAATGGAAAACGTCAGGCCTCACACAAGAAGAGTTCCTCTCATACGTCGAGAAAACCGGAATTTGCTCCTTAGACCAGAACGTCTTTGAAGACGATATAGCGTACAGCATAGCCAAAGACTGGCTTCGCAGAAAGAAAACGGCAAACGGAAAACTGTTGTTGAGAATATTCAGACAAGGGTTTATAGAGTTTAATGGAAAGTGTTACGATGAAAAGTCAAACGAAAGCGTGCATGGAGAACTATATGAATTTCTCGCCAACAAGTCTTACATTCATACCGATTCTACTATACGCCCCTACAAACCAACGAGGGCTAAATTATACGACATCCTCGATGCGTGCAACGCCTTCTGTCCTATTGATGCTCGCCCACCCGCTTGGCTGGACAACGGTGTTCACCCGGACCCGTCACGCTTAATTACCTTTACAAACGGTATATTGGACGTGAATGACTATATCAAAGGTAAGATTACGCTTTACAACCCAACGCCTGATTTGTTTACATTTACAGTGTTGCCATATGATTTTGACGAGAATCTTAACTCTAAAATTTGGGAAGACTTTTTGACTGACATTTTCAATGGCGACAAGGATAAGATAACCTTGATGTCGCAATGGTTTGGGTACAACAGTGTGGCCGATTTGTCATACGAGAAATTGATGCTGTTTACAGGCCGACCCAGAAGTGGCAAGAGTACCGTGCTCGAAGCGTTACAAGCTATGCTCGGAGACCACAATTGTTGTGAGACTTCTTTTCAGGCTTTAGGCGGAGCGTTTGGGTATCAGCCTTTGGTGGGTAAGTTAAGCGCCATCATTGGGGACGCCAAGTCCCCAAAATATGGAGAAGCTGAATCAGTCCTTGAAAAAATCCTCCATATTACGGGAGGAGATGCCGTTAGTGTTAATGTAAAAAACAAGGCCGCACTACCACTGGTGCGTTTGAATTGCAGATTCACGGTAGCTATGAATGATTTACCCGCCTTTACCGACCACAGTAGGGCGCTGGAGTACAGGACAAACATTCTTACGTTCGACAACTCGTATGTCGGGAGGGAAGACAGGTCCTTGAAACAAAAGTTTAAAGATGAAGCTGGGGCTGGTAAACTGATAAATTTCGCATTAAAAGGTTTGGCGTCGTTGTACGCCAGCAATAATTTTATAGTGCCTGACGAATCCGCCATAGCTCTTCGGACATTCAGGGAATTGGTGTCACCTATCACGGAATTTGTAGAGAACTGTTTAATAGTTTCTCCAAATGATTATGTAGCCTCAGACTTTCTATACGACCTTTGGAAATGGTGGTGCGGTCGGGAGGGCAGGAACACTGGATTAAAGAATACTTTTACAAGGAACATACTCGCAACTGTTACGGATGCAGCCCAAATACGCAATGAAACAGGCAGGGTAATCGCCGGTATTAAGGTTACAGATTGGGCTGAAAAAGAATATGTGAAAGGGGTATGAATGTTCGAGAATATAGTGTGTACCGCAGCAGTTCTTATACCGTTTCTGTGTTTAGGCATTTTTATATACTGGTCTTTCGCAGACAGAGAGGATTAAAATGAAGGTGGAGTTTAGATACTGGTTCAGAACCAAATATATTGGTTTGAACCCCCTACTCTCAATAGGTTGGGACAGAGGGTCTGTCAGAGTTTATTTTGAATGGTTTAATTTTGTGATGTGTATTTTTTATTGGAGAAAGGATGTAAGATGATTAAGAAATTTTTACAAGAGAATGTTTACGAGATAATACTTTTTATTTTTGGTGCGTGTTTGCTAATCTTAGCTATTCTTTCTGGATGCGCCCCGCACTATTCATCGGTCCCTATCACCCAAGTGATGCCCGCCCCAGTCACACATGCCGCCGCCCTCATCCAAACGGTTTACAAAACGAATTGGCTGGCGACGATAGGTATCATCGGTATCGGCCTGAGTGTATTCGCGTTTTTGCAAGGATGGAAACAGGGTATACCTGCTCTACTTAGTTGTGCCGCCATTCTTGGCCTCACCTTAACAGTTACTCGGTACGGGGTGGTGTTGGCTTTTGGGGGCTTGGTTTTATTGGCTCTGTTTGTTTTGTACCAGATATTCATACGCAATAAGGCGTTGACGGAAGTGGTTGCAGGAGTACAGACTGTCAGAGATACCTTTAAAAAACACAATACAACATCTGAGGCGGTTCAAGCAAATACATTATTACCGGGCGTGACCAAACAATTAGCAGACGCTCAATCCCCGTCTACTGTAAAACTGGTTGAACAAATCAAGACAACATTACCTCCAGTGGAACTTGTGCCGTGACCATGATTCAAGTAGAAGTAAAAAGCATAGAATACAACAGGACTAAACAGTGGCTGTTGGAAAAACATTACGCTCATAGGATGTGCCCCGTTTCCTATGCTTTTGGATTGTTTGCAGAAGGAAAATTGGAGGGTGTTGTCACTTATGGAACACCTGTTTCAAGTTCCCTCAGAAGTGGAATATGCGGAGCCGATTACAAGAACAAGGTGCTGGAATTGAATAGGCTGTGTATAAATTCTTCTGCCCCTAAAAACAGTGCTTCTGTTTTAGTCGGAAGAAGTATGAGATTCCTTCCAAAAGACAGTATTTTGGTTTCATTCGCGGATACGCAACAAGGACATATTGGTTATGTTTATCAGGCAACTAATTGGTTATATACCGGATTATCGGCCAAAAGGACAGATTGGAAAATAAAAGGCATGGAACATCTTCATGGAGCGACCATAGCCGATATGTCGCGAGGACAGAAGAATAGAGCACAATGGATGAGAGAACAATTTGGGGATAATTTTTACTTGGCCCCAAGGCCAAGGAAACACAGATACGTGTTTTTCTTGGACAAACGTATGATTAAATATTTGAAATACCCTGTTTTACCATATCCAAAGGGTGAATCTAAACGATATAGTTGTGTTGATGTAATCGAAACCAATTTACAATGACCCACATAACGTCCAGAAACCAGTTGCTCACGTGGCTCGCTGATAACGCTCCCAATAAACAAGTTCAGCGAGCCTTAGACCGAGGGACGGTCATTGTGTGGGGTTTGTTCAAAGGAGGGTGGGTAGTAGAGGTCAGATACCACGAACGTTCCGACGTTATTGGCATACGAAGAACGGGCGTAGAGGGACGGCTGGTGTGTGGCCTTTTGAACCGAGTACCAGTAGAGGACTATATTGGCGGGGACACCCCATTATCGTGTGGGGACACCCCGTTACAGGGTTTGAGCGAGCCACCTGACAAACCCCGGTAATACAGACATGAAGAATCCAGAAACGGATGCGGCTGTGATACCAACGAGTAATTTTGTTAATACTCTATGATGCTCTAAATGATTGGTCATCATGACTTCTAACCTTACCAAGCGTTCTTTTGTGGTGACGTTGTTCTTATTGTTCACGGTAAAATATAACCTCCACCATACGTTGATTCTTCGTCTTCTTTATTGCCTTTGGTTAAAGCATATTCCGACCATATCAATCTACGCGGGTCGGTACTGTTTCCCATCATCAAGTCATAAGCCCCTTCCATCGTTCTAATATCTTGCGCCGTAATCTTTCCAGTGAACGCACCTATTGTCATAGCAGTTTTTTTAATCAACATGCGGATGGTCGAGGCTTTTTCCTCATCAGTCATGTCTTCCCAATTTGGTAATTTCTTGGCTTGTTGTATAACTCCGAAGAAACTCTCCCATCCTGAATAAGCAATTAACCCAGAATCCAACCCAGTGATTAAACGGTTGACCAGCCCGCCCAACAATATGGTAGGGGCCACCGTATATGTACCCAAATCTATTCCTGCTTCTTTCCAATCTCTGGGGAGCCTACCTCTGGCTATCATCCCAAACACCAGAGCAGGAATTATCTGTGACATCATTACTCTATAACCAAATTTTCCCCATCCTATATCACCCCTTATTTTGGCCCCGTATACATCGTGTACCCAGTAGTTACCCAATGTGGCAAGTTCTCTGGTGAAGACGGCGATGTTCTGGCTGAGTTCCCCACCTCGGTACAATCCTGGTAAGTCTTCTTTGTGGACCAATGATTGAGTTTTTGTTATTCGGGAATCTGCGTATTCTAACGCGGCTTTTTCGTTGCCGGGACTTAGTTTGTCCATTGAATATTCATAATAAGACTTCCACGCTATATTGGCTACAGCCTTATCCGCCCCGGCATACCAGTTCACTGACCTGTGACTAAGGCGTTTCTTTATAGTTTGGACCAATTCTTTCCGCTTGTAAATTTTGTGAACGTCCCGGCCTATGTCCCTATCTTTCATCAGTAAAGACCTGGCGTTAACAAAATCGGTCAGTTCTTGTTTGCCTCCCCACCACGCCGCCTGTGTGCTGTTCTTTATAATATATGGAATTAGGGCCGGTTCATCGGCCATAGACGAGAACAAGGCCAAGGGTTGGCGCATAACCATAAGAACGTTGCGGCCCGCAGCGAAGGCTGTAGCCTTGCGCCGCAACAAGGCACTGATAGACTCAATGCCTTGTGTATCACTGGGTATACCACCACGTATCTTATCAGAGATGAAATTGTTTAGAATCTTAACACCCATATTATAAGTACGATTGTTGAGTTCGCCCAGAAATCTCTGATTTGACACTATAGACCTTAATTTTTTGGCAAGAGGGGCCATCTGAATAAAACGTTGAACCCTGATTGCATTATTCATGTAAAGTTGTGACAAGTCAAGGTTTATTTTACCTTTACCCCCAGGAACTCGCAACAACAACATACGACTCTCAGGAGATACTGGTTTTCCCGCCGCGTATTCGGCCAATTGGTCCGTATAGTCGCGTCTCTCGGCAGGATTAGCATCTTCAATCGGGACATACCGAAATTCTTTTTTGAGTTTACCCAAATCCCATCCGGCCTGGACAGCAGAGTTGACCAGGATTTTCCATTGTTGTTCAAATTTGGCCATGATGAAAGAGTAGACTTTGTGTTCATCTGGAGTAATCGAATTACGAATAGCGGTTATGTCTTTTTCAGAGAACCCAGATTCTAACAATCTATTAAAACCCGTTTCGTTTTCGCTGAGACCAACAACACCTATCTTTTCCATAGACGTTAATTTATGTTTAGTACCCTTTATCTTCTGGGGCCGCCACATGTACTCTATCTTTTTGGTCTCCAGTTTTTCTACTACATCAACCAGTTCCATCTGTTCACTAAACGCGTTGATTCTTGACAGAGACGACGCCTCCATCAATGGATGAAGAATTAGTTTCTGGAACAAGCCGTCAGGGCTGCGACCGTCAAGGGCCTCGAAGAACCTCTCCCGCATCCCGAATATTTCACCCCCTATAGCCTTCATTTTACCAAGACCGTGAACAAACCTTCTCCATAGAGAAGGATTATATTCTCCAGTTTCTGTTATTTTGGGTTTTGTTTTTTGGAGTGTTTCTACCAGACCTTCCGAAACTTGTTCGAGTTTTCCGGCGGTCTGCAATTCGTATCCAAGTCTCTTGGCCTCAGCGTACATAGCCTCAACAACTTTCTTGGCCTCTGGAAGAGTCATATCCTTCATAGATGTCTTACCAACAATCTTCTGCATGAACGCACGCCTGGTTGTGTCGTCCCATCCGAGTACGCCGGGTATGTCGTGACCCGCCTTTAATGTTTGGCGTCTCGACTTTCTCTGGGTTATGGTCTTTTCTTTCTCTGGTCCAGTAGGAATGGCCCCTGTTTTTTCCAGAGTAGTGTTCATAATCCTTAACGTTTTGTTGAGGAATATTCTTGGTGTTTCAATGGACGATTCCCGTACCTGTACCGTACCAGAATTATCTACCCACGCGACGACTATTCGGTCTGCTCGGTCGCCGTGTTCATCCACAAATGTTTTAGCCAAAGATATTTGTTTTTCTGTAGGGTTCGGGCCGAACTCGACGAGGATACCGCTGGCCTGAACACGGGTTCTCATTGTGCCCTCGGAAAGCACATCTTCGGATGTCATACCAACACTACTGGCAAGTTTATCATGTGTGGAAGGCGAAACCGAAAGTATTCTTCCTTCCGGGGTCACAAAATGTGCCGAACCTTCTCTGATACTTTTAATTTCTAATCCAGGAAAGTTTGTGAATATCTTGTCGATACCCCGTTTACCTTCTTTTTTAAGGCTCCTGGCCGCCAAGTTTTCGTGGGTATCGCCCTTAGTAGGCACGTTTACACCCACGGATACGTCCTGAGCGATTGTAGGAGGTTTTTCAGTGACAGGCACTATTTTGGTAGCGAACAGGTTCTTGACCTTTTCCTGTACGCTTCTTTTGAAATCTGTCGGATGGTGTGACCGTCTTCCCCCAGGTCCTCTTGCTCCCTTGGGTTGGACAGTATGTAACAACTCGTGTATTATGACCCGTTTTATCATAGCCTGGCTTGGATACAGTACATCACCTATGTTGACCCTTAAACCAATATGGTTCCATGCCCAGTTTACTTGGCTCTGGGAACCTACCTTAAAGGATTTGCGTCCGGGTCGAATCGTCATCATAGCCCCTTTATTACGATTTGTTCCCGTTACTACGTAATCTTTTCTTCTGGATGAGAACACCCATTTCTCAGGGTGAGATATTCCCAGTTCATCTGCTATAGCATTACCCACTTCCTCAAGTGATTTCTGGTCTACAACTTTTTGAGGGAACTTACTCACGATACGTTCTCGTGTTTGTATGTTGCCAACAATCTGCTCCTCGACCATTTGCGCAATTTTTTGGTCTTTGACTTCGGGAGGAGTATCGGCAGGTATCTCGGTCTCTGCCCGTTTTGTAACTTGTTCTGCTACTGTATCCTCATTTAAAGATGCATCAGCGTATCCGGCTTTAACATGACCCGCGACGGCCCCACCTATGCCTATGGCCCCGCCCATAACCCCAGCAACAAAACCTTCCTGAGCACGGCGGTCTATGAAGTCCCATATAGTACCTGGAATATCCTTGTTATAAATTGCTTTCGCTGTGAGTTCTTGCCAGGTCCCCTGAGCCATTTCCTCAACAGCCTCTTGGGCCATTACTTTCAAGGTATCGTAGGTTAGGCTTTTCAAACCTTTAAGTGAAGATTTCTGTGCAACCCTGTTTAGAACAGTGTTGAAGTTTCCTCTTCCAATTTTCAAAAATTGTTGTAACTGCATCTGTTCTAACGCAGCCGACACCGAACCATACACAGCATACGCAATGGCGGCGTCTTGGTCTGATGCCCCGTCGGCCTTGGCCTGGTCATAAGCCTGTTGTCCTTCAGTAACATACATCAAGCCTAACGCCAGATTAGGTTGACCTGCGGCAGTCAATATTCCCGCCCCCAATAGAACTGGGAGAGATTCGGCTATGGCTACTCCAAGTTTGCCTGGATGTGTCACCAAGTCTACAAAACCTTTTGGAGGATTCGTTGCCCATTCGGGATGATTCTTTTCTATAATTTGTTGACCAGCCGCGTGGAGTTTGGCGGGTTCAGCCAACCAATCCGATACTATATTAAACGAGGAATCGGATTCTTTCATCTGTTGTCTGAGTTGTTCTTGGACTAATGGGTCTTTCTCATGCAGAATCTTACCAGCGAAAGCATACTGACGCATGACATTGAGTTGTTTAACGGCAATAGATGGGGCTTCTATGACAGCCTGTCCGAGTTGCATACCACCTTTGGCGAATCCACCTACGAGTTGTTCCGGTAATGTCCCTTCGACTACCTCATCTTGTTGTTCCCAAGGCGTTTTGTTAACGAGTTCGTCTTGTTGTTCCCATGATTCCATTAACGTTTTGTCCTTACCTTTCCATCAGTTCCTATATATTGTTGTCCGGATTTTATACTATCGTATTCTTCTTGAGTCTTGGGAGAAGGCAACTGTTGGTTAATTGCTTTGCGTTTTTTAGACAAATCTCTGTATAATAGGGCGGCTCCTACTGGGGACACACTGGCAATACGGACACCGAGTGGGACTTTTGGTTTGAGAGAAGAAGCCATCGGGGAAAGATTTTCACCAGACGCTCTCTTGCGCGCTATCTCCAATAAACGGGAATCATAAGTTCTCGACATTTTAATGTCCGGGTCATCTTTGATAAGACCTTTCCACGCCTTCAACGTTTTTTTGTCCGCTCCCATAGCCTTGTCCCAAGTCAAATCAAAGGCTATTTTATCTGATACGTTTTTACTATCATATCCGGCTGTAGCGCGAGCGGAAAAATATTGTTCTTTAAGAGCATTTGGGTCTGAATAATTCGTTGAGAGCCAAGGTGCCACGATGGTGGACTTTCCGGCTTTTTCAAACGCTTTCTGATAACTCCCAGTCTCTCCTGGGGTGAACCCTCCACTCTGTTCTGGCTTTGTTGGTTTTGGATACATAGCATCCAGTGTTTCCTTAGGAAGAACCAGACTGAACATGGCCTGTTTACCCAGTTCTGGGTCTATCTGCCCAGACGTGATGCCCTGTCTAATGTTATCGAGTTGAGTCCGCACGCCAGCCACAGCAAGTTTGGCCTGGTCATACTCGGCCTGCATACCGGCCACGACTTGGTTGTGACCTTGTGGTGGTAACTTGTATTCTCTTAGGTTCTTTTCTTTTGCCGCGTAATAATCCCACAAGTCCGTCAGGTTTTTGTCGAGTACCACGTAAGGATTAAGGTCAGTTCCTCCCCCAACATCTGAACCACCACCACCACCAATTTCACCCAGTTGTACCGAGAACCGGTCCAGTTTACCAGCGGTTGCGGTAGGATGATAGGTCTCTATCGTGCCCGATTTGCG
>Ga0315291_10010517_pt1 | contig 11310 bp, 8 predicted proteins | sample YL17G12_20_MG_FD_203070 | JGI IMG/M metagenome (GOLD analysis project Ga0315291, IMG submission 203070) | Sediment microbial communities from Yellowstone Lake, YNP, Wyoming, USA - YL17G12_20 | ecosystem: Environmental > Aquatic > Freshwater > Lake > Sediment | place: USA: Wyoming | collected...
GACCACCCGCGACCGGATGATGGCCTCACTCGACGGGCGCTTTCCCGGCTACGCCCTGGAGAAAAACAAAGGCTACGGGACCCGCGCTCACCAGGACGCGCTCGCGCGGCTCGGGCCCTCGCCGATCCACCGCGCGACCTTCCGCGTCGCTTAACGCGCAAGAGAAGGGCACCTTGTTGACTCGACGCACGGGAAGGTCTATACTGGTCGCTATCTCTGAAAGAGAGGGGGTTTTCAAGGTGAGCACGAGTTGTCGTGTCATGGTGGCGGTCGCGATCGTGTGCCTCGTCTCAGGCGGCCTCGCTCTAGCGCAGACCGGGAATGGAACGGCTAATCCAGTGAACACGGGCGGCCTGTTCACCGACGTTCCCAAGGACCACTGGGCCTATCAGGACCTCGTCTACCTCGCCGATCGAGGGATCATCACCGGCCTTCCGGGGGGGCAGTACAAGGGCTCGGACCCGCTCGACCGCTACTCCGCGGCGGCGATGATCGCTCGCGCGATCAAGTACGTGCAGAATAACCCTTCGAGCGTCACCCCGCAGGACATCGACATCCTCAAGGATCTGATCTTCAAGCTGTCCGACCGGGTGAACGTGATCGAGAAGCAGGGCGGGGCCACGAGCGGGTCGGCGCTCGACGCGCGGGTCGCGCAGAACGAGAAAGACATCGCCCAGCTTCGCACCCAGGTAGAGGGACTCTCCGTGAACGACTCCGCGAAACTCGCCGATCGCGTCAACGCGACGTTCATCCTGTCTCTCACGGGCCTGCTCCTCGGGATCATCGCCGTAGCTCTTGCGACGTTGGGCCTCTAGCGTGACAAAGATCACTTGACTTCGCCGCAGGCGTGCCCTATGATGGGGACAAGATCTAGTGGAGAGGCAAGACTCAGACGGTAAAGGGAGGTGGTCGCCCCGCTTGGAAAATCATCTGAGCGAATACGCTTCTTGCAGCAAGCTAGTACCACCCGTAAGGAGGTAACACAGGATGAAGAAGGCTCTCGTACTTGCAATCGTGTGTGCGTTGGGGTTGGGGTTCGGGGCAGTTGCAGGTCCGCTGACGGGGACCTGGACAACGTCGCTCTCGATCAACCCGAACTTCCAGATGGCCGGAGTCAATCTGTTCTCGTCGTTTAGCACGAGCCTGAAGCTCGCCTACACCGTTGGCGGCTGGACGTTCGGGAGCACGTCGACGTTCGGGATCAGTGGGTTCTCGTCTCAGGTGTTCAGCACCAAGGGAGCCCTTGGGGCATTCACGTTCGACTCGACGATGGCGTTCGCTCCCATGCTGGTGACGGCCTACGCCTACCCCGGGCTTAGCCCCGCGGTAGTGTTCCCGGGCGCCGGGGTCGTTCAGACGCCCGCGAACATCTGCTCGCTGTGGGTCAAGGTGCCTGCCACCTACGGCCCCGCTTTCCTCTATTGGAAGGCCATTGGTAGCGTGAGCATCGCCGGAGTGAACTTCGAGGCCTTGTTCTACCAGAACAAGAACGCTCTTGCCTCCTATGTGGAGCAGAACGCCCTCTTCATGGGCACCGCACCAGTGCAGACAGGTAGCGTACTGGTGCAGACATCCAGCACGGTCTGCAGCACGACGGCCTTCAACGGAGTCGCCGCGCGGCTGACGATCGCGGGATCGTTCGACAGTGTGAAGGTGACGAGCCGCACGTACTTCAACCTGGTGGAATACACCTTGGCTGAGTACTACCTCAACATCCTGGGCGAGACTCTGTACTGCCCCAGCGTGGCGAAGAGCGGCTACTACTTTATCAACGTTGTTGACACCTGCGACCTCCCGTTCTACCAGGAGTACATCACGGCAGAGGGATTCAGCTTCGGGTGCGCGACGATCGATGTCGGGTTGAGCATCCTGTGCGCGACCGGCTTCGACTACATCACGTTCGTCTTCAAGCACATCGTGATTGGAAACTGGCTTGACCTGACAGGCGCCATCACGTTCACGACGAGCTCGAAGAGCGTCGCCCTTTGCGCGAACCTAGTCCCCTGGAAGCTCGATTGCTTCACGATCGAGCTTGGTTTCGGGACTGTGGGTACGCTTATCGGCGGCCCAATCTCGATCGGAAGCATCGATATCCATGGATTCGCGTTCAGCACCAAGTTTAACGGGGTCACCTTCTCGGCCTACACCGAGCTCGATGAGTACTCGACCCTGCTTGGTTCCGACAACGCGACCTGGAACTACCTGAACGCGTCCACGACGCTCGGGTTCCTCGTCCCGTTCACCAGCAAGGGTGAGCTCGGTCTCTGCACGGATTACTGGGAGTTGGCTGACAATGTCTTCGCTCTCAAGTGCATCCCGACCCAGCGGATCCGGCTCTGGGAGAAGTGGACGATTAGCTTCTCCGGGGACGCCTGCTGCGGCGGTGCCGTGACGGCCACGATCAACAACTACTTCGGCGACATCGAGGCGTTGGCGTGGTACGGGTACCGGACCTGGGCTATCGGTGGAGTCGTCAGTGCGGTCACCGACCTCTACAACTGGGCTGGGACTGCCGCGACGACTACCCAGAAGGATACAGCGATCGGCTACAGCGCGACCACCACAGCCCCCACCACGTACGACAAAGTGCTCGCCGGGGCTTTCTACAGCTCGAGCACGCAGGCTTCGCTCTTTGACTGGGCGAAGACGGACATCGCGGTCAAGATCGGGATGGGCAGCAACTTCACGCTCAACCTTGGCCTTGGCGTTTCGTCCTTCGGCTGGGGTTCGCTCGATCTCGGCTTCACCTTCACCTTCTAGAAAGAGGAAAGGTCTTACTACGGGCCCCGGTTCGCCGGGGCCCGTTCTTTTTTCGCGGGTCAGGCGTTGTTAGCGGCGCACGCCTCTCGCTCCCGAACGGAGGAGCGAAGGAGAGCTCCAGGCGTGTGAGCCACGAGATCCTCCTAAGATTCTTGGACGCCTCGCGCGAGGTCGCCGCAGGTCGCCCTTCCCCCCGTCAGCCGCCCTTTCCAACCGGAATCGTGCCGCTCTCCCGCGACGAGGGGTTGCGGCTCCGGCATCCAAGACAAGCCTTGAGGTGTTGAAGGGCGATCGGGAGGCAGTGGGGACGCCCGAGTGTACGAGCTTCCACCCCACGACCGTCGCCCGCTCGAAGAAGCAGTCTCCGGAGAGAGGAGCCGAGGTGTCTGCGAAAGACCGCACGGTCGTCCACTACGTGAAGGGGATCCAGGAGATGGAGGAGCTTGTTGGCCGCAAAGAGCTGGAGATCCGTCCCGCGGCTGCTGGTGAACAAGAAGGGCTGGGACCTCGTCCCGGGCTTGGAGGACGTGGAGTCGCTGGCGGTGTGGTTGACGGACTTCAGCGAACTGCAGTGCAAGAACGGGAGGAAGGCGCACTTCATGCCGGTCCTCGATCCGCGCGTGAAGTGGGTGCCCGACTGGCGGTGGGGCGATGGCGGAACGGGGCTCGAGGCGATGGGCCTGTCTCTGGAAGGCCGGATTGCCCATCACGACCAAGACCCGGTGTACACCGGGCATCGACGACTGTGCCGGTTGTTGGTGAAGGGGAAGGCGCGGGTGTCGTACTCGGAGCACGGGGCGAAGGGGACACGGTGATGGAGCCGCTCTTCGGTCGGTTCAAGACCGGGAACGAAAGTCTGTTCACCGAAGCGCGGCGCGCCTGGGAGTTGCGGCAGATCGTCGGGGAACGGCGGACTGCCACAACCGTCGACGAAGGCGCTCGACGTTGGGGAACCGGACGCCAATGCACGTCCAGATCAACGAGGAGATCCTACGGACGCAGACCGTTGGCTTTGTCTGAGCACCTAAGGCGGTGCAGAGACTGCCCTCCTATCCACCTCTACGGTTTCCCACAACCGCAGCCCGCACTCGGCGGGGAGCTAGGCCCCTCGCCTTTGGCAGCGCTCGTCACCGTGAAGCTGACGCTCGTCGCGGCGCTCTTGCCCCCTGCGTCGATCACGGCGAGAGACACGATGTACGTCCCCCTGGCCGCGAAAACGTGGGCCGCTGTAGGGGCGGTCGTGACCGCCGTTTCTCCGTCTCCGAAACCCCACTGGTACAGAACGATCTGGCCATCGGGATCCCGGGATCCGATGGCAAGGAACTCCACCGTCTGATCCTTCTGTGCCATGCTGATCGGGGGAACGCGGATAGCGGCGACCGGCGGGAGATTCGGCGGTAGCTCCGCGACCGCGCTGAAGGCCACGTACTTCTCCGGAAACGAGGCTCTCCCCGCGCTATCCGTGCTCTCGGGGACATACCCGAGAATCGGCTGGCTGTGGCCGGCCTCAGGCGAGGCCTCGACTGGGACCCAGGCGGTCTTCCCGGGAAGTGGGATTCCGACGAGGACCCACGTATGAACCCCGTCAGGCCACCCTGCGCTGCTCGCGAGGCGCGTATCGTACCCCCTCTCCGCGAGGACACCCGCCGTGTAGCGGGCAAAGTTCAGGCTCTGCCAGTCGTCGGACGCAAGGTACCGCCTCGAGCCAAGGGCAGAGTCCCTGAGCAGCGTCTCAAGCCGTGCCATCGCAGGCAGGAGAACGGCCAGTTCGGCCGATGAATAGGCGGGTGCGTTCGGCTGGAGGACCGCGGGGCGGTCTGCAGCAAGTGCTGTGCTGCCAAGGAAGAGAGCGCCAAGCAGGAATCCCAAGAGCAGTTTCCTCATTCGATTCACCTCCGGGCGATTCTCGCTAGTATAGCCGACCGGCCTGTGCACACAAGCGTCCCGCACTGCCTCTCCTCCCCCGCGAGAGGAGGAGGATCGTCGTGTTCGAGTCCGCTCCCATGGCGCCGCGAGCCAGTGGAAGTCCACTTGACAGGACGATCCCCTTCTTTCGTCTCCTTACCGTCTTCCTCCGGTTCAGCTCGAGGCCGTCCCTCCGTTCTCTCGAGCCTGGCGTGGCAGCGGTCGCGGCGCCGGCGGTTGCGCCACTGGCCTTGGTTGTCTAGACTCGGAGGGAATGGAGGTGCCCTTGATGCGAAGACGTAGCCTAACCGTGCTGTTTCTCCTGTCCTTGGTCGGCGTGGCGACCCTAGGGAGAGAGATTCGTATCCCGGTCGATTCTTCTCTCTCTGGCCAAGTCGTGGTTGGCGAGTGGTTCTACCGGAACGCCGGGCGGGACGGCCTCGTGCCCCGCCAGTTTGAGGCCTGGCCCGATGAGGTATTCGTGAAGTCGTCTGACGACTTCTCGGTGCGGATCGAGGCCCACCCCGGAGACGTGATCGTCCTCTCCGCCGGCCAGTACGTGGCGGATCTCTTCGTCTTCACCTCGAATCTCACCATCACGACCGACCCGACCGCGGAAACAAGGGCCGAGATCTGGGGGACGGTCGAGATCGACGCGGACCGCGTGACCCTGGATCGCATCGCGGTCATCGGGCCACGCAAGGAGGCCTCAAGCGGGCATGGCATCGAAGTAAACCGTCTCCTCGTCCGATCGATCGCCATCCGCAATTGCCGCGTGGAAGGAAAGGAATGGACGGGAATCCACATCATCGCCCCGAATGGGGAGATCGATGAGCTTCGCGTCGAGAACTGCGAGCTTGTGCGGAATGGAATGGATGGGATGGACGCGCAATCCGTAAACCACCTCGTCATCACCGGCTGCACGATCACGGACAACGGCTGGAACTTCGATCACGGTGTTGGCGTCCGGATCGGAAGCAACGTCCTCAGCGCAGACATGCATGACAACGTGATCGAACGCAATCGTTTCGCCGACGTCTATCACAGGACCGAGAACTGAGGTTCCTCTGTCCCCTGCTCGCGGCCTCCACAGGGGAGCCCTGATCCTCGCGCGACGGAGAGCCTCTACTCGACGTAGTAGAAGTGCGTGCTCTGATCGACGTTCAGCAGGGCGCCGGCCGCGTTGAAGTACTCGGCCGCGAGGACGATCGGTGCCGTCGCCTTGACGTCGAGGGCTCCCCACATGGCGTCCGAGACCGGGACGAGGGTCGTCGAGGGATGGTAGTCGGTCTCGTGCGGCTCGAGGACGAAGTCGAGCTTCTTCTCCAGGTTGCCCGAGGAGCTGTACAGGAAGAGCACCCCGGCGACTACAGAGGCATTCGGGTTAGCGATCACGATCCCCGTCGTCTGCTTGGACGTGTTCGAGTAGTTGAGTCCGTACCAGTAGGTCGTGTGCGCCCCCGCTTCGGGGACCGCGTCCACGATGTTGTCCGAGCCAAGCCACACCTCCTTCTCGAAGGTCTCTACCCCCACGGTGAGAAGTCCCGGCGTTTCGATGAGGGCGAGCCCGAAGCGAGCCTCTCCCCGGTCGATCAAGTCCGAGAGGATAAGGTAGCCGGACTCGAAGGGCGCGAGGTCCCAGGAGTCGGCCTTGGGGTCCAGGCGCGCCCCGTACGCGTCGTAGAGCTTGAGGGTGAAGTGGGTCGCCTCGCCGCCCGAGTTCATCACCACGAGCGCGGTGTCCTGAGTGCCGGAACAGTCGTAGTAGAGGGCGTAGCTCCTCGCCGCGGTCGCAAGGCCCAAGAGGAGAAGAAAGAAGAGCGCCACAAGGACGATCGGCGTCTTGTGCATGGAAAACCTCCCCGAAGATAGCCAAAGGATTCTGTGATTCTAGCCGCGGAAGACGAAGAGGGCTACCCGTCGAGCGGGAGCGCAGGCGATTCCCCCGTCTCTTCGACATGCGTGAGAAGAGAGAGCCGCGAGTGAAACGCGTCGAGGTGGGTCTCCGCTTCCTGGAAGCGGTTCAGGGAGTCGCGCAGGTGTTTCCCCACCACGAGGAAGTCCCCCTCAACGCGGGCGAACGCCCGCTCGAGCTCCGCCAGGCGCCCGAGGACCGCGGCGATGTTCTTCTCCACCTCGAGACCCTTCAGGCCAAGGCGGATCGTCTCGAGGTAGGCGAAGAACGAGTTCGGCGAGACCGGAATCACCCGCCGCGAGCGGGCGTAGCGGGAGAGGTCGTAGTCGTCCGGAAGTCGTTCGTCGCGGGTGATCACCTCGTAGAACACGTTCTCCGCCGGGACGTACATCAGGGCGATGTCGAGCGTCCCTTCCGCAGGCCGGATGTACTTCTGGGCGATCGCGTCGATGTGCTTCCGCACGTCGCGGACGAACTCGCGTTTCGTCTTGAGGCGCTCCTCCTCCGTCTTGGCCTCCCGCAGCCGCTCGAAACCCTCGAGGGGAAACTTGGCGTCGATCGGGACGAGGCGGTCGGCGAGGCGGATCACGGCGTCGACCGTCTCCCCGCCCTTGAAGGCGTACTGCAGAGAGTAGTTCGCCCGGGGCAGGACCTCGCCGAGGAGGTCGCCCAGGAAGAGCTCGCCCAGGCCGCCGCGCAGCTTGGGGGAGCGAAGGATCTCCTGGAGGCTTGAGATGTCACGCCCGACTTCGTAGATGCGGGCGCTCGTCTGCGAGAGCGCTCCGAGGGCCTGCCTCACCTCGCCGATCACGGCCGTCGCCTTGTCCAGGCGCTCGTCGATCCGCCCGCCCGAGCGCTCCGTGACCTCGAGGGTCGTCTTAAGTTGCTCTCCCACCTGCTTCGTGAGGAGTTCGAGCTGCCCTTTGAGGAGGCCGCCGAGCTCGGCAACCTGTCCGGAGAGAGAGGCCTCGCGCAACGCGACCTCTTGGCGCACCTCCTCGCGGACAAGGTCGACCTCCCTCCGCGCCGCCCTTCCGCGCCACAGGAGGACGAGGACCGCGGCCGCCAGGAGAAGGGCGGCGGCCGAAAGGACGAGCTCGAGAGGGCTCATCGCGCCTCCGGTCCCGCCGACACGAGCCCTTCCTTCAGGATGTCGGCCAGGTACTGGCCGGTGTACGAGGCCGGCTCGCGGGCGATCTCCTCCGGAGATCCCGTCGCGATCACCGTCCCGCCGGCGTCGCCTCCCTCGGGACCCAAGTCGATGATCCAGTCGGCCGTCTTGATCACGTCGAGGTTGTGCTCGATCACCACCACCGTATTCCCTCCTTCCACCAGCCGGTGGAGGACCTCCAGGAGCTTGTTCACGTCCGCCGCGTGCAGGCCGGTCGTCGGCTCGTCGAGGATGTACAGGGTCTTCCCCGTGGAGCGGCGGGAAAGCTCCTTCGAGAGCTTGATCCGCTGCGCCTCCCCGCCGGAGAGCTCGGGCGCCGGCTGGCCGAGCTTGATGTACGTGAGGCCCACGTCGTGAAGGGTCTCCAGCTTCTCGCGCACGCGCGGGATGTTCGAGAAGAACGCGAGCGCCTCCTCGACCGTCATGGCGAGGACGTCGGCGATCGATCGATTCTTGTAGCGGACCTGCAGGGTCTCGCGGTTGTAGCGAGATCCCTTGCAGACCTCGCAGGCCACGTAGATGTCCGGGAGGAAGTGCATCTCGATCTTCTCCGTCCCTTGCCCTTGGCAAGCCTCGCAGCGCCCCCCTTTGACGTTGAAGCTGAATCGCCCCGCGGTGTAGCCGCGCAGCCGCGCGTCGGGGGTGCGGGCGAACAGGGCGCGGATGTCGTCGAAGAGCTTCGTGTAGGTCGCCGGATTGGAGCGCGGGGTGCGGCCGATCGGCGACTGGTCGATCTCGATGACCTTGTCGATCTCTTGGATCCCCAGGATGTCCTCGTGCGGGCCCGGACGGCGCACCGCCTGGTGGAGCCGGTGAGCGACCCCGCGGTAGAGGACCTCCTCGACGAGCGAACTCTTCCCGGACCCGGAGACGCCGGTGACGCACACGAAGCGGCCGAGCGGGATCTCGACGTCGACGTGGCGCAGGTTGTGCGCCGCCGCCCCGATCACCCGCAGGTGCTTTCCGTTCCCGTTCCGCCTCTTCTCCGGGATCGGGATCGCCAGGGTCCCGGCGAGGTAGCGACCGGTCACCGAGCGCGGACAGGCCGCCACCTCCTCCGGCGTTCCCGCCACGACCACCTCGCCGCCGTGCGCGCCCGCCCCGGGACCGAGATCCACGATGTAGTCGCTCTCGCGCATGGTCTCCTCGTCGTGCTCGACCACGATCACCGTGTTCCCCAGGTCGCGCAGGGCCTTGAGGGTGACGAGGAGGCGGCGGTTGTCCCGCTGGTGAAGCCCGATTGACGGCTCGTCGAGGACGTAGAGGACCCCGGTCAACTGGCTCCCGATCTGAGTGGCCAGGCGAATCCGTTGCGCCTCGCCGCCGGCGAGGGTCCCCGCCTGCCGGTCGAGGGTGAGGTAGTCGAGGCCGACCGCCACCATGAACCCGAGGCGCGCCTTGATCTCTTTGAGGATCTGCTCGGCGATCATCTCCTCGCGGCCGGCGAGGGCGAGGTTCTCGAAGAAGGTGAAGGCGCTCTTGATGGAGAGGGTCGTCACCTGGTGGATGTTCAGGCCTTCGACCGTCACGGCCAGCACCTCCGGCTTCAGCCTCGCCCCGCGGCAGGCCGGGCACGGCAGGGTCGCCATGAACTGGTCCATCTCCTCGCGCCACTCCTCGGAGGTCGTCTCGCGATGCCAGCGCTCGAGAGTCGGCACGACCCCGCGAAAGGCCTTGGTGTAGGTGCGGGTGTGTCCGGAGGTCGACGTGTACTCAAAGCGGATCGGGCTCCCTCGCGTGCCGTGCAGGATGAGGCCGAGCTTCTCCTTGGGGAGCTTCCCCAGCGGCGTCTTGGGGTCGATCCCGAACGCCTGACACAGGGCGCCCATCTCCGCCTCGAACCAGCGGCTCTTCGAGTTCGCCCACGGGAGGAGCCCTCCGTCGAACAGGCCGCGCGTCGGATCGACGACGAGGTCGGGGTCGATCTCCTTGCGGTACCCCAGCCCCGTGCACTCCGGACAGGCGCCGTAGGGGTTGTTGAACGAGAACATCCGCGGGGCCAGCTCCTCGAAGCTGACGCCGCAGGAGAGGCAGGCGTAGTGCTCGCTGTACAGGTACTCGCCGTCGTCGGTGACGACGCTCACCACCCCGCCCCCGTGCTTGAGGGCCGACTCGACGGAGTCCGCGATCCGTCCCCGCTTGCGCGGGTCGACCGCGACTCGGTCGACGACGATCTCGATCGTGTGCTTCTTCGTCTTCGTGAGCTCGATCTCCTCGTACAGGGTGCGGACCACCCCGTCCACGCGGACGCGGGTGAACCCGTCCTGACGGATCTCGTCGAAGGTCTTCTTGTACTCGCCCTTCCGGCCCCGGACCACCGGGGCGAGGATCTGTACGGCGGTCCCGACGGGAAAGGCCATGATCGCGTCGATGATCTGCTCCGCCGACTGCTGCGTGATCGGAAGGCCGCAGTTCGGGCAGTGCGGGTGGCCGATTCGCGCGTAGAGGAGGCGGAGGTAGTCGTAGATCTCGGTCACCGTCCCCACCGTGGAGCGCGGGTTGTGGGAGCGGGTCTTCTGGTCGATCGAGATCGCCGGCGAGAGGCCCTCGATGAAGTCGACGTCCGGCTTCTCCATCTGGCCGAGGAACTGGCGGGCGTAGGCGGAGAGGGACTCCACGTAGCGGCGGCGGCCCTCGGCGTAGATCGTGTCGAAGGCGAGCGAGCTCTTCCCCGACCCCGAGATTCCGGTAATCACGACGAGCCGGTCTCGCGGGATCTCGACGTCGATATTCTTCAGGTTGTGCTCGCGGGCCCCTTTCACGCGCAGGACGTTCACAGGCGCCTCCGCAGCTCTCGGATCTCGTCGCGAAGGGCGGCCGCCGCCTCGAACTCCAGGCGCTCCGCGGCCTCCAGCATCTCCCTCTCCAGGTCGCGCAGCCCCGTGAGGATCTCCGAGCGACTCAGACGATCGGGCTCGCCCTTCCGGGGCCGCGCCGGCTCCGCGACCCCGCGCAGCGTCTGGACGATGTCGGTTACGTCCCGCTCGATCGTCCGCGGCGTGATCCCGTGCTCGCGGTTGTACGCGATCTGAACCGCGCGGCGGCGGTCCGTCTCCGCGACGGCGTACTCGATCGAATCCGTGACGCGGTCGGCGTACAGGAGGACCTTTCCGCGCACGTTCCGCGCCGCACGTCCGATCGTCTGGATGAGGGACGTCCCCGAGCGCAGGAACCCTTCCTTGTCGGCGTCGAGGATCGCCACGAGCGAGACCTCGGGGAGGTCGAGTCCCTCGCGCAGCAGGTTGATCCCCACGAGGACGTCGAACCGCCCGAGGCGCAGGTCACGCAGGATCTCCACGCGCTCCAGGGTCTCGATCTCGGAGTGGAGGTAGCGCGCGCGGATCCCGAGATCGACGAGGTACTCGGTCAGGTCCTCCGCCATGCGCTTGGTGAGGGTCGTCACGAGGACCCGCTCCCCGCGCTCCACCACCTGGCGCACCTCGCCAACAAGGTGGTCGACCTGCCCCGTGACCCGATGGACCTCCACCTCGGGGTCGACGAGACCGGTCGGCCGGATGATCTGCTCGACGACGCGCTGGCTGTGCCGCTCCTCGTACGG
>Ga0315291_10010518_pt1 | contig 11310 bp, 8 predicted proteins | sample YL17G12_20_MG_FD_203070 | JGI IMG/M metagenome (GOLD analysis project Ga0315291, IMG submission 203070) | Sediment microbial communities from Yellowstone Lake, YNP, Wyoming, USA - YL17G12_20 | ecosystem: Environmental > Aquatic > Freshwater > Lake > Sediment | place: USA: Wyoming | collected...
CGACGTTGAACTCGCTCTGATTGATCTTTACCCCCGGAAAAAGAGTAGGGGGGTCTTGCCGGAGGACCGTTAAAACAGGCTCTTTCGTTAAAATAGACCGGGAAAAGGTGCCATCGCTCCTCGAAAATGCGCGTTTTTACATAGAAAAAATGGGTTGTGGGGGTGAGGGTCACTTCTTCGTCTTGATGACGGGGGCGACCTTCTCCTCCTGCTCCTTCAACTCTCCCTCCAGCGCCTTGTGCTTCAGGTTCCACGCCGTGGTGCTGGGGAGCCCCCAGAGGTTGATGAAGCCGACAGCGTCGCCCTGGTCGTAGTGGGTGTTGATGTCGAAGCTCGTCAGGTTGTAGTCGTAGAGGCTGAACTGGCTGTCACGCTTCACAGGCTTCGCCGTCCCCTTGAACAGCTTCATGGTGACCCAGCCCGTGACGTGCTCCTGACTACTGTCGATGAAGGCGTCGAGGTCCTTCTTGAGCGGGTCGACCCATAGCCCCTGGTAGACGAGGGTCGCCCACTTGTGGTCGATCTCCCTCTTCATCAGCATCTGGTGGATGGTGAGCACCATCTTCTCGAGGTCCTTGTGGGCGTTCAGGATGATCTCCGCCGCCGGTATCTCGTAGGTCTCCCTGCTCTTCAGCCCGACAGTCCTGTCCTCCATGTGCTCTATGCGGCCGATGCCGTGCTTGCATCCCGCCTTGTGTACCTTCTCGAGGATTGAGACCGGGTCCATCTCGACGGCGTCGAGGCTCACCGGGACCCCCTTCTTGAATCCTATCGTCAGGTAATCCGGCTCGTTCGGTGCAAGCTCGACCGGCGTCGTCCAGCCCCAGACCTCCTTGGGCACCTCCTTGTTCGGCTCCTCAAGAACCCCGCCCTCCATGCTCCTCCCCCAGAGGTTCTGGTCGATGCTGTACGGCGAGTCGACGGTGACCGGGACGGGTATGTCGTGCTCCTTCGCCCAGATGATCTCGCCGCGCCTGTCAAACTTCCACTCACGGACGGGCGCGATGATCTTAAGCTTAGGGCTCAGCGCCCTCACGGTGACGTCGAACCTGACCTGGTCGTTCCCCTTGCCCGTGCATCCGTGGGCCACGGCGTAGGCGTCCTCCATCTCGGCGACCTCCACCATCTTCTTCGCTATCAGCGGCCTGCTCAGGCTGCTGCTTATCGGGTAGGTATCCATGTAGAGGGCGTTCGCCTTGATGGCGGGCCAGACGTACTCCGCCGCGAACTCCTGCTTTGCGTCGAAGGTGTAGTGGTTGAGCACGCCGAGCTTCCACGCCTTCTCCTCTATCTTCTTCAGGTCGTCACCCTGACCCACGTCGAGGGTGACGCTCACAACGTCGCTCTTGTACTGCTCCTGCAGCCACTTCAGCATCACGCTGGTGTCGAGGCCGCCTGAGTAGGCGAGCACTATCTTCTTCTTAGCCATTCGGGGTTCTCCTTCGAAGGAATAACCCCTTACAAACAGGGCCGCCTTAATATATCTTGCGACATAAATATACCATATTAATATTAAGGTGCTCTAAATAGAGCAAAATATCCGTTTTCGCGGTCATCTCTCTACGCCCCGAGATTCACCGGGCGTCGGCGCCGCTTTGCCCGCCTTCGACTCGGCGAGCCGCCTCTTCTCGTCTTGTGCCTTGGCGAAGAGGGAGCCTATCATGCCGCCGCTGATGAGGCTCATGATGACCCAGATATCAGGCGACGGTCCCTCCCCGAAGAAAAAGAAGAAGACGGTCTCGATGATGTAGCTGCAGATGGCGGTGACCGTCCCCACCTGGATGTAATCGTCACCCACCTTCCTAGCCACGAGGAAGCTGCCCAGGGCGCCGCCGAGGAAGTTGACGGCCAACATCAGGTTGGAGCGGAAATAGTCCAGGCTCACCGCCTGCTCCTCGCTCAGCCCAGCGACGTATAGGGCGACCATCTGCGTCACGAGCAGTACCACGCCGAAGGAGAGCGCGGCGCCGGCGAGATAGTCCTTGAAGTTCCTCTCCCGGGTCCTTCTCATGGCAAGAGGAAAGTGGATTCTACTAATATTTAACAGCAAGCCGGGGTACCCCCACCAAGCCCTTTTGAAGACGGTCGTCATCATCGACGAGCACGTAAAAGCAGGGGCAACTGTAAAGTTCTTATTCGGGAGCGACGGCTATGAGCATCTGATCGAGATTTGACCAATGTTGAGCGTAAACCGATCATATTCGACTATTTCGCAGGCGGCTTACTCACAAGCTGTCTGGTCTGGTTCTGGCTGCAGTTCATCTCCTACTTCCCGGACCCCACCATAGCATCCCTCACGGGGCCGGTCTTCATCGCCGCCAGCGCCGTCTCCGCCTACCTTGTGTGCAAGAGGACCACCAGAGGGCACCTCGGCGTGGGCGTCAAGACGGCCCTCTCATCATGGCTGGTAACGGTGCTCATTCTGCTCAGCTTCGGGTTGGAGCTGGATATGAACCTAATCATAATCCTGCTCATCTGCTTCGTCTTGGGGGGCTTGGCCGCCGCGTATATCGCATTAAAAGACCGATTCAGGAAACCCATCCGCAAGCCTGAGGCAAAGCCTGACGCAGCACCTGAAGCTATGCCTGATGTCTCGCCAGAAGCCAAGCCGGACGACAAACCTGATGCTAAACCTGACGCCAAGCCGAATGTCGAGGTTTAAGAACCCTTAAATCAGCACTGGTCAAGTCATTATCCGTCTAAAAAGAGGTGGTGAATACTGTACTCGGACATGGAAGTCACCCCCGCTGAGGAGGAGGAGATGATCAAGAGCCTCGCAGATTTAATACACAAATACGGGATGGAGACCGTTGCGATCCTAACCCTGGAAAGTTCAAAACCCCTCGTCTGGGTAGGTGGAGAGTTGGGCAGGGCATTCATTACGCCCTTCGTCCCCATCATAAGCCAGAGCTGGGGGAAGAAGACGGAGAAATTCTTCCTCGTGTTCGAGAAGCGCGGCAACATCGATAAACTGCTAAACCTTGTGGAGAAGCTCGCAGAGAGTGAGGAGGACGACAAGAAGCCCGCAGACGGCAAGGAAGAAGGTTCTCCGGCTCAAGCCGAGAAGCAGGCTGAGGAACCGACCGCAGAACCCAGAGTCGAACCTCCGAAAGAGGATAAAGAGCGGAAGGGCTGGAGGAGGTACCTTCCCTTTTAAAGACCCTTCAGACGCCCCCTAATTTTAGAAAACTTTAAGCACCGTGAGCATCGCAACTTTAACGAAATAGCATGGCGCACCTCAGGAAACCAGTTGAGGAGATGCAGTTCATTCTAGCGACGGACGTCGGGAGCACCACGACTAAAGCTAGGTTTTTCCACAAGAGGGATGGTGAGTGGAGATTCTGGGTAGCCGGCGAGGCCCCGACGACGGTTGAGGCACCGTACGAGGACGTGACAATGGGCGTACAGAACGCCGTGAGGGAGGTCGAGGAGTTGACAGGCCACCGCCTGCTCTCCCCGGATGGAACCGGCTTAATAGTACCCTACGACGGCGAGAAGGGTGTCGACCTCTACTGCACAACGAGCAGCGCTGGCGGCGGCCTACAGATGATGGTCGCCGGCCTGATCAAGAACATGACCGCCGAGAGCGCCAACAGGGCGGCCCTCGGCGCAGGCGCGATTGTCATGGACATCATCTCCCGCGATGACGGTAGGCAGCCGTACCAGAAGATACAGAGGATCAGGAGCCTTAGACCCGACATGATCCTCCTCGCAGGGGGAACCGACGGAGGCGCAGGTCAGCACGTCATGGAGATCGCGGAGCTCATCAAGGCAGCCGAGCCTAAGGCGAGGCTCGGGGCCTCATTCGAGTTACCCATCGTCTACGCCGGCAACAAGACCCTCAGGCCCCAGATTCAGGAGCTGCTGCACGAGGGCATAGCCCTGACGATGGTCGACAACATCAGGCCGGTCCTCGAGGAGGAGAACACTGAGCCGGCGAGGCGGGCCGTACACGAGCTCTTCATGGAGCACGTCATGAGCCACGCCCCAGGCTACACGAAGCTGATGAAGTGGACCGACGTCCCCATAATGCCGACGCCAGCCGGTGAGGGCATGGCGATGCAGCTCATCGCGAACTCGTTCAAGGTTAACGTCCTCGGTGTCGGCCTAGGCGGCGCCACGACCAACGTGTACTCGGTCATAGACGGCCGCTTCGTCCGAAGCGTCTCAGCCAACCTCGGCATGAGCTACTCGGTGACCAACGTCATGAAGGAGGCGGGAATCCCGAACATCATGAGGTGGATACCCTTCAAGCTCGACGAGGAGGAGGTCGCCAGCAGGCTGATGAACAAGATGATCAGGCCCACAACGATCCCTCAGACCCTAGAGGACCTGATCGTGGAGCACAGCGTAGCCCGCGAGGCCCTGAGGCTGGGCCTCCAGCACCACAGGACAATCGCAACGAGGCTCAAGGGGATACAGATTCAGCGTACTATCAGCGACATGTTCGACCAGGCCGTGGAGGACTCCTATGTCAAGATGATGGTCATAGACGTCATCGCCGGCACAGGCGGGCTCCTCAGCCACGCGCCGAGGAGGGTTCAGCCGATGTTCATCCTGTCCGACGCCTGGCAGCCCGAGGGAGTCACGAGGATGTTCCAGGACAGCGTCTTCATGATGCCCCACCTCGGCGTAACCTCAACCGTCTACAAGGAGGCGGCGTGGAACATCTTCGACAAGGACTGCCTGGTGAGGATCGGCACCAGCATCGCCGCCTCAGGCCTGGGCAAGGAGGGCGAACACGTCATGAAGGTGGAGCTCACGATGCCAGACGGGCAGACCTTGACAGAGGGCCTCAACTTCGGGGACATAAAGCTGATCGAGCTCCACGAGGGCTCCGAGGCCAACGCGGTGATAACGCCGTCGAAGAACTTCGACGTGGGCGCAGGCCCCGGGAAGAATCTAGAGAAGACCGTCATAGGCGGCATAGCGGGGATATTGCTGGATGCGAGAGGCAGGCCGCTGCAGCTGCCAGAGGACGACTCGGCACGCAGAGACAAGCTGGTGAAGTGGTACATGTCCCTTAAGTTGTACCCGGAGGACGCCTTCAAGGAGCTACTGTGAGGTGAAAAAGATGCCAAAGAAGACTAAGGAGACGTCTGAAGAAGCCCACGCTTACACGCCAGGTCTGAAGGTAAAGCGGTCGATGGAGGTCAACAAGCTGAGGAGGCTCCCCATACAGGGGCAGGTCTTCGTAAAGGTCAACGATCCCGTCGAGTGGAATACGGTCATAGCCAGGACGGAGATCAGCGGCGACCCCGAGATCGTCAAGGTGGCGATGTTGCTCGGCGTCGAGGCGGAGGACATACCTCGCTTCATGATGAAGAAGGTCGGCGACAGGGTAGCCAAGGGTGAGAACATAGCCTTCTACAAAGCTCTGTTCGGCCTCATCAAGAAGAACGTCCCGTCGCCCCTCGACGGCACGGTGGAGTCCGTCTCGGAGATCACGGGCCAGGTCATAGTGAGAGGAGCGCCCGTCCCCGTCGACGTCGGCGCATACATACCTGGGAAGGTCAAAGAGGTCATGCCTCGAGAGGGCGCGGTCATAGAGACCAATGCAGCCTTCATACAGGGCATATTCGGGATAGGCGGCGAGACGCATGGTAAGATCCACATCGCCGTAGAGGCGCCTGAGGACGAGCTCACGCCGGAGAAGCTTGCCTCTGACTGCAAGGGCGAGATCGTCGTCGGCGGATCGAGGGTCACCCTCGAGGCGCTGAAGAAGGCGGTCGAGGTCGGCGTATCCGCGATCGTGGTCGGCGGCATAAGGCACCAGGACCTCACGGAGTTCACACATGAGGAGATAGGTGTAGCCATCACGGGTCAGGAGGAGGTCGGTTTGACCCTGATTGTCACGGAGGGCTTCGGCAAGATGACGATGTCCCGCAGCACCTTCAACCTCCTCAAGAGCTTCGAGGGATACAACGCCTGCGTCAACGGCTCAACCCAGATCAGGGCTGGCGTCCTGAGGCCCGAGATCATCATACCGCACACAGGCTTGGAGGAGGCTGCCAAGGACGAGTTATCCCTTGGTATGGTTTCGGGCACCCCGATCAGGATTATACGGCAGCCCTACTTCGGCGCCATAGGGACCGTACACCGCCTCCCAGTGGAGCTCCAGATCTTGGAGTCTGAGAGCGCGGTCCGCGTCGTCGAGATAAAGCTAGGCGACGGTAAAATTGTGACGGTGCCCAGGGCGAACGTCGAGATAATCGAGGAGTAAGGGCGGCCCGCCCTTCTCAATTTTTATAGATTCAGGGGAAATGGTAGAGGCTTCTATGCGCCGCTTGCACCGTAGTAGATGGCGTTGAAGAGCATTTTGAAGGTGCTCCTGTACTGGTTCCTGAAGTGGGGCGGGAAGCCTAGGAGGATGATCATGCCCCTCCCCGCGGGCACCTCGGCCGCGGCCGCGAGGCCGTGGAGGAGCTTCTCACCCAGTATCCAGCCGCTGAGGAGTGGGTTCGACTCTGGGTACTTGGCCGCTGCGTATCCCTCCTTCACCTTGAAGGCCGGGCTGTTTAGGAACATCACGGATGCCTCCCTGTCGAATCCGAAGCCGAGGGGATGGGTCTCGTCGACGTTCACCCTGAGTATGCTCCCCGGGATGTAGAGCTCCTGCTCCTTCAGCCCCTCAAGCGGGTTCTCCGCGGGCGCCTGCAGGTCCTTGATCGGGTAGGAGCAGGCGTAGTTCAGCGTTATGACGCAGCCGCCGTCCTCGAGGAACCTGAGCACCTCCTTGTTTCCCTCCTCGCCGAGCCCGATCCTGTACATGGGCTCGTAGCGTTCAGGCGCCGCCTGCTTGAGTCCCTTCATGCCGTCGACGATGGTGTCCCTCGTGAGGTCTGGGAAGATGAGGACGTCGACGCGCTCGGATAGCTTCCCCTGCCTCACGTCCTGGGGCATCAGCGAGTGGCAGTCGAAGCCGTACTCCTCGAGGACCATCCTGAGCCAGCCCTCGTCGGCGTTCGGCAGCCAGGCCTTGTAGACTCCGACCCTCGGCTTGAGCACCTCGAAAGCTACCTCGGGGAGGTCCTCGACGCCGTAGAAGTCCACGCCGAGCCTCGACGCCTCCTTCAGAGCCTTGGCGAGCCCCTCGCCGCCCTCGACGACGAAGGCGCCGGGCTTGAACTCCCTGTCTTGAACCTGCTCCCAGTCTGATGTGCGTGACACCCTGAAGCCCTTGGCGAGCAGGAGGTTCGCCGCTTTCGCTGAGGCGTTCAGCTCCGGGGGGAAGATGTAGAAGGGCTCCGCTTCACCATGGACTGCCCCAACGGGCCTCTCGGGGGTTTCTAACTGCCTCAGCTTCGCCTGGAAGGCGTCCTTCACCTGAAGGACCTCGACGCCCATGGCTAATCCCAGCGTATGGGCCGTCACGTCGTATGGCACCTTAGGCGCGTCGCCTGGGTTCTCCCTGAGGTCTGGGTAGACCTGCCTCTCGAGCATCGTCTTCGCGAACCTGCCGAAGGGCTGGGCGACGAGGACGACCTTCGTCCCGGCGGGGTACTCTACGCCGTCGGCGTTGAAGGGCTCTGAGGCCTCGTGGACCTCGACGTCTCCGAGCCTGAGAACCTCGAGCAGCTCGTAGACTGCTCCCGGGTCCCTCTGAGCCAGAGGCAGCAGGAAGGCGTATGGTCCTCCCTCCGGGTTCAGCGCCCTCCTCCCGATCTCGAGGCTGCTCCTGAGCCACCTCTCCCTGTATTTCGCCGCGTTCCTGAGGCACGCTGTCGCAGCCGTCAGCTCGTAGTCGATTATGTCCCTGAGCGTCCACCTGCCGCCCTTCCACGGCATCGGGTGGGTCCATCTGCTCTCCAGCGGCTTGAAGCCGCGTTCGCCCTGGAGCTCCTCGGCCTTGATTGTGACCGGGGACGCTATGTCGACGCTCGCCGCCTCGGAGAGGATGCGGATGCCGCCGTGGTAGTGCTGGTAGGCCCTCGCCGGGGTCCAGCCGTCGAACTCCCAGCCGACGGTGACGCCCCTCTTCCCCTCGAGGGCGAGGGCGTCAGCCATGCTTATGCCCATGAAGTTGACGCCGCTCTGGAGCGCGGGGTCGACGTTTGGGTCGATGGGGTCTATGAAGGGCGGCACGTAGAGCCGCGGCCCCTTCTGCCCCATCTGGTGGATGTCGTAGACGATCTGCGGGTGCCAGACGTTGTGGATCTTCTCCACCGTCATCCTCGTCTCCTTGAGGGTGAACATGAACCAGTCACGGTTGTTGTCGTGGCCGGCGTACTTGTGGTAGACGTAGGGTGGGTTCGTCCCCTCGTACGGGGTGTTGAGGTGCCTGTTGTACCAGTCGACGACCATCCTGTTTCCGTCGGGGTTCAGGGACGGGACGAGGAGGAGCACGACGTTGTCGAGGATCTCCTTGACCTCGGGCTTTTCGCCGGCGGCGAGGCTGTGGAGGAGCTCCATGGACATCTGGCTGCCCCCGACCTCAGTCGAGTGGATGCTGCAGGTGATGAGGACGACGGTCTTCCCCTGCTGGACGAGCCTCTCAGCCTCCTCCGGCGTCACGCAGGCGGGGTTGTTCAGCCTCGTCTGGATCTCCTTGAACCTGTCGAGGCTTCTGAGGTTCTCTGGCGATGAAACGGTGGCCACTATGAAGGGGTTTCCCTCGGTGGTCTCGCCGAGGTCCTCGATCCTCACCCTGTCCGACGCAGCCGCCACCTTCCTGAAGTATTCGACGATGGCGGGCCAGTCGGCCAGTTTCCTGTCGGTCCCCACCTTGAAGCCGAGGTGTTCCTCGGGCGATGGGATCGTCTTCGTGGACATGTTGTATTACTCCGTTAATCCTCATAATAAGATCAATGTTATTATTTTTTCAACGGTACGAAACGCGATTATTTCATCTTCCAAATGCGCGCATAGATTTATGTATCATCCATTACGACTAATCTATGAGGCGATTGAATTGGGTATGCATACCGCTAAAAGCAAACCATTGACCAAGAAGGAGAGAGAGGAGAAAAGAAAAAAGCGTAGAGAGAAACAATCTGCGAGGTGAACTACTCACCTCCAAACTTATTATGATCTGCGCGCTCGGCTAATTGAGCTCCGTCAGAAGTAGGGTGCGCGCTGGCTTGTCCCTAAAATGGTTTTAAATGGTATTAATTCCCCTCATCAAATTTAAGGGCTATTTTGGGCATTACATGAACTCCCAGCCTTCTCACAGAATCCACTCTTCTCGAACCTGCGGATCTGGCTCAGCCTACCAAAACTCAACGACACAACACCGGTCGACGGGTTTAGGAGTATCCGCGAGACCTTACCGGATCCGAGAGGCACCGATGGAGCAAATCTAGGCCTCAAACAGCCGTTCACTGGCCGCTTGTCCTTCACATTGCACCTCGCAACGCCGGTGAGCCGAGGCGGATGCTCAATGTGTTGTGGTAGACCCCGTTTCGCTGAGGAAAATGGCTGGAGTTCCCTGGGTCCGCTGTCCCTGAGCATTTTATGATCCTCTCGTCAATAGGGTCCATTAATTGACTGTAAAGGTGAATACGGATTTAAAACCATTTTAGACCAATATCGGGACAAGCCAGCGCGCACAAAAAGTTGTGTGTGGAGTTAAATTTTTTCCCAACTAACCAACGGGGTTTGTTCTGGGTTGGGGCGATAATGTTTTGCTCAACGCACGTGCATAATGAATGATCATAGTTGGTCGAACTGGAAAATAATAATTATAAAAAAACGAATCGCGTTCTATCTATCACTTTTTTGATTCTAGGACTTGTAGCATCGATCTCAGGTATGCTCTCAGGGCTCCTTCTAATTGATATTGGAGAGACATTCAATGTAACCATCGGCTATGCCGGCCAAATCAATACGTTCAGCTCGATCATATCCATATTCTTCGCCCTATTAACTAGCATATTCAGTGTGAAATACAACCATAAGGCGCTACTTCAAGTTGGGTTAATCGCTTATATTGTGTCAGCTGCAGGATGCTACCTGGCTCCAAGCTTTGGCGCCATGATGGCCTCTTTCTCATTAACAGGCATCGGCTTCGCATTGACTACAACCATGGCTTTCACGCTGTCTGCTGAACTATATCCAATTGATAAGAGGAGCGCAGCAATCGGATTGGTTTTTGCAGGAATGTCCGTATCATACATATTAGGTTCCATGGTTGTACCATTTCTACAAGGAATCGGGGGCTGGCGTGCATCTTTCCTCTATTACATGCTCCCAAGCTCAATAGTTGCCCTCGTCCTATCTACAGCCACAATACCGCGAGGGATAGGTACTTCAAAGAAAAGCGTTCAAACCAACCTTACAGAGGGTTATAAGAATATATTCTCAAATCGTTCTGCATTGTTCTCACTGATTGGTAATCTATTGGCGATGGCAACGTGGCAGGGTATCCTGACTTACAATATATCATTCTACAGAGAATGGTTCCAGATATCGTTAGAGGAGGCTTCGATCTTTATCTTGATAGGTTCTAGTTTGTACACCGTAGGAAGTATAACAAGTGGTAGAATGGTGGACCGCTTGGGACGAAAGCCCTTGGCTACGGTGTCTATTATGGCCGCAAGTTTGTTTTTCATGGCGTTTTCATATCTGCCTACTTTCTTGATTTCGGCAACTGTTGTTTGTTTAGGTTGGTTTTTGTTGGGTGTAAGAGACACTGCCGCAACGAGTCTTATCATTGAGCAACTGCCATTATACACTGGAATTATGATGTCTCTAAATAGAGCGGTCACTCAGGTCGGATTTTCAGTGGGCTCTGGCTTCGGTGGTGTGCTTTTATTACTTTACGACTACAAATTGATGTTCGTTGGGCTTGGTGTTTTAGGTATTCTGTCTGCAATAGTGTTCCAATGGCTCACTCTTGATCCTACCACACCGACACAATGAATGAGTGATGTGTGTGGGGATAAAATTTACATTTTCACCATTTTCCTCACTTGGGTGCCCTGATTTTCGTTTATTTGGCTTCTTTTGCTTTTTTGATGCCTTTCTCTAGGCTCTTTAAGCTTCTACCGCCACAGAATAGCTCTTTCGCTAGAGCGCGCGCTATCTTACCCTCAGTTCCATCTTGATTCATATCTCAGGTGTGTGTATTGATGGTGTTGCCATCATGTCTTGGTTGCTTTTTCAAGGAATCTCAAGATATGAGGAAGCACAACCGAGCTTTTCTTAAAAGCTCTCTCATGATCGAGACCAGGAAGAGACAGGAACACTGCATTCTGCATGATCTCGGCACACGCCTTAGCCCTAGAATGAGGATATGTATCCTCTTCACCCGCGTATAACAGGCAGGGAATAGTAAGGTTTGGCAAATAATCGGCCATCCCAATGTTTTCA
>Ga0315291_10010519_pt1 | contig 11309 bp, 9 predicted proteins | sample YL17G12_20_MG_FD_203070 | JGI IMG/M metagenome (GOLD analysis project Ga0315291, IMG submission 203070) | Sediment microbial communities from Yellowstone Lake, YNP, Wyoming, USA - YL17G12_20 | ecosystem: Environmental > Aquatic > Freshwater > Lake > Sediment | place: USA: Wyoming | collected...
CGAGCCCGCCGGGAGTCGTCTCCGGGTTCCCGAACATGACGCCGATCTTCATCCGGATCTGGTTGGTGAAGAAGACCGTCGGACGCTTGCCGGTGTCGGTCATCACCGCGTTGAGCGCGGCGGTGAACTTCCGCACGCCCTTGCCCAGCACGCGCGCCTGCTGACCCATCAGGTCTTTCTCGATGGCCTCCTCAATCTCCTTGGCTGGGGTGAGGAAGGCGATGGAGTCGATCATCAGGATGTCGACCTTGCCAGAGCGCAGCAGCGCCTCGCCGATCGACAGTGTCTGCTCTGCGTATTCAGGGACGGAGATCACGACTTTGTCGAGGTCGCAGAAGCGACTTGCCCATGCAGCGTCAAGGGCACCCTCGACGTCGATGTACGCAGCGACAGCCTCGCGTGGGCGCTTGCAGATGCAGCGGTCCATGTACTGCCAACACTCGGCGCACATTTTCTGCGCCTCTCCGATGGTCGCGTAGAGGACCGTGGTCTTGCAGGAAGACTTGTGGCCGATGAGCGTGTGGACACCGCCTTGCGCCCAACCGCCCTCCAGCGCGTAGTCGATGGGAAAGATGCCTGTCGGGATGCGCTTGACCTTGCGGGCCTTGATTTCGCTCCCTTGGATGAGGCTCTTTTTCCCGTAGGTCTTCAGCGTCGCCGCGATGATGTCCGAGGACAGCAGCGCACCCATCTGCGACTTGGAGTCGTAGCCGGACTTGATGCGCGTTGAGATCACGTCCGCAGTCGTTTCGGGCACAGCCTCGTCGACAGCAGCAGAAATTGCCTCGGCTGTTGAAGCCTTCTCGTCGTCGGGCTTCTTCTTCTTCGATGCCATGCGGGCCTCTGTTCAGAACGGTGTGGTGTTGGCCTTGGTGCCGGAGGCGATCTTGCGGATCTCCTTGACCTCGGTCTGGATGCGCTCTTCGGTCCACTTCTTCGCGAAGGCGAAGGCTTGGTCGGTCTCCTCGACGTAGCAGGGCAGCGAGACGCGGACGTCGATGCGCGCGCTCTCGTAGTTCCCGATGTTGAGCGTCAAGCCGTAGCCGATCTCGACCATCGCAGGGTTGGTGACGAAGGTGCGGACAGCGATCTCCTCGTCCTTGGACGAGGGAAGGCCGATCTTCCCGTAGACCGTGGTCACCGTCGCCGTCATCGACTTCACGGTTTCCTTGATGACCGGAGGGGCGGTTGTTGGTGGCGCCGCAGGAGCCACCACGATCGCCGAGGGCGCGGAAGCCGTGGACGGCAGGGGTGCTGGGGCCAGCTGCGCGGCAAACGCCTTCGCCTTCGCGAGGCGAGCCTCCGTCTTGATCCTGAGAGCCTCCTTCTTCTCCTTGAGAGCGCTGGGCTTGAGCCGCGCACGCCCCGTCGGCGTCAGGAGGGGGACGCCGTTCTCGAAGAGGTGCGTCTCAGGGGTCACGAGGACACCCTTGATGGTGAAGGGGATGAGGGGGATCTGCACGGCAGGCTCCTCCGGAGGAGGGGGAGCCGGGGGAGCTTTTTGCAGCTCCGCTTCGGCGGCAGCCACCTGCGCGTTGACGGCAGCGATGGCGGCGTCAACGGCACTGTCGAGGGCAGCGGGAACAGCGATGGGGGAAGAGGCTGGGACCATATGGGACTCCGGGTGATCGTTGCGCTTCCACCGACGTAACAGGACTCCCAGCCGCTCACTCCCACCCTTTCGTTTTGTAGAGCCGATCTCGGTAGGTCGCCGACTTGACACACAGGCTGACTTTCGGATCGATGATGTCGACGACGATGGGGTCTTTCTTCCCCTCGACAGCGCGCAGGATCCGGCCCACCGCCTGTTCAACATCGGAGAACGGGGTGGTCAGGAAGATGGAGTCGAGCAGCGGGATGTCGAGGCCCTCTTCGGCAAACTGGCGGGTTGCGAAAATCACCTGCGCCTCCGCTGCGGCCTCCAGCTCCTCCTCCTTCATGCCGCCGACGTAGAAGCCCGTCGACGGGACCGGGACCGTTTGCCCCGTCTTCCACTGCTGCTTGAAGAGAGCCTCCATCAGATCGAGGTGGTTGAGGCGTTCAGAGAGGACGATCGGCTTACGCCCTGCGACGACGGCGAGCACAAGCTGCTCGACGATCAGCTTGTTGCGGGCGGCGTTGCTGCACAGGAACTTGAGGAGGACGTTCTTCGAGATGATTTCTGGGTTGAGCGTCGGGGTCTGAACGAGCTTGAAGTCCGTCCACACACGCCGCACCTTCGGCTTCAGGCGCTGCTCGTCGGCGGTGTAGAGGACTGGTCCGATGTGGTGGAAAAACACAGCTTCAGCTCCATCCTTTCGGCGTGGGGTCGCGCTCACTCCCAAGCGCCAACGTGCCTTGAACTTCGTCGGGGCTGCCGACCAAGTCTCAGCAGCAACGCGGTGTGTCTCGTCGGTCACCACGAGCCCGGGCCAGCCCCAGAAGTCCTCCCCGTAGTCGCGGTCCCCGACGAGGGAGTGGATCATGGCGATGGCGACGGAGTAGTCGCGAAACTCGCATCGATCCTGCTGAACGATTCCGACCTTCGCACCGGGCAGAAACTGCTCGATGCGGGCCTTCCACTGGTTCAACAAGAACTCCTTGTGGACGATGACGAGGGTGGGGACGCCCATGCGAGCCATCAGCGCGCAGGTCCAAACGGTTTTCCCCCACCCTGTAACGGCCCGAACGATGCCGCCGTAGCAGCCGTTCTCGAACTTCCCCGCCACCGTATCGAGGGCCTGTTGCTGGGATGGCCGCAGGTCACCAGCGAACGTGAAGGGACCATCCCAGAGGTCCGGTCGTCCCTTCGTCGTCATGTCGATGATTTCGTGGTGCGCCTTCCGGTTCTCCATGAAGTAGGCGCGCGGGATGCCGATGAAGTCAGGCTTCTCAAGGTAGAGAGGGATCGGTGACGGAGGCGGGCCCGGGAACCCGGGGAACGCGCGAGGTGTGACCGTGAGCGTCGCTTTGAGGGCGCTTCTCTGCAGGTGCGTCAGCTCCGCCGACGGAATCCATGCGTAGGCGTCCACGACAATCTTCATTTCAAGCGTCCTGCCATAAATTTGTTCAGCGCCCGCACAGAGGCTTGCGACGCCGAGGTCCGCTCACGGTGTAACTCGACCTCGCGACGGACGGACGCGTACCAGTCCGCCGGGGGAAGGTCGGTTGGAAGGCGGGTCATCCACGAGATGGGGATGCGGAGGTGCCCGCCGGAAAACTCGACGAGAACGTCCATCTTGTTCAGACCCTTGTGAAGTCGGACCGCAATCACGCGCATGGGGCCTCCACAAGAAGAGACCCGTGTGCGGTCAAGGCGATCACACACGGGTCTGACTCCTATCTGACGCAATGCGTCAGAAAGGGATGTCGTCGTCAACAGCGGCAGTCGAGGTGCTCCCCTTGCCGTTGCCCTTGTCGAAGTCGTGGGTGTTCTCCGAGGCGTCGAAGCCTCCCAGCAGCTCCTTGACCTCCTTCGCGGTCTTCGGCGCGTAGATCGCGTCGTAGCGGAAGGGGACGATCTTGCGGACGATCTTCCCGTCGGCGCCCTTGCTGATGGCGAACACGCGCGCGAGCTTGGCGAACGCCTCAGCGCTTTCGTCGGCAGCGGTGTAGAGGTCGGCCAGCTTCTTTCCCTTGTAGGTCACGAGGTCGAAGAGCTTGGTCATGTCCACTTCGCGAGTGAACTCGTAGTCGTCGCCGACGGCGGGGCTCTTGTCGGTCTCGCGGGTGACCTTGTAGAGCCGCCCGATGATCGACTTCCCGTCCTTCGCCAAGTCCGTCATCTTGCGATCGAGCTTCTGCGAGGTCTTGAACTTCGCAGGCAGCACCTTGATCTCGTACTGACGAACGACGCCCTTTTTGTCGGTCCACTTCGACGTGTCGACGATGGTCATCATCGAGACGCGGTAGCGCGAGTCCTTCCCTGCGATCTGGCAGCAGTTGGGTTCGCCATCCTCGGTCACCGGCGCGAGGCAGGTGATCCAGTTCTTCCAGTTGCCGTTCAGCTTGAGGTTGTGCTCGTCAAACGTGAACGGCGCGTCGTCGACGAAGACGAAGTCGCGGGAGTCCTTTGCGGGCATCCAGACTCGGTCGGGATCCCACGAGAACATGTCGCTCTTGCCATTGCCGGAGTCCTTGGAGAATCCGGTCGAGTACCAGCTTTTGCCTGTCATCTTTTTCCTTCGGCTTCCGTCTGGGAAGCACTTGCCTATGTCCCTTGGTTGACTGCTCGTCGGGACACCCGAGCAACCGATCAGTAACAGGGTCTCAGTGAATTCCAATCGCACTTGGGGATCCAAGGGTCTCGGCCAGCTCCAAAGCAGACAGTTCGTCCGGGTCGCGATTCATCGGAATCTTCGCGATGCGTGTGGGGATGCGCGTGAGCAGCACGTCCTTCATTCGGTCTGCAGCCTCCAGCCCCGGGGCATCACCGTCGGGGAGGATGACGAGGTTCTTGAAAAAGCGGACGAGCTTCTCAATCTGGATGCGGCTGACGTGCGTGCCCATGATGGCGACGCCTTGGTACCCATGCTGCCAGAGGTGGATCGCGTCGAAGAAGCCCTCGACGATGACGCCGGTTCCTTCGCCGCCCTCCTTCAGCCGGACCTCCCCGTAGAGGTAACGGTCGCGCTGAAACCCAAGGGAGTGCAAAAACTTTCGCTTGCTCTCCCCTTCAAGTGAACGACCCGAGATGCCCACGAGTCTTTTTTTGCAATCACGGATGGGGATGGCGATTCGCCGGGCTTGGCGGTGCCAGCGGAACTCCCAATCGGCGATGGACTTCTCGTCCAGCCCGCGCCCCTTGAGGTAGTCGAACGACTCCCCGTCAAGAGGGTCGAACGCCTGCAGGTCTTCCTCGGCCAAGACCGTCTCCGGCACGTCGTAGGCGTAGCCAAGCGCCGCCTGTGCGGTCTTCGCGGAGAGCCGGATGCCTCCCACCTCCATCGGGCCCGTTGGGCGCTTCTCGGCCCGCTCCAGCGCAGCCTTCAGTAGGTCGGTCGACGACAGGGAGTCCCGGTCCTTCGCCAGCACCCACTGAAAAATCTCGGAGAACGCCGTGGTGTCGTGGCCTCCCGCCGACATCAGCGCGCGCAGGCGCGTCAGCAGCTCAAGGACGGAGCCCTTCGCGTTGCAGGTGAAGCAGCGGTAGTGGCTGGGCCCGTCGTCGATGCGAATGCCGAAGGACGAGCTTTTGTCCTCTCGTGTCTTGTGCAGCTTCGTGAAGGGCGCGAACGGACAGGAGGCGTTCACCCAGCCGGACATGTTCTGCCGGATGCGGTTGCACCCAATCTTGTCCAGCAGGGCTGTGATGTCCTCCGCTTGCATGGAACCTCAGTAACAGCAGTCAGGTGATGTCGAGGATCGACTTGTTGACGTGCTTCCGCTCCTCGATGAGCAGCTGAACGTAGAACTTGTCGAAGCGCTTAGTTTTCGTGGCCCCGCCCGGCTCCCGACGGTGCTTCGAGTCCGCCTCCCGCCCGTAGGACGTGAGCGTGATGGCGGCGCGGCTGCTGGCCTCAGAGATCATCCGGTACTTCTTCAGCTGAGCGAGAGCGACGTCCATCGCCGCGTTGAACTTGGTGGGGTCGAAGTTGTCCTTGTTCGGAGACGACTTCACAGGGATCTTGTTCTTGCTGTTCGCGGGACGAGCACGCGGGAGGTGCGCGTGCAAGAAAATGGCGAGGACCATGTGCTTGAACAAGACAGGGTAGTTCGGAACCTCGAAACCATCGTCAGCCACGCCGTCCTCCTAGAACAAATCGCCGATGGGGTTGTCAGCACCGGCGTCGGGACCGCTTGGCACACCGGACGGGGAGAACGCAGGGTTGCCGCCGAAGTTTGCCTTGGGGATCTCGCTGAAGTCCATCCGCTCGAAGTCCCAATTGCACTCGATCTCCTCGCTCTCACCCTCGCGGACCTTGAGCGGCTTGAAGGCCATGCGGCGGTTCTTCTTCATCTCCTCGGTCTGGATGAGGCCGAAGATGAGGTCGGCGTTCCACCCAGCCACGTCGGTCATGGCGATGCTGTCCGCTTGCACCGTCTTGGCTTGGTTGACCTTCACCTCTCGATTGAACTGCATCGTCGCGACGACGGCAGCCTTGCTTCGTTTCGCGACGCGCTTCAGCTCGTCGAAGACGTTGGCCGCGCGCTCCGTCCGGGTGAGGCCGGGAACCTTGAGCAGGTACGCGCCGTCCACGATCACGAGGTCCGGCTTCTCGTCCATCACGATGCCGGTGAAGGTGTCCATGCTGAAGTCGAAGTCGCCGCCGACAATGTTCAGGTTCGGGCTGTTGATGATGGAGGCGACGCCGTCGCGGAACCGCTTCTCGGTGAACGAGTCGAGCTTGCCTTTGCGGAAGTCGCTGTAGGGGATCCTGAACTTCGTGGCGAGATAGCGCTGGACCATCGTCTCCTTCGACATTTCGGTCGTCGCCACCAGAACCTTCTTGCCTTGCTCCCACGCGGTGCCTGCGAGCAGCAACGCCGTCCAGCTCTTGCCGATGCCCATGCGCGCGACGAGCAGCACCAAGTCCTCCGGCCAGAGCCCCAGCGTCGAGTCGTTGATGGTCGGCCAAGGGGTCTGGATGCCGCGCTCACCGCGCTTGATCTTCTCGTAGTAGGCGATGACCTTGTCACCGAGGGCAGGCATGCTCTCGACGAGAGCGGAGCGGGTGTCGAGCTTCCGCAGCGTGCGGAGCAGGTCTTCGACCGCCGCCTGCCCCTTCGCAGGCTCTCCCAAGTCGAGCAGGTTGATGAGGTGCTTCACCCCGCCGTGCAGCGTGGTGTGGAGCTTCCGGTCGTAGGCAGCGTTGACGAGGTACGGGAGGGGATCGGTCGTCGGAGCTGGGACCAGCACCCCGGTCTCGCGCTCGACCAACGACGGGGTCGGGACCGAGTCGTAGGTCTTGTGGAACGCGATGGTGAAGTCGTAGACGACCTTACCGTCCCCTTCGAGGAGGTCGGCACTGAAGCCCTTCTCGGCAAGCATGCGGATGCTCGGCTTACCGCCTGCAAGAACGGCGGAGGCCAGAGACAGATCGAGGTCAGCCACTCAGCCCCCTAAGTCTTTTCGTAGTTGCGCGGACGCTTCGTCTGCCCGCTCGGCTCCTGCACAGGAGACCGCATGGAAGGTTCCGCGCATGGAATGGAGGATGGCCGGGTAGTCGACCGAGAAGTCGTCAGGCCCGAGGCGCGTCGAGAGAACCGTGGTCTTCCCTCGCGAAGAGCGCGACTTCAGCAGGTGCTCCACATGGCTGATGCCGAAGGTGAAGTCTTTGAAGTCATCCGCCGCAAGGTCGTCGATGACGAGAAGGTCGACCGCGCGCACGCGGGACATGATCGACTCCGACGAGTCGAAGTCTTCGTTCTCCTTGAGGGACTGCCGCAGCTCTTTCACCGTCGTGTAGTAACCGACGTGGCCGTGCTCCCAGCCCGCTTTGAGGATCACGACGCCGCCGCAAGTTTTCCCTGAGCCCGCCGGGCCGAAGATCCAGAAACCGACTCCCCGGCGGAGCATCGTGTGGATGCTGGCGACGTAGCGATGGATCGGGCGCTTCAACTCCAACGTCAGTCCTTGGTAGTTCGCGCCCCACAGGCGCTCGGGGACGTTCATGCGACGAAGGGCCCACTCGTCGCACAACATCAGCGGAGGCTGAGGAGGTGCTGGCGGGTCCATCATTTTTTCGCACCAGCCTTCGCAGCTTTGTGGGTCGCGAGCAGTTCAGGCGGGGGGACCGCGAACGGGTCGTGTTTCATCGATGCCAGCCAGTCCGCGTACTCGACGTGGTTCATCGGGGTCTTCACGAGGCGTCGAAGCTCGACCATGACCGAGGCGTGGCAGGCGTAGAGGAGCCCGATGGTCGGGACGCCGTCTTTGGTCTTCGTCAGCAGCGGGCCGAACTTGTCCCAATGGACCACGAAGCCGCGCACGAGGTTTTCGACCACAGCCTCGTCACCACCGTAGCCGTCGAGGAGGTCAGCGATCAGCTTCCCCTCCTTGCGGGCGAGGAGCTTCCCCTGCTCGCGCTTGAACCAAGCAATCAGCGGCACGTCGGGGAAGGCTTGAAGCATCTCTTCACGCCACGCCTTCTCGATGTTCTGGGCTGCAGGCTTCTGGCTTCGGTACGCCTTGTCGCTCGTCAGGTTCTCCTTCTTGCGCTCCCGGCTTCGAGCCTTCTGAAGCTTCACCTCGATGGCGGCTCGACTCCGCGCTTTGGCCACTTCGATCACTGAGAGCACCGAAGTGAGGTCTGGGCGCACAACCGGAAGGGCCTCTCCTGCCCCTGTGAGGGCCTCAGCAGCCGCGTTCGGGGGATCGGCAGGGGGTTGGGCCGGGTCGGAGGCTCTGGAGCGGTTTGGAGGCGTCACGCTGGTTTCCTCGTTTCGGGGGCAGTCCCCCGAGTCAGTAACCGGGTCGGGCCAGTTTTCCCCGACGGGGGAAAGGGGGGCGAGCGGAACTTGGGGTTTGGGGGTTTGCTCCGGCAGCGAGTCGTCAGGCGGCGAAGCTGAGCCAACCTCGATCTCGGTCCGAAGGCGAACGAAAGCGGCGAGGGCTGAAGCTGGGCGGGCGAAGCCTGCCCCGGTTTTCGCCTTGGCCTCTTTCGGAGCCGAAGGATCCGAGGACTTTCCAGAAGGGGAAAGACTTTCATACGAAGTATGAAAGACTTTTCCCGTAGGGAAAGTCATTCTAAGTGAGCTATCTATGGTGGTTTCCTGAATCGGCCCTAAGTCCGCGGAAACACGCTGGCTTTCCGTCGTTTCCGACCACTCAAGGTGGCAGGATTCCGGCCACATAGTGGCGTGATTTCGGCCACTTAGCTCGTTTGCCTCGTCGTTGTAAGCCCTTGATTCTTCGAGGGTCACGTTCTCGGTTTTTCGCTCGATTTTCGGGGACTCTGCGGACCGTATGGTCCCGCTCCTGTAGTTTGCGGCTTCGCTCAACGCGTCTCCGAACATGAACGCGGAGTCGATGGAGTTCGTTTCCTCGGCCATCAGCGGAGCCAGCATCCAAGCTTCCGGATCAAGGTGAGGGGCTTCGGGTCCATACACCCGTGGGTCCACGCTCAGGCCCTCGAACCGTGCGGCGTACTCGACCATCGCTTCCTGCGTCATCGGGATCCCGGCTGCAGACTTTCGCCGTGGTGCGGGTGTCTTGGGCGCGGGGATCATCTGCAGAGCGATCAGCGTGTCCGAGGAGGTCTCCTTCTGGGTCTGCGGCGAAGTTTTCCGGTAGGGGAGCCCCCAGCGCTCCTGCGAGCGAGCGTCTGCGGCGGCGTACCAGAGTTCCTGCTGTCCAGTGGCGTAGAGAGACTCGGTCCACACCCCGCCGTGGCAAACCCGCAGCCCGAGTTCCCAGACCTTGACGCCGAAGGGCAGCTCGAAGGGCTTCTGAGGTGCGCTCGGGACGTAGGGCGTGATCCACCCGAGGGCGACGAGCCTCTGCAGGCACTCCTTCACCTTCTCGCGCGTCACTCCGGAAATCTTCGACAGCTCGCGCTCGGTCGACTTGGCGGCGAGGAACCCTTGGTTGGCCGCACACCGCAGGGCGTCGATGCCATAGTCGTCCTGCCGCCAGATGAGGCTGCGGAGGGTGTCGTAGACGGCGAGCACCTTGATGCCGAGGAGGTCTTGCAGGAACAGGCGGTACCTGATGTGCAGGACTTGGTCGTAGCCGGTCGGCACCTGCGAGTTGTGCGGCTTGGTGCGCCTGTAGCGACGAGCGGCTCCCTTCTTCGGGCCCTTCCCTCTCTTGATCACCTTCGTCTTTCCCAGAGGCTCCACCGACGTCGGGGGGAGAAGAATCAACGAAGGTCGAGTCATTCGCGCTCCTTGAACCAGCTGGTTTGCGGGGGCCCATTCGTGGCGGATGTCCCGAGGACACGCAAACAGATTCGGTGCGCTGCGCTGTCGAACAGAAGAGGCGCTCCGAAGAGCGCCCCCTTTGCCGACACTTGCGTGCTGAACCTCAACCGTTTTTGAGGTGATGGATGAAAGAGGAGGAGACCAGATCCACCATCGTTTTCGTCAGCCCCTCAAATTTCTGACCCTGCTTGACACGCTTCCAGTGTCGATCGTGTCCGAACATCGTCCGGCACGCGGCGGTGTCGATCCCACCTCCGATCACGAGCGTCGTGGTGTCGATGCTCATCTTCCTTGCGCGCCGCATCTCCTGCTGCACTGCTGTGTAGGAAGACCCGCCGCCGTCGAGGTTGTCGTTGTGGTCAGGCTCCCCGTCCGTGAGGAGGATGAGGTGCTTCTTCTCGTAGCCGGTGCTCATCCAATTCACCGCGACTCGGATCGCCGTCGCCATCGGCGTTGTTCCGATCGCAGGCATTTCGTGGCTGTCCGCGACGTCGAGGTTGGGCGCGATGCGCGAGAGGTGAACCCTCCCGCCGGAGCCGTGGAAGCCCCACGAGTGCAGCTCGACGTTCTGGATCTTCAGCGAGCCTCGCAGGATGCGGGCTGCGCGCTCGACCGCGTCCGACGGGGGCCCCTGCATCGAGGAGGATCGGTCGGTGAGCACGAGCACCTTGAACCCTCGGCCCGAGACGTCGGTGCGGAACACCGGACCGGCTTGGCCGGACACCTTGTGCGCGATGAGGGCCTGCACGTCGATCTCTACGCCGTCCTCGGCGAGCGTCTTCGCCGTCCGGTTCTTCACGCGATGAAAGACCTCCTTCATGCGCGCCACCGTGCGTCGGTCCTCGTCGCCGAGGGGAGGCGGGTTGTAGGTGCGTGCGGTGATGTCGCGGAACTGAACCTTGGCGCCCACGTTGCGCGTGCTCCAGTCCCGCTCCGAAGGCTCCGCCACCTGTTCGAGCGCGTCTTGGATCGCGTCCATGACCTTCGTCATGTCGCCCTCGGACTTGTCGAGGAAGGCGTCGAACAGAGCCTTGTTCGTGACGTCGGTGCTGTAGGCGTCGGCGACGAGCTTCCGCGCCTCCGTCTCCTCGCCCGCACGCTTCACCGCTGAGGGCTTGTCGTTGTTCACGCGCTCCAGCGCTGCCTGCATCGGCGACTTTTGCGCCTGCCCCATCGTGCGCGCAGCGTCGAGGAGCTTCTTGAAGGCGTCGATCCGCTCCTCGGGAGCAGCGTCGAGCTTGGGTGGCTCCCAATCCGCACCCCCTGCGCCGCTACCGTTTCCGTCGCCCTTGGAGGCCGACGGCTGCGGCTTGGAGCTGAACTGCGCGGTGTCGTCGGGTTGCTGGTCCTTGCCGCCACCTGAAGGCTTTCCGGGCCCGTCCCCCGGCTTGCCCGGAGAGGGAGGAGCATCGTCTGCGCCGTCCCCTGCACCGTCGTCACCGGCATCGTCGCCTGCATCGTCGCTG
>Ga0315291_10010520_pt1 | contig 11309 bp, 11 predicted proteins | sample YL17G12_20_MG_FD_203070 | JGI IMG/M metagenome (GOLD analysis project Ga0315291, IMG submission 203070) | Sediment microbial communities from Yellowstone Lake, YNP, Wyoming, USA - YL17G12_20 | ecosystem: Environmental > Aquatic > Freshwater > Lake > Sediment | place: USA: Wyoming | collected...
TAAACGCCATTCCCCCGGTCCACATAGACGACCTGTTCGACGCCGGTATCGATCACGGCCGATTCCGGGACGACAAGCTTTTTGCCCAGAGCAATCCTGATTTCCACATTCGTAAACATCTGTGGCTTAAACTGGCCGCGCGGATTTGGCAGAGTCAGGCGGACCTTCGCCGTCCTCGTATCCGCTGAGATTGTGGGATAGATATATTCAATCCGTGAAACCATTTCCCTGCCCGGAGAATAGCTGAGGGTGATGCGGGCCTGTTGGCCTACCCGCACAAAGGGCAACTCGTATTCGTAAATATCGGCGACTATCCAGAGTGTGGAGAGGTCGGCTATGTCGAAGAGTTTTTCTCCCGGCATCACCTTCATCCCTTGAATGGCCGCTTTCTGTGTAACGAACCCGCTTACCGGGCTGTAAAGGATTAACGTGCGGACGGGCTTCCCTGTCTCCTCAATTCTATTGATCTGTTCCTCGGAGATGTCCCAAAGCCGCAGCCTCTCTCTGGCCGCCGCCAGCGTAGCCCTGGCATCATTCGCAATCATGTCCCGTAATTCGGAAACGGGTTCAGAGGTCGCCGCGGTCTTTTCCCGATCATGTTCCCCGCGGGCGGCTTCTGGTCGATCCGGCGGGACAGTTTGCTTCGCCGTCCATTTCAATATGCTGAGGTACTCCTGCTGGGTCGCCAGAAGCTCCGGGGAGTAAATCTCCACCAATGGCTCCCCTTTCCTGACGTAACGGCCCGTGTAATCCACGTAAAGCTTCTCGATCCAGCCCTCGATCTTGGTATTGATGGTGGCCAGCTTCTGTTCGTCAGCCTCTATCCTTCCCACCGTTCGTATGACTTTCTGCATGGGCTTTAGGGCAACCTTGACCGTCTTTACGCCGATGAGTTGCTGCTGTTCGGGAGAAATCTCAATCTGAGGAAATTCCTCTGCCGTTTCTTCCTGCTGGGCCTCGGGCTTAACAGTCTTAGGTCCCTCCGTGGCTGCGGGTTTCTGAGCAATATGTCCCGCATGGCCCTGGGCCAGCAGCGGTGGTGCGATGATGTTTCCCAGGAGGAATGCACCTGCCGCCGCACCTATGACCAATAACATTATGAAGGCATTTCGCTCTCTCATTTGCTCGCACCTCCGGGCGATGAAGCCGTACCTTCCGTAATAGCATGAAGTCGCGCGATAGCTTTTTCTCTTTCCACAAACTGGCTCCAGTAAAGGATTTCGTAATCAAGCAGGGTTTTCAGTCTCGTAATCACGACTATTGCTTCTGTCCTCCCGGTGGCATATCCGGAGAGAGCCAATTCGACGTCCTGAGAGTTCTTGGGGATTAAACCGTTCTTGTAAAGCTCCATGAGCTTTTCCGATGATCTGATCATAGAGAAATTATCCTGTATGGCTGCTGCTATCATCAGTTTAACGGCCTCCAGTTCCTGTTTCGCCTGCGCAAGAGACGCCTTTGCCTCAAGGACTGCCGGTTCCTGTTTTGTCTTGTAGTACAGGGGGATGTTCACTGTCGCCAGCGCACTCCACATGTCCTTGAAGTCACCAGATCGATTGAAGTAGCCGGCGGTGATGCTAAAATCCGGGTAGTACTCCTTCTGGGCCACCAGGATTTTGGTGTCTGCCGCTTCGACCATTCTTGTTCTGGATCTGATCTCCGGCGAGCGCTGATTGGCCATCTGCAAGGCCTCATCAAGGGTGATTGTAAATGGCACGTAGACGGGTTCGATCGGCCTCCCCAGGGGCGGCCCCTTCTCACGTCCTATTGTGGCCCGGAGCATGGCCTCCTGAGACCGTATCTTCTGGTTCAATATCTCCTCTTTTTCGAGGAGCATGTATTTCTCCGTCTGCGCCATGAGGACCTCCTGCTGCATCGCCTTCCCGGCCGCGTAGCGGGCAAGGGTGAGGTCCTCCGTCCGGACAAAGAGGTCTCGCTTGTCTTTCAGAAGGTCGATATTTTTGTAGGCCAGAAAGAGATCGTAGTAAAGTTCTTTTACCCGTGCCGCCGTCTTGAGCTTCAGGAGTTCATGCATGGCCTCGAGGCTTTGGCTGTCACGCTCTGCCATATCCCCCTTCAGCGCACGCTTGCCGGGAAAGAGAAACTGCTGCGATGCTGAAAACATCCACTGGGAACCCTGTTCCTCACCGTAGGTGTACCGGTTAAAGCCCTCGTTCTGATAACCGAACGAAACTAGCGGATCAGGGAGGCTCTTCGACTGGGGGATGCGGTATTTGGCAGCTTCGATCTTCGCCTGTGAAGCCCTGACGTCCGGATTGTTTTTCAATGCTTCATCAACAAGATCGGAGAGCTTCAACTCCTGGGCAAAGGAAGAATTCCCCAGGAGAAGAACCGCCATAGCAAAAATAAACGTTCGCAGAATCTTAGCTGACGTCCACATTAAACTTTACCGACTGCGTCTTTCCGGCGCGCGTGATTTTTACGTTAATGTTCCAGGCCCCTGACATGGAAAAATCAACGGTTGCCATGTATCTTTTGTTCTTCGTCTCCGTATTAGTTTTGTAATTCATAGCCGGCATCCCGGGCATGGCGGGCATGGAGTATTCTACAATGACCGTGGCATCGGTCACTTCCGCACCTGCGGCATCCTGTATACTTATTTCTATATTATTCTTGCCCGTAATCGGGGGATTCTTGTCCATTTTTACATGAACCATGTAACTACCCACCTTCTTAGTAACCGTATAATCCTTCGCATAGGCCAGCCCGAATGCTAAGAACAGAATAGCCAAAATTACTGTGACCCTTTTCATAAATCCCTCCCTCTTCGTTAAACTTGTTTTTTACACTCTTGTCTTTCCAAATACATATTTACGTCACCAAGGATTCTACGATAACATTATTTTTCACCTTCCCGGAAATGACCTTTGTATTTGCGACACTGATCAATGATTTCAGAACCTCGCAAGAATAGACAATCTCCCACCTATAATTTAGGATCAGATATTAAGATATTTTATAATGGAGCGAATTGCGATCAGGGATATCCTGATTTATGGCTTCGAAAATCCTTATTGACAGAAAACGGCCAGTTTTGATGACCCATCATCACCTTTTCGATGATTATACTCATCCGCCTACTTGGTAAACGCGATCCGATCTCCCACCTGGATCTCACCGCCAACCAGGACTTTTGCAAAGATACCTTCCCGCGGCATGACGCAGTCGCCTACCGTGTAAAAGATGTTGCACCGGTCATGACAGACCTTGCCGATTTGCGTAACTTCCAGAAGGACTCTACTCCCTACTTTCAAACGTGTGCCAATGGGAAGCGCCGGCAGATCAATGCCCTCTGTAGTTAGATTTTCTGCGAAATCTCCATACTGGACGTCGAGACCCTTCTCTCTGATCTTTTCGATGCTTTCCTTAGCCAGCAGGCTGACCTGCCGGATCTCGGAGTCAGCATGGGCATCATCCTTTAGACCAGAATTCTCTATAAATAGTCCGCAGCCGATATTCTGCTTTTTCTCGCCTTTTCTTTCAGATATATTGACGGCCAAAACTGTCCCGTACGCTTTTTTCACTTTGTTATCCTTCCGCTCTTTCCGAAATGTTCTTTCCTGATCTTATCAGAAAATTCTCCAAGTGTTAAACAGTAAATCGCTCGGTAACGAAAAAATTGTCGTCTGCTCCTTTGATTACCCGCGTCTCTACGATTGATCCTTGCAGTTTTTCTTGACCACACTGCCGCACTTGATGCAACATACAGGGACAATACCTACATATTGCCAGCGGATGTCGACTGAGGCCATACCACTTCATGCTTCTTTAGCATTTCCTTTCGTTAAAACGAAGATAGCATTCAATGCCAATAGATTAGGCCAGAAATGAACAATTCTTCTTTCCCCCAGATAATGGGCTTCCATTATCCGGATATTTTTTTCCGCACAAAAATCCCTGAAATCATCAATGCTCAAGAAACGGACATTGGGCGTATCAAACCAGAGATACGGAAGCGACTTCGTGATTGGCGCCTTCCCCCGGAAAAAAAGCATGAATCGGGATCTGATGAAAGCAAAGTTCGGAAACCCGACAATGACCCTGCTGCCGATGCGCAGGGCTTCATGGATGACAAAGTCAACGTTCTTAACCTCCTGCATGCTCTGGTTCAGAATCACATAATCAAAACAATTATCCGGATATTCACGCAAGCTGTGTTCAATATCATCGTGAAAAACACTTAATCCCTTTTTCACACACGCCTGAATGGCCTTATCGTCGAGCTCGATGCCCTGGGCCCGAACCTGTTTATCCCTGACAAGGGGATAAAGAAGGTCACCTTCACCGCATCCCAGGTCAAGCACCCGGGACTCAGGCCCAATGATAGAATAAATTATACTGTGATCCAGGCGGATGTCTTCAGATGCCATGATCACTCACCACCAGATAACCATTGAACGTCTTGTCCAGAAAATGTTTAATCAGGGTTGTCTGCTCCTCCACTTCAATCAGAAAGGCATCATGGCCATAAGTGGTGCTCAGTTCGCAGTATGTTGCATCAACACGCTTCCTTTTCAACAGCCGGACTATCTCCTGCGACTGATAAGACGGATAGAGCCAGTCCGACTTAAAAGAAATGATCAGGAAGCGCGTGTCGATGGCTTTTCCGCCGGGTATCAATCTGCCTCCCGACAGATCAAAGTAATCTATTGCCTTCGTGATATAGAGATAGGAATTGGCATCGAAGCGCTTCACGAAGTTCGCACCGCGGTAGTGCAGATAACCTTCCACCTCAAAATCGGCGTCAAATCCGAAGCTGAAACGCCCGCTCTTCAACCGCCGGGAAAACTTCTCCTCCATGGACTGATCGCTCATGAAGGTGATATGGCCGATCATGCGCGCCACTGCCAGCCCTTTCTCCGGCTGGCCATACTCATAGTAGTTCCCCTCACGCCAGGCAGGATCAGCCATGATGGACTGTCTGACCACCTCGTTGAAGGCAATCTGCTGGGGAGAGTGTTTAAGCGCCGTAGCAATGGGAATGGCGGATCGCACCCTTTCCGGGTAAGAGGCAACCCACTGGAGGACCTGCATGCCGCCCATGGAACCGCCCGTCACACACAGCAGTTTGTCAATTCCGAGAAAATCGATCAGATGCCGCTGGGCATGAACCATATCGGCGATGGTAATAAATGGGAAATCCAGGGCATAGGGTTTTCCTGTCGCCGGATTTATTGAAGAAGGGCCTGTGGAACCCTTGCAGCCTCCAATGACATTCGAGCAGATCACAAAATACCGGTTAGTATCGAAGGCCTTTCCCGGCCCGATCATATCATCCCACCAGCCATTATTATCCTGGCCACTGTGAACGCCTGCCGCATGGGCATCCCCGGAAAGTGCATGCAGCGCCAATATCGCATTTGTCTTCTCCTTGTTCAACTTTCCGTATGTCTCATAGGCGAGGGTGATCGGTCCCAGTTTTTCCCCGCTTTCAAGTTTATGTTCCTTGCCCGGTCCGGCATAGGTATAATACTGCGTTTCCACGACGCCTATGGAACTGCTCTTTATAGTTTCTTTTATTGTTTCACTCATTTTAAAATCACATGCCAAGTATTCTTAATGACCCTTTACACTCTTCCAACTCCCCCTTTCGTAAAGGGGGGATATGCGGAGGTTACTTCTGGAACAGCCACGTCGAGAGATACCTTTCGCCGCTATCCGGCAGAATGGCCACAATCATTTTACCCGCAGCCTCCTTACGTTTTGCCACTTCAAAGGCCGCCCAAAGAGCGGCGCCGCTGGATATTCCCACCAGTATACCCTCTTCCTTCGCCAGGCGTCTGGCTATTTCTCCAGCATTCTCGTGGGACACCTGGATGATTTCGTCCATCACATTCCTGTTCAACACTTCCGGGACGAACCCGGCGCCAATCCCCTGAATCTTGTGGGGACCGGGTTTCCCGCCTGACAGCACCGGTGAATCCGCGGGTTCAACGGCAATCATCTTTACCGATGGCTTTCTTTTTTTCAACACCTCACCGATACCGGTAATTGTCCCGCCAGTGCCTATCCCTGAGACAATATAATCAACCATGCCATCCGTATCCTGCCAGATCTCCTCAGCCGTTGTGCGCCGGTGAATCTCAGGATTAGCAGGGTTTTTGAACTGCTGGGGTACGAAGCTGTTCTTATAATCCTTTGCCAGTTCCTCCGCCCTATCCACGGCTCCCTTCATTCCTTTAGCCCCTTCCGTCAGCACCAGCTCCGCTCCCAGGATAGCCAGCAGGTGCCGCCGCTCCATGCTCATCGTGTCGGGCATTGTAAGGATAAGCCTGTATCCTTTGGCTGCGCACACAAAGGCGAGGGAAATCCCCGTGTTTCCACTCGTCGGTTCGATGATTATCGTGTCTTTTTTGATAAGACCCGCTTTCTCTGCCGCTTCTATCATGGAGACACCGATTCTGTCTTTCACGCTGGACAGGGGGTTGAAAGATTCGAGCTTCACTACAATATCTGCCTTCGACCCCGCCTGCATCCTGTTGAGTCTCACCAGGGGAGTCTTTCCTATCGTTTTCGTAATATCTGAATATATGTTGCCCATAATTGCCTCCTCAAAATCAAATCTTCGCCAGGGACTGATCGATATCGGCGATGATGTCGTCAATATGCTCCAGGCCAATAGAGAGTCGAATAAAATCTTGCGTCACGCCCGTTGCCAACTGTTCCTCCGCCGAGAGCTGCTGGTGTGTCGTCGTCGCCGGATGGATGGCCAGGGTCTTGGCATCTCCGACGTTGGCCAGGTGTGAAATGAGTTCCAACGAATCGATAAATTTCGTGCCTGCCTCTAAACCGCCTCTGATCCCGAATCCGAGAATCGCCCCCGCACCTTTCGGCAGATACTTGGCCGCCCTTCCCCTCTCCGAACTGGACTTAAGCCCCGGATAATTGACCCAGGCGACCTTAGAATGTTTTTCGAGGTATTGAGCCACTGCCAAGGCATTCTCGGAATGGCGCGGCATCCTCAAATGGATCGTCTCCAGTCCCTGAAGAAAGAGGAAGGCGTTAAACGGCGAGAGCGCCGGGCCCAGATCACGCAGGAGAGATACCCGCGCCTTTATAATATAGGCAATATTTCCCATGGGCTTCATGGCTTCCACAAAATTGATACCGTGATAGCTCGGATCAGGCCCGTCAATGAGGGGAAACTTTCCGCTCGTCCAGTCAAATTTCCCTGAGTCCACAATTACGCCGCCAAGCGATGTCCCGTGACCGCCGATAAATTTGGTTGCCGAATACACGACTATATCAACCCCGAAATCAATGGGGCGAAGGAGATATGGCGAAACGGTATTATCCAAGACAAAGGGAATGCCGTTCTTATGGGCGACCCCGGCAATGCCTTCGAGATCCGCCACATCAAGTTTGGGATTACCGATAGACTCCGCATAAACGGCCTTTGTCTTAGCTGTGATCGCTCTCTCTAAAGCAGCGAGGTCGTTCGATTTGACGAAATGGACATTTATCCCCAGGCGGGGAAAGGTGTAATGAAAGAGGTTGTACGTCCCCCCGTAAAGGTTGTCAGCAGAAAGAATATCATCGCCTGCCCGGGCGATATTGAGGAGCGCCAGGGTAATTGCCGACTGGCCGCTCGCGACCGCCAGCGCACCTACGCCGCCATCCAGAAGTGCCACCCGCTTCTCCAGAACATCGGTCGTTGGATTCATCAGCCGCACATAAATATTGCCGAATTCCTTCAGGCCAAAAAGATTGGCCGCGTGTTCCGTATTTTTGAATTGATATGAAGTTGTCTGGTAAATGGGAACAGCCCTTGCTCCCGTCGTCGGATCCGCTTCCTGGCCGCCGTGCAGGGCCAGGGTCTCAATTTTCAATTTTCCATCTATCTTACTCATGTTATCTCACCTTTCATATTATCCTGTTATGAAACGGCAATTAAATATCGCAGCGATTAAATTTTTGTCATTCCCGCTATCGCCCTCATGCAGCATAGACCTGTTCCTGAATAGACGGGGGAAGCGGGAATCCATGAGGGGCTGGATGCCGGATCGAGTCCGGTATGACGTGTATTTGATTGCCGTGTCAGTCCAATGAATCTGTCTATCAGACGATTCTCTCCTCGCCGCTGAAGATACACATTATGCTTCCCCGGGCGAGACCGACAACAGTCAGATTAACGTTCTTTGCCAGTTTCACGGCCTGGTTGGTCGGCGCCCCCGCGGCCACGATTATCGGTATCCGGCACCGCAGTATCTTGGATAAGATCTCCGAGGACACGCGGCCGCTGGTTAAGATCATTTTGTTTTCAAACTCAAGTCCCCGGCACAGGGCTTCCCCGATAACCTTATCGATCGCGTTGTGCCTGCCTATATCGTCACGGAAGATAAGAATATCCTTCCCGTCCGCAAGGGCGCTGCTGTGAACGCCTCGCGTTTCCTTATGCTCGGGAGATTTCGTTTGAAACATCCCCATGAATTCCTCGATCTTCTTATAATCCACTGTAAATCCATCGGGAATCCGCACCCGGTGCATCACATCCAGGGGATTGTGAAAAATGACTCCCTTACCGCAGCCGGAGGTATAGATCCTCTTGAAGAGCATATCTTGAGATATGCCCTCCCCGGCAAGTTTCACGGCGACTTTCCACCGATCCCGGTCAATGATCAAACTCTTGACGTCACTGGCTTCTCCAATAAAGCCGGAGTTAAAAAGAAAACCGTACACGAGGTTTTCCAGTTCTCCGGGACTTGAGAGCAGTGTGACCAGCTCGCTCCCGTTCACTTCAATGGTAAGGGGAATCTCCTCCGAGACACGTCGGGAAACTCTCTCCCGTGTTCCTTTTCTTATGACGGTAATGTCAAATGGTTCCATACCTACATCCTGGCTTATGAGTCGATCTAGTGATCAAGCATTATTTGGAGACTGCTTTTCGCTTTTCTGATTATGTCCGGCGGCACAGTAACTTCATACTGCATCTCCTCCAGAGCCCACAATACCTTCTCCAATGTCGTAAGTTTCATATTCGGACAGACCGCCCGCTCCGATACAGGATAGAAAGATTTTTCGGGATTTTCTTTTTTCAGACGGTGGAGAATGCCAATTTCCGTCCCTATAATAAATTCCCTCTTTTTCGTTTCCTTGGCATGCCTCATCATGCCCTCTGTCGAGAGAACCTTGTCAGCCAGCTTGGTGACACCTGGTGTGCATTCCGGATGCACCATGACCTCGGCATCAGGATAAAGTGCCCTTTTCCTGGCAATATCTTCGGGCAGTATTTTCACGTGCGTCGGGCAGTAGCCCTTCCAGGAAATAAAATCCCTTCCAACCTGGGTAGATATGTAATGGGCTAAATACTGATCGGGAGCGAAGATTATCTCATCGTCACTCCGAAAAGCCTCCCGTACTATCTGCTTCGCATTCCCTGAGGTACAGCATACATCACACTCTGCCTTAACCTCGGCCGTTGTGTTCACATAGCAGAGAACCTTCGCCCGGGGATGTTCTCTCTTCAGTTTCCGGAGCTCTTCGGCTGTAATCATATCCGCCATGGGACAGCCCGCCTTTATGTCCGGAATGAGGACAGTCTTTTCCGGTGAAAGAATCTTCGCCGTCTCAGCCATGAAATAGACGCCGCAGAATACGATGACATCAGCAGAGGTCTTTGACGCCTGGATGCTCAGCCCCAGGGAATCGCCCACATAGTCCGCGATATCCTGAACCTCGGGGATCTGATAGTTATGCACAAGGATGACGGCATTTCTCTCTTTTCGTAATCGGTTGATCTTTTCAACAAGTTCCATGCAAAACCTCTTCAATGATTCCCCCCCCCAGAACACGGTCATCCGCATAAAAGACCACTGACTGGCCGGGAGTGATTGCCTCCTGCTGTTCGGCAAATGTTACTCTGACCCTGTTACTCTCGAGAGTTACCCCGCAGGGCGCCTCCCGCTTCCGGTACCTGATCTTGGCATAAACCTCGCGGGGCAAGTTTTCAGCAAACAGATTCAAATCTCCGGCGACAAGCCCGTTTGCCTTGAGGTCCTTTTTTTCGCCTATGATTATGCGATTGTCCTCATAATTTATGGATATAACGTAAAGGGGGGTTCTACTACTGATACCCAGACCTCCCCGCTGGCCGATGGTATAAAATATGATCCCCCTGTGCTTACCCAAGACATTTCCCTGCATATCCAAAACGGGACCAGGCCTCAAATCCTGCACCCTCTCCAACAGAAACGCCTGATAATTTTTTTGCGTCACAAAACAGATATCCTGACTCTCCTGCTTTCGTGCAACGGGCAAAGCTGCTTCTGTTGCCATCTTCCTGACCTCCTCTTTGGTCAGGGATGCAAGAGGAAACAGTATGGACCCCAGGCCGGCATAGGGAATAGGATAGAGAAAGTATGTCTGATCCTTTCTCCTGTCCCGGGGCTTTTTCAGATGTAAACCTCCATCATTTTTTTCTATAGCGGCGTAATGTCCTGTAGCCAAAAAATCAAACCCCAGAACCTTTGCTTTTTCCAAGAGGCTCCCGAATTTAAGGTAACGGTTGCAGTCAACGCAGGGGTTCGGCGTCCTTCCTCTCAGATATTCACTGACAAATCTCGCAACTACCTTTTCCTCAAGCTCTTCGGAATAATCGAAGACATAGTGAGGAATTTTAAGACGGTTACAGACCCTTTTTGCATCATCGACTGCAGCGGGACCGCAGCACCTGACACGATCCCCTCCGTCTCTGATGCCGAAACACATGGTAACCCCGGATACGTCGTATCCTTCATTTTTCACAATCATGGCCGCAACGGACGAATCGACCCCGCCGCTCATGGCTACCAAAACTTTTTTACTCATATTACCCAACTGCTTCATCCAATCTGCAATTTCCTGACCGGTTTGCCGGACGCTGGCATTGAGGTTCTCCCGCGGTAATCATCAAGGGCTTTTTTGAGCGCCTCTTCCGCCAGGACAGAGCAGTGCATCTTGATGGGCGGCAGTCCACCCAGGGCTTCCGCTACGGCCCGGTTGGAGATTTTCAAAGCCTCATCAATCGTCTTATTCTTTACCAGTTCCGTAACCATGGAACTCGTGGCAATAGCGGCACCGCAGCCGAAGGTCTTGAACTTTGCATCTGTAATAACGCCATCTTTAACCTTTATGTAGAGTTCCATAATATCGCCGCATACGGGGTTTCCCACTTTTCCAACCCCATCGGGATTTTCAATTTCACCGACATTTCTTGGATTTCTGAAATGCTCCATGACCTTTTCACTGTACTCCATTACTTGACCTCCTTTTTGTACAGAGGAGACATAGCGCGCAGTTTACGGACAATGCCG
>Ga0315291_10010521_pt1 | contig 11308 bp, 18 predicted proteins | sample YL17G12_20_MG_FD_203070 | JGI IMG/M metagenome (GOLD analysis project Ga0315291, IMG submission 203070) | Sediment microbial communities from Yellowstone Lake, YNP, Wyoming, USA - YL17G12_20 | ecosystem: Environmental > Aquatic > Freshwater > Lake > Sediment | place: USA: Wyoming | collected...
AGTCGAAGGGATTGGTATGTTCTTGGCAAGATCAAGTTTAACTGTCCTTCTCCTTATCTATATATATTTTGGGGCCTCGTGGGTCAACTATGATTGATGATTGTAATCGCGCTTATTTTAGGACTAGAAAGCAAAAAATACTGGAGATTGTCGGAGCAGTGCTCATGATATTTTTAGTATTTTTACTGTTGCTCTTGTTTTCGCGCAGATATTGGTGGCGTAGCCTTCGGCATTTTATCTTTACGTACATAGGTATAGAATAAAGTTTGCAGGCTAACAAGTCAATCAAGGCGACGGGTGATAGCCCGTGCCATTTTGCGGAGGTCATTGCCCCCGCGCCTTATTTCAGTCGTTCGCCACTGAATAAAAAATGAATATCGACAGACTCAGAACACTTCGTGACCAATTTATTACGACAAATAATGCCGAGTGGGTTTCCATTGTCAATCTGCAGAATCTTGTGAAAAGAGAATTTGAAAGACAAGGGTGCCTTAACGCGCAGACATATCATACGGTCCTTGACTGGAAACTGAGAAGGCAGCGAAACCGAACAGAGAGGCACCGAGAAGACAATACTGAAGATTTAATCAGGGAACTTACCGGAACATTTTGGCGTGTTACTCATCCAAACGTCGAGAAGCAGATGGAAATCAAATTAAAAGTCCTAATGGCAATTCCTGGTACTGGGCTTGGTGTCGCATCAGCAATCCTTACTCTTAGCACTCCCGAGACTTTCGGAATCATCGACTTCCGCAATTGGTGGGTTCTGTATAATGAGATTAAAAGAACCTTCACACTGACCGAGTACAAAAAATACTTAGAATCCATCAGACAATTTGCCGTGCAACTGGCGTGTGATGTTCAGGAGGTTGATTATCTCTTATGGAAAGAATATGAGAACCTTGGCGAACAAATCAATCAAGGCGACGGGGAATAGGCCCCGTCGCCTTTTTGCGAAGGTGATTGCCCCCGCGCCTTATTTCAGGCGTAAGGCATAGAAAGGAGGGAATCTAAATGAAATTAAGAAACCTGGATTTATTTGTTCAAGGAAAGCGCTTTAAGACCCAAAAAACAACCCTGATTGCCCAGCAGGATTATGGTTCTTTTGGCTCATTCTTATTACCTACAGATAAAGGCACCTATTTTATTCAGCATCAAGTTGACTCCCCAGGGAAACGGGACCGCATACAACCAATTAACGTGCTCCTTGACAGCCGGAGGTGGACCATGAACCTGCAGTCGTTTTTCCCTCCAAGCGCGGCCCGTCGGTACGGCGTTCGTTGGAGGCTTGTCCTTCTGGTCGCTGCAGCGGCGCTCGTAGTGTCGAGCCTCGGTGCTGCGCAGACGGATGCTCCGGGCGAGCCTGTCACCATTGCCGGCACCGAAATCTCCGGATGGGGGCAAGTCAACGAGGTTCCGGCCCGCTTTGGTCGCCCAGCCGGCTCGACGCCCAAGGTGCCGGCGGTGCTGATTTTGCACGGCAGCGGGGTAGACGGCCGTGGCGCCTTCTATGCAAAAGCGTTGCAGGAAGCGGGCATCGCTACACTTGAAATAACGATGTTCCCGCCGGGCGGTCGACCAAAAGCAGGCCCGCAGGCAACGATGCCGCATGCAGCGGCGGCGCTCAAGTGGTTGGCGGCGCAACCCACCGTTGACGGTCAGCGGCTCGGGGTAATGGGCTTTTCCTGGGGCGCCGGGATGACGATGATGATGTCGAGCGAACTCGTACAGGAGCGCCTGGGGAAAGATGTACCCAAGCCGGCAGCGTTCGCCCCGTTCTACCCGGTTTGCTCCAACTGGATCCCCAAACTGGTGGACCCTAAAGATCCCTTCTACAACGCTCACACGCAGATGAGTACGGCGCCCATGCTCATCCACAAGGGCACGCGTGACGATTATGAGGAAGGCGAACGCCCGTGCGACGCCCTTGTCGCGATGTGGCCGCCAGCAGCACGTGAGCACACGACAGTGCGATACGTCGAAGGCGCAACGCACGGCTTCGATGGGCAGAAGCCCATGGAGTTCAAAGACGAGTTTGCGCGTGGGCGTGGCGGAAGAGTCAGTGTGATCCCGAGTCCCAGGGATGCAGCTGAAGCGCGCCAGGCAGTCGTCAGCTTTTTCGTCAAGCATCTGAAACCTTGACGGGGGCCGAATGCGCCTCAACGGATTCCTTTCCCGTTGCGTCTCGTCAGTGCCGCCTTGCTATGAGGGACGCTCATTAAATTATGAAATTCCGGAAAAGGCGTAAGGTTAAGGACGCAGGAAATGACAGAAGAAACTTGCCTAACAAGGCGCTTCACCGGATCGCCGATAAATCCGGCTCCCGGTGAGCTTTATCGTTAGCGACAGAGAATAGAAGCTGAAGACTGTCTGGGACTAAGCTCTCATAACAGATTTTACTGAAGGAGGCGATATGTTCGGAATTGGACTTCCAGAATTGATTGTTCTTGTGGTGTTATTCGTCATTGTTTTTGGACCTATCATTGCCGTCTTCTATTGTAGAAAGCATTATCCAAACCGGCTATGGATAGGTATCGTTCTATGTCTCGTCAACGGAGGGATCGGCCAATTCTATCTCCCCGGTGGAACAAAATTCTTCTTTCTCGCTTTTGCGCTCTATGTCATTTTTGTGAAATGGATTGGTTTCGGCATTCTTGTCGTAAACCTTCTCTCTGCAGGAATTATTTATTGGCGATACTTGAAACTACAAGAGAAGCTTTGGAAGGCTCTGGAACAGAAATAGGTAGAATTCGGGGAGTCGATTCATTTTGACTATACACGAGGAGACAAATGCTTTCGCTAACCAGCGGCTCCACCGGATCGCCGATAGATCCGGCTCCCGGTGAGCCTTCGCGTTCGGCAACAACAAACAGAAAGGAGGAACCAATGGGATTGGTGATTGCGGAAATAACACTTGAAAATCCGAGAGAACCGACTCTGCAGCCCATTAAAGTGGAGGCTCTAGTCGATTCTGGGGCGGTACATCTATGTATTCCCGAGCATGTTAGGATTCAACTGAAGCTCGAAGAAATCGATAAGAAAGAAGTTACTTTGCCGGATGGTGGGAAAAAATTGGTCTCATACGTAGGTCCTATATTAATACGATTCAAGAAGCGCATTGGTTTTGCTGGGGCTCTCGTCATGGGGGATCAAGTGCTCCTTGGAGTAATCCCGATGGAAGACATGGACTTAGTGGTATTGCCTAAAGAGAGAATACTAGATGTTAACCCATATAGCCCCAACATTGCGACATCCATAGTTAAATGATGAGAGCCGAACAAATCACTCCAGCGGATGGCTTACAGCCACCGCTGACCTCAGTCGTTATGTATCTTGATATTCACTTCCGTCAGGCCAATGCCCAAGTTTCATCGCTGTATTTTCGCAACAGCAGCAATATGGTGGCATCCCACACTCACAAATTGGGTCGGGTTCATCATCCTGCTCCATCGCCCGTGTATTTTCATCGATTTGCAATTTCTTTAATTCGTCTTTTGAGGGCCATCGGTCAGACATGAGACCTCCATTACATAACAACCGGCTTGACACCGACTGGTGATAGCTCGGTTGGTTAAAGGTTTAGTGAGTGCCCCAGCGGGTCAGCCGGAGCGTTAAATTGATTTAATTTCTACCCCTGATTTAACTTTCGACATTACAAACTCTTGCCAAGATTTGTACTCTTTAGGGGGTGTCCCATTAAAAGTGCAGCCTACCCAAAATGAATTCTCTATAAATCCATCCCGTCCAATGCAAAATCCAAGAACACCGCAGAGGAAAAACAATACTAAGATAAAAAAGACTTGTTCCATAATTACCTCCTGTTGCAATCTAACAAGCGCATTCAGTGGAACGCCGGGAGCACCTGTTTTTTAATATTAGTTCAGTGGCGGCGTCCACTGATGCTGGTCGTTAGCCATCAGAAGGCCAGTAACTTAATTCATCATCAGCAGTCTGTTCTGGATCATCATCAAGGGGATCATCATCATAGATGTACATTCTATCATGGCTTTAACTTCTTCATTATCCAATCCCCTTTCAATCATCCTGGCTGCATATCGTTTTAACCATTCTTCCTTGTTCATAATAGCCTCCTGGCTAACAAATCATTCAAGCCGACCATCAAGAGACGGCGGCTTAGTTCAATCGTTCGCTCGACATGAATTTATACCTACCCTTGACAAACGTAACCTATAGGGTTACAAATAACATATGATCAAGTCATTCAGGCATAAGGGTCTTGAGGACTTCTTCTATACAGGAAAGAAAAAAGGTATAAAACCTGAACACGCTGACCGGCTGGGGAGAATTCTTGACAGGCTAAATGCTGCGAGTGAAATAAGGGATATGAATTATCCTGGTTCCAACCTACACAAGCTGGCAGGCGAAAAAAAGAATCAATATGCTGTAAAGGTTTCTGGAAATTGGAGAGTTTTTTTCGAGTTTGTTAAGGGCGATGCCCACAATATCGATTACGACGATTATCACTGAGAGGTGAGGCCATGAGAAGAATGGAAAGAGAGCCAACGCACCCGGGAAAGATTATAAGAGAAGACTATTTGGGGCCTTTGGCGATTACGATTAGCGAGTTTGCATCGATTCTCGGTATTTCAAGAAAGACACTATCAAAGATCCTCAATGGAAGAGGAGCCGTTAGTCCGGATATGGCGCTTCGTTTGTCTCGTGCTTTTGACACTACCCCTGATTTCTGGCTCAATTTGCAGAAGAATTACGATTTGTGGCGGGCGGAGCATACATCAACTGACTGGCACAGGGTAAGACCTCTCGCATCTAAATTGCTCCATCCTCATTTATAGAAAACAGCGAACAACTGGCTTCACTTGACCGTGGATAGCTCTGCTTTTTATGGCATCTCATTGCCCGACAAGTGAGCCGAAGCGTTAACTGCTTGAAGAGAGGAAAATAGAAACCATGCCTTTTACGCCTTTCCATTTCGGACCTCACACCTGTGTTGCTCTGCCATTGCAGCGTTACATTGATGTACCCATCTTTGTTGGCGTAAACGTCGCTATTGATATTGAGCCTTTACTCGTCATGGTATATGGATTCGACTATCCTCTTCATGGATATTGTCACACACTTCTTTGTGGAAGCTTGGTGGGGATACTGCTGGGACTTATTGCCTTTCCGTTTCGTAAAGTTATAAGAAAAATAATGTCGCTATTACGCCTACCGTACTCCATAAATCTATTGAAAATGGCGATATCGGGAATGCTCGGCGCGTGGATGCACATCCTCTTTGATATGCCACTGTACCAAGACATCAAGCCGTTCTACCCCCTGGCCGCCAACCCACTATATGGCATTGTATCGGCAAAAGCAGTCTACGGAACATGTGCTCTTCTCTTTTTACCGGCGCTGTTGATATATCTGTATATGGTGCTCATAAGGATAATAAAAACTGAGACCATCAGTTAACAAGTCGTTCCACCGGAGCGCTAACGCGCCCGGTGAACTTATCGTTACCTATAATAAGGAATACCAAATGGACATAAAACGATATGCAATGTTTGCGTTGATTGTTTTGTTTTTGATCGGCAAGGCATATTCGGATCAAAAAAGGCCATCAGGAATGCTCATTGATAACGCGTCAATGTCTCAGGTGAAATTACCAAGTATTGGCGACATCCCGAACCTCTTAGGTCAGTTTGAGTATTACGATAATGCTGTCCCGTATGTATTCCAAAAGGACTTAAATGGCGATGGTGTCGGCGACTTTCTAATCGTATCGGCCAGCAGTCTCTGCGGAACGGGTGGCTGTCCGTATGCCTTGGTCGACGGAAAAACAATGCGCCAAATCGGTGACTTTTTTGGAGGGATAATCGTCATATCGGATCAGAAGATAAACAGGTTTCCAGTCATCCAGTCATACTCACACATAAGTGCTGGGAGTGGCAATTTCACCACTTATATCTACGACGGAAAGAAGTATCAGGTTGTTTCGCAGGTATACCTTATTGGAGAGTCTGTTGAAGAGCTTTTCAAAGGTTTTGATGGTTACAGAAAAATCATATCCATAAAAGATAAGAAGGGGAGATAACAAATTTTCTTCAGCGGACGCGCAAGAAGGCCGTGCGCCGTTGAGCGTTACGTTAGGTATCGGGAGAAGAAGTCATTTCCAAACAAACGGAAAGGAGGTTAGCCATGCTTTACTGTCTTAAAAAGGAAGAACTTGAAAAACTTAAAAGGACTCATTTCATAGCGGAATTTATAAACGCTGAAATGCTATCTGCAACATATGTAACCGATGAGAATGCAGCGAGAGAGATAATCCCGAAGCCATTGTTGCCTACAAAGACTCCTCTGGCCACTGTATTTGTAGCGCGATATCCAGAGACGAATTTCGGATGCGTTTACAACGAAGGAGCGCTGTTCCTCCATTGTGAGTATAAGAAGGAAAGGGGGCTGTACTGCTTAAGCATGCCGGTGGATGACGATATGGCAATGGTGGGAGGCCGTGAACAATTCGGCTATCCGAAAAAGATGGCGGACAAAATTACACTAGAAAAAACGGAAAGTCGTGTGGTCGGTAGTGTTATTCGAAAAAAGGAGGAAATACTAAGAATAGAATGTGAACTAATGAAAGAGGTGCCATCAAACTTCAGGGATGATATGTGGGTACAAACAAAAGACTGGAATGGAACACCATGTTACAGGGTGATTGCTTTCCTGTATAAATACTTCCAGAATCCGGGTGGCATGGGTTTTGATTACCTACCTAGACTTATTAGAGAGCCCACTCTCATGAGAAAAAAAGGCAATGTACTCGAAGGACGAGGTAAAGTTAAAGTTTCTTCATCCCCCTTTGACCCACTTGGAGACCTACCGGTTAAAGAAATTAGAAACATGGTTTACGGGAAATGGCATAATACAATGCTTCCTGGAAAAGTGATTGGGAGAGCTTGGAATCCGTTAACATTTTTGAAACACGCATTTTTCAAGACTGATTTTGTTCCGACTCTATTGCAACATTATGACCCTAGCGCTGAAAAGAGAGCGAGAGAGATCATGAAGGTCGCTAGGAAATTCTAAACCTATACCTAACAACGCGCTCAAGAGGGACGCGGCAAAAGACCGCCGCGCCCCTTAGCTTTACCGTTAGATGGAATCAAATGATAAATCAAACGCATCATTCATTAGAAACAGACAAAATAGACCTTAACCAACAGAAGTCCAAGCCAAGACAAATTGCGAGAGTTCTCTTGGCGGCTTTAATACCAATTGTTCTTTTCTTAGGAATCGTGTCACTTCCCGACCTGGTGAAAGCTGTAGACAGAATAGTTTTCCTCGTTATTTTAGGTCTCATCATCGGCTTCTCAGTTGCATTAGGTTTATTAGAACATACGAAGACCAAGAAAAGCGGGAAAAAGAGGTCAATCATATTTCTATCCGCTCAAGTTCTACTTTCTCTGATATGTATTTTGATGCTGTTTTACATACAATTGTTTAAATAAGAGATTCATCTAACAAGCGGGTCGAGGCGAGCGCGAATAGCTCTGCCTCATTTTAGGGTGAGTGCCCGCCGCCTCACCCTTGGCGTTATATTTCATATCCATCATGATGCTGTCCGTTCTCATCGATTCTTTTACAAACATAATTTCCCATCTGGGCGCAGATGTTCCTAATGGCCTCGTCTGTGATCCCGAATTTATTTGATAAATACCGTTCATAATAAAGACCCGATTTTGCCATTTGAACAATTCGTTCTCGTTGTACTCTACTTAATCCATAGGTGTTGGGGTGCATTTTTAGCCTCGATAAAATATAACAACCGGCTCGACACCGACTGGTGATAGTTCGGTTGGCTAAAGGTGAACTCCGTGCTCCAGCGGGTCAGCCGGAGCGTTAGCCCTTTAATATCGCAAAGAATATGAAACATCATTGGTCGAATTGGTACAGGATAGAAGATGAAGGAAGGGTTTCTGGTATCATTCATGATTGCTATGGAATATATCGAATCAGAGCGGTAAAATCGTCTGGGGAAACTATCCCTATTCCGCGAATCGGTGGAACGGATGATCGAGGTATAATATATATAGGAAGATCCGGTTACAAGAACAAGGAGACATATCGGACACTAGCCCAACGCATCAAGGAATTTTGGAATGCATACCATTCAGGTGGTTGGACAGCAGATCTTTCATACAGGTGCTGCCTTAGGAAAATAAAAGGGGTTAAAGATTATGAATACGACGTGCAAATAATGACTCTGCCGGACTATTTGATTAATAAATGTGAAGCAAAAGAATTAGAAATTTATTTTAAAAAGGAGGGTGAATTGCCGCCATATAATTCCTCATTTCCAAATGAATTAAAACCATTATTGGAAAGAAAGTATAAACAGGGCTAACAAGCCAATCCAGGCGACGGTGGATAGCCCGTGCCTGTTTGCGGAGCTCATTGACCCGCGCCTGATTTCACTCGTTAGGCACACTTATGATAGACCCAGGAGGTGGATATGAAATTTAAAGTTAGTCCTGTTATATTGTTGTTTGTTATGCTATTTTTTGCCGTAACAGGTATCTTGTGCTCAAAGCGCAACGACGTTAAAAGCGGGTCAGTGGAAGAGAGGAGGCAAAATATGGACCTAGGGAAACAAAATGAGGAGCATGTTACCACTGTCGCAATCGTAACCAGAAGGCTGAGAGAAGGCAAGACTTATGATGATTTCCGCAAGGCCTGGTACCACACCACTGGCTTCGGAGTTAAGGGGAAGGGCTATACAGGAAGCAGCAATCGCATGTTCACCCTGGTCAATGTGTTCGATCCGCGTGAGATTGTAGTCCTGGGTTTTGCCACCACTACGCTTGAACAACTCGAAGATGCGCTTAAGATAGATGTAAAGTTCCGGGGGGAGAACCCTATGGACAAGGTCATCGAGCCGGAAATAGGCAGGAAATTCTGTGCTCTGATTTCAGAGGACGATTTTTCAGCTGCCGGGAAAATCCCCTACAAACCAGCAAGCGTTGCAGGAAAGGAAACAAATCTGGCAAAGTTCTATGAAAACTTACAGGCAATAAAAGAGCTCTATGCAGCTGCGGCAAAGAAACGAGATGCGATAAACGAGGCACAGAAAAGAAAAAATAATTGATCAACACCTTGATTCGTCCTGTATAGCTGGAAGACGAAAAAATATAGAAATGTGGGGTCAGACTTAATTATTGGCGTGCCCAGCGAAGGGTAGCGTATTCTAACGGGTGGAAGTCCCGTCATGGTAAAAGCCATGAGCCATGTAGCTTGGATGGCAGGGGGTAATGGAAACGTTGCCTTCTGAAGCCCATTGACAAAGCCCCGTATAGCGGGGTGAGCAACTATCCGGGTCGTAACTTACGTGAACGTAGAAGTAGCCTCGTAAAAGTCTAAGCCCTACTGGTCGAGCCTTTCAAAAATAGGCGAAGACAGGACTCTTTTACTGACACTGGCTGAGAGGTAAGAGGGCGGTAGCGGGGTATCAGCGGCGACACGGATAGAGAGAGACGTTATCAACTGGGGAAGCCCTCCTCGTCCCTGACGGAAACGTCAGGAGCAGGGTAGGTTCTATAAGTCGGAAGACGAAGTGAACCGAGAGGCGAGAGGGTGGCGGATGAGTCCGTAGTAGCGGAGAGGGTAAGGACAACATAACCTTACCGGAGCGAAGGGGCTCTGCTGTATCTTAGATCTTTCGGCAGAGGTGAGGCAGGGGAGAATGAGAAAAGCTTCCATGGGACTGCAAGAACTGAGGCGAAAGATATACAGCAAAGCGAAGACCGAGAAGCAATGGAAGTTCTGGGGACTGTACTGTCATATCTCGAAGAAGGAAGTTCTGGAAGAAGCCTACCGGTCAGCGAAAGCCAACGGTGGGGCGCCCGGGATCGATGGGACAAGTTTTGAGGACATCGAGGCCGAGGGAGCGGGAGGATTTCTGGAAGGGATAAGGCAGGAGCTGCTGAGCCGGACTTACCGACCGATGTCCAACAGGCGGGTGGAGATACCGAAAGAGAATGGTAAGACCCGAATCTTGGGGATACCGACGGTAAGAGACCGGGTGGTGCAGGGGGCATTGAAACTGATTCTTGAACCGATCTTTGAAGCGGACTTCAGGGGGTGCTCCTACGGGTACAGGCCGAGACGTCATGCCCATCAAGCGATAGACCGAGTAACGAGAGGGATATTGCAGGGACTGACGAGGGTGGTAGACGTTGATCTGAGCGGATACTTCGATAACATCAGGCATCATCTTCTATTGGAGCAAGTGGGTCGTAGGGTACAAGATGCAGAAATCATGCACTTGTTGAGACTGATCCTCAAAGCCAATGGGACAAAAGGGGTGCCGCAAGGAGGGGTAATCTCGCCCCTGTTATCGAACCTGTATCTCAATGGGGTGGATGAGATGATGGAGAAGGCAAGGGAAGTGACCCGACGCAAAGGGTACTATAACCTGGACTACGTCAGAAGTGCAGACGATATGGTCATTCTTGTACACGGCCATCCGAGTGAAGACCGGCTGTTTAAGACTGTACAGAAGCGGTTGAAGGAAGAGTTGGACAAGCTTCAAGTACAGATGAACCTGGAAAAGACCAGGGAAGTAAACTTGAAAAACAGTGGTTGTTTTAGCTTTCTTGGGTTCGACATACGGCTCAATCGGAATCGAGAAGGGAAGACCTACGTCAGCAAGACCCCCCGGATGAAGAAACGTAAAGAGATAGGTAGAAAGGTGAAGGCGGTGCTCAAGTTCCATCATGACAAACCGTTGGAGGAAGTGATCCAAGCCGTCAACGCAGTGGTTCGAGGCTGGGTGAACTACTTCAGGATAGGGAATAGCAACAGCACCTTCTATAAAGTGAAGTATTCCGTTGAGAAGAAGGTGAGGCGGTTTGTTATGAAGAGAAAGGGACGGAAGGGCTTCGGCTGGAAGCGGTGGAGTAAGGAAGAGATTTACGGGAAATGGGGTCTATACCAGGACTACCGGATACGCTATCTCTACCTGAAAGCAACTCCAAGCCGATAGGTGTATAAGCTTTGTTGCGAAGAGAACAGGAAAGCCGTATGAGGGAAAACCTCACGTACGGTTTGAGGTGGCAGGGGATGGAGAAGTGCTATGGACAGCCTAAACGGGCACGAAGCTGGAAACGGCGGATACGGCCAAGGTGACACCTAAAGTAACTCGCCATTCCTTGACCCTACAGTTTAGTGAAATGATACCAAAATGACTATCGCCTAACAAACGGCTCCACCGGATCGCCGATAAATCCGGCTCCCGGTGAGCCATGACGTTAGACAATGAAATTTATTACCCAAAAGGATGTAAATA
>Ga0315291_10010522_pt1 | contig 11307 bp, 3 predicted proteins | sample YL17G12_20_MG_FD_203070 | JGI IMG/M metagenome (GOLD analysis project Ga0315291, IMG submission 203070) | Sediment microbial communities from Yellowstone Lake, YNP, Wyoming, USA - YL17G12_20 | ecosystem: Environmental > Aquatic > Freshwater > Lake > Sediment | place: USA: Wyoming | collected...
TCTTCAGGGCATCTTGTCGATTATCAATCAACAACTTTAAACAGCTATCATTATTGGCCATTGTTCCTATACTTTGCCAGCGAGTTTTTGCAGATAACGGGCATTCCGCACTATATTGTACTGAAGTGCTTTCCGTTGCTGATAATCTCAGTATACGTTCTATTGGTTTTTCTAATTTTAAAAGTAAAGTTGAAATCTACTAATGCTATTTTCGGCGCAGGTTTGTTCTTGGCCAGTTTCTGGATGCGCCAACAATATTTCGGACCGCCGGGTATAGGCTACATCTTCTTCTTGCTGGGGCTCTTGGTTATCTCTCATCTTTTCTTCGGATCAAGATTTAAAAAAACCCCTTTAGCAGCACTTTTCATCTTGATATTTGTAATGGTTACATTTACGCATTTGTTGTCCTCTCTCATGCTCATTATCGCCTTGATGGCCTTGTATCTTGCACAACTGCTTACACACGAGCAGAAATCTAGTGGCGTGTCAACATTGTTTGTTTTCTCTACGGCTTTCTTCTTGTCTTACAATATGTTTTTGGCTCCAGCGTTCTTTAATTTAGCCATTAAAACTTACTACCAAGTACTCTCTTTAAGCAGGGGACTTGGGTTGTTCAAGGAACCAAGTCGTGTTGCTGGATCGGCGGCTCAGGTTCTAAATTACAGATGTACCCTTATCACCATATTGATAGGTGTCGCCGTTGCCTTAGTAGGCATACTCCTAATTTTGAAGAATAGATTTTCGCGCCAGCATTTGCCGATAGGAAGATATCAAGTTTTTTGGATAGTATTATCAATATTTCTGGCTTTGTTTGCTGTTACTACAGAGTATGGACCACATGAATCATATCAAAGAGCATTCATGTTTGGGTTAGTTCCACTTTCCTATTTTTGTGTCATCGCTCTTTCCAGAAAACCCAAGCTCTTTTCTCTTATAATATTAGTATTGCTTTTCTTAAGCATACCTGCGCAGTATGGTGCAGACTCGTACACTCTTATCAAGAATTCGGAGCTTTCAGGTGCAGCTTTTGTGGCTGATAATACTCCTCAGGGCATGAATTGTTTTTACGAGTTTTCCTTAGAGATAAGGTATTATAATCCTGTGAAGCAAGTCAAGTTTCTGATAGTGGCTAGTCTGCCATTTACTTCTGTTCCAAACGCCTCTTCTACTGATCAAGTGCTCAATAAGGCAGTCTATGTGATCGTTTCGGACAAGCAGAACAACTATTATTACTATTTCCTCAGTCAAAATCCTCTTGACCAAGTAAGCCTAGATCAGTTCAACAGGTTGTATGACAATTCAGCTTTTCTATTACTCAGACAATCAAACAAGACTTTGCCATAACTGTTTCTGCTCACTTTTAAAACAATCACAATGAGAGTATTGATGCTTGCACTAACGCCGCGCGAGCATTGCATGGCCATAGGAGTCAAAGAGTCCGATTGGGTCATTGTACGTATTTCGAGGCTTGGATTTTGCCATGAAACAGTGTTGTCGATTTTTGTGTAGTTCATCCTGCCTTTTGTTCTCCCGCGCGCGCTGATTGTTGAATTGCAGGTTAATGTGTTGCTGCTGTGTTCTCTAATTCGTAGAATGCAGGGGATAGGCAACAGCAAACACTCTTAAACAGAATTTACTAACCCATAAAACGCTGGATTGGGTGTGTAGCCCGTAAAGATGTTATATGATTCACTCTCTCCCCCTTCAGGTTGGCTTACCCAACAGAATATTCTATCAATCTCTTTTTCAATTGAATATTCTACGAAGCCAGCAACGTAATCTCGCTGCTCATTGAGATTACTTTTTGATTTGCCAAACTCTGTTATCCAGAGCTCTTTGCCTACTGACTTTGAATAAGCGATAACAGTATTCATTTTCACTTCAGTTGCGCCATAAACACTTTGACTTGGATTTCTTGGATCCCAATATGTGTTTCTACAAATGAAGTCGCATGCCTCATCAATTGCTGAAGAATAATGCCCTGTGGTTGGCGAGTAACCACACATAAATCGCACTGAAACAGGTTGAGAAGTCATAGATTTAGCTGTATTAATAACGTCTAAAACGAAATTATTTTCGCTAGTGGTAGCGGTTCGTGCCTGCGGCTCATTCAGAACCATCCAAGCTTTAACTGAGAAACCGTTGAAAGCATTTATCGAAGCTTGTACATAATTTAGATATTTCCCTCTGTTACTTGCACAATTTGATGCTGAATCTCTGAAATAACTATCCCAAGTTGTGTACCACGTGTGCACGTCAACATTAACGTCAATGTTTCTAGCATTTGCTTCTGCGATGATTTCTTTTGCCTTGGCAACATAGTTTGATGAGGGTTGTTCGTTTGACCATTCAGAGAAACCATTTAAACGTAACGTAAGTTCAGTAAAGCCTTGGTTATAGCAAGTAGTAATGAAAGTATTGACTTCTGCTGTAGTCATGCCAACATAATTTATTAATTCTGTAGAAGAAGCAGTCGAAAATTCTTGTTCTGGGGGGTAGGTGATTAAACCCGTTGCGTCTATGCTTTTCGAAGAGATTGAGCCGAAACTCGTAGTTATTGAGGAAAAGCCCAAAATAGTGAATATGAGAGTGAATACCAGCATTTTCTTTGGGCTGTTAAGCGTCAAATTTCGTTCACTGCCACCACGCGTCTGGTGTCTTGCGATTTAATAAGCATTGCCTTGCACTCGTTTAACACATATACAAGTGTCATTTGACGAGAAATATCGAGCCAACGTCTACTAGCGCGCGTTTGATCATGCGCTTAATCTTAGAAATTCGTTGGATGGTCATCCCCGTGCGGAATTTTAGCCAATGCGGACCTACCCCTATCCCCTACGTCTTTTTTGGAGCTCGACGATATTCCTCATTAAGATTTAAGAGTAACGCGCGCGAGGTAATGGCTGGAAACACACGTCAAAACATATAGACGTATTGGAGAATGCTTACTATCCACTGATGAAGTAATTCATAATGGAGTCATGCATTCTAATCGAAGGTTCCTAGTTCTTGCGTGTGCTTGGATGTGTAAAAATCAGTTCATCCTTGGTCATTGTGATGTGAAAGATTTGTGGTCAGTTTTCTCAAGCAGTTGTGAATTGAATGTTGACAACAATATGTTTTAAAAAAGAGGGTGGTTGGTGAAGACTATTATGTGTAATGTTCTCCATAGTGTAATGAAACCATAGACACGTCAAGAATATTTACGATTTCATCCGAGTTTACGTCTGCTTGTGGATTCCAAAGTTGAGATTCCGGCGTTGACCCATATGCAGAGCTGACAATAGCTGTGTCCAAAATATCTACTGTGCCGTCTTGATTTATGTCCCATGGTGGGAAAGCGCGCGCGCTAGTTATTAACTCGTAGAAGGCAGGGTATGGTTTATAACCTGTGAAAATGTTATAGTTTTCACCAGATACGTCAGGCTGGCTTACCCAGCAAAAGACAGCATCCACATCTTTTGATTTTGCCCATGTAACAAACGCTTCCACATAGCTTCTTTGTACTTCCAAGTTGCTTTTGGTTTTGCCAAATTCCGTGATCCAGAAGGGCTTACTTTGTGCATGTGCAGAGTTGAGGGCAGCCAGCAGTATTTGTTCTGTTGAACCGTAGACAGTTCTTCCTGGGTTTCTCGCATCCCAATAGGTATTTCGACATATGAAGTCAGAGGCTTGATCTATCGTAGCACTGTAGTGCCCTGTAGACGGGGAATACCCTCCCATGAATCTGACGCTGATTGGTTTGTTAGTCACTTCTTTAGCGGCAGCAATAACATTCAGTATAAACTGGTTTTCACTGCTTGATGCCTTTCTCGCTTGAGGCTCATTCATCACCATGAAAGCGTACACATTTGAACCTGCAAATGCATTTAGCACATTTCTGACGTATGTGACGTATTTGGCTCTGTTAGTAGAGCTGCTGGAAGCGCTGTCTCTAAAATACCTGTCCCATGTGGTGTACCATGTGTGAAGGTCTACAGCTACTTCAATGCCGTGACTGTTTGCTGTTTCTATTATTTGTTTGGCCTTCCCTATTCCAGAACTGCTGCCACTTCGCCATTCAGTGAAGGCGTTCAGTCTAACGATAAACAGTGGAATTCCCTGAGTCTGTAGCAATTGGACAAAAGTCGTTACTTCGTTCGTTGTCATGCTGTAAAAGTTGATAAGTTCAGTTGAGGCTACCGTTCCTTCTGGGCCAGGTTCGGCTCGCACTAGGTTTGTCTGCATGAAAAATGTTGACAAGACGACAAATATCAGAGCAGCCAATACGGTTGCTGATTTTTTCCATCGCATTTTTTTCGATCGTTCTCCTTTCTTCTTCATGTTGAGAGCTGATGGAAGTAGCCTTATCGCATATTAAGCCTTCTTGAGAAGGTTGCTTCCGTCGGTAGTCAACTTTTCTTTGAAAAAACTGAAGTATGGTGAAGTGTGTTTTGCGAAGTTTGGTCCGATCCATCTTGTGGATTTGCAGTGGTTTCTGGAGGTAGTTGTGGCTCGAGGTCGATGACCGTTGTGCCGGAGAATTTGTCAAAGAACCTGATGAACCTTTTGTCTTTGAGCCTATATCCAAAGGCCAAATCGAAGGGCATGAGGAAGACTTTGCCGAAGTTTCTGACGGCTACGTCGTCGTAGAACACTTTCTCGCCGCTTATTCGTACAACTTTGATGCGGATCAAAAGCTTTCCTAAGGTTTGTCCTGCAAATCCTTCGAGCAGTGTCAAATATACCCAGAAGAGCACGAGGAAGAATATTATGTTGAGGTTCAAGAGAGCGAATTGCATTGTGAAGGGATAGGAGATGTTTGGCACTGCTAGGAAGAGCACGAAAGCTAGAACCAAATCTATCAAGAAAGCAGTCGTTCGTTTTTTAAAACTAGCCAGTGGACGGGAAAACGGTTTTTTTGCGACCTGGGCTTCTGCAGCCCATGTTTCTAAATCCTTTATGAGTGTGATTGCGTTTTGACCAGCTCTGCTCAGCTCATATCTGCCAGTTGGCGTCTGTTTCAAGAATGCTTCTAGACTTCGCAGGTGGAAGCTGAGTTTTCCAGTGTCCACGTTGAAGGTTGTTGCAAGGTCGGTGAAGGAACCTTCTGGCCTTTGGCTTAGGTAGAGAAGAATCTGTCGCCTGAGGGGATGAGACAGGACAGTGAGTATTTTCGAGACGCTTTCTTGGTCGACTGCCATCTTTGGACACTAATCACGCTATTATTAGACGTAGAGTTGGGAGAACCACTCAGATTAAAGTTGCGCTACGGCCTCACGCTTTATAGCGTATTAAGAAGGTAGCAACTAATGACCATGAAAGCGTGCGCTTGCTCTTTATCTTGGCTTGCCTCCAAGGCTGTATAGTTGATACAATGAGTATTTTGTTTTCCTTGGGGGATTCCGCGATATCTGAGGTGTTGGGTTAGCTTGGTGTGAGGTGCGGAGAATAATTATAGAATTGTTTTCCATTCGGTTAGTAAGGATGTGTTGTCTTAGTTTTTGGGGAGCTAGGGGTGGTGATATAGCGCGCATGCTTGTTCCTAAAATAGTTAAAAATGGTTAAAAGCCTGATTTTTGCTTACTGGCTTTGCTTCAGAGCATTGATTCTGAATGGAAACAGAATAGACACCCGGGTGCCAAAAGCCGAATAATCACCGTTTTTGACCAATATCGGAACAACCACGCGCGCTATTTTCGCGTTACGTCAACCCTTTTTTGAAGGTAATTGACTTTGGTTTCGCGTGATCGAGTGCATGCTGGGAGAGATGTTGAGGTGAGATGTGCTTATTCGATGCTGGTGGAAACATGTCGAAGTGCGATATAGAAGATTATTCCATCATCATTAATAAATGGGAAACGGTATTAGGTCGATGTTAGTTCAGTAATCTCTGGAGATGGGAATTGTGAGAATCAAGTCATTCAGGCTACGATATGGAATAAACTGCATATTTATCAGTCTCTTACTGGTCGGTCTCGTACTTATTCCACTGGCAAGTTTGATATCAACTGTTTTTGCAGCACCAACCATTGTCCTAACTCCTAAATGGACCAGGTCTGGGTTGGGCACTAACTGGGAAGGCGGTTTGGTAATTGGAGACGTTACGGGCGACGGTGTTGAAGACGTAGTTTATGCCGGTGGCAACACTCATCAGCTCGCTGTTCTAAATGGAACCAATGGAGCCACGATTGCGACATATTCAAATGGGAACCGAATAGGGACGTTTTGTCAGCCGCAGCTTTATGATATTGATAATGACGGCATATTTGAGATATTGGTGCCGTTGTATTGGGAGCCTGGTCTTGCCGCGGTTCAGTATGTTGGCGGAACTCTTCAACAGATGTGGGTAGCGAATATTCAGCGCCCGCCCTCCGGGCAACCAAGTGAACCAACTCCCTCTGGTAGTGTTATGGCTAAGCCTGTGGCTGGCGACATTGATCACGACGGTTTTCTGGATATTTTCCTTGCCTCGCAAGATGTTTCTCCTATCGGCGGTTATGACGGTACGATTGTCAGGTTAGATCATAATGGTGTTGAGGTGGCTCGTAATTTTGCGTGGCGCGCATGTTCAGGCGGTCTTTCTTTGGCTGATACGGACAGTGATGGCGTCTTCGAGCTTTACCAAGGAGACAGGGATATGGATTATTCTGATGGTGGATACGGCAAGGGTGAGAAATCGTTTTGGGCTGACAACTTGACTGAAAGGTGGATTCGTCTCGACGACCTTACTAGCAGTCAAGCTCCAGTTATCGCAGACGTTAACGGCGATGGGATAAAAGACATCATTACAGGCATGTATAATGTGCAGTGGATTTTCAACTCTACAAACGGAGAAGCGATTAAAAAATGGACTATGAGTAGCAGTACCGGTTATCGGAATGATAGCTTGTCTGTTCATTATGGAACTACAGTTTATGATATAGATGGTGATGGTCATCTTGAGCTCTTGTGTAACGATGGTGACCATGATGATGATCCATTTACAGATGTTTTTGATTTGGTTACTGGCGTGATGGACGCGCAACTTAGCCATAATGCTTTTTGGAACGCCTCCTTGAACATAGATAGAAATGGCCAACCGAAGGGGGCATGGCAGGGCGGAGATACAAAATGGAGTCCTCTCGTTGCAGACATTAGCCCAACTAATCCTGGGATGGAAATAATATCGGTGCCGAACGGAACCCTTCTGGACGGCGGTCAGTCGTGGAACGGGGCGATAATGATTTGGTCTAGCAGTTATGAGAGTCTTCAAAACATTACTCGCCAGCCAGGTACTCCTCCCGGCACTTATAGTACTGCTCGTTTAGGTTCTCAGATGGCTTACCCAGTAGTGCAGGACATTGATAACGATGGTTTGCTTGAGTTGGTGACTCACGCTTCTTCTGGCACTGTATATGCTTTTGACACTGTTGCTTCTGCCCCTTCGGGGAATAATCGTATTAGGTCTGAGGTTACGCTTTTTGGCGAGTGTAGGTTGGGTGTTGCCGAGCACACGATCATGCCGTGGGCTCCGAATTATTGGACTGCTCCGCTTGTTGCCCCGGTTAATCCAGGTGATAATGCGTTGGCGGTTCCGCGATCAACTACTCAGCTGAGTTTCCGCTTAAGAGAGCATCAGGGACAGAGCCTAACCTATTCGGTCACCACTGCTCCGAACATAGGCTCAACGAACGGTTCAATCAGCAGTAGCATCAGTAGTGACTGGAACACTCGCACTGTCAGTGTTAGTGGCTTGGCCTATGACACGACTTACAGGTGGACAGTTAGTGCTAGCGATGGAAGCAAGGCTACAACGCGAACTTACACTTTCAGGACAGAGCTGGCCCCAGCCACTGGCAATACTCCTCCAAGTCAGGGAATCCCCACGCTTGTCCCCGAGAATGGTTCGACAACGTCGACTTTCGAGTGTACTGCTCAATCTACGACAGATCCCAATGGTGACGAGGTTACTAACATGTACAGATGGACTGTCAATGGTAACCCGGTAGCGCAGTTGTTTTTGCCTTTTGATACCCGTGATGAAACGACTGCTAAGGATTATTCTGGGAATGGCAACGACGCTCAAGTCATAGGTGCGACGTGGGTTCAGAACGGAAAAGTTGGCGGTGCATACAGTTTCGACGGGAAGGACGATGCCATAATAATCAGTGATGGCGGTCTCGGCTATTACAACAACCGTACGTACACTGCATATCCAAATCATGAGGAATTGGGTGGTTACGGTAACTGGGATGCTGTAACGGTCGAGGCTTGGGTGTATCTAACGGAGAACAATTATGGGTCGAGGATTGTGGGTAAGATTCCGGGGTACGCGCTTGGTTTCAAGAGCCCTCCCTCCGCTCCTAATACTTTGTATGCTGCGGTTTGGCCTTATACAGGTGCGATTGCGCAAGACGAGAACAACGCTACTACTGATAGAGAACGCAGCGTGAGCGCGACTAGTGCGTTGCAGTTGAACACGTGGTATCATGTTGCTTTCACTTATAGGAATGGTACGGGGTTAAAGCTTTACATCAACGGCGCTTCGGTTGCGAATAGTTCTGCTTACACAGGACCGCTTTCGCCGACTCGTGGGGAACCAGTCTATATCGGGAGGCTTGTTGAACCCTTTGCTGGCATGATTGACGAAGTTAGACTATACAACTATGCCCAACCTCCAGCGCAGATTTACAACCGCTACATGGAATCCAAAGACGGAGACAGCAATAGCTCGTTGTTCCTTCCGATTGGTATTGCAGCTTCCGGTGACATATTGGGTTGCGATGTTATCCCGACAGACTCGTACGCGGAGGGCATCATTCGGTCAGACTCTGTGACACTGCTTAATGCGCCACCGGTTGCTTCGAACTTGCACATGTATCCTATACGAGATCGTGCGTATCGCCTGGACAATGAGAATTTGGGAGCAGGTTACGATTACAGCGATGCCGACGGAAACGCTGAGTCTGGCACCCAGATAAGATGGTACAGAAACAATGTATTGCAGTCTGCTTACAATGATTTGCGAGAGGTTCCGGCAGGCAGTACGTCGATTGGTCAAACTTGGTACTTCACCGTATTGCCCAGAGACTCGCTGGGGGCTGTTGGAGGTTTGCAGACTTCTGAAACCGTGACCATCCGCGACAACGCGGTTCCAAGTACTGGCACACCAACACTGGATTCTATGAACGGTGGAACAGATTATGATGATGAAGACCTTGTGGCCACCGCGGCAACAACAACTGATGGAGACGGTGATGCTACCACTAACATATTCCACTGGACGAAGGGCGGGGTTTCCCAAACTAACCTGCAGATGCCCTTCGACACCGAAGTCCCACTTGTCTCGGGAACCAATGGAGTTACGCGCGACTATTCGGGTTATGGTAACAACGGAGCGGTTAATGGTTCAGCTTGGGCTCAGACCGGAGTTGTCGGTGGAGCTTTCAGCTTTGATGGCAATGATTATATAACAGTCCAGGAAAGCGGCAACACTCTTGCTGGAAATGGTAGCTGGTCACAGATTTCAGTGGAGTTTTGGATTAGGGCTACTGGGGCTACTACTAGTATTCAAACAGTTGTCTTTAAGCCTAACGCGAGTTACGCTCCCGGCGCTAGTTCTAGTTCTTACGACGTAGGCTATAGAGTTCAATATCGCTATTACGCTGACAGCTACAGAGTGTACTGGATCGTTGGCAACAGTACTGGAACACTGTCTTTCGACTCACGAGTATATGAGGGCCCTGATCAATGGCACCACGTCGTCTGCACTTATCAATCAGGTGTGGGGCTTAAAATCTACACGGACGGACAGCTAAGAGCTTCGCTAGTTGGAACAGGTAACATCAACGCTACATTGGGCGGTCCCTTGTACGTAGGCGGCATAAACAGCGGCGTCGGAGACTTCGTCGGCCAAATGGATGAGGCAAGAATTTACCCGAAAGCTTTGTCTGCGGCTCAGATTTTCCAGCGATACATCGAAACTAAAGACGGCCTGACCGCAAGCAACACTATCGTGGCTCAGGAAACTGCAGCTGGAGATAACTGGGTATGCCAAGTTATTCCCAACGATTCATGGATAGATGGAACAGCAAGGAACTCAACTAGTCTACATGTCGATCCAGTAGTTGGCAACAGCCGACCGAGAATCGACTGGTATTCACCTGCAAACACCTCACTCACAATTGGCACAGGAGGCAGCATCAATTTCACACAGGTGTCATCTGATCCCGACGGCAATCCCTTGACATATAACTGGACGCTGGATTCGGTTCAGCAGGTAGTCACGCAGAACTGGACTTACTTAAGCGCGATTGCAGGGATGCACACGGTCAGAATCACCGTTTCCGACGGAAGCCTGAGCGATGCTCAAGAATGGAGCGTCAACGTCACCCCCAATGGCACATACAACCTAGTCATAGGGGCCTCAGCCGGCGGCACTACTAACCCCGTTCCAAACACGTACCCCTACCTCGCTAACACGAACGTCACGGTTACAGCAATCCCCACCGCTGGTTACAAGCTGAACTACTGGCTGCTGAACAACTCCAACTATGGCTCAGCTAACCCGTACACAATAAACATGACCAATAACTACAACCTAACAGCAGTGTTCACGATCATCCAGTACAACTTGGTGGTGGGCTCCACGACCGGTGGCACTACTAACCCCGTGCCAGGCACGTATCAGTACAACGCGAACACTAACGCAACAGTTCAAGCCATACCGAACGGTGGTTTCGAGCTGGGCTACTGGCTGCTTGACGACGTTGACGTTGGCGACACAAATCCCTATAAAGTGACAATGAACACGAACCACAACTTAACTGCAGTGTTCGTTGTACCCCCTGCAAATGCTTATCTTGTCGTTCGCGGTGCTGATGATAGTGTCTGGTATCGTTCGTTTGATGGTTCTTCGTGGTCTGGCTGGATCGGAGTTGGCGGACAAACCTATGATACCCCTGCGGCAGCCGTTCTTAACGGGAAACTGCACATAATTGTCAATGGCACGGATGGTGGTCTTTGGTGGGGAGTCGTTGATCTGTCTGACAACAGTTTCTCCGGATGGCATGGAATGTCTGGGCAAGGAACTCCGACTCTGACGGCAACGGATACCGAGCTTTATCTTGTTGTTCGCGGTTCTGATGATGTTATCTGGTATCGTTCTTATGACGGTTCAGTCTGGTCAAATTGGGCCGGGCTTGGAGGACAGACTTATGATACTCCGGCTGCGGCTGTTCTCAATGGAAAATTGCATGTAGTTGTTAACGGTACTGATGGTGGTCTTTGGTGGGGAGTCGTTGATCTGTCTGACAACAGTTTCTCCGGATGGCATGGAATGTCTGG
>Ga0315291_10010526_pt1 | contig 11304 bp, 12 predicted proteins | sample YL17G12_20_MG_FD_203070 | JGI IMG/M metagenome (GOLD analysis project Ga0315291, IMG submission 203070) | Sediment microbial communities from Yellowstone Lake, YNP, Wyoming, USA - YL17G12_20 | ecosystem: Environmental > Aquatic > Freshwater > Lake > Sediment | place: USA: Wyoming | collected...
TAGCACTCTGGTGACGCCTTTGTAGCGGCGAAGACTGAAGCGAATGATGCCGTTATTATCGGCCTTCAGCGACTTGATGCCCTGGATTACCCTCAGAAGTTTGTCCACCACAGGCCAGAATATCAAGACAAACCGCGGTGGTACACTCGCTGGCATTAGTTGTCTCCACAAGTGGCATACCAGTATGAGTCCATCTGCCAATATTCTACTATACGGAGCCCGATACGTCCTGAGCGTGAAGCTGTCGCCCATCGAGGCAATCCAAGCGGGCGTTGTCCCCACGCACATTTTGTGCAACAATAGCCTGAATCATATTATGATTGACTGGATCAACGCAGCGCTTGCTACGCTGGCTGCTTCCATAAGCGTTGATAATCCCGCGGGACTTGTGGCCATACTGTCCATAACTGTATCATGCGATATCGGTATTCCGTTTCCTTTCGTGCTGGATACCATTCTGTTTTTCACCACTTACAAAATCGGCGCCTTCTCATGGCCGGTGCTTCTTATCATTCTAATGCTGTTGGCCGGTAGATTACTGGGAACGAGCATTCTTTACTGGGTAAGTCTGCTGCTGGGCCCGAGATTCGTAGACTGGATCGGTAAACGCTCCAAATTCTTGCGGCGCAATCTTGAACAATTTCAAAATAGGCTGGGTAGATGGACCATACCAGTGATAGTTGTTGCCAGATTGACGCCGGGGTTAATGCAGGTATCATCTGTGGCTGCTGGCACAGTCCGCATCCGCTACTACAAGCTGGTGCTGGCCATCGTATTTTCTTCGATTATCTACGATGGAACCTTGATCATCCTGGGAACCTTGGCCAGGCTTGGGTTCAAAGATGTGGGACCTGAGTACTCCTTCTGGATTGTCCTTGGCTTGGTGGCTATAATGGCTGTGGTGTTTGTCGCCATTCATCTGATAAGACGCAGGGTCAAATTGAGTTGACATCCGAGCCGATTGCGCAATTTTGCAGGCGCTTCTAAACGCTAAGTAATAAATTCAATTCCACCTTCCGTAATCCCGCTTAGAAAACGTCAAGGGTATCCACACAAGCTGACTAAGTGTGTGATTATGTCAAGTACTCAACTTCTTAATTAGAAAGGCCATATTTTTGCCGAAGTTCCAGGCTGTTTCAAGTCCTTCTTCATCCTGTTCCACTTCGCCTTTTTCCCGGCCGACCGCCACATTCCAGTACGTAGAACCGGGAATGAAGAACCCCAGAATCTGAAACCAAAAGGTGAGTTGCGCAAGTGTGAAGTTCTGGCCGGAACGTCGTGCCACCACCAATGCCCCGCCAACTTTACCCTGGAAGGGTTCACCATTCCAGCGTGCGATGTAGCCAGCGCGCTCCATAAGCCCCTTAATCAACGCCGTCGCCGAGCCATAATATACCGGTGAAGCCAGGATTATGCCGTCAGCCTCTTTCATTTTGAGGTATATTGGAAATAGGTCATCTTCGATAGAGCACGTCTCCTGTTTCTTGCATGCCATACAGGCAGTGCACGGTTTTATTTCCAGGCCGGCTAACCTAATGAGCTCAGTATCTAACCCTTCTTCGGAAATTGCTTTGAGCGTATGCTTGGTCAACAATTCTGTGTTGCCGTTCTTCCTGGGACTGCCGACTATACCTATGACTTTCATCTTGCGACCCTTTAATTTACCACGGTTCATCGCTACCTACACTAGTGGACCTGGGGTGACAATAGACAGAACCTTTAGCTTTACCTTCGCCCTCACTATTTAGCAGCATGAGCAATAATAGTTGGAATTTGCCTAGAGGTCAAATTGTCGAGATTCCGGTCAGAAAGTCAAAAGTACAGTCAGGTGATCGGTCAATTAGTCAGTCAAATAGTCAAGTGACACAATTTTTCCCCAGAAAAGGAGGCTAATAATGAGAGAAATATCGAGAGCAAATAAGCTGGAAGTGGCAGAGTATTACATCTTAGGCTATCCCTATAGCGACATAGAGAACAGGACGGGAGTATCGCATGGCAGCGTCGCGAATATCGTTAAGGAACTGGAAGACGGTAAACTGTCCATACCGGGCACTTCGTTTGACCAGGTCAATGACCTCCGCCAATTGTCTTTTGACCTAAGAAAGAAGGGACTGGAACCCTCCCAGGCACTACTCGGACTTCTACTATTTGATAGGCTCCGTGCTCTGGAAGTAACACCGAAACAGGTGGACAAGTGGTCAGAACTAATTAAGAAGCTTCTTCCCATTGACTTCCCATCCAAGGACTTTCTTGAGGCAGCATTGAGACTCAATGAGCTAGAAAAAGGCGAGGGCAAATCTTATGCCACGCTGTCCACAGAGTATGTGAGGCTAAAAGAGCGTGTCGATAGGCTCAAGTCGGAGGTGGACTCTCTAACTAAGAAGAAGGAAGAGCTTGTCAAGAAGGCAGAGCTAATACGCTCAGAACTTGAATCACTGGCAAGAACCAAAAATACGCTTGAGAATGCTGTCGAGATACAAACCACAAAGTTGAATGAGCTTAAGCTAAGGACAAAGGAAACCGAGGAAGAGAAGTCCCGATTCACCCGGGAGACAAAGGACCTTCAAAGAAGAAGGACACAGCTCTCCTCAGAAGTTGATGGCAGAGAGGAGTTATTGAAAAGGATCAATGACATTGGGCTATCAGACGAGGATCTTCTGCGGATCACAAATTTCATCGAGAGAACCAGCAAGAACGAAGGTATCAGTGGTAGCCAGCTTAAGAAGAAGTTCCTTTCCGCGTTAAGCTTATTTGAGGATATCTCTGGTCTTGAGAATCGACGAGAAGCGGAGATGCAGAAAGTGACTGAACTCGTCAGGAAGCAATCTGTTCTAACCGGTGAAATTGGCGAGCTCGATAGGAAGAAAGGACTTCTGGAGGGGCAGATTGTTGGCATTATCTCGTCAACATCACAGAAAGTAAGGGCCATCGGAGAAGATGCTGCAGCACAAATACAGCAACATGTATCTGATATTAAGGATCAACTCAATGCTTTGTTAGGAGATGCGGTAAAAGCAGGGGAAGCCATAGGTGAGATGAGGCAAGTATTGAAAAGGGGCGAGGACTCGGAGAAAAGTCTGAGCAATTTCATCGAGGAAGTGCAGAGCAGACTCAGGAGGAACTGATGTCAGATGATAAGTGGGTACAAACCACAGCCGATCTAAGGAAAGAACTATCTCGCATCAAAAGTAGCTCCGAGGGTGTTGCTGGACGCTTTGAAATTCTCCAGCGAGAAGCTGAGTCCTTGAAGATAGAGTTTCTGAAGTATTCTCTGGAAAGGCAGAGAAAGATTGTGGCACGGGAAAGAGGATTCACCTTGCTCATCAACGATAGAAAAAAGATAGGAGCCGGTGTAGCCGTGACTGTGGGTGCATCAATTCTCGGAGGATTAATAGCCAAGGACAAGGATTCGGCTCTGTACGCGGGGCTGTCGGGTTTCACGGGTGTGTTGCAGGGATTTGGAGAAACAAAATGGGCAGTCTCATTGCAGAGACATCTAGTAATCGTGCCCTCCGATGCTATTCCGGCGACAGGAACATGGGTCACATTCGAGAGCGTAATTGCTGCTATCGATGACCTAAAGATGGAGATTCTGCGAGGAAAGCGACTCGGATCTCTCGATAACATCATTCAAAGACTTCACCAGTCAAGAGGAAAACTAATCTACCTGCTTCCGCCCGAATAGATCTGACAAAACGACCGGCTCTGTAGTTAGGTAACAACATACGCTTTTGTGATCTATTGAACAATACAATTCAATCTGCAACAAAACAAGTAATTGTCACTTCATAATCCAATCATTGGTTAGATCATTGTAGCTAGCTACATTGACCACCTATTTGTGTTGTTTCCTGAGTTATGTGTGATTTACATCTAGGAATAGGACAACGAGTTCAAGTGAATTAAAGAGAGTCTATCAGGGGATAAAGAGCGAGTATGAAGCGACGACACGAATTACTCCAAATCAAGCAACGCAGTGTCCTCGTTGGTGAAGTTCACTCTTCGGATCGTAGGGTGAATCTTACCAGAATCTTAACAGGATTCTAACATTTAGGTCTTATGATTATCATGATTATGGGGTGGCAAGGAGGGACGATTTTGCAGAAACTAGACTGCCGATCGTTACGGCGTCGGGGTTCTCCGTCAGTTTATTATTCTCCCTTTGCCCCAGAGTTACTGTGGCGCGAAACAGAAGTAATTGGCCAGATAACTACAAGAATCTGGGGTACAAGGCTTCCGAAATACCCAAACCGAAATTTGGCAGCCTTAATCCCAAAAGGAGGTGAGTAGCGACGTAAATTATTAAAGTCTAGGAGAACAGAGAGAGTCTTAATGAAAGGAGGAAATAGTTGTGAAGAAATTGTTGGTAATTTCGTTAGCTGTGGTGCTAGTGGTCACCTTGTGTATCACTGGTTGTGGTGGCGGGGGGCCGGTAGCCCCGACAGAAGTTCTGTTGGGAGCCACTCTTCCCCTAACCGGTATCTTTGCTGGTTTTGGTGAGCAAGGATTTGGCATGCAGAAGGCTGTGGACGACATCAATGACGAGGGCGGAATATATCTGTCAGAGTGGGATGTAACGGTGCCCGTCAGGTTGATAATCAAAAATAACCAGAGCGACTTCGCACAGGTGGGACCTCAGAGTACAGACCTGGTTGTAACGAACAAAGTACACGCCCTTCTATCACCTAATGCACCTTGCGACCTGCACGACCCTACGTCGGTGGTAGCTAATCAAAATGGTGTGCCACAGATTATTGCTGGCGGTCCCTTTGAGCCCTGGTATTTCGGTTCGCAGGGGGGGGTAGCCCCGAATTACACCTGGTTTACCGGCTTTGCTATAGGTGCGCCGCAGCCAGCTCCGCGCGATGTTCCCGGATATACCATGGTCGATACATGGTTTATGTATATGGATGAGGTCGGTGCCAAGACCAATACCAACGGGATAGTGGGGGTCTTCGCCTCGTCTGACGCAGACGGTACAGGTTGGTATAACGCGTTCCCTGGCATATTGACGGGTGAAGGCTATACTGTTGCAAATGTCACCGGACTGTTTCCCATGGATCCTATGCCGGACTTTACCAATATGGTACACCAGTGGCAGGCTGCCAACGTGGAAATACTCTGGGGCAATTGTCCCGGCGCTCATTTCGGCGCACTGTGGAGCACATGCTATGCGGAGGGCTTCCGACCGAAGATATGTTTGGCCGCAAGGGCAGCCCTTTTCCCTGTCGATGTAATCAGCTGGGGTAAGACACCGCCATTAGGCTGGGGTATAGGGACAGAGGTGTGGTGGTCGCCAAGTTATAAAGCGGCGGACGGCTTCGTCGGTATTGGCAACAGAACGGCGGCCTCGCTGGCTGCAGACTGGGCTACAGAGACGGACGACCCATTGAACGTGGCTATCGGAGCTGGGTATATGGCAGCCCAGGTCATGCTCGATGCCATCGAGAGGGCAGGCGATATTGACGGGGATGCGATTAATGCCGCCCTGGCGACGACTGACCTGGACACCATCAGCGGCTGGGTGAAGTTTGACTCGACCACACACTTCAGCCCTGTACCACTCTCCTTTGGTCAGTGGTTCTATAACGCGGGGAACGCGGCTGAGCCTTTTACACTTCACATAGTCGCCTCGGCCCTAGACATCATACCTGAGCAAGAAGGACCGATATTCCCGCTTGATACTTTATATTAATGTGCTGTGTGTATGAATAGCCTACAGGCTAAGGTCTAGGTGCTGGGAGACCGATATGGTGACAACTTGTCACCATATCGGTCTCCCCTATATAATACCGTGCCAAGCTTTGGGGCCTAGATGGAAGATTTCCTGATTGGATTAGCTCCTCCTATCATAAGGGGTATTCTCCTCGGGGGGCTATACGTTGTGATTGCCCTGGGTCTTTCGCTGGTTTTTGGGGTGATGAACCTGATAAACGTGGGGCACGGAGACCTGGTCATACTTGGCAGTTACTTCGCTTGGGCAACCATGGGCTGGTTGGGGATAGACCCTTTTCTCAGCCTAGTTATGGGCGTGCCCCTGTTTTTTGTCTTCGGTTTCTTTGTGCAAAAATTCATCATCAACCGAACTTTCAGGATATCTTTGGACGCTGCACTAATCGCTTGTTTTGGGATTTCCATAATAGTTCAAAGTCTTTGCCAGGCCATCTGGACTCCGTTCAACAGGAGCTTGACAACGGATTACCGACTGCAAACTTTTGCCGTGGGACCGCTTATTATCTCGCTTAGATATCTACTCGATTTCATTGGCGGTTTAGCGGTGATGATTGTCCTTCGTGAATTCCTGAGGAGAACTTATCTAGGCAAGGCAATCAGTGCCGCCTCACAGAACAAGCCGGTAGCTGAGCGTATGGGGATAAATCCGAACCGCGTTTATTCATTCGCCTTTGCCATCGCTATGGCCTGTGCCGCTGTTGCCGGTGTGCTCCAGGGCTTGACTTTTTCCTTCCACCCGGCGTCAGGACCCCCTTTCTTGATCATCTCCTTTGGCGTGATAATATTAGGGGGTTTAGGCAGTATGGCGGGGACATTTATCGGAGGCATGATCTTTGGGTTAACCCAGACCCTCGGGGCTTATCTCTCGGGGGGTTCTATGTTGGTTCAAACGATTGCCCCCTATTTGCTGGTGTTTGCGGTATTATCCGTGAGGCCGCAAGGCATATTTGGTCGTTAGAGATAAGATGAAAATCCCCCGATTGACAACATTGGTATCGGTAGCAGTCCTGGTGGTGCTGGCATTATTCCCGGTAATAGGAATCCCTCTGAGTTGGCTTAATTACCTCTTTCTCTTCTTCATATACCTCGCTCTGGCGAATATGTGGAACCTGCTTGCCGGCTATACCGGACTGATATGCCTCTGCCCGCATGCCTTTGTCGGGCTGGCAGGCTATACCTTAGCCATAGGCACGCAGGTCGGTGTGCCTTTTCAGGTGGGGCTAATTGCTGGAGCTGCAGTAGCGGCACTATTTGCTCTACTCATATCTTATCCTGTCTTCAGGATGAGGGGCATCTATTTTGCTATCGGGACACTAATTCTACCGGAAGCGCTCAAGGCTTGGTTTAATTTCTGGCGCCCTGTCGGGAATGAGTACCAAGGCATGGGTGCCGGTTATTCGGTAACAGGTGTAGCTGGAGTTACCCTGGAGGATACTTATTGGCTGGGCCTCGCAATCGTGGTGGCGTCAATTTTCCTGGTACACATAATTTTGAGGGCAAGGCTGGGCCTGGGGCTGACGGCAATTCGCGATAATGAGAACACCGCCGCAAGTTCGGGGGTAAATATTTTCCGATTAAAGTTGTATTCCTTTCTCATTGCCGCCTTCATAATGGGCATAGCCGGCGCTGCTTATTTCATCTTCAGTCCGCGCATAAACCCGGTGGGCGGCTTTTCTATACGGTGGCTACTTATGCCATTGATGGCGACTGTCATCGGGGGCGAAGGCATTGAAGAGGGGCCGATTATAGGAGCAGCCATCGTTACCTTTTTGACGTTCCAATTGGCTGACTATGGTGCTTGGAGCTTGCTTATACAGGGAATCATACTGATTGTCGTAGTGACAGTGCTGCCACAGGGTATTGCGGGCTTGCTGCGCCAGGTCGGAGCTTATCGCTTCCCACTAAGACTCTTGCAGGCAGCCGAAGGCAAGATCCACAAAACCTGAAGTAGAGCTGCGGGCTAATTGGCGTGCAGGTTCTATGTGATACTATTCAGCGGAGTAGAAAGGTAACGATGTCGGAAACAGCGGTTCTTTCCATCGATAGAGTAAACAAGAGTTTCGGGGGGATAGTTGCGGTTAAGGACATGACTTTTGAGGTTCAGGCAGGTGAAGTCCTGGGCTTGATGGGCCCTAATGGTGCCGGCAAAACGACGCTATTGAACATAATAGCTGGTACATATTCCCCTAGCTCTGGACGGGTGAACTTCTGTGGAAGAGACATCACGGGCCTCCCGGCGCACAAGCTCTGTCACCTTGGAATTGCCAGAACCTATCAGATTCCTCAGCCGTTTACCAGTCTATCGGCGCGACAGAATATTCTGGTAGCGGCAAAATACGGGGGTAAAAAGGCTGCCGGAATGGAACATGATAAGATATTCGATCTCGTGAATCTGTCAGAGCAGAAAGGCATGCTGGCCCGCGATTTGGCGACGGTAAGTCTTAAGAGACTGGAGCTAGCCAGGGCCCTGGCCAGCAACCCAACATTGATATTGCTCGATGAAATAGCTGCAGGCTCAACTGATGCGGAACTCCCGCGGATACTAGACATGATAAGACAAGTCCGCAAAATGGGTAAGACAATTATCTTGGTGGAGCATGTTATGAAAGTGATGGTGGAGGCAGTTGATAGGATCATCGTGATTGACAAAGGGGAGAAAATCGCCGAAGGGACGCCGGGCGAGGTAATGAAAGATGAGAAGGTACTGGCAGCCTATTTCGGCTAGTGTTAACGATAAGCTCATTGTGAGCTGAGATGGAAAAGTGTGCTCAAGAAATATCTCAAGGGCCACTGCTGAAAGTCAGCAATATAGATGTATTCCACGGCACTTTCCAAGCCCTGTGGGACGTATCATTGGAAGTTAAAGCCGGCGAAATAGTCGGTCTTATTGGTGCCAATACCTCAGGTAAATCTACCCTACTGGACGCAATATCAGGTTTGTTACATCCTGCTAAGGGCAAGATTGAATTTGAGGGGCAAGACATCTCCACTATGGAACCCTTCCGCATAGTTGAACTTGGCATCACCCAAGTTCCGGAAGGAAGAGGAATTTTTCCCGACATGAACGTGCTGGACAATCTCATACTGGGTTCATACAGTCGGAGGGCGCGGTCGAGAAGAAGAGAAAACCTGGAAAACGTTTATCAACACTTCCCGATACTGGAAACGAGGAAGAAACAAACGGCTAAAACGCTCAGTGGGGGAGAGCAGCAAATGTTGGTAATAGGGCGGGGCTTGATGGCGGACCCTAAGCTTATGCTGCTGGATGAGATGTCTCTCGGCCTTGCCCCTATTATTATTACCAGTCTATACAAAGCGTTACAGGAAATCAGAGAGAGGGGCATTACCATTCTCTTTGTGGAACAGAATGTGAAGCGAAGCCTGCAGGAAGCTGACCGGGCCTATATTCTGGAAGTGGGGCGTGTTACCCTGAGCGGCACTGCGGGGGAACTCCGGGAGGACGAGGGGGTCAAGAAGGCATACTTCGGCGTATGAATTAGGCACGATAATGTGCCACAGTTCCAATAGCTACTATGGAGAGCATCCAGATAAGCCGTCGCACATACCTATTGCTGATCTGGCCCATCCTAGGATGTTCCTGCGCAAGCAGCTGCCCAGCTTCTTACTCTTCTGCATAGTAGTCAACAGTTAGGTACGACAGTTGGCAATAAACTCTGCGATTTGACTCTCCGTACGCAACCTAGCCTTGTCGTAGTAATCATGGTGAACCAGTTCGTCCCTGGCTCTAACTAATTTCGGTGGTGGCACCATATCAGGATAGCCCACTGCCATCATATGGTATATCTCCAATTCCTTTGGTATGTGCAGAAGAATCTTGATAAGGGTTTCAACATAGGGCGAGGCAACCGCAGACACCCACTGCGCGCCTAGTCCCAAGCTGGTAGCTGCCAGATTCATATAGCCAAATGAACTAGCCAAACTTGACGTGAAGATTGAATCGCCCTGTACCAGAACAACATCCTTCGGGTAGGCCTCCTTCGTCCTAACATCACCACACAGGATTATGAAAACAGGAGCGTTGCCAAAACCAGGTGTTTCTGTGATGGGTTTGGCATATTTAGGAAATCTCAACTCCGGCACTCTAGTAAGTTCCATTTTATGCGTGATAGCATACTGGTCTTTAACCAACTCCGTGATCCGATCCTTTAGTTCCTTTCTCCTAACGACAATGAACTCCCAGGGTTGCGAGTTACCACCCGAGGGAGCGAGTCGAGCTACTTCTATGATTCTGTCGATATACTCATCGGGCACAGGATCAGATTTGAATTTGCGAATGCTCCTCCTCTTTCTTACAAGTTCGAGAAAATCGTCATAATTCATGAATACTCCCTTTTCTGTTCTCAGTAGTTCAACCTTAAGCCTCAGGCAATCTGACCCTGAACATGCAATAATGTCGTGCCCCACGCCCTAAGTCATTGGCCAGCCCCAGGGTATCAGACTATCTTAGCTCATGCTGTTTACTCCCTGGAAACAACGCCAATCACGTCTATCTCGACCAAAAACTCAGGTCTTGCCAGACTGGCGACTTGCATGAAGGTACTAGCCGGCGGGTTGTCGACCAGAAATGGGGCGTGTTTTTGATAATACTCTAGCTCTGTCTTTCGCATACGAGGATAATCCTCTAAATTCTTAAGGAGCATGAGTGTCCTGACAACGTTATTCATGGAACTTCCTGCCTCCTCCATGGCCATCCTGACCTTGTCAAGGGCTATCACCATCTGCTCCTCAAAAACGTCGGTCTCCGTTTTGACAGTTTTCGGGTTCATGCCTTGACACCCAGAGACGAAGATCAGATTGCCGACCACGACGGACCTGGAGAACTTAGGCGATTCGGCAGCTACATGAGGATAAGCCAGCTTTTTACCGCCCCAATACTCTGGATAGTGTTTCACTTCTCGGTTCACTTTCATCACCTCCTTCTTAAGAATAAACTCAGTTAGTTTCTAAATTATAGTCGTCCCCAGCCTATTGTCAAGGAGAGTTATTAGGACCTATCACGACAGGCGAGCACAACTGGTTGACAAGTTTGGCCTGAGTCAACTACACTCTACTATAGATAGCCGATCGGCGATCCAAACCAATTCGTCTGGCAGTGTCAGCCTTCCGGATTGTGCTGGCCAGAATTTCAGGACAACTGATGGAGGGAAAGATGGTAGAAAAGAAGCAGTCTGGAAAACGACCCAAAGAGAAAGGCACTATGGTAGATGTGGTAGGACAAACGCTTATCAGGGATATCAGCTTTTGCGGCGTACCTGAAAATGGTTCCAACGCCTCGATGGTGGACGTCAAGGATGGCAAAATCATACGTATCCGCCCGATGCACTACGATTGGAAGTATGATCCCAAAGATATGAACCCCTGGAAGATGGAATCGAGGGGCAAGATTTTTGAGCCCAGCATGAAAACCCTGCTGCCGCCGTACTCGATTGCCTACAAGAACCGTGTCTATTCGCCGGCACGTATCCTCCACCCTATGATGCGTGTCGACTTCGATCCCAATGGCAACCGCAACCCGCAAAACCGCGGCATAAGCAAGTATAAGCGCATTTC
>Ga0315291_10010527_pt1 | contig 11303 bp, 5 predicted proteins | sample YL17G12_20_MG_FD_203070 | JGI IMG/M metagenome (GOLD analysis project Ga0315291, IMG submission 203070) | Sediment microbial communities from Yellowstone Lake, YNP, Wyoming, USA - YL17G12_20 | ecosystem: Environmental > Aquatic > Freshwater > Lake > Sediment | place: USA: Wyoming | collected...
GTCATTGTTCCAGTCACCAATAACTGGAATGTCTCCGGTTATACCGAAGTTATATGATTTGTCGACAGACGCTCCGTTCCATACACCATTTCCATTGGTATCCAGATAGAATAAATGCGTCGATGGCCGGAAGATGCCGATTTTCTCCTGCCCAATTATTTTCGCAGGCTGATTGAATGCCAGCTTCACCTGGTCCTTATGCCGGTATTGCCAGACATTGCTCACATTTGTGGTGGCGGTAGCACTTGTCAGGTGTGCGGGAAGCAGTGGCGAGGGCATAATTGCGGTCATACCCACATCCCCCTGCTGGATAGGTCCCCAATGATCCAGAGCAAAGAATATCCGCGGGTAACTTTTTACCGGTAATCCCGCAGTGTCTGTCAGTTTGATGGCCGCAGTAAAATTGAAATGATAAGGACGGTGAAGCTGGATGGATGAGTTGTTGAGCCCGAAATTTAATTCACTTATGTATTGTTTTGTTATCGGGTCGTGGTACGATTTATTCGTCTGGTATGTCAGGGGAAGATCGGTGGTGAAGGTATCAAAAAGAATCGATGAATTCGTATACTTCGTTTCAGAGTATGCAACTCTTCCTGAATAACTTTCATACATATTATCTTCAAAATTTACTTCATAGGAATTAAACTGATACCCGTCAGATAAAAAGATACTCTTGTTTACGTATCTTATCAATGTTACGGGGTTGAAGACCGGTGTCAGCGCACTTGTGTGATAATCTACCGTAAAGAGATAATCCGTCCTCCAGTCTATTTCTTCATTCAGAACAAAATCGGGTGGAAATATCCAGTGAATATACGTACTGTTCCATGTTGCATTCTCGGGGTATTCCACCTGAATGAATGAATCACCCTCCACTGTTTCGCTGATATTTCCTAATACCGTTCGACTGCTATCCGGTGTATTTATTATTTGTAAGATTCCCCATTGTCTCCCTGATAATGTTCCACTGGGGATGATATCATCGTCAACATTGATTTCAATGTTGTCATATATTCTGAATTCTGCCGTCGCCAGAGCAGGTAGAGCGGAGTATGCTCCTGGAATCATTTCCGGATGAGTTGTATTTGTAATAATTCCTTCAGTACCTATACTAACTTTTCCTGCAGAATCCTGTCCAGCCGCGATTCCGGTGAATGCGGATATAACCAGACCGAGGATAAGAACAATCATTCCCTTTGTCAAAACTTTTCCCACGATTTATCAACCCCGTTGCAAAAAATATTACATACGATCTGTACAGGATTTTAAATAGACAATTTCAATTCTTATAATTTGTGATATTATTAGGATTGGAGAATCCGGCAACAATAATCAGGAAATCGAATGAAACAATGATTTTTCCTTACTGCCACCGGACTCGTGAAAAATTGACTTTTTTCTCACAATGGTATCTTTTGGATTCACTTGAAAAAAATAATGGTGATTTGTATATCTCTACCATTTCCCAGATAACGGCTTGTCTCCGGATATACCAAAGTTATACTGCCTGTCTACTGCCGCTCCGTTCCAGACACCATTCCCATTGTAGTCAAGGTAAAACAGGTGCGTTGAATTACGGAACACGCCAATCTCTGTTCTTCCATCTGCGTTCCAGTCACCGGGTCTCGGAATGTCTCCGGTTATGCCAAAATTATACTGTCGATCAGTTACGCCTCCGTCCCAGATACCATTCCCATTATAGTCCAGGTAGAACAGGTGCGTTGAAGGCCGGAACACGCCAATCTCGGTTCTTCCATCTGCGTTCCAGTCACCGGGTATCGGAATGTCTCCGGTGATACCGAAGTTATATGATCTGTCGACTGCCGCTCCGTTCCACACACCGTTACCATTATAGTCCAGGTAGAACAGGTGCGTTGAAGGCCGGAACACGCCAATCTCAGTTCTTCCATCTGCGTTCCAGTCACCAGGTCTCGGAATGTCACCGGATATACCGAAGTTATATGATCTGTCGACTGCCGCTCCGTTCCATACACCATTCCCATTATAGTCAAGGTAGAACAGGTGCGTTGAATTGCGGAACACGCCGATCTCGGTTCTTCCATCCGCGTTCCAGTCACCTCCTGCCGGGAGGTCTTCGGTAATGCCGAAATTGTACTGTCGATCCGTTACCCCTCCGTTCCATACACCATTTCCATTGTAGTCAAGGTAGAACATGTGGGTTGAAGGACGGAAAACACCGATTTTACTCGCCGTCACATTTGTTACATTGATATAGCCACTTTTTATTGTGCTGTTATACCCGCCTTCATTGTATACCTGCAGTGCAACCGTATAGATCCCCGGCGCAGTGTAGGTATGCGAGGGGTTCTGTTCCGATGATCCGGCGGGCATGAACCGCCACGTGTCATTCACATAACCGCCGTAATAACCACCCATCAATACGATACTGCCATCCGGCATCGCCACGCTGGTGTGACCATCTCTTGCCAACCACCCGGAACTCGCGTTCACCATTAACCAGGTTAAACCGTTATTCATTGACCGCCATGTGTCATTCCTGAAGTCACCGTCCCAACCGCCCATCAGCACAATGCTGCCATCCGGCATCACCACACTGCTGGCATACGTTCTTGCCGACCACCCGGCACTCGCGTTCACTTGTGTCCATGTCACGCCGTTATTCGTTGATCGCCACGTGTCATTCTTACGGATGACGCCGTCATAACCTCCCATCAGCACGATACTATCGTCCGGCATTGCCACGCTGCTGTGAAGTGTTCTTGCCGACCACCCGGAACTCGCGTTCTCCAGTGTCCACGTTGCGCCATTATTCGTAGAACGCCACGTATCATTGTTACGGCTGACACCGTCATAACCACCCATCAGTACGATGCTGCCATCATCCATCGCTACGCTGCAGTGACCTGCTCTTGCCGACCACCCGGAACTCGCGTTCACCTGAGTCCACGTGACGCCATTATTCGTTGACTGCCACGTGTCATTCTTATGGATGACACCGTTATAACCACCCATCAGCACGATGCTGCCATCATCCATCGCTACGCTGCTGTGCCCGGTTCTTACCGACCACCCGGAACTCGCGTTCAATCGTGTCCATGTCGTGCCGTTATTCGTTGACCGCCATGTGCCATTGTTACGGTTGACGCCGTTGAAACCACCCATGAGCACGATACTGCCATCAGCCATCGCCACACTGCTGTGGGCGTATCGTGGCGACCACCCGGAACTCGCGTTTACTTTCGTCCAGGGTGCCAGGTACGTCTCGTCACCAAAATACCATACCCAGCCATCTGGACTGCCGGTCGATTGATCCGTGAATGCCACGGTCAGTGGTACTATACCAGAAGTCGGCGTACCATAGAAGGCCGCTGCAGGAGTCTGTACATTCGCGGTAACCGGAGGAATCAGCATAGTAAAAAAAAGAACAATTCCTATGGTAACCATGATAAAAGTTTTATCAGATCTTTTTTTCATTTCCGCTTCACACCATCCCCATCCTCCGCTATTCGATTGAATTTTTATATAAAGCGGAGTGCATATAACTAATGTTATAAAAGCATAAAGTTTGTCATAGCATTGAATAGGGCAGCTATGAAAAATAGTGTAACGACCACACTATCCTTCCAAATCAACAGAAGAAATTTGTCCAATAATTCTTCCCACCTTGGTAGGAAACGATGGCATATGTTCTTATCATCCTTGTTTTAACCGCAATGATTTGGTATCCTTTACTATCGATATTCTAGTAACACATACATTTCCGGAACACGTTATATGAACTATATACAGTATTGGGGTACAGTGTACTTTTTAGAGACCGGGAATTGACGATAACCAGATGTGGTATTTGCATTCTGGCTTATCGGCACAATACAAAAAAATAGGGAGTTAACTCCACTTCCCGGATATCGGAATGTCTCCGGTTATACCGAAGTTATACTGTCTGTCAACTGAGGCACCGTTCCACGCACCGTTTCCATTGTAATCCAGGTAGAAAAAGTGCGTTGAATTGCGGAACACGCCAATCTCGGTTCTTCCAACTGAGTTCCAGTCACCGGATATCGGGATATCACCGGTTATACCGAAATTATACTGACGGTCGACTGACGCCCCGTTCCATACACCGTTTCCATTGAAATCCAAGTAGAACAGGTGTGTCGATGGCCGGAATACGCCGATCTCGGATATTCCGTCATCGTTCCAGTCTCCGGATATCGGCATGTCTCCGGTTATACCGAAATTATACTGTCGGTCAGTTACACCTCCGTTCCACACACCATTCCCATTGTAGTCAAGGTAGAACAGGTGTGTCGAAGGCCGGAATACGCCGATCTCGGATATCCCGTCATTATTCCAGTCACCGGATACCGGGATATCTCCGGATATACCGAAGTTATACTGCCGGTCTGCTGCCGCTCCGTTCCACGCACCGTTTCCATTGTAATCCAGATAGAACAGGTGCGTCAAAGGACGGAATACCCCAATCTTATCCACTCCAGCTCCCGTTCCAGCATCATTCGTGAACGCTTTGATACATACATTGGTTTTTGTATAGATCGTTGTCAGGTCAGTCCATGAGGTGCCATCATTGCTGAAATAACTCTGCCCGGCACTTGCGGTTGCCTTGCTTGAGCCGGTGATGTAATATTCAATTGCTGCCCAATAGTCATACGTGGGATTCGTGAGTTTCACTACAACAGAAAACCTGTCACCAGACGTCAGGGGGACACCAGGAGAAACAGTAACCGTATGGTAACCCGCATTTCCAAAGGTTCCGCTGCCTGACCATGCAGCTCCACTACTGCTTAGCACGGGGCCGCTATTCGGGTTCTTGTAGACATACACCTGGTACGCGGTGTTCGTATCCGTGGTATAGAAACTTATAGCAGACAGTGTTTCTGTTTGGGTGCTGGTAAACACATTTGCAATCCATCCGGTTTTATTTATTGATGTAGGTTTACTATGAGTAACCATTCCTAAAGGATCGTACTGGTAGATATGGTTATAATTCGTTGGAGACTCTGCGGTGAATACGGTGTTAGACTTTCCGATATTCTTATCATAATAGGAGATATAAAAATATCCACTCTCCGCCCAAGCGGAACCCCAGCTGTTCTTGATAATGAATGCACCATTGCCCGGAGGAACAGTGGAAAATTTCGATTTACCATAGGTATCATCCCAGCCGACAATAGTCACGGCGTGATTGGAGGTACCCGATCCCGAATAATAATACGAATTGGAGGTCTGATTCCAGGAAGGAGACGAATTTTTCGAAGAACCTTCCCAACGCATGGATGTTCCCACGCCCCCGTACGTCTGGATAGCAGTTTTAATATTGGAATTATCGGTTTCATTCTTCCGGTTTGGGATGAAGTATACATTCTGGATGTGTTTTCTCACCGGTTTATCTATGGGTGATACAGAGGATGAAGGATTATACGGATCATCCGCTTCGCTGATTGGACCAGACCAGCGGGCAAGATAAGCAGTTGATATCCAATAGTTTCCCGGATCTTCAGAGCCTCGATCATATCCTTCCGGATAATTTGTGGAGAGCAGGTTTTTCATGTTATTTTCGGAAAAATCCCATGTCTCTCCAGGCTTCAGGTATGATTCAAGCGCTCCATAGGTGGCAAACGCCCAGCAGGTTTCGCTTGTCAACTGGTTTTTCACAGGAGTTACCTTTCCGGTCGTCCTGAGATCATACGATGTGGCTGCTCCTAGTGCAGGTGCAGACATCGAATACTGCGCGGATGATCCTGTGTCCTGAACAATAAAAGGTCCTTCCAGATATGACATACTAACGGGGGGTGGAACGTACCCCAATGCATGACTCTGATCAGCGGTTGTTTCTGCAGTTGCGAGATTTGTAGTTTGCATTTTCTGTCTCTCTTGTTGATCCTGCAGGTACTTCAGTAAATCTGGATTGATTGGAGCTATATTTGCAGTGATGCTTGCTCCAAGTTCATTCTCATCGTGAAGTTCAGATATATTCGCGGACTCTGATGCCAGCACAGCCGGATTGCCCGACATGGTCTGGTTTGCTATATTTTCTGAAATACCTGCATTCGCTGCGGCTGATACAGATTTCCCGTCATTGTTCCAGTCGCCGGATACCGGGATATCTCCGGATATACCGAAGTTATACTGCCTGTCGTCTACCGCTCCATTCCACACGCCGTTTCCATTGTAATCCAGATAGAACTGGTGCGTTGAAGGCCGGTATACGCCGATCTTCGATGAGGTATTCGATGAGATTTTTTGTGAAAGTCCTAATAAATCCACCATCTTCGAAGCATTCGCTCTTCCGTATCCAAACGTTGTATCCTTCCCAGCAGTGCCCAAATCAACGGCAGAATTATACAACGCACTCCGCAATTGTGCCGGAGTAAGTGTTTTATTTGCCCCCCAGACCTGTGCGACAATCGCTGCGATATGGGGTGCTGCTGCACTTGTGCCATAGAAGGGATTGGAAAAGTCGCCCACCCCGGTAACCGCGACCCCATCAATTCCGGAAATATCCGGCTTCTGCCGGCTCACTGGGGAGGGAAAGGAGATAGTAACCGGACCACGTGAAGAGAATGGTTCGATGGTAGTGGGAGTACCCTGATACACTGCTGCGGCGGCAATTACATTAGGTACAGCCGGGTGCCCGAAGATGGAGTCTGAGGCAACAAGATTATTGGTAAAAACAGAGGCACCACTTGGGTAAATATAAAGTTCAAGGGTTTTTGAAACACCTTTGTCTTTCCACACATCTATCTCGACGACTTTTGCATCTCCGGTATTATGATAATAAAGGAATTCTAGTGGATCCTGCGTGCCATTCTGTACACTGATACTATAACTTAACGGGGTGTAATAATCTAAGGTATCGTATAAAACAAGATCGTAATCATTTCCGGAATGCAAGAACTGGTCATTCCATTCAAGAATAATACGGACAGATGAATCGTAAGGCATATTTACATAGAGAGATGGGTAGGATTCATTAGTTCCCCGGCTGAAATCAGTCCAATTCGTACCCCCCAAACTATAGAAGTCGCCCTGGTAATGCTTCGTTGCTGCATTCCCGGCTGAAGAAACGTAAACAATCTGATTGCCGGATAAAAGAGCGGTTACGTTTCTTGCAATAATTCCGTCTTCAAAGAATGGTTCAGTCAGCCAGCCGATATCATCGCAGATCACCGTGCACCCACTTGCCTTAAGTTCAGCAATTGCACTATTGAAAGCAATCGTATTCGAACCACAGTCATGGAAATACAGTTCGGCACCCGGGACCATATCGTAAACGATCTCCAGCATGGCCGTGCCCTCGTCTCCTCCATTAGTATCGCTCAGGACATGAACCGTGCCGGGCAGATCACCCGTTGCCTTGGAGTCAGCGATATGATTCACACCATCGGAAATAATCCCGATCTTCATACCCGTACCATTATACCCGTACGTGGAACGGACATAGGCAGTTTTATGGATTGCATCTCCCTGGGTTGTGACTGACCCCATATTTACCACAGGAGGGATCACTTCCCGGATGGTCCGCACGCCCTCAAGACCGGCTACAGCCAGGAGGTTCTGAATATCCACCCATCCGGCGGCAAGATGGTTATCCTCATCGCGATCGGTTACATCGGCAACAAGGGAATCAACAATATGGGTAGAATAACCTGGTTTGGTGGAGATATACACATACACAAGGTTACCTGAAGGAACCTTTACTGGTCCGGAGTTCAATGCTGCGGATGTACCCTGTGCCGGAATAGTTTTTGTTATAAGACCGGACCCGGATTCCTGTTGATTCCGGGCAGATGAATCTGATGAACCCCTGCTCTCTACTAGAAGCGCGGTGGATAATTTCATCTCACCAGGGGTCAGGTTCCCCTTCTGGGTTATCATCTTCGGCGCAACAATAGAAGGATTGACGTTATTTGGCACTTTCAGGGCGTTAGAATAGACCGTAACCGGGTTATTGACATTACTACCCGCATCAGGGTCAGCAGCAATGGTGGGAGTTATTCCTAAGCAGCACACTAAAAGAACAATACTCAATACCATGATTTTTTTCTTCAACACAAGTCTCACTCCTTTAAAATCAAATCTGATCCACTCAATTCATATAACGGTACGTTACCCTGTTTCAAATGATTCAATTCATCCATACGCAGTCACTGTTTTCCTGAGTATACTCAAAATCCTGATGTTGTTTATCCGCGTGCTTGCATGTCATTTTATGAAACAATTGACTCATAACCCCTTATCTCCCCCATGTGACGGGTGGGATAACTGACCTGATTGACCGGACAAAATCAAATGATGCCAGCAGGGTAAGATTATTCACATCCATCCACGCAGCAACAAGATGATTTACCGGATCGGTATCGGTCACATTCCACACAAATGCATTGATGTTGGCTGTATTGGCATTTTCACTCGTTGTGATGTAAACATAGACCAGAGTATCCCCCGTTTCAGCCACATGAGTTAACTGATGGTTTTGTTCCATCTGAAGTTCCAGAGCATCAGGTGTCATCCCGACCGGCAAATACCTGCTGTCCGTCAGCTGGAGAAGATCAGTGGATAATTTTTTCTGGGCCGTGGAAATATTTCCTTTTGAGAGTGTCGTACCGGTTATTGGTCGGCACTCCTGTCCTGAAGGACATGTACACGACGAGCAGTTTTCAGGTTGTGGAGATAACCAGGGTCTGCCGATAAAAAGTATACTTACTATGAGAATTAACACCAAAATTACGATTAACACGCCGATGCCAAAATGTTTACTGGATAAAATCATCCTGCCCGCATTTGTTTTATTATGAGATAAATATACTGATTTAAATCACCTGATTGCTGGATTAGGTCTAATCAGCCTTGAACATTATCGGACAGAACGGTAATTAGACCAAGGCTCTCCGTGCCCTTGATAAAGCCATCAGTTGAATCCACGAGATACAGAAGCACAATCCCCGCAGGAGTTGACGGTCGGAAAATGGCGCAGGTTAGTGATACGGGGAAAACGGATTCACATTCGGCACAATCTCAATTGCGGGTATAAGGTTGGACAAGCGGGGTGCAATCGGGAACGGCGGAGAACAGGGCGATTCCCTTTTGATTACGCATCCTCAACTGTGGTACCGAATGCCTTATTCCAAGGAACTATCTGTTTCGGCATTGACCCGTATTCTTTCTTTGCTCTCGATGCTGTTATCGCCTCAAGATAGGGTGTGACAGTACTTTGACCCGGACGCTCGAAATACAGGAAGAACCGTTCGTTCCTGGTCTGGCAGAGATGTTTTGCCCCGTCCTTCGATGATGCAATTAACGTGGATTTCTCCGTGTCGTACCTCAAACCGTTAATGATCTGTTCAACCATACCTCACCTAATGTGTCTGAATGATGTAGTACGCAATAAAATCCGCGATCCACTCGTTTGATGGATGCACAAACAACGTCAGGTCCCCGTTCTCCTTGTTCACTGTATCACACAACGGGAACGATGCGTGACTGTGCGTTGAAAACAATGTATCTTGTTCGTGAAGACCCATCGCAGGGTAATTTTTCCCGTTAAATAACATCAGTGAACGTTATACCACGGTTTCGCAATCGTTGAACGGAGCGGTCTGGATCCCCGTTCCCGGTTGATTGAACCTACAAACACCCCCTTCCAGGATGCGTCTCTATGAACTACCTGCAGTACTGGGGATCAGTGCACTTGCTGGAGAAAGGGAATTGAGGATATCCAGATGTGGTAATTGCATACAAGCTTAGCGACAAGGTACGAGAAAAAAATAGGGAATTAACTCCACTTCCCGGTAACCGGAATGTCTCCCGTTATACCAAAGTTATACGATCGGTCCACTACCGCTCCGTTCCACATACCGTTTCCATTGTAATCCAGGTAGAACAGGTGCGTTGACGGTCGGAATACACCGATCTCGGCTGCTCCGTTATTGTTACAGTCGCCGGATATCGGAATGTCTCCCGTTATACCGAAGTTATACGATCTATCCACCGCCGCACCATTCCACCCACCGTTTCCGTTATAATCCAGATAGAACAGGTGCGTTGACGGTCGGAATACACCGATCTCAGAGATTCCGTTATTGTTCCAGTCACCGGATACCGGGATGTCTCCGGTTATACCGAAGTTATACGATCTGTCGATTGCCGCTCCATTCCACACACCGTTTCCATTGTAATCCAGGTAGAACAGGTGCGTCGAAGGCCGGAATACGCCGATCTCAGAGATTCCGTTATTGTTCCAGTCACCGGTTATCGGAATGTCTCCGGTAATTCCGAAGTTATACTGTCTGTCAGCTGCCGCTCCATTCCATGCACCATTTCCATTGTAGTCCAGGTAGAAAAGGTGCGTTGAATTCCGGAATACGCCAATTTCGGTTTTTCCATCTGAGTTCCAGTCCCCGGATATCGGAATGTCTCCGGTAATTCCGAAGTTATACTGTCTGTCGACTGACGCTCCATTCCATGCACCATTTCCATTGTAATCCAGGTAGAACAGGTGCGTTGAAAGCCGGAATACTCCGATATTGGTAACGGAATTATTTCCTGCCATTCTTGTTGAACTATCTAATCTAAACCCCAACATCGCATCCCTGCTATAGCTCCATAAGTTGGATACATTCGTTGACCCGCTCGCAGAATGCATGAATCTTGGCAACATGGATGAGGGAGTGACAGCAGTAAAATTCGGCTCTGAATCATAAGCTGAACTTCCGCCACCTAAAGAAATTTGAAACATTGGATAATATTCAATTGGAGGTCCGCTGGGATTTTTCAGATGTACATAAATAAGAACAGAAAAATTATACACCTGATGTTCCTGAAGGTTTTCTGAGCCGGCGCCAAATCCGATAGAATGACCAGTAATGCTTTGGGGATTATTTTGAGGATCCCTCCAAATGGGCATATCCGTCGTGAAGGAATCCATTACGATTGTTGCATTCACCTCCGAATTATCATGGGTTGTTATACCTCCCCATACCTGACTGAGAGATATATTATCCATGGTATACGAAAAATTCTCGAATGCTACGGAAAATGATGCACGCTGGTATCCATCCGAAGAAAATACGGTCTTGTTGAACGATCGATGAACTGTTATTGGAATGTACCGATTGTAAAAATGGTCAGATTTGAAACTTGTGAGTATATAGGTATTTTCCTTAACCGTAACATTTCCGGGAAATATCCATTGAATGGACGATCCATCTTTGGTCGCGTACTGCATATCGTTATACGAAGTGATATTTTCTGCATCGACCCGGTAGGTTATATTTCCAAGGACCGTTCCTGAGCCCGGA
>Ga0315291_10010529_pt1 | contig 11302 bp, 2 predicted proteins | sample YL17G12_20_MG_FD_203070 | JGI IMG/M metagenome (GOLD analysis project Ga0315291, IMG submission 203070) | Sediment microbial communities from Yellowstone Lake, YNP, Wyoming, USA - YL17G12_20 | ecosystem: Environmental > Aquatic > Freshwater > Lake > Sediment | place: USA: Wyoming | collected...
AAGTCTTTGTTGGCGGTGTTGATGACATCGATATCACCGAAGCATCAGTCAGTGGTACAGGTAATCACGGCACAACTGTGAATACGACTAACTTCACGGTTTGGTCAACTGACGCAGCGAATAATCCAGACCCAGATGGTCCGGGTAATACGACTCTCTATGGTGTCACATTTACATCTCAGGATTTAAGAGCAGGCAGTCTTATTATCCCTGCCTCTCAGGTTTCGTTTGTGCCTTCATTCATTGATTCGATTAAATCCGGCACATCCAAGACCGTTTATGCTAAAGTTAATATACCTTATGGTACCTATGCCACTACTTACTCAGGTCTTGCCACTGCAACTAATAATACCGGCACAACCGATGATACGGTCAGAATTTATGTAACAGTCCTGCCATCCTATGATATCGATATCTCGGATAATACACAAAACTTAGTCGAAAACTGGATGACGCTTTCTGGTTTACCCGGCACTTATCAAGATGGTCGGTTTATGACGATTAACCCGAATTCCGCAGAACTTAACGTTGACCCGGATATGTTTGGTAATGCTGACCTGCATTATATCTCATGGTCAGTCGAAGACCTGATTCATATCACCGACCCGTTAGCATATATACCTCAAGATTCGGTTAATCTCTCTATCACTTGGCCGCATACAATTCTTTCCGGTGGTTCAGAACAAATAACACTTACTGTCCATATTCCACAAGACCAGTTTGCAGGCGAATACACCGCATGGGTGAGAGTGTTTGATACCCAAGCTTTAGTCCGTGACTCATTCCAGCTACGCGTAATCGTCGGGCCAGTCGAAGACGTTGATATTGTCGAAAATTCAATCTATAACAGCGTCACTACCGGTGATACTTTAGTCTATATCGGTACCTATACAGTTATCAATCCTGATGCGTCTTATAACCCAGACCCAGATGGTCCAGCAAATATTGATTTGTATAATCTCCGATTTGAATGTGAGAATCTACGTGATACGTCTGACCCGATCCGATATATTCATTCCGAACAAATCTATGTCGCAGCAACTGGTCAATTCGGACCTACTCCATTAAATCTGGCTAATATCGCACAACTCGCGTTAGGCGATACCGCAATGGTCGAGGTCTGGGCAAATGTTCCTCGTGGAACTCATACTAGTGCTTATCGCGGTCAAATGACCGTTATTGATGACGATGGTTGGCCATCCGATGTTATCACAGTTATGATTCATGTTCAACCATACTATGACTTAGATATCTCAGATAATGAGCAGAACCTTACTAATAATATAATGCATCTGGCTGGCGCGATGGGTTCAATCCACAACGGTAACTTCCGTATGATTAATCCGAATAATGCTGATTTAAATGTTGACCCAGATGTCTACGGTAATGCACCGTTCATAAGCTTTACCGCAACGGTCGAAACCTTAAGATATATCCCATTTGGTGGCGAAGAGATTCTCTATTACATCCCACCAAGTGCTGTTACAATCACATTGCCTCCAGGACTTGCTTCCGGAGCTTCTTATAATGCTAATGTTCAGGTTGCAATCCCAATGAACACATTCTCAGGTGTTTATCGTGGAACTGTAACCGTCACTGGGGCACCAGGAACGCCTGGCACACCAACTGATGTATTTACATTAGAAGTTTCAGTTGGACCGGTTGATGATATCGACATTACCGAAGCTTCCGTTACCGCAACTACTAATCATGGTACAATTGTTAATACGACCAACTTTACAGTCTGGTCAACCGACGCAGCAAATAATCCTGACCCAGACGGTCCAGGAAATACGACACTTTACGGTGTGACATTTGCCTCGCAGGATTTAAGAGATGCGACCGGTAATCTCTCAATACCAGCATCGAATGTTTCATTTGTGCCTTCATTTATTGATTCGATTCAACCAGGCACATCAAAAACAGTTTACGCTCGTGTCTTTGTACCATTCGGTACGTTCGCTACGACCTACTCAGGTTTAGCTACCGCAATGAATAATACCGGTACTACTTCAGATACAGTGAGAATTATCGTTACGGTTAATCCTTACTACGACTTAGATATCGCAGACAATGTGCAAAATCTGACTAATAATACAATGTATCTGTCCGGTGCAATGGGCGCAACTCCCAATGGTTATTTCCGAATGGTTAATCCGAATTCCGCAATACTTAATTTAGACCCAGATCAGTTTGGAAATGCTAACTTTACAAGTTTCACCGCGACGGTCGAAACCTTAAGGTATATCCCATTTGGCAATGAAGAGATTAACTACTTCATTGCGCCGAGTGCAGTTACATTTACCTTGCCAAGCAGTTTAGCGAGTGGAACACTCAATGACGCACGAGTGCAGGTTGCGATTCCGATGAATACCTTCTCCGGACTTTATCGAGGAACGGTTACAGTGACTGGTACTCCAGGAACGCCTGGTACACCAACTGACATCTTCACATTAGAAGTGTTTGTCGGTCCAGTTGATGATATCGATATCGACTCCACTGCAGTCCACGCTTCTGGTGCACACGGCACCGCAGTTACAACAACAAGCTTTAATGTCTATTCAACCGATGCAACAGTGAACCCTGACCCAGATGGTCCGGGTAATACAACCCTGTATGGTATAACCTTCGCATCACAAGACTTAAGAGACGCAACCGGCAATCGCATCATTTCAGCTGCGAATGTTTCATTTGTTCCATCATTTATTGATAGTATCAGACCAGGCGCGTCAAGAGCAGTCTATGCAAGAGTTAATATGCCATTCGGTACTTTTGCGACCGCATATTCAGGTCTTGCAACCGCAACGAACCGAACCGGTACCACTTTTGATACGGTGAGAATTATTGTTATCGTCTCGCCTTATTATGACTTAGATATCTCAGATAATGAACAGAACCTTACTAGTAATAAAATGCACTTGTCCGGTGCGATGGGTTCAACTCGAACTGGTCTATTTAGAATGATCAATCCGAACAGTGCCGACCTTAACGTCGATCCAGACCAATTTGGTAACGCTCACTTTACAAGCCTCACGGCGACCGTCGAAACCTTAAGATACATCCCATTTGGTGGTGAAGAGATTAACTACTTCATTCCGCCAAGCGCAGTGACGATAACTCTACCAGAAGGACTTTCTTCAGGTACTTCTTACAATGCACTCGTTTCAGTTAATATCCCGATGAACACCTTTACCGGAGTCTATCGCGGAAATGTAACTGTGACCGGCACACCAGGTTCACCTGGTACACCAACTGATCTGTTCACATTAGAAGTGTTTGTCGGCGGGGTCGATGACTTAGATATCGATTCGACCGCAGTGCATGCTTCAGGTGGTCATGGCACAATGGCTACAACAACAACATTCAGAGTCTATTCAACCGATGCAGCAGCGAACCCTGACCCAGATGGTCCTGGAAATACGACACTTTATGGTATTACATTCATCGCATCAGACTTAAGAGCTGGTGCGAGAGTGATATCAGCAGCGAATATCCAATTTGTTCCAGGTTCGATTGATTCAATTAGACCTGGCGCAAATAGAGCGGTTTATGCGAGAGTTAACGTTCCTTATGGTACATTTGCAACAACCTACTCAAGTCCGGCAATCGCAATTAATAATACCGGCTCTACTTCGGATACAGTTCTGATTGTCGTTACCGTCACACCATACTATGATTTAGATATTGCGGATAACCAACAGAACTTGGTCAGTAACAAAATGATACTTAGTGGTCCAATGGGTGCAGTACGTGAAGGACGCTTCCGTATGGTTAATCCGAATACGGCAGAGCTTAATATTGACCCAGATATGTATGGTAATGCTGACTTCACCAGCTTTACTTATCGTGTCGATACCCTACGATACATCCCGACCGGTGCTCAAGAAATCTTAACATACATTCCACCAAGCGCAGTTACATTCTTGGATAATCCAACGAGCTTAGCATCTGGCGCATCAGCTAACCCACGCGTTCAGGTTACAATTCCACTTAACACATTTGCCGGAACCTATCGTGGTACAGTTACAGTTACCGGTTCACCAGGTGAACTAGGCACACCAACTGATGTATTCACATTAGAAGTCGTGGTTGGTCCATTTGAAGACTTAGATATTACTCAAGCTTCAGTCTCGGCAAGTGGCGATCAAGGAACGACCGTTCAGACTTCGAACTTCACCGTTTGGTCAACTGACGTTGGTGAAGGTCATAACCCAGATCCAGATGGTCCGGGTAATGTTACCTTATACGGTATTAACTTTATCGCAACCGATTTACGATATGGTAATCGCGTAATTCCAGTATCGAATATCCAGTTCATTCCAACCTTAATCGAATCACTTTATCCAGGAACAAGCGCGTCGGTTTATGCAAAAGTAAATATTCCATACGGTACTTTTGCGGCAACATACTCAGGCCTTGTAACGGCTCAGAATAACACCGGTTCTACTTCAGATACGGTGAGAATTTATGTGACGGTTAACCCCGATTATGACTTAGATATCGCGGATAATATGGCAAATCTTGTCACAAACAAAATGACCTTACGCTTAATTCCGAATCGAACTACTTCAGGACAGTTCTTATTAGTTAACCCAGACCGTAATGAAAACAACTATGATCCTGATCCATATGGTAATACTAATTTAACGAGAATCTGCTATCTTGTGAGTGACATTCTTATATCTAATGATGGTTATACATTATCCGGTTCTGCAATTACATTCTCGAATAATTTCGAAGATCTAAGTTGGGGCGAGGCGAGGAATGTTGTCGTTACCGCATCAATCGAGGAGAGTCAACCTTACGCTACTTATTACGGAACGGTCACAGTCTTAGATACGGTGAGTGAAGGTACGATTATTTCGGATAACTTCACATTAGAAGTCGTGGTCGGTCCGCTCGATGCGTTTAGTATGCCCGATACAATCTTTATCAACGGATATGCGGGTGAATTCGGGACCGATACCTTCTATATCAAGAATACCGGTAACAAGACTATTGATCGAATTGAAATCTTCCCGATGACTGATTTCTTCAACAAACCTGGTGGTGTCCGAATTCCGAAGGAAAACATGCAGTTCTCTCCGCCAATATTAATCGATTCGATGGTAATTGGCGAATCAAGAACGGTTACCTGCCGAGTTGAAATACCGAAAGCAACCTTACCAACCCGCTATATCGCAAAAGCGAAAGCGATGCAACAGAGTGGTGACCCAGCTAAAAACTTTGTCGTTGTCTTATATGTCAAATACCGCATCAATGTTGATGAAGGCATCGTGGTCAGCGATAACCCAGTTACCGAACCATATGTTGATATCGGTTATTGGGGTGAGCCTGGCAAGCCAGTGCAACTGACCATTATGAACATGGCAGCGGAAATCGTCCACACCAAAGGGCTTGCGCTCGATGAGGGCACGAATTCCGGTGTTTATACCTGGTATCTGAAGAATGACAAAGAAAAAGAAGTTGCGTCTGGTCTCTACGTAATAATCACTCAGTTTACTACGACCGAAGAAGGAAAATCAGTTGACAAAGTCTTTACGAAAAAGATTTTGATAGTGAAATAAGAGAAAGGAATATAAACAATGCTTAACGCTATACGCTCTATGCTTAAAAGACAAGTAGTAAAAAGTGTAGGGCGTATAGCGGCTAGTGTATTGGAGGATAACATGAAAAATAACATTACACGTTATACACTATATGCTATATGCTGTATGCTAATTGTAATCACTCCGATTTTTGCGAACGATAATGCCGGCCGAACAACCGTCTCACCATTCGAAATCTCAATCACCGCCCGTCAAACCGCAGTGGGTGAAGCGTTCACCGCTTATTATGACTGTAACTCGTACTTGTATAATCCGGCCAGCTTAGCATTATTAGAATACGAATACTTTACCGCAACCCATAACAAGTGGATCGTCGGTTCATCACAATCATATTTTGGAATGGGACTGCCGTTTAACTGGGGGTTTGTATCTGGTGGTATCGCATACTTTAATCAAGGCGAAATCGAACTATACGATAACTGGGTTAATCAGTACCAACGAAAAAATGTCTATGATGTCGGATTAATTATGGGCTATGGCGGAAGATTCCATAAGTATCTGACCGCGGGCGCGAATTTAAAGGTAATTTATCATGACTGGGCTGACTATACATCAGCTGCTTTTGCTGCGGATGTCGGCGCAATCTGTCCGGATGTGGTCCTGCCTTATGGTATCGGTAATCTGAACGCCGGCTTAGTGGTGCAGAATATCGGACCAAAAGAAAGACTACGCTATGTCGGATTTAATCAGCCGATGACACCGAAATTAGGAATCTCAGTTGATTTTCCAGCATGGCACATGTTTAACTTCTGTCTGTTAGCTGATGGCTCATATCCAATTTACGATGCTAGCTTCCGCGGAAACTTTGGATTAGAAATCTGGGCATGGAAACAACTCGCTTTACGAACTGGTTATCGATTGGGTTATGATGTCGATAAAGCAAAGATGACGCTGGGCGCCGGACTTAAATACAAGACCTTTAATTTCGACTATGCGTTAGTCGATTACCGACCAATTACTGGATTTACTCACCGTTTTACGGTCTGCATGCGCTTAAATGAGATGAAACCAGTCGGACCATTCCGTGTGCTGGACAGAAAGCTTGACGAAATTAATGGTAAAGTTGACAAACTCCAAGCTGATGTGACCGATTTGAAATTGTCGGTTGATGAAGTGAAAACTTTAATCAAATCATCATTAAGAACTGCAATTGATATGTTCTATATTAAGCACTACTTAAACGTGCTCTTCCCGTTTGATTCATACAAGATACCGAAATCGGAATACTGGAAGATTGATGAGGCGGTCCGATTAATTAATGTATATTATGCGGATCAGCCAATTGCTTTGCAAGGACATGCCGATGTGTCTGGTAAGGATAATTATAATATGACACTTTCTGACCGTCGTGCTCAAGCGGTAAAAGAATATATGGTTAGCAAGGGTATCGCAGCCGACCGTATTCAACTTATCGCAAAGGGTGAAACTGAACCGATTAACTATGAGACCGGTCCTGGTACACGCGGTATGGAAAACCGAAGAGTTATCTTTATGCTTTCTGGAGAATAGCTAATAATTAAAAATTATAAATAAACCAATGCCCCGCATCAAAATCAATGTAGAAAAAAATGGTGCGGGGTTTTTTATATTATATTAAAGTAGGAAAGGAGTTATAATGCATAAAAAATATATGATAGGGTTATTATTAGCCCTAGCCTTTACGCTACCGCTTTTTGGTACGATTCTACTCGACCAGAACTTCGACTCAGTGACGGTACCAAATCTGCCTTCCGGCTGGGTACTTGTTGATGGCAATAGTGATAGTAAGACCTGGGCAACCACAACCTCACATCCCCATTCTCTTAACAATTGTATTAGATACAATTATTCGAGGACTAACGGTGCTCGAGACTGGTTTATTACCGGTCCCTTATCACTTTATGAAGATATCGATTACACATTAGAATTCTTTTATCGCGGTTCAAATCCTTCTTTTACTGAGAAAGTGAGAGTTTGGTTATTGACTGCGCAAGACACAAGCAGTAAATACGGCTCAGCAATCTATGACAATAACAATATAACCAACACGATTTATGCCCAAGCATTAGAAGAGTTTGAAGTTGGCGACGACGATACTTATTACTTAGGCTTTGAATGTTACTCAGATGCTAATCAGTGGAATTTACGGATTGATGATATCAAGGTCTATGTCGATGAACATGACGTTGGAGTGTCGGCGGTGATTGTGCCATTAAATGGCAGTCAATATCAAGTCGGTGATACGATTATTCCGAAGATTGTGGTTCGTAATTACGGGCAGAACACCGGAGGTGAAATTGTACCGGTTCACGTTGCAATTGTGAGAATGGGTAATGATACAATCTACGAAGACAGTACGACGATAAGAGTTGAAATCTGCACACCTGAGACAATTTCTTTAGATACCTGTATCTTTGCAGATCCTTGTAACCACCAATTGATTGCCTGGACTGAATTAGATGAAGATATGGATAATTCCAATGATACTGCCTACAGTAATTTCACGGTTAATTATCACGACGTAGCGGTTGATACGATTCTTATTCCGTCCGATACATTGACCTGGTGCACCGAATCGATTCCAACTGTAATTATCTCTAACCGAGGACATGCTACTGAAACATTTAAAACATATTTTAAAATATATCGAGCGGATACGTTAAAATACAGCGATTCATTAACAGTTACTGCGATGGCGGCACAAACATTCGATACCTTGGAATTTAGAAAATACCATTTCCCGATTTGTAACTATACTGCGATTGCCTACACTGCTTTAACCGGAGACCAAAACCGTTATAACGATACGATAATGAAAAACTTTACCGTTCAATATATTGATGCGGAAATAGTTGACCTTATCGCACCGGACACAATCCGAGTCTGCACTACTTTTAAAGCGACAATCCGAATCCATAACGCAGGTGTCCATCACATCATGCAACCGGGCTGGTGGGTTTATTATATATACGGCAATTACCTCCCAGGACCAGGAGAGAGTAAAAATAATAGACCAACATTTCTTGACCGCGCTTCCTTTATGAATTATTTAACGAATACGGATAATGAATTCCACGAAGATTCGATATATGTCAATGCTGCATTAGCGCCTTGTGAAACATTAAACTTGCTGACTGATACGATACACTTCTTCGAGCCATGTGAACATTTTGTCGCTGCTTTTGCTGATTACCCTGGTGACCAGGATTGGGATAATAATTATTGGTGGCATGATATCATTGTCAAATATACCGATGCGGAATTAGTTTCGATTGTTGCGCCGGATACAGTTGTTGTGCGTGACTCGTTCGATGTGACGGTAAGAATACATAATGCTGGTTATCACGTTGCGTTATATCCCGGATATTATGTTCATATGGAAATTGGCCAACCAGTAGATAATTCATTACCGGAATCAATACTTGTTACCGATACATTATGGCCCTGTGAAACTTTAGATGTAACTTTCCATACTGCTATTTCTGATACATGTTGGCATGTAATATATGCACATGTTGACTATCCGGGCGACCAAAACACGAGTAATAATTATGGTTATAAGAATATCTGGTCTAAGAAAATTGACCTAGAAGTCTCATATCTTGATGCACCGGATACGGTCAATGTCGGCGACACGTTCGACGTCCATGTTAAAGTGCATAACAATGGAATACACTCAATCATTCTACCAGGCTGGCCAGTTTATCTGTATGCCGGATTTGACAAGGATAGTAAAATCTCTGGTTTCTATGATACATTATGGGTAGAGGACACCTTATATTACTGTGATACTGCCTACCTGACATTCAGAGCATTGCTGCGCGAGCCTTGTAACCAGATCGTTTATGTTTGGATTAATTATCCTGGTGACCAGAACACAGGTAACGACCAAATACTTCATGGTATAGTCGGCAGATTGTATGATTTCGAGTTGATATCACCAATTATTGGTGTTCCGGACACAGTCCGAGTCTGCACAACGATTACGCCAAGAGTGGCCGTCCACAATAATGGCGTTCATGTCGGTGAGCAGGATGCAACGGTCTATTTTGAAGTTTATCGCAACGGTTACTTAGTATATGAGGACGATTATGAAGTTGATGATTTAGCTGAGGAAGATGTTGACACAGTAGATTTCGAATGGCATGCGGACAGTGCTTGCTTCCATGAAATCGTAGTGTGGGTTGAAGCTGATGAAGGAGACGCTAATCATTATAATGATACATTAAGACAGGACTTTATTGTCAAGTATAATGATGTCGAAGCGGTTGCATTACTCGATGTTCCTGATTCAATCGATGTCTGTCATTGGATGTTCCCTCGTGTCGTAGTTCACAGCTTAAGTCAACATGTTGAGCCAGTGACCGGTTGGGTTCATTTCGAAGTTTGGCGAATGTTTCCAGATGCAGACCAGCACTATATGGTCTATCATGATTCAGTAGAAAAGACACTTGAGTATTGTGTTTATGATACAGTAAACTTCAAGTGGCATGCCGATAGCGGATGTTATCATACAGCGGTTGCTTATGTCGTCTATGACCCAGACCAAAATCCTTACAATGATACAACTGAAGAAGTGGATTTTATTGTCCGATTCCGCGACGTTTCGGTTGATTCGATTGTTCTTCCTGGCGACACAGTAACCACTTGCACTTCATTCAATCCAATAATTGAGATTGGTAATAACGGTATGCATGTCGGTGCGGAAATCTGCACAGTTGATGTGAGAATCTGGCGATATAAGATAAAGATGGATTCGCTCTGCCATATCTCAATGGATACAACTAGACCGATTGTGGTATATGACACATGGGTTGTTGCATCGGTTGACCCTGGTTCTAATATGGTGAACATGCCAGCATGGCATCCATATTGGTCAGACATTTTCTGGGGTTCATGCACAACTCATCATACAATTACCGCTACCGTGCGTATGGCAACTGATACGGATTCAACTAATAATATGTTGACCAAACACTTCATTGTGAAAGCACGCAGATATGACTTGCAGGTGAACTATGTTGGTCTATTAAGAAGCAACACAGTAATTACAACTGATACGATTAGTGTCGGCGTGTCGTATAATCCTGTTTCCGTGGTTTCTAATTCGCCTTCTGGACCGGCGGCAAGCTTCCGTTCCTGGTTAAAGATCATCCGAGTCAAGAATAACGCAGTTGTCTATTCGCGCTACTTAGACCGAACCTTACAAGCTGGTCAATACGCATGTCTCTATTATCAATCAGGCTGGGTGCCATCCGATTCTGGATTATATCTCGAACGCACTTATCTTGAGTTCAGACCGGGCGTTGATTCGATTGCAATCAACAATACGATGGAACGATACTGGTATGCTCGTCTAACAACGCATGACGCTGATAATAATGCGGAAGCAAATCCAACTGCACTACCAAAAGTATTTGCATTACAGCAGAACTATCCGAACCCAATTTTCGCCACCACAATGATTAAGTGGCAGATACCAGTACAGAGCAAGGTTAGAGTTTCTGTATACGATGCAACCGGTAGAATGATTAAGACACTAATTAATAACAACTATGAACCCGGCTATTACAATACGATATGGGACTGCACGGATAATGCAAATCAGAAAGTATCGGCAGGAATCTACTTCTACGAAATGCAAGCGACTAACTTCAGCTCAAGATACAAGATGGTAATTGCTCGATAGAGCTAATAATTTAACGGCTTTCGGG
>Ga0315291_10010530_pt1 | contig 11302 bp, 10 predicted proteins | sample YL17G12_20_MG_FD_203070 | JGI IMG/M metagenome (GOLD analysis project Ga0315291, IMG submission 203070) | Sediment microbial communities from Yellowstone Lake, YNP, Wyoming, USA - YL17G12_20 | ecosystem: Environmental > Aquatic > Freshwater > Lake > Sediment | place: USA: Wyoming | collected...
CCATCGAGGCGGCGTGGAGGATGAAGGACTGATGCCGTCGCTCGGCCCATGGAAGATCGGGCGCGTCCACCTCGCCGACGCCGTCGATGCCCTGCGTCAGGTGCCCGACGCGTCGCTCGATCTGATCGCGACTGATCCTCCCTACGGCTCGACGCAGAACGAGTGGGATAAGCCCGTCTCCTGGCCATCGTTCTTTCCCGAGGCGTGGCGGGTCCTCCGTCCGGCGGCGCCCATCGTCGCGCTCGTGGATTTCAGGACGGCCTGCGCGATGCGCGCGGCTGCACCCGATGAGTTCCGCTACGAGATCGTCTGCCCGCATAACCTGCCGACCGGGCACCTGAACGCGAAGATCCGCCCGATGGTGGCGCATCTCTTCCTCGTCGTGCTCTGCAGTGAGACGCCGCCGTGGTTTCCACAGATGGAGTTCGATCCGTCGCGTCGCAACCACAGCGTCGGACCGTCGGCCCCTGGAACCAAGCGGCGCGGTACGACCTACGGTGCCGAGAAGGTCATCCGCTGCGACAGAAGCGGATGGAAGTACCCGACGACGGTTCTGCCGTTCAGAATGGTCCACGCTAGGTTCCGCGAGCACGCCAGCGAGAAGCCCGTCCCACTCGCCGAGTGGATCCTTCGTTCGTACACGGAGCCCGGCGCGGTCGTCTGCGACCCGTTCGCCGGATCGGGATGGGTCGCCTGCGCTTCGTTGCGTACCGGGCGCAGGTCGATCAGCTTCGACTCCGACCCGACGTCTGTCGAGTTGGCCAACCGCCGCATCGCCACAGAGAGCGAACGCCTCGGTGACGTCGCGGCGGCTACCGCGTCCCCGTCGCAGCAGCTCGGCCTGCTGGCCGGGTTGGCCGGGACGAAGGAAGGAGGCGCGTCTTGATCGTACGCTGGTCCGCGTGGAGCGCCGAGATCGACGACGAGACGAGGGGCCCGAAGATGCCTGCGCCCGAGGAGTCCGACGCGAACGAGTCGTCTGGCAAGGAAGGGTCGTGGCCCGACGCCGAGGCCGTGATCCTCAGCGTCGAGCAGGACCTCGAGGCGTCCTATTCGTGCGGCGACATCTCGCTTGAGGACGGCGAGTGGTACGCTATCGTTTGGTGGCACGACGACGGGAGGTCGGAGTGCGCGTTGAGGCGGCTGCGCGCGACGTGGTCGCTGGTGGAGGAAGGAAGATGAAGACCAATCAGGATGCGATGCCCCTTGGTTTCTGCGCCACCTGCCGTTGGGCGAATCCGCTCGACGACGCGAACATGGCAGACGCCGCGTGGCCCGTCGAGTGCCGGGGCCTGCCGCTCACATGGCTCCCGCAGCAGGGGAAGGGCAGCATGGTCGACCCGCGGACCGGGAAGGCGGGGACGGTCGTGATGATGACGCGGCTGCCGGCGTGGAAGCGGCTCGATGACTTCTGCTCCCTGTGGGCGCCGCGGCCCATCGGCGGCGATCTGTCCGAGGGCGGGCTGGGCATCGGCGGGACGGGCAAGGGCTGAGTCCGTGGTGCCGAAGACGCCGCATCCTCGCCCACCTCCCTTCGAACCGGACCTCGTCGCCGTCGAGGGCGATGGCAAGTGCTCCATCGTCGTGGATTACTTGACTGCGCCCCTGGTCCGTGGCACGATGGCCTTGCGTCGGAAGCAGCGTCCCGGTAGGAGGATCGACATGTGGCCAGAGCGACGACCGACAGGCGACGAGTGCAAGGCCCTCGCGGACGTCTCCCCGCCGAACGAGAACCGCGCAGCGTTCGCGACATGGATGCCGCAGATCGGGGGCCACTGTTCCCCGTGCGTCGTCTCCTTCCCGACGTCGGAGAAGTCGGACGACGGGGACTTCGGAGAACCCGGATGCTTCGACGTGGAGGTCTTCCACGACGGCGACGCGCCGCGCGACGAGAGGACATGCGGCCTGCACTTCTGCGACGCGAGGCAGCTCGTCAGGTTCGCCGTCGACGTGTTCAGGAAGATGGGGGACGACAAGGGCAGGCGCAGGATGGGCCCTGTGGAACGCGAGGCGCTGATCGATCTTGTGCGAACCATTCCCGTGACGGAAGAGTAGCGGCGATGCGGTACTTGAGCCTGTTCTCCGGGATAGAGGCGGCCTCCGTGGCGTGGAGGCCGCTCGGATGGGAGCCCGTCGCGTTCAGCGAGGTCGACCCGTTCTGCTGCGACCTGCTCGAGCAGAGGTTCCCGTCCGTGCCGAACCTCGGCGACGTGACCGCCGAGGACTTCGTGGAGCGCGCGAAGGCCCTCGGGAGGATCGATCTGATCGTGGGAGGCTCGCCGTGTTTCCCGGACGGCGCGCTCGTCCTCTGCCGCCGAGGGCTCGTCCCGATCGATGGCGTGGTCGTCGGGGACGAGGTGCTGACACACGCGGGCAGATACCGACGAGTCCGCAGGGTCGGATCGAGGAAGGCATCTACCGTAGTCGTGAAGGGGCAGGGCCATGAGGGCCTCGAGGCAACGCGCGAGCATCCGATCCTCTCGCGGTCCTTCCGCAGGGCCGGTTGGGAACGCGACGAGGACGGGAAGGCACATCCTCACCGAGAGTGGTCCGAGCCAGAGTGGACCCCGGCCGAGAAGATGTTCCACCGCTTCTGGGCGCAGCCGGCCTCGTTCCCTCCGTGCGGGGTGCCGCCGATCACGAAGGAGCCCGGGGAGCGCATCGTCCCGGAACTGAGCCGCGCCTTCTGGTGGATGATCGGAGCGTACGTCGGCAACGGCTGGACGCGCGCCGGCCAGCGAAGCGGAAGGCCGGAGGGCCAGGAGAACGGGAATGTCATCATCTGCGCCGGGCCGCACAAGGCCGACGCGATGGAGTCGTCGCTCGCCGAGACGGGCCTGACATGGACGAGGGTTCCGCAGCGCACCGCCGTCCGATTCGTCACCGGAAGCCTCGCCTTTCGCCGATGGGTGGAGGTGCACTTCGGGAAGTACGCCGCAGGGAAGACGGTTCCCGCATGGCTGCTCGGACAGCCGGAGGACGTCCGCAGATCCGTGCTGGACGGGTACATGGCCACGGACGGATCGGAGCAGGAGAACGGATACAGCGCGACGACGGTGTCCAGGCGTCTGGCCTACGGGCTGAAGATGCTCTGGCATTCGCTCGGGCGATCCGTCTCCGTTTCTCGCCACGTGCCGAGACGGAAGCACGCTGTCATCGAGGGTCGCGTGGTCAACGAGCGGCCGCAGTACCACGTCATGGCATACCGCAGCGCGAGGAGTTCGGTGGAACTGGACGGCATGCGCTACGGCTGCGTGAGGAAGGTCCTTCCGGGCAGATCCTCGGTCCGCGTCCACAACCTCGAGGTCGAGGAGGACGAGAGTTACACGGTGGACGGAGTCGTCGTCCACAACTGCCAGTCGTTCTCGGTCGCGGGCCTGCGGAAGGGTCTGCACGACGACCGCGGGAACCTGACGCTGCGCTTCGTGGAGGTGGTGAATGGGATCGATCCGGAATTTGTCGTCTGGGAAAATGTTCCCGGAGTGCTCAACCACCCCGACAACCCCTTCGGCTGCTTCCTCGCCGGACTGGTGGGAGCGGATGCCGCCATCGTTCCGGGAGGGGGAGGTCCGGGTCTGGACGATCGGAAGGCCGGAGCCAAGGGACGATGGACCGGAGCAGGTCTTGCTCTCGGACCTCTTCGCGCAGCTTCGTGGAGAATACTCGACGCCCAGTGGTACGGAGTGGCCCAGCGAAGGAGGCGCGTGTTCGTCGTTAGCGGACGTGCTGGAGACGCGCGTTGCAGCGAAATTCTGCTTGAGTCCGCGGGCGTGCTCGGGGATCCTCCGACGCGCCGAGCGTCGGGGCAAGGACCTGCCCGCGATGTTGCGCCGTGCCTTGGAGCAAGTGGCCGGGGCGTCGAACGGGGGGGGGAGAGTAGAGGACAGGACCCCGTCGTCGCCTGCTTCGGAGGAAACCGGACCGGAGGGGAACTCGACGTAGCGACGGCGCAGAACGCGCACGGCGGGACGGGGCGGCTTGACTTCGAGAGCGAGACGTTCGTCGCGTCTGCATTGCGTTCTCGTGATCAGGCCCGCGGGGTGGATAGCGACTGCACCGATACGTTCGTGGCCGAGAAGGCACCGTCGCTGTGCGCTGGCGGGAAGGCCGCAGGGAGCGCGACGCAGCAGGATGCGGAGTCTGGCGCGCTGGTCGCCTCGACCACCGGCAAGGGGTTCTGGTCGGAGGGCGTTAGCGCGCTGAGGGCCAGATCGCAGGAGTCGCACGAGCACCTCGTCGCCTTCTCGTCGAAGGACTACGGTGCGGACGCTGGCGACGTCGCTCCGACGCTTCGCGCCGCTGGCCACGACTCGAGCCACGCGAACGCCGGGGCGCCTCCGGCGGTGGCCTTCCTCCACTGCAACAAGGGGCGGCCAGACGGGAGGAAGAGCGAGCACACCGAAATGGTCACCGTCGAGGAGGAGACGATCCCGACCATCGCGACCGATGGGCACGCACAATCCGCCGTGGCGTTCCGCGCGGCGGGACAGGACGGCTTCACGCCATCGGACGTGGCGCAGCCCGTGGCCGCGACGGACGGCGGCGGTGCAGGAGCCCCGATCGCGTTCCATGCAACACAGGATCCGATCAGCGGCGACGTCTCGCCGTGCCTCGGGCAAGGGAACGCCCACTCCGGCGCGATAGCGACCGCCTACGGCATCTCGTCCGACGCCGTGGACCGCAGTGGGGAGGGGGACGGGTCCGCCGCGGAGCGCGCGGGGTTCGGCATCGTGGAGGATGCGATCCCGTCCCTGCGCTCGAGGCCGACGAACAGCGTGGCGGCACCGATGGACGGGGCGCAGTCGGTCGCCCTGCGTGGCCGCGAGGGCGGCGGTACCGCAGAACTCGGAGGCGATCAGGCGAACTCCCTACGCTCCTCCTCCGGAGGCGGCGACAAGGAACACGTCCTCGCCCCGACGCAAGCCTCGTCCTATGCGATCCGCAGGCTGACGCCGAGGGAGTGCTGCAGGCTCCAGGGCTTCCCGGACGACTGGACCCTCGTCTCGCGCAGGGCCAAGAGCGTCGATCCGCTGATCGCCGGGCCGTGCGCGAAGCAGGTCGTGACGGCGACCGTGGTGTCGCCGTCCGGGAAGCGGTACCAGGCCACCAACTGGTGCATGAGCCCGCAGAAGGAATGCCCGAGGGCCGGGATGCCGAGCGGCGAGGGATACGAACTGTGCCGCACGGTCTGCGCGCAGCACGCGCATGCGGAGGTGAACGCGCTGAAAGCGGCAGGGGAGTTCGCGCGAGGCGGCCGACTGTACGTCGAGGGCCATACCTACGCGTGCGGCCCGTGCCTCGCCGTCGCGAAGGAGGCAGGGATCGAGGAGGTCGTCGTCGGACCGCCCATCGGAAATGCGTCGGACGGATCGAGGTACAAGGCCATCGGTAACTCCATGGCCGTGCCCGTGATGGCCTGGATCGGCCGCCGCATCGATGATGCTGCGCGGACGTCCGAGGAAAGCCGCAGGAAGCAGACTTGCCTCAAGTGATCACGATATGGGAGTGCAGGATCGGTCGCAGGCTCGAGTCGAACATGCGACTCGCGCTCACCGCGCCCGCGCGACCATCCGCGGCAGGATCTTCGCGAACCGCTCTACGTCCTTCGGGCGGACCGTGTAGCGCCTGCCCATCCAGGCGAGGGAGATGTCCGTCGCCGCGCCGCAACGCGCCTCGTGCCTGAGCCGGCGCAGGACGTCGCCGAGGTCCACGGGCGACAGCAGATCCACGCACTCCGGCATACACCGGGTCCATCCGCCGCCAGTGGCCCAGCAGAGTTCGCCATACCTCCCCGGCTTCATGCGCGCGAAGCGGTCGTGCGTGAGGATCGGCTCCGTCTTCGGTCGTCTGGTCGCCATGCCATGATGGTGGCACGCCCGGACTTCACCGTCAAGCGAATGTCGTCTTGACAACCACAGCGGCAACGATGTAGGCTTATCCTGCCTATGGAGGCCCGACCGCCAGCGCGGCTCGTGGTGCTGGTTGAGTTGTCTCCGCATGCGGAGACGGAGGGCCTCGATGGAGAATTCCCGGAGTCACTTGGCTCCGTTCAAGATTGTCGGCGGGCGCGGCACATCGCCTGCGCTTGACCTGCGCGGGCATGGCGGCCTTCGGGCTGCCGCTGCTCCCCGTTTCGTTCGCTCCCTTCCCATGCGCGGACAGACCGCGCGCTCGTCGTTCAACCATGCCGTGCCCGCCGACAGTCCCGGCACCCGCCGGGCTCAGGCGACGGAGGTGCAGCCATGTACATGAACGTCCGCTCCGGTCGCGACGTGCTGACCGACCCGAACGCCGGGACCTTCGGCGAACTCGGGTCGACGGCCGAGGACATCGCGTCGGCCCTGATCCCGTGCGCCGGATCGGTGCTCGGCGGCGCGCAGGCCATCGGCGACTGCATCTGGAACGCGATCCAGGGCTACGTGCTCTCGATGCCGGACTCGCAGGCCGCGCTGACGGCGCTCCAGTCCATGGACTGCGCATCGGCCCTCGCGTTCCTCGGCGTCCCATCCTCCACCGCATCGCAGGTCTGCGGTGCGGTCAATCTGATCACCGGCGGCACCGCATGGACCTACGTCCAGCAGAAGGCGCAGCAGATGCTCGGCGTCGCATCCACCGAGGCCTACCAGACGATGTACGGCCGCGGGCGCGACCGCTCGGCGGCAGAGGGCGGCGGGCACACGCTCGTCAACGAGTCGGGGAACGTCGTCGGCGTGGTGTGCCCCGGGTACCTGCAGCCGCTCTACGACCCGTCCGGCACGATGATCGGCGAGGCGGTGTATCAGGAGAGTCGCATCGACCCATCGGCGATCTGCCCGCAGGCCGTCGCGGGGCCAACCGCGCCGCAGATCCTCGTGGCGAGGCCTCGTGAGATGTACCGTCCAAGTGGGCCTGCGCCTGGTCGCATCACGGGCCGCGTGGTGGACGCTGGCGGCGCCCCGGTCTTCGGTGCCGAGATCCGCGTGGGCAGCCTGCGAAACCCCGTGGCCACGCGCACGGACGCCACCGGCGCGTTCGCCGTGACGACGACGCCGACCACCGTGACGCATGTCTACGTCTCCGCGAAGGGCTATGCACCCGTGCATGTCACCGTGCCGCTCACGTCGGGCGGTGAGGTGGACGCCGGATCGATCGTGGTGGGGACGGCGGGGGGTCCGGGAGATCAGGGCAACGGCCTGGTCGTGGCGAAGTCCTGGTACAAGCGGACGAGCACCTGGCTCGTCGTCGGCGGCGTGTTGATCGTCGGCGGCGGCATCGCCGTCGCCGTGGCGCGCCGCGGAAGGGGGCGTTGATGTACACGTACGCGAATCCGGAGCAGGTGTTCGGGTCGTTCGGAGCCGCAGGCGACTGGTGGGATGGTCTCGACGCCAGTACCAAGATGCGTATTCAGAACTGGATCGTGGGACAGGCGGCTGCGCACGGTGCACCGATCAACATGACGGCGATGCGTACAGCGGCCAGAGCCCGTCATTCGTACGCCGGGACGTACAGGGATCACGAGATACCCGAGGCGTGGGTTGCAAACGAGATCGTGAACTTGATCCTGGAAGGCTACGCCCGTCCAGCCGCAGACGGAGGCGGTTTTGTTGTTGAGGAGGCCAGGGCCGGACTCGCCGGACGTTTCTGCTTGTGTCCATCCAACACGCCTTCGGGAGGTGTAGATCCGGTGACGGGGACAACCCTCCCGCCTGCTTCAGATGTAGGTCCTCTGGCTGATGGGCGGTGCCCGGCGGGCACGGGAGGCGTGTCGTCGGCTCCCGCCCTGCTCGTGGCGAAGGTCAGGGAAAAGAAGGCGATGCCGCGCGTCGCGGTCGCCACGACGGCGACGATCAAGGGCAAGGTGGTCAACGCGGCTGGCGCTGGCGTCGCGGGTGCCGCGGTTACCGTCACCCCGCCTGGCGGTGCGGCCGGCGCCCGTATGGGCATGGTGGCATCGGCCGTCACCAGTTCGGACGGCAATTTTTCAGCGGACGTCAAGCCGGCGGCAGCGGGCACCGTGGATGTCGCGGTCACGGCGGCGGGCTACGTCGGGGCCACGGCCACGGGCGTTCCGGCGGTCAAGGGGTCGACGACGGATGGCGTGGTGATCCCTCTCGCGTCCGAGGCGTCCGGTGGCGGGGGCGGCGGGGGCGGGGGCGGGGGCGGCGGGGGCGGCGGGGGCGGGGGCGGGGGCGGCGGGGGCGGGGGCGGCGGGGGCGGCGTGCCGTGCGACGAGGGCTTCGTCCGAGACCTCGTGACGGCGGCGTGCCTGCCCATTCCGGGCGACGGCGGCGGGGACGGAGGCTTCACCTGTCCAGAGGGTTTCGTCCTCTCGTCCGACGGCGTGAACTGCGTCGCCCTCGGGGAGAAGACGGACGCGGCAGCGAAGCCCTGGTACAAGCGGACGTCAACGTGGCTGATCGTTGGAGGCGTGGTGGTCGTCGTCGGCGGTGGCATCGCGGTCGCCGCGTCGAGACGGAGGCACTAGGTGGGCTACTTCCGCGTCGGAGACGACTGGGACGGGCTGGCTGGTCTCGACGGGCCTTCGGGGTTCGGCGCTGCGGCGCAGCCTCAGCTGGTCGTTCGCCGCTCCATCCCGGTCGGGTCCATCGTGCCGACGCTCCGCGCGCGCAAGCCCGTGAAGCAGCGGACACTCTCCGCAAGCGATGCGCGGATCCTCGAGGACGGGAGGCGGCGCATCGTGGCCCGGCTCCAGGGCCTGAGCGTGGCGCCGCAGCGCATCCTGTTGCCCATCGCGAAAAACCTCCGCGGTTTCATCCCGCTCGACGGCATCGCCGGGTTCGGGGCGTCCGACGACGCGCTCACGAGCTACCTCCACAGCGCCGGGAATGCCCTGCTCGCAGCCAACCAGGAGATAGATGCCGCGCACATCACGACGGCGGCGCAGCAGGCGCTCGGCGGCACGCTCGTCGCGCAGCGCATGGGGGAGATCGCCGGGACCCTCGGGATTGACGCGACGTGGCAGGATTTCGTGAACAACAGCGGGAGTGAGCTGTCGCGGATCTACACCGACTTCAGGGGTGCGAACATCGATGAGATCCTGAAGCAGGTGAACTTCCAGAACATCGCCGCGACGTTCAACGATCAGGGAGCAACGGTCGGGTCGCTGCGCACCTTGGCCGATGGGGCGCGGAACCTCTATGCCGGGGACTGGGGTGCGGCCCTGCGGGACATCGTCGGCGATGCGGCAGCCGGAGGCGAGGGCGGGCTCAGGCAACTCGTCGAGCAGACGCTCGGCGCAGGCGCCGCCTCCTGGCTCACCAAGGAGAACGTCCAGAGGCTCAGCGGAGTCGTCAACGGCTGGATCGGAGCCGGTCAGAGCGGATCGGTTTCCGGCTACGTCTCGATCGTCGGAACGACGATAGGCGTCATCGGCGGCGTGCTCGGCGGGATTTCGGCGGCTGTGCCGGCCGGAACCATCATCGCGGCCGTCGGCGCGTTCATCACTCTCCTCGCGATGCTGCTCGGCAACGAGAACCCGGATCCGCTTCCCGAGGCCAAGCCGTGCGTGGACAAGTCCGGGCCGCGGGTCTGGCAGTACAACACCGAGGCCTGGACTGCTCTCGGCATGTGGCTCGTGGCGAAGGACGGGAAGTTTTTCGACAGCGACGTGTACCGCGAGGCCGAGTCCAGCGGAAAGCTCGTCCAGCAGGTCGCGGCCGAGATGGGCTGGTTCACGACCATCGACCGCTACACGGGCGAGGTGATGGTGCAGGAGCCGTCCGGCGGCGGCCCGTCGAAGCCGATGCGCCGGCTGCTCGACATCATCGACCGCGATGCGCTCATGCCGCCGGCGCAGCCGACGATGGCCATCGACGTCTTCAGCCGCAGGGAGATGTACACGGTTCTCGGGCTCCAGCCGCGTGATTCGCACTGGGGCGGGGCGAACTTCCTCTGGTGCCAGCCGGATCCTGGCGAGACGTTCACGAGATTCCTCGGCGCGGACCAGCACAGGACGTCGGACACGAAGCCGTTCCGCAAGAAGGCGAGCCCGTCGGATCGGGATGTCCCGTACCACATCGGCGAGGGATGGATCGGCGCCGGCTGGTTCTGGCGCGGCTACACCGCGGCGATGGTCACCTCGATGTACCTCGGCGGTACGGTGCCCTACGGCGTGCATCTCGACACGGCGCTGCGCCGCAAGCGGGTGATCATGGGGGAGACCCTCGGCACGTTCGACGGCGGCGCATTCTCGACCGGCGTCGGCGGGGCTGCCGGGCGGCACCCGATCGAGGTCGTCGTCGTGCGGCCCGACGAGGGGAACGCGATCCTCGGCGGGCTCAAGCTCTACAACCACGAGGGGAGCGACCAGTACGTCGACTTCCAGGAGTTGATCCGCCTCATGTCCGACGAGCCGTGGAAAAAGACGTTCCGGATCCCGGATCCGTCGCCTGAGGTCCAGGCATCGCCGGGAACCGAGGTGCAGCGTCGGGGCGCAGGAGTTGGCTGTTCGCCCCAAGGTATGTGCATGAGGGTGAAGACGATGGACGTCGTGCGGCGACTGGCTCCGGGTACCGTGATCAAGCGCAGCGAGTCCGGCATGGGCCGCGGCACGAAGATCGCGCTCGCGGTGGGTGGCGGCATCGTGGTCGTCGGCGGCGGGTATGCGGCGTGGCGTCACCTGCGGCGACGCGGGTAGAGGGAGAAGCGAAGATGTATTTGAACGCTCGCGAACAGGACCTGATCTTCGGCTTGACCATCACGCCAGGCGAGGGAGTGGAGGACATCACGGCGCGGATGGTCGCTACGGGCGAGCAGATGCCGACGCCGGGCACGGGTCCCGCCGCGCCGTCCGACAAGCTGGCACTCGACACGAGCGGCACGGTGAGCGAGGAGACGGTCGAGCCGCTGATCGGTGACGCGGGCGGCTCGTTCAAGGTCGGGTCGGCCGTCTGGTACAAGAGTCCGTGGCTGTGGGGCGGCGTGGTGCTGCTCGCGGCGGCTGCGGCGACGGCTGTCGTGTGGTCGCGTAGGACGGCGAGATAGCGCCTGCGGGCGCGGAAAGGAAGAGAGGAACTTATGACGCAACTCACTTCGGGATTGGTCGGCTACTTGCAGCAGGCGATGTTCAACGTCGGCTTCTACCCGGGCGCGCTGACGACCGTGTTCGACGTGAACACCGTCGCGCAGCTCGACCTGTACTGGGCGTCGAAGGGCTACGCGGCGCCCAAGAGCGCGGTCGAGGCGACGGCGCTGCTGCAGCGGTCGTTCGTCGAGGTCCCGCAGACCCACACGTTCACCTTGGCCGAGATGACGGTCATCGGCCAGGCGTACGCCGAAAAGAAAGGGCTCGGCGTGATGGGCT
>Ga0315291_10010533_pt1 | contig 11300 bp, 9 predicted proteins | sample YL17G12_20_MG_FD_203070 | JGI IMG/M metagenome (GOLD analysis project Ga0315291, IMG submission 203070) | Sediment microbial communities from Yellowstone Lake, YNP, Wyoming, USA - YL17G12_20 | ecosystem: Environmental > Aquatic > Freshwater > Lake > Sediment | place: USA: Wyoming | collected...
CATTACCTCTTTCATCACCGTAGCACCCAATTCTTCCAAGGAAATATCTTTCAATGCTCCACCAAACCTTCCAAAAGGTGTCCTGACCGCACTTACAACCACTACGTCCCGATCCATCATATCATTAACCCTCCCTTTAATCATAAATCTAAATAACTTTATCCTGTGTGATTTTCATGCCTAAAACACCTTAAGAAAAATATCGACGTATATTAAAAAAATGAACGCTGGTTCAATAATGGAGTGTAAGACTTATGATGACATAGGATCCCACGTGTATGAAAAGATGAATCTAACAAAAAGGTGAGTTTTGCAATAAGGCGTTACATGTTAAGGTTCTTTTATCCTCAAAAGCCAAACCTTACATATTATTTTGTCTTTGGCTCTGCAGGTAGCCTCTGGCCACGGTACAAAGCGTCATGAGGACAATATCGAGCACATATACCGCAGGTATCACATTCATTGTTGAAGGTAATCTCGTTAACCTTTTCGGTTACAGGAATTACCTTGATCTTGGATTGAGCTGGACTGAGTGCATTGTCATACTTTAGAGCGCAACGCAAAACGCAGGTCATGCAACCCGCACAGTTATCCGCCTCTAGAGTGATGGGTAGGTCACACCTTAGACAGCGTTTGGCTTCGTTAACTGCTTGCTCCTCACTAAAACCAAGCTCCACTGCCGAAAAATTCTTGCGACGCTCATCAATAGGTAGATTGGGCATCTCCACGCGTCTCCCCACAGGAAATCCCTGAAGCTCAGTTTGCATCGGATGTGCCTCCGCTGGCGCTAGTGTAACCTCTATCTCGCCCTTGCCGCCAAGATATTTATCGATGGAAACAGCTGCCCGTCTTCCAGCAGCAATGGCATCAATAACCGTAGTTGCTCCACTTACAGCGTCGCCACCAGCAAAAATACCCATCTGGTTTGTAGTCATTTGATTAGAATCAGCCTGAACAAAATCCCCCGTCACTATCGAGCCGAACCCAGCCGGAAGTTCGCATGCCTGCCCGACGGCAGAAATGACGGTATCTACAACTGCAGAGAACTCGCTACCGGGAAGCGGCTCCGCTTTCCTCCTCCCGCTGGCATCCACCTCACTGAGTTGGGTCCTGACGCAATCTAACTTCGCCTTACCATGAACCATTGTTATCTTGATGGGTGTAGTTAGAAACTGAATATCTACTCCTTCTGCTAAAGCCTGGCCTACCTCCATTGCGGAAGCTGGCATTTCGTCACGAGACCGGCGATAAAAAATACTCACTTTTTGACTGCCCAAGCGGAGGGCACAACGAGCAGTATCTATTGCAGCATTACCCCCACCAATGACTACAATTCTATCCCCAAGGTTGACTTTGCCTCCCGTATTTAAGTCTTTCATCAAACGAAGGCTCTCTTTAACCACCGGTAGGTCTTCTCCCTCTACGCTAAGGGTGATAGCTCTATTTGCCCCAATGGCCACAAAGACGGCATTATAACCTTGTTCCAGAAGGCTGGTCGGCGAGTCAATTTTGGAGTTTGTTTTTATATCAACGCCAGCATTTTTGATGGCGCCAATCTCTGCTCTCAGTATATCTTTCGGTAAATGGTAATCAGGAATTCCATATCGCATCATCCCGCCGGCCTCAGCTTGTGCTTCAAAGACAGTTACCTCATGACCGAGCTTAGCCAAATAATAGGCGGCGGTCAAGCCGGCAGGTCCAGACCCAACAATAGCTACTTTTTTGTTTGTCGTTTTGGCCGAAGGGGGCTCATGGACAGTCGCCTCAGGACGTTCAGCTACAAACCTCTTCAGGGCAGCGATAGCAACCGGATTGTCTAGATGATTTGCATTGCACTTATTCTCGCATGGATGGAAGCAAACACGGCCACAGACTGAAGGAAATGGTATCTTCTCCCGAATGACCGCCAGTGATTCATCAAACTTCCCTTCCGCAATAAGCCTGACATATCGGGGGACATCAATCCCTGCCGGACAGGCTAATCTACAAGGTGCTACTTCTTGAGGTTCTTTATAAGTAACCATAACTCCTCCATCCCTATGGCTAATTCAAGAATTCAAGGCACAATATCCAAATACCCTCCTGTCTTTCTTGATTGGTGGTCAATTTGATTAACTTTTAAGCTCTATCACTTTTATCTAATTCCTGCTTCCTGCCTATATAGGCCTCAATAACCTCGGAACTAGAGATCACGTCTTTGGCGGGCGATCTCATGGGGTCGCTTATTATTGAGGTTTTTTCCCCAATTCTTCCACAGCCTTGAAACTGATGATTCTCTGATCATTATAGAAAAACATAGCCCTCATATCTGCCACGATGATTTTCCGGAGGTTGGGCAACTCATTGGCGATAGAGATTATCTTATCCACATATTCCTGATCCTCTGCCATGATAAAGACCGCGCCTCCGTTCTCTATCAAGTATTTCACCTCAGAGACAGAGCTGGTAGGGTAGATGCCATAACTGATTCCTCCTGCACACTGGGTAGCTATATCGGTGTACATCCACTCGGGACAAGGGTCTCCCATTACCGCGACTCTGTCTCCCCTTTCCAATCCCATCTCTATCAGGCCGAGGCAGAGGTTCTCCACGTGCTGCAGATACTCTTTCCAGGTGATCTCCCTATAGATTCCTAAGTCTTTAAGCCGGAAGGCTACCTTGTGTGGGTCCCTATGGCACCTTTCTGAAAAAAGAGCCGGGATCGTCTGCGCTTTAAACCCGAGAGCTACAGTAAAGGGTTCCTCTTGAGAAATGGTCATGCTCTCAAAACGTTTCTTTCTCATGGCATCTTTTTGTCAATGTGTTTCAAAATTGTTAATAGATCAGTTATATTGATTTCAGATAATGTGATACAGACACTGGAACAAGATTCCCAATTGTTAGTAGTGGATAAATTCTGGTTGCTTCTTTCTTTCGCGGGATAAAGCCTTAAATGGCACTCCAAAGGCAAGTAATGCATTTTTTAGAATGTAACTCCGTATTTCGCTTCAACCATTCTTGTTCCCCATTTTCTCTTTGACGGTTTTAATCATCCGGGTCATTTCAACAAGCCGGAAAGCCCCATTTTGGGCTTCGGCCATAGCATTCGGGTCCTTCCTCACTGCCCCAAGTTCCCCTAAGGGTGCTCCAGAAACCCCACCTACGCCTAAGCTGAGTATTCCCGCCACCGGTATCATCCCCAGACAGATTGCCGTTTGGCACAAGAGTTGTAAAGTAGTCTCCACACCACCATGAGTTACCCAGGCTACCGCAGCAGAAAGCACCGGTTTATGATTGTGAACGCCATTCTTCTCCTGTCCTCTTATTCCATAATGGCGTCCTTCAAGGAAGGCCCTGTGCCTGTCAAGATAACAAGCCATAAGCCAACTCATTCGCATCAGGTAAACAGGTGTTGCCCAAACAAGAGCATCAGCTTCTACAACTTTAGGAGCAATCTCGTTAGTCCAGTCATCGTCCTTGGCACATACTTTCTCAGGGGTTTGTTTCTTGAGGCACCAATTGCAGTGATTGCATCCTCCTGATATTTTCTTATCGGCAAGGCGTATTATCTCTGTTTCCACATCATCGCCTTGCTTTCTACAACCATCCATTATCATTTCGGTCAAGTAACCTGTATTCGTCTCTCCCTTCACTGGAGTGCCGCATATCCCTAAGATTTTAATTGCCATACTTCTCTCCTTTTTTCTTTAGGACAGCTGATTAATCTGGTTACAGTCAAGAACTATTTTTGCTTATTCTTAATTAGAATCGTGGTGAGCCCAAACTTTCCTCAGGATTTAGAAAATGCAAAGATATAACAACTATTTAATCTTTTTCAAAAATATTTACTGAAAACATTAGCCCATGACGAAGAATTGTTTTCTGCAATTTCAAATAATTTTTTCTCTGGTTGCTTTTAATATCTCCTCGGCCTCGATTACGATTCGTTCAATGAGTTCCTTACAACTAGGGATATCCTCTATGCCGGCGCAACACTGTCCAGCAGGTAAAACCCCCTGCTCTTCGTCACCATCCTGTATTGCTTTTTTAGCGTTTATGGCTGCAGTTGCCAAACGAGCTTGCTGAAAAAGGGAGAGTCCCTCCTCAGCTTTTCTCATCCTCAAACTGCTACGAATAATCTCGTAAGTTGAAAGTTTTAGTATTCGTCTTACTTCTAATGCACTGGAGAACCATCTGGCCACGGGGACTCCAGTCCTCATCATTGCTTCCGCTGATTTCGTTCTCAGAACCCTTCCCGGCATCCCATCAAAAGCGCTATGATATAGGGTATCTTGCTCGCCAGCTTTAAGGCAGAGTTGTTTGAACTTATCATGGGTAACGCTCTCTTTACTAAGCATAAACCTGGTCCCCATCGATATGGCGTCAGCCCCTAATACCAGGGCCGCCGCAAGCCCTTTACCATTGAAAAAACCGCCGGCCGCTATAAGAGGAATTTTCAAACGATTAGCAACGAGCGGTATCAATACCAACGAAGTAACGTCCCCACCATGTGCTGCTGCCTCGTGCCCTGTAATAATAATGGCATCCACTCCTGCCTGCTCCGCTCGGGCTGCATGTCTCCCCGTTGCCACAGTCGCTATAACCTTCCCTCCATACTCATGGACTTGTGAAACAAACCACGGTTTACCCAACGCGTAATTTATTACAGGAACCTTTTCATCTATGGCAGTTTTTACATTTTCACGAGACCTTGGAACCAACAGCACTTGGTTAACTCCAAATGGCCTCTCCGTGAGCTTCTTAATTGCTCTAATATTTTCCCGTAGCCCTTCGGGGGTTAGGTGGGTGGCACCTAAAATGCCTAATCCGCCAGCATTGGAAACAGCAGAGACCAGCCCAGGCTCCGTAAGCCAATTCATTCCTGACATGATAATCGGACACTCAATGCCGAATAAATTTGTCACTCTGGTTTTGAGCATTCTTACCTCCTATATTAGCCCTAAACTTTCTAAATCATTTGCAACATCATCAAGCTTTAATTTTCTTAGCTTTTGAGCTGTGGGAACGCCCTTCTCTACATTCCACCCTTTCTCCTCATAATAGGCATCCAGCATTTTTTCACAATCCTCTCTAGTAACCGATTTTGTTTCAAAATAGTCTTTCAGGGTTAGTTCGGTCCCCTTATCCGGTCGCCTTAAAGGTTCAAACCACTTTTCCGGGAATTTATCATCTTTTCTGGAGAACCCCTCTCTAACATTTGCCGCCTTATAAAGCGTATGAACTCTCTCCCCGGCTTCAAGTATTTCTTTTGAATCTTTTCTTATGCCCGTTGCCATTGAGTAAAGTTCGGCGCAGGTATTAACATCATAAAGGCCTGAAACTTGCACTCGAAAGCAAATTCCCATTATGTTAAGCACACTAGCCCAATTCTCATAGTGGGCAGCGAGCCGACCGAGGTCAAATCCCGGAGGAGCAAAAACTCTTTCTCTTGCCTCGTCAGGAACATAGCCTGTTCTTGTGACAACCTTCTGAAAGAAATCGCCCTTTCTCCCTTTTGCAACAGTCAATCCCCCAATCGGCATGTCATTGCTAGGTCTGGGATTCACAACCGCTGTAAAGGCTTCCACCCCTAAAGTTACCCGAGCATCAAAATCGACGTCTGTCCCCTTTATAAGGCAAGCATATTTTTCACAGTTCCTCCCTATCTCATTTATTACGCCTTCGAAACCCTCACCCAAAATTTTTCCGATGCCCTTTCTTTGGGTCACCAGATCCAGCAACTTTACCACTGTCTCGAAATCACTTCTTAGCTCTAACCCATCAGTGTCCTCCTTGCTTATGATTCCTTTTGAATAAAGGTCTACCAGGAAAGCCACTAAAGAACCAAATGTGAGCATGTCTATTCCATATCTATTCGCCAAATCACCACATTTATAGGCTCTATTCATGCTACCAACTTCATTTCGAGCGCCAAAAGATGAGACTGGAATGAGAGGAGTAGAAAAAGGCGTTATAAGTCCGGCAAATTCCCCTTCTTTCAATTCAATAACTGCCTTGTCAGGGGCAAGGCAAGAAGGACAGCCGTAGGTGCTTTTCTTAATATTCAAATATGCTTCGGGTCCGTAAAGTGCGGTGAATTTATCTTTCTCAACTGTTTCCGAACAATTTTTTTGGGTAAAAATCCCTAGTTCCGCCCAAAAGGGGAAGACAAAGTGGAGCGCCAGTTTCCTCCAATTCTTGCGATTGGGGTCTCGCATACCTCTTTCTACCAACTTGTCAACTATCTCCATAAACCCCTTCTTGTCTGCAATTTTGCCACCCTTAGAGCCCTTTACGAGTATAGCCTTTAGATTCTTAGACCCCATCGCTGCTCCAAAGGTCCGACCAAAGGTCGAGCCTTTGTCAATAAGAGCAATGGCTATTTTTACTAGATTCTCACCCGCAGGACCTATTGCGACGACAGAAGAATCATCTCCATATTTATCCTTTAACCAGTCAGATGCCTCGAAAAGATCCTTCCCCCAAATTTGTTCAGCATCACATATCTCAACGTCCTCATCGATTATTTTGAGATAAACGGGATTTTTAGCTCTTCCGGTAATGACGAGGTGGTCATAACCTGCACACTTAAGTCTCGAACCAAAATGTAAACCACCCATTGAAGTAGAGACTGTATTCGACGTTGGGCACTTAGTAGTTATAAAAGCCTTTGGTGTTCCAGGGGAGGGGGTTCCTGTAAGGGCCCCGCTGCTAATGATAATAGGAACCTCAGGGGAAAGAGCAGACATGTGGGGTTTTATCAAGTCATATGCCAATTTAACATTAATACCCCAGCCTCCTAAAAAGTCCTCAAGGAGACTGTTTGCAATGGGCTCCTTTCTAATTTTCTTGCTTGATAAATCGACACATAGCATTTCCCCAACGTATCCTCTCATTGAACTGCCTCCATCTGATTTCAACTTAAAAACATTATGAGACCATTATCCTTAACAAATCAAGCTTTCCCTTAAAATAGGCTCATTTAAGAATAACTAGAATGGAATATATAATTTTTTGGCTGACCACTTTAAATATTTAAATTCATCGCTTGGGGTGGATCTGTAGAATAGTCATAAAATCCCTTACCGGTTTTTCTCCCCAAGTAACCCAATTGGACCATCTTTCGCAACAATAAAGGCGGTGCGTATTTCTTATCCTTGTACGCCGAATAGCAATAATCAAAGGCACTCACAAAAACGTCTAACCCGGCAAAATCCATAAGGGTAAAAGGCCCCATCGGATATCCGCAACCCAGTTTCATCGCCAGATCAATGTCCTCAACGCTGGCGATGCCCTGTTCTACGAGCCTGATTGCCTCAACGAAATAAACATTCAATAGTATATTGACAACAAAGCTCGGATAATCTTTCACTAGAATCGGCTTCTTCTTTATGGATAAGGCGTAATTGAAGGCGGTATCAATCGTCTCATTGCTCACTCTGAGAGATTTGACGACCTCCACCAGCTTCATAACTTGTACAGGATTGAAAAAATGCATTCCCACAAACTTTTCCACTCTCGCAGTACATACAGCTAACTCTCCGATAGAAAATGACGACGTGTTTGTAGCAAATATGGTTTTTCCCTGACAGATCTGATCGAGCTTTCTAAATAGATCTTTTTTTAGTTCAAGATTTTCAGAAACAGCTTCAATGATTAGGTCGCAGTCATGTAGTTCGTTTATATCGGTCGTTCCCCTGATTCTTGTCATTACTTCATCTTTATATGATTTATCGTATTTCCCTTTGGCCACACCCCGATTCAGGGAATCCTCTATAATTTTCATCCCCTTGTTCAAATATTCCAGGTTAATTTCTCGCCCAAGGGTCTCGTAGCCCGCTTCTGCGGATGCCTGAGCAATGCCGCTTCCCATGGTACCAAGACCGATTACTCCCACCTTTTTTATTTCCATAATTTTCACCTCACTCTTAAGCTTCGTTTTAAGCCTAGCTACCTAATCTGATGACTAAAACAACGGGCTATCTTGTCACCAAGGACTAAGCCAACAGAGATTGAATAACCCCTAAAATTTTCTCTTTAGGCGTTCCTGGAGTAAAAATGGCGTCGATACCCAAAGATTTTAACTTCAAGACATCATCTGGAGGGATGACACCTCCTATAATGACTTTAATATGCTCCATATTTTTTTGTCGCAATTCTTTGCTTAATTTATCGGCGTAAAAGAGATGTCCGCCGCACAAAAAACTCATTCCGATGGCGTCAGCACCTTCCTCAATGGCCGTTTTAACGATGCGCTCAGGAGTGTTGTAAAGTCCACTGTAGATGACTTCATAACCGCTATCCATAAGCCACTTGGAAATTATTCTCAACCCATTATCATGAGAATCCAAACCCATTTTACAAGTAATAATTCTCTTTCTTTTAGATGTCATTTTTGTCTCCTTTTATGATTGTTTAAATTTCTAACCGGGGATAACGAAGTCGGCAGCCTGTCTCATGGCGTCATGAATTTGTTGAACCGTTGCTCTAGCCTTCACTGCTTCCATGATCGGCTCGAAGAGGTTTACCTCCGATTTCCGTTTAACCAGATCGTATATTCTTCCCAGGGCCCTTTTTACCGGTTCTTGATCTCGATTTTTTCTGTAGTCTTGAGCATACTGGATCCTTTTCGCCTGCATTTCTGGTGCCTGTTTGAAAATGTTGATTTTTATCTCTTCGTCTTCTTCTCTAAAAATATTGACACCCACGATAGGATGTTCCCCGATCTCAATTGATTCAGCGTATTGGTATCGAGCTTTGTTGAATTCTTCTTCCACCCAACCTTCCTTAAAGCATTGGATAAACCCTCCTTTATCCTCTATCACCTTCATCAACTCCCAAATTTGTTCCTCAATCTGGTCGGTCAAGGTTTCTACAAGATAAGAACCACCCAAAGGATCAACCGAGTTGACCACCTTTGTCTCGTAGGCAATGATCTGTTGGGTGCGGATAGAAAGTTTGTGACTCTCCTCTGTTGGCAAAGAATAAGCCTCATCATAACCGGTAGTGTGGATGGATTGGGTTCCAGCAAGAACGGCCACCAACGTCTGAATAGTTGTCCTAACAATGTTATTCAACGGCTGCTGGGCCGTGAGCGGCAGGGCTGCAGTCTGGATAGCTGTTCGAAAACGAAGACTTTGTTCGTTTTTGGCCCCAAACTTTTCTTTCAGCATACGAGCCCATATTCGTCTCATTGCCCTCAACTTTGCCACTTCTTCGAACAGATCAATATCTGCGGCAGAGAAAAAGGCCATCCGACGAGCAAAGCTATCAATATCCAAACCTCTTTTTATCAGTTCCTTAATATAGTCAGACGCCAGGGACATGGAAAATGCCGCCTCCTGAACCGCGCTAATCCCTGTTTCACGGATATTGTAGGCGTTGATGTTGATTATATTCCACCGGGGCAAATGGGGTACCAGGTACTCCATGACATCCAGACCAATTTTTACGGACATATCGACCGGGAAAAAACTAGTGGTGGCTTGAAAATTTGCACCTACATACTGGCTCAGGGCACAATTCATTATTGTTCCGATCAATTTTTCCCACGGTATCTTCCTCTCCTTAGCCAGCAGAAGATATTGAGCCATGATAATAGCCGAGCAGGGGGGTTGGACGATCAGGGTTGAACTCACCTGATCCAAATCAATATCTTTATATAAGGCTGCCATATCCTCGTAGGTACAAAGGGAGGTCCCCTGAAGACCAACGTCAGCCCGGGCCAAGGGGTAATCAGGATCTAGCCCTGACTTGGTCGCGATGTCGACATCCATATTGATACCGGTCTGGCCAATCCGAAGCAGATACTTTATCCTTTCGTTACTCTCTTCAGGAGTGCCAAAGCCGCTTTGTTGTCTTCGGGTCCATAACCGGCCTCTATACATGTCCCTGTGGATACCCCTTGTAAAGGGGTATTTCCCTGGATCGGGTAGTTCACCATTCCAATCGGATCGGGAATATACTTCCTTGTATTCAATACCAGAGAGTGATTTAAAATGAGGAACTTTTTCTCCCACGATATAAGTAGATATTTTTCCTTCTTTTTGTTTCATTGTTATTTCTCCTTAAAACGGATTTATTTCACATCTATTTAATGACTCCACTTTCCTTAAGAATCTCATAAGAAGCTATTATGCTTAGGGTAAGGATTAAAACAATCGTGTCGGCTATCTAAAACCACCGAAGCTTTTGTTTCTCGCCTACTCCGACTGTTTCGAGAATGATCACCTCCCTCCTCACGGTCTCCATGATAGAGAATTTTACAGCTTCCAACTACTCACACCTTTGGAGAAAATATTATAAATAATTTCAGAGAGCTCGTGGTGAGTAAGAGATCCCTTCGGGTTATACCAGGAATATATCCAATTACAAATTCCAAACAAGCTAAAGGTTATGGCCGTCAATCTATCTTTCGGGACATTATTACCCAGAAAGTCTGATAGTTCCGCAGCAACGATTTGAAAATATTTTTTTTCTTTTTCATTGATTGCTTTAAGGTATTTTGGTGGAAGTAAGTGTGCTTCATGAAGGAGCGTTTTGGCTTCATCCATATTATTTGTGTAAAGCTCTAAATGGCGGCTGATGATGAATTGGATTCTTGAAAAGCTTCCATCAAACTTCTTCAAATCTTCCTCTAAACCTTCAAGAACGAGATCCATATAATTAGTTAAAATAAAGTAAAGGATTTCATTCTTGGTGGGAAAATAATAGAATATTCCGCCCTTACTCATCCTTACCGCAGAGGCGATGTCAGCGATGCTTGTTTCCAAATAGCCCTTTTTGTTAAACAGTTTAGAGGCAGCCTTTCCGATCCTAGCCATTTGAATATGCCCATTCTCCTTTAATCCTATCGAGTCTTTTCTCATAATGCTTAGATTAAAATATCAATTTACATACCGGCCAACCGGTTTCTTCCTACCATGCTGAAAACTCTTTGTCAAGAAAAAAAGATCGCAGGATACACGGTGGGGGTTGGGTTCTATTTCGGGCTATGTTATGATAATTCAGGAAGGGGATCAAGATCTAAAATACCTTTATCCTTACTAGAAGGGTAGGGGGGGCGAACAAGAATGAAAAGGATCTATCTCGACAAGAGAGTCTGGAGGGATTCCAGAGATAACTGGGTCAGTTTTGAGAGCGACCCGAAACTAAGGGTCACGAAGACGAATATTTACGGCCGCTGCGTTCCCTGCATTGCAAACCTCTATCAGCAACTCCAGGGAGGCAAGGAAGAGATCGATCTGAAAGAGGCCTATCATTGCTGGAAGGTAGTAGCAGTCCTTAAGGATAAAGAAGAGTGTCTCGAGGTTTTAAGAGAA
>Ga0315291_10010536_pt1 | contig 11298 bp, 14 predicted proteins | sample YL17G12_20_MG_FD_203070 | JGI IMG/M metagenome (GOLD analysis project Ga0315291, IMG submission 203070) | Sediment microbial communities from Yellowstone Lake, YNP, Wyoming, USA - YL17G12_20 | ecosystem: Environmental > Aquatic > Freshwater > Lake > Sediment | place: USA: Wyoming | collected...
CATATACAAGAATTGTTCCTTGTAATGACTTAGCTTTGCTTTTTTAATTTAATAGCTGTTAAGTTAGGATAAAACTTTATTGAAGTCTACACTTAATCCTGATGATTGTATTTCTTTAGCTAAGGTGATCTTCCATCCCTGGCCCTTATCTATGGGTATATATATAACACCATGATAGTCTGTTGGTATTTCAACACCTTCCTTATAAAGAGCACATACTTTATTCCTACCCAACTTCCCGATGAAATATCCGAGCTCAAAGATAACATTCTGACGAGCTCGCGGTTTTGCATCTTCGGGTTTATTTTTCAGATGACCGATATCATCAGGAGTAATAATGACAATGGCGAAGCAAACATTTGAATATTTTTCTGTCTTTTCCATAATTGTTATAGAACCCGGGCCTGGTCTTTCATGAAGAATAATTGCATTTAAATCCAATTTTTCAATGAATCTAGCGATAGTTTGTTTGGCTTCCTCATCATGACCATGAACAATAAAGATATCTCGACTGTTTCTATCTAAAAAATGCTTTTCATAGTTATTGGGTGCCTGTAACGCATCATCACCAAATGATTTAAGTTCTTTCGATAAGCTATCTTCAAGTGTCTCATTTTGAGCTTCAATAGGTATTAAGTCAAGGTATTCTTTTATAGTTTGTAGACGAGTAATATACTCAGATGTAACTTCCTCTAGGTACGGTTGAATCGTTATTTGATTAATAGAGATACGAATATTGGAATTATATTCTTCAGAAACAGATGTGTTATCAAATATATTATTTAGGAACTCAATGTTAGCTTTATGCCACATTGAAAGTATCTGTTTCCTTTTCAAGACCTCTCTATCAGATATCCGTCCTCTAGAGAGTATTCCTTTCCCTTTTTCAATGGCTTTATTAAACATACTTTCAGCTTCTTTAACTGAAATGAGAAGCCGTGGCAATCTTTTAGATTTATCCTTTTCTCCCATCGATTATCCTCCTAATTCTAGGAACGCCATAGTCCCATTTGATAGATCATGGGCCGATAGCGCGGTTCAGAAATCGGCTTGCCTTTCTCGCGGGCCGCTTCCAGCCAGGCTTGCTTGGCACGCTCCACTTCGGCCAGGGCCTGCTCCGGAGTCTCTCCAAAGGCCGAGCAGGACTCCAAGTCGGGAATGTCGGCAATATACCCTCCGTCCTCCTCGACGTAAAAAATGTTGATATGATAATCGCTCATCGCTCTTCCTCAAATCTTATCATATCCGCAAAGGCAACATTTTGCAACGCTCCCTCGGAAAGCCGCCTCAACAACTTTTTGTGATTCATCCGCGCCTTTTCTCAGGATTAGGAGTCCGAGGCCAGAGCCTGACCCTTCCCCATTTCCCTCTTGCTCCGCTCTTTCGCCCGTCCGCCTTCCTGCTCAATCCAAGCCCGCGCTCCCATCAAGCCCCCGGTCATTCAGCTAATCCTCCACTTCCGGCGGCAGGGGTGGAATCAAGGGTTCGAGTAAGGCGATCAACTCGGGGATGCTGACGGTGGCCGCCAGCCAGAGCTTTTCTTGCTTGATCTCGCCGTATTCATGGGCGAGGAAATGGCGCTGGCCGATGATCTTTCGCCACGGAATTTCCGGATGGGCTTGTCGAAATTCTGCGGACACATGTCGGGCCGCCTCCCCAATCACTTCCACGGCCCTTTCGACCGCCAGTTGTAGCATCCGGTTCTGCTGATACTGATGGTATTTCAATGGGGCGGTGGCGTCCTGGACGATTTTGGCGTATTCGAGCATGTCCCACAAAAACCCGGCGTCCCGCTCATCCGGTCGCATAGATAACCTCACGGGTGGTCAGAATGGAGTGGCGGCGGAAAGGATTGCGCAGCCCGGCTTTTTCCACCAGGTCCACCTTGCGCCCAAAAATGGTTTTCAACTCCTCTTCCATGTCCACCAGATCGTATAGGCTCCAGCCAGGGTTTTCCGCAAACTTGACCAACACGTCCACGTCGCTCTCCGGCCCAAAATCCTGCCGCAGGATCGAGCCGAACAAGGAGAACTCCACAATCTTCCACTTGCGGCAGAACTCCGCGATCTTGTCCTGGGGAATTTCAAGGCCGTGATAGGTCATGGCTGGCTCCGCCGGCTCAAGGCGCCGGCTGGACGTGGCGTTCCGCCTCCAGCTTGGAGCGCGCGATCCAACCCTCCACCTCGACCAGGCCCACGGTCCGCACCTTGTAGAAGCCGCCTTTCTGTTTCAGGTATTGCAGCCCCGCGCCCTGGCGGACCTTGGCAAAAGGCTTGCCCCCCGGCGCGCTCAACAGGTCCGCGCTTTCCGCGGCCACCCGGTAATCCACCCAGGGCGCACTCTCGCCCGAGAGGCCCATCGGCACCGCGTCGGCCGGGGCCGGCACGTGCACGGTCTGGAAGTCAATGCTGCGCGCGCAATCCACGGCGTCGCGCTTGGTGTCGTTGAGCACGATCGCGACTTCCTCGAAGTTGTCCAGCACCACCAGGAGCTTGCGCGCGCCCGGGGCCGAGCCGAAGTAAGCGCCCTCGACCACCTCGCCGGTGAGCAGGGTGACGCGGATATCCCCGGGCAACTGCAAAAAGTAGGGCTGCCGGCCGGAGGGGTTGTGATGCCAGTTCAACTCGATCCGCTGGATCTCCACCAGGGGGATCAAGCGGCTGGCGCCCTCGGCCGGCACGAAAAAGCCCAGGCTGTCCTGGCCCTCCACCGGCTTGATCTGGCCGGTGAGGGTGCGGCCGTCCACGAACTCGACCGTGCCATACAGAGCCTGGGCCGAGAAGAGCGGCAGGAGCAGGGCCAGGGCCAACGCGGCGAGGATCCGGGAAATCTTCATGGTCTTCCTCCTTGCATCACTGTTTCCATTTGAGCTTGTTGCGGTCCAGATCCAGGGCATAGGTCATGGCCTGGCTCAGGTTATCAAAGGTCTGCTCCTTGGGCAGGTCGTCCACGTCCGCCGGGCTGGTGGAATCCGGCACCACGTCGTATTTGGCCTTGCCTTTAGGCCCGTACCGGATCACCACCACGAATAGCTCGCCCCGGAACCCGGAGACTTTTTCCCGCTTGCCCATCATCACGATGTCGGCCGCCTCGCCCTTGTATTGGATCCGTTTCTTGTCTCCGCCTGCCATGATCCCCCTCACTTCCGAAAGCGGTTGAAATCCGGCGGCCGCTTTTCCAGGAACGCGGTCATGCCTTCCACCAACTCCGGACTGCCGTAGGTGGCCCCCAGCATCTCGATGCCGTGGAGGAAACTGGGATGAAGCTGGTCGGCCTCGAAATTGAGGCTCACCTTGGCGATGCGCAGGGCCTGCGGGCTCATGCCCAGGATGCGCTCGCACCACTCCTTCACCGCCTCCTCCAGGGTCCCGTCCGGAACCACCTTGTTGATCCAGCCCATCTCCAGGGCCTCGCGCGCCGAGTAGCGCTGGCAGAGAAAGATGATCTCCTTGGCCTTCTTGTCGCCCACCAGCCGGGGCAGGAACTGGGTCCCGGCCAGCACCGGCGTGCTGCCCACGGTCGGACCCACCTGTCCAAAAATAGACTTTTCCGTAGCCAGGGTCAAGTCGCAGACCAGGTTGAGCTCGTTGCCCCCGCCCAGGCAGTAGCCGTCCACCGCGGCGATCACCGGCTTAGGCGCGGTCCGGATCAGTTGGAACACCCGGAAGAGCCGATGGACAAAGATCCGGCCGGTCTCCGGCACGAGCCCCCGCATCTCTTCGATGTCCCCGCCCGAGCAAAACGCTCTTCCCCCGGCGCCGCTGAGCACGATCACGCCCATCGCCCGGTCTTCGCCCGCGTCCTGCAACGCTTCGAAAAGCTCGGTCAGGGTCTGGGTCCGAAAGGCATTGAACACCTTGGGCCGGTTGAGCGTCAACCGAGCGACGCCTTCTCTCTTCTCATAAAGGATGTCCTGGTATGCCATCTTGGCCGCCTTTTCTCCTGAGGGAAGCTGCCCTGCGCCTAAGCGCGGGAAGAAAGCGAGACCCCGGTCCCTCAGGGAGAAGTTAGATCACGGAGTCTCTGCAAATCGTCTTCGGCCCGGTCCTCCTGGCCCAGCTCGCGGTAGAGAAGGGCGCGATTTTTCAGCGCCTGGATTTGATCGGGGTTAAGCTCCAAGGCGCGATTGAAATCCTTGAGGGCCAGATCCGCTCGACCCTTCATCCGCCACGCCAGCCCTTCACCAATGTAGGCCTCGGCAAAATCGGGGTTAGCCGTCAAGGCCCGGCGGTAGTCCTCCAACGCCCGGTCATACTCGCCTTGCTGCGCATAGGCGTTGCCCCGGTTGTAGAAGGCCTCGGCATATTGCGGCCGGAGGGCCAGAGCCTGCGAATAATCCGCCGCCGCCGGCTCCAGCCGGCCCTGGTCCGCCTGGGCATTCCCCCGGTTATTATAAGCTTCCGCATAATTAGGGTTAAGCTCTACCGCCCGGGTGTAATCCCGAACCGCTTCTTCATAATGATTCAGCCGGCGGTAACAGTTCCCGCGATCATTGTAGGCTTCCGGATAATAAGGATCAAGCTCGAGGGCTTTGGAGAAAAAAGGGATCGCCTGGTCATATTGCTCGCGGTAATAATGCACGTTCCCCAGGCCGATGAACGCGTCCGCGTTCGGCCGAATCTGAAGCGAAGCCTGAAATAATTGCCAGGCCCGGTCGGTCTGTCCCTCCCGCAAAGCGATTTCGCCGAGACCGTTATGGGCCTCGGCCGACTTGGAACCGAGCGAGATGGATTTTTCGTATTCGATTTGGGAGCGCTGATACTGCCCGGCGTCCAGATAGGCTTTGGCCAGGTTCACGCGGCTGCGGACCTGGAAAGGGGACTTGCGCACACAATCCCGATAAAGCCCGAGATCGGTCTGCCAGACCTGGTTCCGGACGAGAGTGCTGATCAGCAGGAAGCAGAGGATGCCGGCGAGCAGGAGCGATCGAAGTCTCGAAAAACGACGGAGACCGAACACCAGCGCGACCGCTAAAGGAGTGACCACGGCCAGGGAAGGCAGGTAAAGGCGATGCTCAAAGAACAGGTCCAGAGGAAGGAAAGAGGATTCGAGAAACAAATTGCCCAGATACCAGAGCACGGCGAAACTGAAGAAAGGACGGGAACGGGCAAAACGCAGGCTGACTCCGAGTAACGCCGTCCAGAGCAGGACCGCGGGGAGCGTGGTCCAGGGATGAAACAGCGAGGTCGAGATGGCGGGGTCGTGTTCCAAACTGAGCCAGGCCGGCAAGGGCCAGAGGATCAGAACTACATAGTAAACCAGGACCCGCGCCTCGGTCATCAAGCGCTCTGCGGGCGTGAACGAATAGTGTTGGTAGGAGCGGGCCAGGAGGCTCCAGATCTCGGGCCGAAGATAGATCAGTCCCAGAACCCCGAAAATGCCCAGGACCGCGGCCAGCGCCCGGGCCCGCCTCCGGAGAAAGGCGAAAGAACCCTTTTGGAAAAAGCAAAACTCGTAAAGGATGAGAAACCCGGGCGTCACCACGGCGATTTCCTTGGATCCGAGGGCCAGCACCCAGGCCAGGACGGTGGCGGCGTAGAGAATCCGCTTGCGCCGGGAAGAAACGGCTTCCCGGGCGGCCGCGTAAGCGGCCAAGGTGACCAGGATCAAGCTCGAGGCCATTACGGTCTGGCGCTGAACGATATAGGTAACCGCCTGGGTGTGGATCGGGTGCACGGCCCACAGCGCCGCGGCGGCGAGAGCGGCCAGGTCGCGGGACGGCTCGGCCAGCCCGGCCAGCCGAAGCGTGCGGCGGATCCAGGAAAAAGCGGCCAGACTCGCTAACAGATGAAACGCCCAATTAACCAGGTGGTAACCCCAGACCTGCTCGCCGCTGAAATAATAATTCAGCGCAAAGCTTAAATTGGAGAACGGACGGTTCTGTTTCCGGTCTTGAACCATGGCCTGGAGCAGGGTAGAGGGGGTCAAGGAATTAATCCGAATGAAGTAATTTTGCGTGATATTGGTGGTATCGTCCAGGTGCCATTCGGCCTGAAAAGAGTTGGCATAAGCCAACCCGGCCAGCACGGCCAGGAACACGGCGGCGCCGAGAGTTTGCCGGCGCGGGCTCAAGAGCCACCCGGCCGGGCCCGCCGGGCGTTCAATATCGGTCGGGGCCGGGCCGGCCGGGACCAAGCCCGGGGCGCCGAGCGGCTTTTTCTTGGTCTTGCGTTTGGCCATGGAGATGCAGGGAGAAAAGCTTTGACGTTCTAAGCAATGGCCGGATTCAGGCTCAAGTGAAAATAATCCATCACGTTGGCTTTGCTCCCGAGCTGCGAGGGGGAACTCATGATTCTTCTTTCATTTCCATGCTAGAGCAAAGAGACCGGTTCTGTCAAATCGGTTACGGTTTTTCCGGAAGCGGCGCTCCGGCCTTGGCCGCGGCTTCCTGCCGCAACCGCTCGAGCAGCCGGGGCAGCTTGGGGTGGTCCGGGGCCAGGCGAAAGGCCGCCTCGGCCAGGCCTAAGCCCTCTTGCGGCCGGGCCAGTTTGACGCCCACCTCGACCGCGGCCCGGTAATAGGCCTCGCCCAGGAAGCCCTGGCCCAGGGACTCCTGGTAGCGCCGGGCCGCCTCTTGGTAATCCGGCCTCCAGTTTTCCGGCAGAGGCACGACGCGCTTCTCGGCCAAGGCCAAGAGGACCGATTGGGCCAGGAGCGCCTGACCCGCCAGGGTGGGGTGGCAGTGGTCGAGGAAAAGGTCGTTGCCCGGAATCCGGTCCTTTGCCGCCGCGGTAAAAAGCGCGAGCGCGTCGGCCACGATCGCGCCCCGGGCCGCCATCTCCCGCACCGCCGCGTTCATTTCCGGGAAGGCCCGCACCGGCCAGGCGTCGAGTTGAACCGCCCACCAGAAATCCAGTTCGGCCATTTCCGGCCGGCCCTGCTCCAGGAGCGCCCGGCCCCTGGCGTATTGCAAGGCGGCATAGCCGGAATCCAGCTCCATCGCCCGATCGAATTCGAGCACGGCCGCGGCCGAGTCGCTCTCGGCCAGGAGCGAAAGGCCGCGCTGATAATGGGCCTCCCATTGTGCAGAGGCCTCGGGGTTCAATTGCTTGCCGTGTTGGGAGCGATAAGGCGGAAAATCCTTCAAGTTCGAGGGCAAAGTCAGAAACACCACCGGGACGTTCCGTTCCCGGCAGAGGCGGACGATTTTTTCCAAGTTGTAGCGATAGTGGTCCAGGGTGAGGGCGACTTGCTTGGAATCGCGGGAGTATTTTTCCCAGGCGACCTCCTCCTTGAGCAACGGCGCCGGAGAGGGCCGCAGCGCCGTCACCGCCTGCCGGAGCTCTCGGTAAAGCCGGAGCCGGTCCAGGCAAGAGCGGACCGCGATCAGCGCCGGGCTGGCCTGCTCGCGCTCGCCATAGATCCGTTTTTCCAGGAACTCGTTGTGCCCGGTCATGACCACGATCAAGTCCGGCTTAAAGTTCAAGACCTCTTCCACCACCCGCGCCACCCGGTAGCTCGCGTAGCCGAACGCGCCGGCGTTGATCACCTGGTGCGGCCGGCCGGGTTCCAGGAGATCCAGCCCGACTTGTAAAAACCGGGCAAAGGAGCCGGGCTCGAAAAAGGGGAAGCCGCGCGCGCTGCTGCCGCCGGCCACGAACACGCGGAAGCTGCCTTCCGGTTTCCAGGCCGGGAAAGAGACGGAATTAAAGAATTGCTGGTGGCGGGGGTTAATCTTGTAGCGGGCTTGATCGCCCTGGCCGACCTTGACGAAGAACGGGTGGCTGCCGGCAAAGCCCACGAACGGGTCCGGCTCGAACGCGGCCGCCCCCAAGAGCCGGAGCCCGAGTTCGAGGCCGGCGAGGACGAGCAAGGACAACCCCAAAGCCAGGACCGGGAAGAGCAGCCGGCGCGAGGGTTGGGGCAGGCTCATGGACCAAAGTTATCACGCTCCTTGCCGGAGGGTCAAGAAAGAAGATTGAACCAGGGAGAGAAAAGAGAGCCTTGCCTGGAGATATTCTTACGCTTGGGCGATATCGTCGCGGGTGCTGCGCTTGACCCGGTACATGGCCTGGTCCGCCAGCCGGATCACGTCCTCTTTGCTCTTGGCATCCTCCGGGAAGGTGGCGATGCCGAACGAAGCGGTAATCCGGATGTTGAGTTTTTCGTTTCTCAGGAAGACGGTCCCGTTGAGGGCGTAGCGCAGCCGCTGGGCCACCAGCAGGGCTTCCTTGCGGCCGGTGCGGGGGAGGATGAGGACGAACTCGTCGCCGCCGTAGCGGGTGGCCCAGTCCACGGTGCGGAGGTTGAACCTGAGCACCTGGCCGATCTCGCGGAGCAGGCGGGACCCGACCAGGTGGCCGTGCCGGTCATTGACCAGCTTGAAGTAGTCCAGGTCCAGGAAGATGACGGAGAACGGCGCCGAGTAGCGGACCGCCCGGGAGATTTCGGTCTCCAGCAGGGCGTGCAGGTGCCGGGAGTTGTAAAGCCCGGTCACGTCGTCCACGATCGAGAGGTCCTTGATCCGCTTGACGTAGCGGGCGTTCTCCACCGCAATGGCGGCGAAGTCGGCCAGGGCGACCAGGAGCTCGATATCGCGCTCGGAGAAATGGCCGCGGGCGGTGTTGAGCAGCTCGATCACGCCCAGGGTGCGGCCCTTGCTGATCAGGGGCAGGCAAACCATGCTCTTGGTCTCAAACCCGGTCCGCTGGTCCACCCACTTGGCAAAACGCGGGTCCTGGGAGGCGTCCTCCGTGATCAGGGGCTGGCCGTGTTGCGCCACCCAGCCGGCGATCCCCTCCCCGATCTTCAGCCGCACGTCCTTGAGCTTGTCGCTGGCCTCGCCCACCACGATGGCAAAATATAACTCCTCGCTCTCCTCGTCCACCAACAGCAGCGACCAGTCCCGGGGCTCGAACTGGCCGGCGATGATCTTCATGATCACCCGCAGCACCTCCTGGAAATCGAGGGTGGAGGTGAGCGTCTTGCCGATCTCGCCCAGGATCTTCAGTTGGCCGTAGGCCTCATTCTCGCTGGAGGGTTGCATGGACAAAACTAGATCATATACGCATGACCTGACAAAATCAATGGCTTTCTGGGCAGGGCCTGATTGACTCGGAAGTGCGGCCAGGATAAGCTGGGCCAGCCCATCGAGAGCGGGGGGTAAGGAGAAGAAATATGGTGGAGTTGACCGAAACCGCGATTGAGCCGCTCCGGATTTTCCAGCGGCTTTCCCAGGAGGGCGCCGGCTCGGTGGTGGTGCATTTCGGGCTGGTGAAGCCGGTGGCCGAGAACCAGCGCACCCGGGGCATCCGCTTCGCCCCGGACGGGGACCTGGTCGGCGAGTTGCGCGTCCTGGAGGCCGAGCTCCGCGCCAGGTGGGAGCTTAAGGACGTGCTGCTCGTGCGCCGGATGGGCGAGCTGAAGGTGGGCGAGATCATCCTGGCCGCGGCGGTTTCCGCGCCCGGCCGGGAGGCCGCCTTCGGCGCCTGCCGCGACGCGGTCGAGGGCTTCAAGAAAATGAAGCGCCTGCGCAAGCAGGAGCTTTTTGCCTGAGCGAGCCGGGAAGCCCCGGGATCATTTCCGGCTCATCCGAAGAAATTACGAGCCACCTCGTAAAGCTCGGGCGGAAGCGTCTTGGCCTGGGTCAGGCTGTCGGCCAGGGGCACCGGCTTGACCTCAAAACCTCTGAGCGCGGCCATGTGGCCCCACTGCTCGTTGGCCACCATGTCCACCGCGCAGACCCCGTAGCGGGCGCCCAGCACCCGGTCCCAGGCCGAGGGCGTGCCCCCGCGCTGGATGTGGCCGAGGATGGTGGTGCGCACGTCCATGCCGGTCAGCTTCTCCAGGTCCCTGGCCAAGGCCGTGCCCACCCCGCCCAACTGCACGTGGCCATATTCGTCCACCTTGTCGCTCTTCAGGTAAGCCTCCTTGCGGCCCTTGGGATAAGCGCCCTCGGCGATCACCACGATCGAATAGTTCTTGCCCCGCTCCCGCCGGGCATTGACCGACTGCACCACGTCCTCCAGCTCGAAAGGCTGCTCCGGGATCAGGATCATGTCCGCCCCGCCCGCCATCCCCGAATAGGTCGCGATCCAGCCCGCGTGTCTTCCCATCACCTCCACCACAATCACCCGCTGGTGCGCCTCGGCCGTGGTGTGGAGCCGGTCAATCGCCTCGGCCGCGATCTCCACCGCGGTGTCGAACCCGAAGGTGTAATCGGTCCCGCCCACGTCGTTGTCAATGGTCTTGGGAATGCCCACCAGGTGCAGGCCCTTCTCGCAGAGCTTGGCCGCGGCGCCGAGCGTGTCGTCGCCGCCGATCGCGATCAGGGCGTCGAGCCGGAGCTTGTTGTAATTCTCCACGCAGAGCGTCTCGGTCTGCGGCGTCTTCATGGGGTTGGTCCGGCTGGTGCCGAGGATAGTGCCGCCCCGGGGTAAAATGCCGCTCACCGCCTCCCGGGTCAGGTTGGTCCACTCGTAATCCAAAAGCCCGGCCCAGCCGTTGAGGACCCCGATCATCTTGAAGTTGTATTTCTTGATCCCGCGCACCACGATCGCCCGGATCACCGCGTTCAGGCCCGGACAATCGCCGCCGCCGGTCAAGACGCCCACCCTTTGAATCTTGCTCATAGTTAGCCACTCCTTGAACCCGCAAACCAATGGCGGCCGTCAATACTGCATCAGCCGTTTTCAACGCCACTTATTATAAGGCCGAAGCGGCTTTTGTCAATTTGGATGCCGACCGGCCCGCCGAGAATTCAGACCGGGAGAAGAGATCCGGGTTCCGTGAACTTGAACGTGAACGCTGCTTCCATTCGGGGTAGCCGCGACCGTTCGGCTGTCTTCGACCCTGAGGCTCAGACCGAAGGGAGCTCTCGGCCGAAGCCGCTCTTCGGTCGCGGAGGTATCTATGAAAAGATTGTCGCTGTCAACTCCGACGTCCCGTTTGGATTCTTTTTGTTTGGGGGAGCGCTCCGGGCCATCACGGGCCAGGGAGCGCTCCCCCAGCTTCAACCTTTGCTCCGCTGTATCTATTCGAGGTCCTTTCGCCTCAGATGGTGGTCCGGAGGGGGAGTCCCAACTTAGGGGCCCGGCTTTGTTTCAAGCCATACCAACAACGGGCTCTCCCCCAGGGACCATCTTTTCGGTAACCTCATAATGGAATTTCTCCCGCCGCAGGAGCATCAGCCAGGCGTGCTCCAGCATCGTCCGCGCCACCGCCATGGTCGCCTTTCCGGCTCCGCTTTTGCGCGCCACCCGGTCATACAACCGGCCGTAGCGGGGGACCTTTCGCCGCGCCACCTGCGCCGCTTCCGCCAGGATCCAACGCAGGAAGCGCGGACCTTGTTTGGTCAGG
>Ga0315291_10010537_pt1 | contig 11297 bp, 8 predicted proteins | sample YL17G12_20_MG_FD_203070 | JGI IMG/M metagenome (GOLD analysis project Ga0315291, IMG submission 203070) | Sediment microbial communities from Yellowstone Lake, YNP, Wyoming, USA - YL17G12_20 | ecosystem: Environmental > Aquatic > Freshwater > Lake > Sediment | place: USA: Wyoming | collected...
GGACGAGCACGGCCCGGTAGTTCTTCTGGTCCAGCCGCTTTTTCACCTCGGCCGGGTCCACCGCGCTTCCCCAGGGAATCGCGATCTCGTCGTAGGCCACGCCGTAGGCCCGGCAGATCTCGCCCCAGCGCTCGCCGAACTTGCCGGCCTGCACCACCAGGACCCGATCGTCCTTCTTGAGCACGTTGACCACCGCGCCTTCCATAGCGCCGGTGCCGGAGGACGCGAGGATGATCACTTCCTGCTGGGTCTGGAACAAATACTTGAGCCCTTCCCGGATCTCGTGGAGGATGGCCTTGAAGCCCGGGTGCCGGTGGTGGGGCACCGGCAGCGCCATCTTCATCAGGGTGGCCTCGGCCACCGGGGTGGGGCCGGGAGTCATCAGAATTTGTTTGGGCATACCATCAATCCTATTTCAAACGTAGGGGCGCGATTCATCGCGCCCGGCTATCGGTCGAAATGGGCGCAATCAATTGCGCCCCTACACTTTTTTGACTAACGAGGCTGCTTCGATTGTGCGACCGTGTTGATTTTAAGTCGGAGTCCCTGGAGCCGGATAAAGCCGGTCGCGTCCGATTGCTCGTAGCCGCCTTTCCGGTCAAAGCTGACCACGTCCCGGCGGTAAAGGCTCCGCGGCGACTTCCGGCCGGTGACCCTGGCGCTGCCCTTGTAGAGCTTGAGCCGGACCGTGCCGGTCACACTCTTCTGGGTCTCGTCCACCAGTTTTTGCAGCGCCTCGCGCTCGGGCGAGAACCAGAACCCGAAATAGACCAGCCGCGCATACTGCGGCATCAGGGAGTCTTTGAGGAAGATCACCTCCCGGTCCAGGGTAATCGTTTCCAGGCCACGGTGGGCCAGGTGCAGGACCGTGCCGCCCGGGGTCTCATAAACGCCCCGCGACTTCATGCCCACGAACCGGCTCTCCACCACGTCCACCCGGCCGATCCCGTGCTTCCCGGCCAAACGGTTGAGGTGTTCCAGCAGGTTGGCCGGGCTGAGCTTCTTCCCGTTCACGGCCACGGGCACGCCTTGGCGGAAAGAGACGGTGATGGTCTCGGGCCGACCGGGCGCGCGCTCCGGCGCCACGGTCATCTGGAACATGCCCTCGTCCGGCTCGCGCCAGGGGTCTTCGAGGATGCCGCCCTCGTAGGAGATGTGCATGAGGTTGCCGTCCGAGCTGTAGGGCTTGGCCGCGGTCACCGGCACCGGGATTTTATGCCGCTTGGCATAAGCCACCAGGTCGTGGCGGGAGGTGAAGTTCCATTCCCGCCAGGGCGCGATGACTTTCAGCTTGGGCTCCAGCGCCATGCAACTGAGCTCAAAGCGCACCTGGTCGTTGCCCTTCCCGGTCGCGCCGTGGGCCGCGTATTCCGCCCGCTCGCGCCGGGCGACCTCCACCATCTGCTTGGCGATCAGGGGCCGGGCGAGCGAGGTGCCCATCAGGTAGGCGTCCTCATAACGGGCGTTAGCCCGGAGCGCGGGGAAGACAAAGTCGCGGACAAACTCCTCCCGGCAGTCCTTCGCGTAGAACTTGGCCGCGCCGGTCCGAAGCGCCTTATCCCGGATCTTCTTCAGATCCTCTTTCTGGCCCAGGTCCACATACAGCGCCACCACCTCGGCCCGGTAGTTCTCGAGCAGCCAGCGCAGGATCACCGAGGTGTCCAGGCCGCCGGAATACGCCAGGACGATCTTGGCCATTCTTTTTACCTCATTCCAAGCACAAGTTTAATAGATTAGAACATTTTTTCAGTTTGTCAATTTTATGTAACGAATTTGTCCGCGAGATTGATCGGTTCAGGTGAATCTGGTATGTTTAAGTAATGCGCAGCTTTCATGCGGTAGTGATCGGCGAGGGCTCCGGGGGGTTGTTCGAGGCCACCTGCCTGGCCCAGGCCGGCCCGCGAGGTTCTGGCGGAAAAGGATCCGATCATCGGGCCCGAGCGCTTGTTCCCATACCCGAAATGAAGGCCGAGCCACTTTCTCTCTCTCCAAAAAAGAAGGTCGGCGAATGAATCCCATTCAAATTGTGGGCGCCGGACCGGCAGGTCTGGTCGCCGCGATCATCCTGGGGAGGGCGGGCAGAAAGGTCCGGGTGCTGGAAAAAGAGAAGGCGGTTGGCGGCGATCCAACGACCCATCCCAGGATTGATGTTACGCCGATGGACTTGGAACCGCTCCGAGAGCTGATGGGGATTGATTTCTCTCCCGCCGCGGAACCTGCCCAAGAATATCATCGCCACCTCTGGGGCCAGCTTTATCGTATGGATCCTGCCCCGCTTTATCTGTTTGAGCGAGGATCCCGGCCCACTTCTCTCGAAACTTACCTGGCCGGATTGGCGCTGGAAGCAGGGGTAGAGGTCGAGTTTTCCAGGCCCGTTGTCTCGGCCGAAGATTTTGCGCGTCTTCCTGCCGGAAGCATTCTGGCGACGGGCGCCCATGCCGAGATTTTCCAAGCATTGGGTTTACCTTTTCGAAATGTTTATGTTTACACCAGCCTGGCCAGGTTCCCAGGAAGTCAAAATCGAGTGGCCACCTATATCAGCCGTCTGGCCCCTCAATATACATATCTGGCGGCAACCCGGGGCTTGGCTTTCGCCATGTTTTTCTCTTTTCAGCCTCTCTCGGACCAGTCCCGAGCCGCCTTTGCCCTGGAGATGGAGAATCGAGAACAGCTCCGGTTCGGACCTTGGCGGAAATTCACCGAGACCTTGCCCATCGCTTTACTCCTGAGCCCGAAACTCTGGCACCAGGGCAAGATTCTGGCGGGAACCCTGGGCGGATACATGGATCCCTTCCTGTTCCACGGCTTACATGGCGCTCTTTTTTCCGGTTGGATCAGCGCAAAGGCGATTCTCGATCCGCCTACAGCCAAACGAGCTTTTGCCCGGCACCGGCTCGTCTTTGCCCGCACTCTCTTGCTCAGACGTTTGGTCGAGATGACGCCGTTTCGATCTCGGATCTTAAAATACATGATTCCTAAACATGGCCATTGGGAATGGGGACTCCCCTTGGCCATTGGTGGCATTCCCGGATACAGGTGGAACCGGCCTTGGCGAGATCGAGTTTGGATGAAAAAATTATCATAGGTAACTTTCATCCTGAACAGGCTTTGCTGCCGTTGGAACTTCTTGGCGAAAAGACTTGCCTGGAGAAGAATTCATGAGGCAGCCATCTGATGACGTGATCGTGATTGGCGGCGGACCCGCCGGGTCCATGCTGGCCGCTCAGTTAGCCAAGGCCGGGGTTCGAGTTATGGTTTTGGACCAGAGTTCCTTTCCCCGGCCCAAGCCCTGCGGGGGCGGGTTATCCGAAAAGGCCGTTCGGCTCCTGGATCCGGCTCTGGACTGGCCGTCCATTATCGAAGATCGTTGCTCGGAGCTGCGCGGCTCCTGGCGGGGAGAAACTCCGGATCGGCAGTTGCTCTGGAAATTTTTCACCGGCGGAATCTTCCGTCAAGGCCCGCCCGATCCGGCGCATCTAAATAGTGCCTGTAGCGAAACTCCGAATTTTGGAGTGCGGTGGCTTGCCACCGCTTTGGATCGGGAAGCTTGCTTCCCGAAAAACCCAGGCGGTAAGCCGCCGGACTAAAAGCGGCAGCAAGCTGCCGCACTCCAAAAAAATCGGCAAAAGTCTTGTTGCTCTAGTTTCGCTACAAGCACTAAATAGAACAAAGAGATGGACCGGCCAACGGGTTCTGCCGATCCCTCTTCGCCCGAACTACTTGGGTAATCCTTGCTTCGCGAGCGCAATCGCCTCGGCCAGGTCCAGAGTGCCCTCGTAAACCGCCCGGCCGGTGATCACGCCTTCGAGGCCCTTTCGGGCCAGGGGCAGCAGCGCGCGGATATCGGCAATGTCTTTCACCCCGCCCGAGGCAATCACCGGAATCTTCACCGCCCGCATCAAGCGCCGCGTGCTCTCGACCGCGGGGCCGGTCAACATCCCGTCGCGGGCGATGTCGGTGAAGATGATCGCGGCCACGCCCACCCCTTGGTAGCGCCGGGCCAGTTCCTCAGCCGGAACCGCGGTGGTCTCGGCCCACCCCTCCACCGCCGCCTTGCCCTCCCGCGCGTCAATCCCGACCACCACCCGGCCCGGATATTTCCCGCAGGCTTGTCGGACCAGCTCCGGGTTGCGATGAGCCGCGGTCCCCAGGATCACCCGGGAGACGCCGCGCTCGAGATAGAAAGAGATGGTTTCCAGGTCGCGGATGCCGCCGCCGACCTCGATGGGCACCGCCGTGGCTTTCAAAATTGCATCAACGGCCGCGGAGTTCACCGGCTTTTTTTGGAAAGCGCCGTCCAAATCCACCACGTGGATCAGCTCGGCCCCGGCTTCGGCAAATTTTTTTGCGGTCGCCGCGGGATCGGACGAATAGACCTTGTCCCGGTCCAGGCGGCCCTGTTCCAGCCGCACCACCTGGCCGGACTTGAGGTCAATGGCAGGGATGACGATCAAGGTTTTTCAGTGGCCACCGGTTTCAAACCGGTGGCACTACCGGTGGCACCGGAGAAATCAGCGAGGGCTTTAATCACGCCGTCGCGGGCGAGCACGTCCACCGTCACCCACTTGGCCCCCCGGCGGAAAAAAGTCTTGGCCTGGAGCAGGTCGTCCAACAAGGGCTTCTGCTCTTCCTCGTAGGCCCCGGTCCAGACCACCCGGCGGTCCGCGACCGAATGAAGCTCCAGCTCGAACGCCGCGGCCGAGGGCTTTTCCGAGGCCCAGGCAGTGCCCGAGCGGTTGCGGAAGCAGGTGACCGTGGGTATCAGCACCGCGTCCGCCTTGAGCTGCTGGGCCAGGGTGAACGGAAACTCCGGGCGGAGCCGGGCCTGGGTCAGCTCGGGTTCCGGAATAGCCTGGAGCGCCTGATTCAATTCTTCCTGGTCCACCATCTCAAAACCGGGATAGGTCTCGAGCTGGTCCCGCAAGAGCCGGGTGAGAGTGGCTTCGGCGCCTTCCTCGATCGGGCAGGCCATCAACACCCGGCCGCAGCGGGGGCAGGCCCAGAGGTTCTCCCGCGCCGGCGCGCGGGCGAACGGCATCACCAGCAGCCGGGAAAAATGGAAGGGGGAACCAGGGGAGGCCGGTTCTTTTGAGGATTCTGCGGCGATTAAGCCCACGGCGAGTGTAATCATGCAAATCTGTAAAATCAATGTCCTGGGAAAGTAGGGGCGCGATTGATCGCGCCCTGCTTGGGGAGGCGGATGATGGGCGCAATGAATTGCGCCCCTACCCGGGCATCCGTCCCGGGTGGGGGGCATCCGTTTTGCCGCGATCAAGGGCGAGCTTCTCATGAGCCTTGCTCCAGAAGCCGGCCGAAGTTCCGGAGGATCGCTAGCCCCCGGGCCTGGCTCTTTTCCGGGTGAAACTGACAGGCGAAGATCTGGTCCTGGGCCACGCTCGAGCAGAACTCGATCCCGTAGCGGGTGGTGGTGGCCACGAGGCCCGGGTCTTCCGGCGCTACGTAGTAGGAGTGGACAAAATAGACCCAGCTCTCGTCGGCCAGGTTTTCCAGGCAAGGGGAATTCGCCCGGCGTTGGATGGTGTTCCAGCCCATGTGCGGAACTTTCAGGAAAGCCTCGGGCTGGTTCGCGTCCGGGTCGGGCAGGGACGAGGGGAAGCGGACCACCCGGCCGGGGAAGTAGCCCAACCCCTCGGTGCGCTCGAACTCTTCGCTCTCCTGGAACAGCACTTGCAAGCCGAGGCAGATGCCCAGGAAGGGCTTGCCCGAAGAAAGCGCGCGGCAGAGCGGCCGGACCAGGTTCAGCCGCTCGAGGTTGCGCATGCAGTCGCGGAACGCGCCGACGCCGGGCAACACCACGCCCTCCGCGTCCTCCACCGCCTGGGCCGAAGAGGACACGCTGGCTTCCACCCCCACCTGCTCCAGCGCCTTGTGCACCGAGCGGAGGTTGCCCATGCCGTAGTCCACCACCACAATCATGATGCTCTCACGCGGATCAGGCGAGCCGGCCTTTGCTCGAAGGCACGCCCTTTTGCCGCGGATCGGCCGTCACGGCCTGGCGCAAGGCCCGGGCAAAGGACTTGAAGACCGCCTCTAAGGAATGATGATAATTGGTCCCGGCCAGGAGCCGCAAGTGGAGGGTGAACTTGCCCGCGCTCACCAGAGCCCGGAAGAATTCCGGGACGAGGTTGGCGTCGAACTCCCACTGCTCCCGCTCCGGGATCTCGACCTGGTAGTCCAGGAAGGGCCGGCCGGACAAATCCACCACCGCCTGGGCCAGGGCCTCGTCCATCGGCAAAACTGCATACCCGAACCGATGGATCTTTTTCTTGTCCCCGAGCGCCTGATTCAGCGCCTCGCCCAGCACCAGCCCCAGGTCTTCCACCGTGTGGTGCGCGTCTATCTCCACGTCGCCCCGGGCCTGGACCGAAAGGTCAAAAAGCGCGTGCTGGCCCAATGACTCCAGCATGTGGTTCAGGAAACCCAGGGGCGTGGCCGCCCGGGCCTGGCCCGAGCCGTCCAGGTCCAGGGTCAGCGTGATCCGGGTCTCCTTGGTCTCGCGCTTCACCGTCACCTTACGCTTCTTGCCCGCCATCTTCTCTTTCCTCTTTAATCCCATCCCTTTTGTAGCCCACCCCTCACCTCCGGGTGAGGGGTGGGTTCATTTGACAATCACCGACGCATACGCCACCACGTCGCCGTAATCGCCGGTCACGTCGCCGGAGTTGCGGTAGTCCACCACCTCCGCCGAGGTCGCGCCCAGCTTCTTGGCGGCATAGAGCATGACCGTGGCCGGGATGAACCCGCACATGCTGATCTTGTGCTTGAGCACCGTCTCGAACAGCCCCTCCGGGTTCAGCTCCCGCACGCATTGCAGGGCCAGCTCGTCCTTCTGCTTCGCCGTCTCCGCCGACTGGAAATGGGTCATGTCCGAGCTCGCCACCACCAGGGCCGGCGAGCGGCTCTCCGTGATCGCCGCGGCCATCGCCTCCCCCAGCTCCCGGCACTCGCTCAGGCTCACCCGCGAAAGCGAGATCGGCACCAGCTTGAAGCCCGGCCGCGCCTGCTGCAAGAACGGCAACTGCACCTCCAGCGAATGCTCCTGGCTGTGCGCCCAGTGGTCCTCCTTGACCAGGTGGCACAGCTTTTTGATCCTCCCCGCCAGCTTCGCGTCCAGCGCCACCTCGCCGGTCGGCATCTGCCAGGAGCCTTCGGACATGATGGCCACGTCCTCCCCCAGGCCCCGGTGGTTGGGGCAGAGCACCACCACCGTGGCCGGCACCTCGACCCGGCTGTAAACCATCCCCGCCCCTTTGCCGGAATAAATATACCCGGCATGCGGCGCGATGATGCCCAGCGCCTTCTCCCGGTCGGCCGCCGGCTCCATGAAGCTCGCCACCATCTTTTCGAGCTCGGCCCGCGCCCGCGGATAAAACTGTCCGGCCACGGCTGGTTTTCGGATCATGGCCACACCTCCTGGCAGTCGAGGTTAGAAGACCGGCCTCCCTCCCCGCTTTTACCAACTCCTTCGCTTTTGCAGATCCCATGTTATCCAAAAGCCCACGATTTGACAAGCCGCCGGAAATAGACTACCTTGAACTGGCTAGGGGTGGCCGCCAGGCCTGAGAGTTCGCTCGAACAACCCTTGGAACCTGATCCGGGTCATGCCGGCGGAGGGAAGCAAGCGTTGCAAGAAAAGGACCTGGCGGGAACACCCGCAGGTCTTTTTTTATGATGTTCGATCTGCAATACATCCGGCGGCTCACGGAAACCGCGGCGCCGGCCAAGAACCTGGCCGAGGTCCTGGCCAAGGCCGAGGCTCTGGAAAAGCTTTCCCTGGAAGAGGTCGCTTCGCTCCTGGCCGTCACCGATGCGGAAGACCTCGCCCAAATCCGGCAAAGCGGCTTTCGGGTCAAACAGGAGGTGTTCGGCCCGCGGGTGGTGCTGTTCGCCCCGCTCTACCTTTCCAACCGCTGCATCAACAACTGCCTCTACTGCGGCTTCCGCGCCGGCAACCGCCTGCGCCAGACCCGGACGCTCTCGCCCGAGGAAGCCGCGGCCGAGGCTGGACACCTCGCCCAACTCGGCTATCAGCGGCTCCTGCTCGTGACCTCCGAGCACCCGGACACCGGCGCTGATTACCTCGAAGCCGTGGTCCGCGCGATCTACGAGCGCGCGGCCATCCGCATCCTCCACCTCAACGCCCCGCCCATGGCGCAGTCGGAGCTTCGCCGGCTGAAGGAGGCCGGGCTCGGGGTTTACCAGGTCTTCCAGGAAACCTACGATCCCGAATGCTACCGCGAACTCCATCCCTCCGGGCCCAAGGCGGATTTCAGTCGCCGGCTTGCGGTCATGGACGACGCCGTCGCCGCCGGGTTTGACGACGTGGGGCTGGGCGTGCTCCTCGGGCTCCACGACCACCGCTTCGAGGCCCTGGCTACGGTCGCTCACAGCTACTACCTGCGCGATCGCTATCACTTAAACCCCCACACCCTCTCGGTGCCCCGGCTCCGGCCGGCTGAAGGCTCGCCCATCACTACGCCGCCGGCACCGGTCAGCGACCCGGAGTTCCTGAAGATCGTGGCGCTCTATCGCCTGGCCGTGCCCACCGCCGGCGTGGTGGTCACCACCCGCGAGAGCAAAGAGACGCGGGAGCAAGCGCTTTGGGCCGGAGCTTCCCAGATCAGCGCCGGCTCGCGCACCGACCCGGGCGGTTATTCTCTCAGGGGTCAGAACTTTACTTTAAACTTAACGAGAAATTGTGAATTGTCAGGACCTGACCCCAAAGCTCAGACCAGCCAGTTCGAGGTGGAAGACCGCCGCACCCTGGAAGAGGTGATCCTGGACCTGGTGGCCGCCGGGCATTTGCCCAGCCTGTGCACCGCCTGCTACCGCTCCGGCCGCACCGGCGTGCGTTTCGCCGAGATGGCCGGCGCCGGCGAGATCGCGGCCTTCTGCCAATCCAACGCCATCCTCACTTTGGCCGAATACCTGGCCGCGCATTCCAGCGACGGCCGTTTTGCTCAGGCGGAAGCCATGCTCCAGCATCTGCTGGAAGAGATCCCGGACCAAAAGCTCCGCCAACGCCTGGCCCGGAAACTGGAAGAAACCAAAGCCGGGGCCCGCGATCTCCATTATTAGAAAGGAACCCCAGCGGGGCAGGGCTGCAACCCAAAGCTCTTGCCCCGTGAACGTGATCGTGAACGTGAACGAATTCTTCGTCTCTAACTACCAAGATCACAGGAGGTCAAGATGAAGAACATTGAAGCCATTATGGCGCCCAAGTCCATCGCGGTGGTCGGGGCGAGCAACCGTCCCGGCAGTGTCGGTCTGGCGGTTTTCTCCAACATCCTACTGGGCGGATACCAGGGGGTGCTCTACCCGGTGAACCCGAAGGCGCGGTCCATTCAAAGCGTCAAAGCCTATCCGACCCTGTCCGAGATCCCGGACGAGGTGGACTTGGCCGTGCTCATTGTTCCCGCGGAGCAGACGCCGGCGGTCATGGCAGAAGCGGCCCGGAAAAAGGTGAAGGGCGTGGTGGTGATCTCGGCCGGCTTCAAGGAGGTCGGCGGCCGGGGGCTGGAGCTCGAAAGAGAACTCCAGGCCCTCGCCCGGCGGCACGGGATCCGGATGATCGGGCCCAACTGCCTGGGGGTGATGAACACCAACCCCCAGGTCCGCATGAACGCGAGCTTCGCGCCCAAAGCGCCCAAGCCGGGCAACATCGCCTTCATCTCCCAATCGGGCGCGCTCTGCACCGCGGTGCTCGATTTCGCCGCCGGCAAGAACATCGGCTTTTCCAAGTTCATCAGCTTCGGCAACAAGGCCGACGTCAACGAGATTGACCTCTTGCGCTACCTGCAGGACGACCCGGACACCCAGGTGATCGCCATGTATCTGGAGGACATTTCCGACGGTCGCGCCTTTATCGAGACCGCGCGCGAACTCACCTGGGCCGCGCACAAGCCCATGCTGGCGATCAAGTCGGGCCGCTCGCCCGAGGGGGCCAAGGCCGCGTCTTCGCACACCGGCTCCCTGGCCGGCTCGGACCTGGCCTATGACGCCATCTTCATGCAGAGCGGAATCATGCGCGTCGGGACCATGAACGGGTTGTTCGACTCCGCTTTCGCCTTTGCCAACCAGCCGGTGCCCAGGGGCAAGCGCATCGCCATCGTCACCAACGCCGGCGGGCCGGGCATTTTGGCCACGGATGCCGCGGTGCGCTCCGGGCTGACCCTGGCGCAGTTCTCGGAGGAGACCAAGCAAAAGCTCCGGGAGCACCTCCCGCCCGCGGCCAACGTGAACAACCCGGTGGACGTGATCGGGGACGCCAAGCATTCGCGCTACGAGGCCGCGATCCAGGAAGTGCTCCAGGACGACGGGGTGGACGGCGCCGTGGTGATCCTCACCCCCACGGCCATGATTGACATCCTGGAGACCGCACAGATCGTGCCCCAGGTGGCTAAAGGCACGGATAAGCCCATCCTCTGCTCGTTCATGGGGATCGTGGACGTGTCCGCGGGAGTCGAGTATCTCCAGAAAAACGGGATTCCCAACTATGCCTTCCCCGAGGATGCCGTGTGGGTGATGTCCAACCTGGTCAAATACGGCTGGCTCCTCAGCCTGGAGAAGAGGCATGTCAAAAAATATCAAGTGGACCGCGAGACCGCGGACCGGCTGATCCAGGAGAGACTAAAGGGACAAGACCGCTACTTGATGCCCGAGCGGGAAGCCAACGATATCCTGGAATGCTACGGCTTCCCGATCTTGAAGAGCCGACTGGTTTCCGATCCCGCTAAGATCCAGCCGGCCGTGGAAGAGATCGGCTTCCCGGTGGCGATGAAAATTTGTTCGCCCGACATCGTGCACAAGTTCGACGCCGGCGGCGTCAAGCTCAAGATTACCACTCTGGAGCAGGCCCAGGCGGCCTACGAGGAGATCATCGCAAACGCAAAGCGCTTCCAGCCGGGGGCGATGATCAAGGGCGTGCTGATCGAGCAGATGGCCCGGGGAGGGGTGGAGGTGATCCTGGGCGCGACCCGCGACCCGCATTTCGGGCCGATCTGCATGTTCGGGCTGGGCGGGACTTTTGTCGAGGCCATGAAGGACGTGACCTTCCGGCTGGCGCCGATGTGGGAAGTGAGCGCGGAGATCATGATCGAGAGCATCAAGGCCTACCGCATCCTCCAGGGCATACGCGGAATGCCGCCCTCGGATATCGAGGCGATCAAGGACTGCCTCCTCCGGCTCTCCCAGATGGTGACCGACCACCCCGAGATTGCCGAGCTCGACATCAACCCCCTCATCGTCTATCCCCAGGGCCAAGGCTGCGTGGTGGC
>Ga0315291_10010539_pt1 | contig 11296 bp, 6 predicted proteins | sample YL17G12_20_MG_FD_203070 | JGI IMG/M metagenome (GOLD analysis project Ga0315291, IMG submission 203070) | Sediment microbial communities from Yellowstone Lake, YNP, Wyoming, USA - YL17G12_20 | ecosystem: Environmental > Aquatic > Freshwater > Lake > Sediment | place: USA: Wyoming | collected...
ATTTCTCAGAGCTTCAGAGGTAACATAATCATGCGAACCCTTGAACTTATCGAAACCGTCATTAACCATTACTTGCTTTGCCTCCATTGTCATTTATGCTTTGTAGTGCTATGCTGTTGCTAATTGTAATCTATATTTATACCTAAGGCAATTTGGCTTGGTGGTGTCAAGCTAGGATAAGATTACTGCTAAGGTGGCCATCCCCCTCGTATGATAATAGGGTTGTGCCCAAAAGTTAAAAATTTTTGTGAAATTTGGTTCAAATACCCTTGACAAGGGATTAATTTGGTGTTATACTTCTTGTTTACTGTATTGGAATGCTTTGTTGACCGCCTATTAACTTTTTCCCCAATTAAAATCCCTGGTTACAATCTATCTCTTGGTTAAAGTACCACTTGTGAAACGATTGCCTTAATTTCTGATGGGAGAGCTATGTCTATTTCGTTAGTGCCTGAAAAACGGAGCATTGATTTGAAGAAGAGAAAATCCTTCGCTAAATTACCTGAGGTCTTAGAGATCCCTAATCTTATCAAGGTTCAACTTGATTCTTTTCGTTGGTTTCAAGAGGAGGGGTTAAGGGAGCTTTTCCAAGAGGTTTCCCCAATTCATGACTTCACCGGGACGCGGTTAGAGTTGCACTTTGTTGGTTATGAGTTTCGTCAGCCTCCATACTCAGTTGACCAATGTCGCCAACGTGATATTACGTATGCAGCTCCTCTCTATGTTAGAGCCAGGTTGAGAGTTAAAGAACCCAGGGGGGAGATTCCGGAGCAGGAAATATTCTTCGGTGACATCCCTATTATGACAGAGAAAGGCACCTTTGTAATCAGCGGTGCGGAGAGGGTGGTGGTTAATCAGTTACTTCGTTCCCCGGGTATTTATTTCAGCCTACACCAAGACCCGGCTAGTGGGCGTGAGCTATGTGCTGCCAAGTTGATACCTGAGCATGGTGCCTGGCTGGAGTTCGAAACGTCCAACAGGGATGTGATTTCTGTAAAAGTAGATGGTAAGAGGAAGATCCCTGTGGCGATTTTACTGCGTGCCATCGGCTATGACAACGATAGCGAACTGCTGGAGCTTTTCCGGGACGTGGAAACCTCGCCAGAACACACCTTCATACAATCTACGATGGAAAAAGAGCCCTCCGTCAGCACCAAAGAAAAAGCTCTGATTGATATCTATAAGCGTCTGCGCCCTGGTGAGCCGCCTACTCGTGAAAATGCGCAAACCCTGCTAAATAATCTCTTCTTCAATCCCAGGCGTTATGACTTGGGTAGAGTTGGACGATATAAGCTCAACAACAGATTAGGTCTTGAGATTGATGAGAGTTGCCGCTGTTTAACCAAGGAAGATTTTATAGAAATAGTACGGCGCATTATCAAGATCAATAATGATAAGGAAGGGCCGGATGACATTGATCACCTACGTAATCGGAGAGTACGTACGGCAGGGAACCTTATACAGAACCAGTTTCGTATCGGGTTGCTACGTTTAGAGCGGGCGATTAAGGAACGCATGAGCATTGTTGGCCCTGAAGCTGCCACCCCCGCAACTTTAATTAATAACCGCCCTATAGTTGCTGCTATGAGGGAGTTTTTTGGCGGTTCACAGCTCTCACAATTCATGGACCAAACCAACCCCTTGGCTGAGCTGACTCATAAGCGTCGCCTTTCGGCAATGGGGCCGGGTGGGCTGTCCCGTGAGCGTGCCGGTTTTGATGTTCGCGATGTGCACCATTCTCATTATGGAAAAATCTGCCCTATAGAGACACCGGAAGGGCCGAATATCGGGCTTATCGGTTCTCTGGCTACTTATGCGTCGATTAATGACTATGGCTTTATACAGACACCTTATCGTAAGGTCATCCACGAGGTGCCTAACAAAGTTGAAAGCTTGATAAATAGAACAGTCTCGGAGGATATAACTGACTCAAAAGGGAATGCCATTGCCTCGAAAAGGACTCTGATTACTAAAGAGATTGCTAAAAAGATAGCCTCTTTGTCTTCTAAAGCCATAAAAGTTGTTCCTTTCGTCTCTGAACAAATTGTCTATCTGACTGCCGATGAAGAAGAGCGGTATGCGATTGCTCAGGCTAATGCTCTACTTAATCAAAGGAACGAATTCATTGAAGATAGAATCGGTGTCATAAGAGGAGGCAAATATCTTAAGGAACCTGCAGATAAGATAGATTTCATGGATGTTTCACCGAAGCAAGTTTTTAGTGTCACTACTTGCCTTATACCTTTTCTTGAGCATGATGATGCTAATAGGGCGCTAATGGGGTCAAACATGCAGCGCCAGGCTGTGCCTTTACTCCGCCCCGAAGCCCCATTAATAGCCACTGGGATGGAAAAAGAAGTAGCTAAGTATAGTGGACAGGTTGTATTTGCCAGGGAAGATGGTGAAGTCGCTTCGGTTGACAGTACTCAAGTCACGATTGCTGAAGAGAATGGTAATGAGCATACCTATCCGTTAGTGAAATTTGTTCGAACTAATCAAGGAACTTGTGTCAATCAGCGTCCTGTAGTGTCTAAAGGTGACAAAGTTGAAAAGAGTCAAGTTATAGCCGATGGTTCAGCGACAGACCATGGTGAGCTTGCCTTAGGGCAAAATATTATCTGTGCCTTTATGAGCTGGCGAGGATATAATTTTGAAGATGCTGTTATCATCAGTGATAGAATGGTCAAGAATGATAGGTTCACCTCCATCCATATAGAGAAGTATGAAATAGAAGCCCGTGAGACAAAACTGGGCACAGAGGAGATTACTAGAGATATACCCAATGTAGGGGAGGAGAGTCTGCGTGATTTGGATGAATCTGGCATCATACGGGTAGGTGCTGAAGTTGGCCCAGGGTCTATCTTAGTGGGCAAGATCAGTCCCAAAGGAGAGACCGAGTTAACTGCTGAGGAGAAATTGCTACGGGCAATCTTTGGTGAGAAGGCCCGTGAGGTAAAGGATAGCTCTTTGAGGGTGCCACATGGCGAGTGTGGGAAGGTGATTGATGTAAGGGTTTTCTCTCGTGATAATCATAGTGATTTGCCTGCGGGGGTTTATTGCCTAATACGGGTGTGGGTTGCACAGAAACGGAAAATCTCTGTGGGAGACAAAATGGCTGGAAGACATGGTAACAAAGGTGTTATATCCTGTATCTTACCTGAGGAAGATTTGCCTTTTCTACCTAATGGTAGGCCGGTGGATATAATTCTTAATCCTATCGGTGTACCATCACGCATGAATATAGGTCAAATCCTAGAGACTCACTTAGGCTGGGCTGCTGAAACGCTAGGTTTTAAAGTGCTTAACCCGATTTTCGATGGGGCTAATGATGTTGCCATCGAGGATGCTTTAGCTAGGGCATGGATAGTTCAGCAGGCAGACGTGATTAACCAGGCAGGTCGAGGTGATTCTGACGCTGTTGAGCTTAATCGGGCTAAGACTTGGCTTGCTGATAATGGTTATAACCCTGAGAAAGTATTCGATGATAGCTATCCTAGGGAAGCGAGGAGAGTTTGCCTTCGCTTATGGCTTGAATCCCTAGGTGTTAAGGTTTATGGACTTAGTGATGAAGAAGTAGAAGGGATTGTAGAGAAGGTTTACCTTGAACAGAGACAATCGCCGCCTATATTCGGTAAAGTTACTCTTTGTGATGGGCGAACCGGTGAGACGTTTGACCAACCGGTGACCGTAGGCAGTATTTACATGATGAAGCTAATTCACCTTGTTGAGGACAAGGTGCATGCTCGGTCTACCGGCCCTTATTCTCTAATCACACAGCAACCTCTCGGTGGAAAGGCTCAATTCGGTGGGCAACGATTTGGTGAGATGGAGGTATGGGCTTTGGAAGCCTATGGCGCCAGTCATACGCTTCAAGAACTGCTCACTATTAAGTCAGACGATGTAGCTGGTAGAGCCAAAGCCTATGAGGCCCTTGTTAAAGGCGAAGATATATTTCAACCGGGTGTCCCTGAATCATTTAAGGTTCTTTTTATGGAATTACGTAGCTTAGGTCTAGCCGTTGAGCTACTTAATGAAGAGGAGGAAATGGTAAGTTTCCTCGAAGAGAGGAAGAAAATTGGAACTAAGCTCAAAGGTTTGAGCTAAAGGAGATAGATGGCTGAGGTTAATGATTTTAATGCTGTCCGTATTTCACTGGCTTCGCCAGAACAAATTAAAAGCTGGTCCTATGGCGAGGTAACTGAACCCGAGACAATTAATTATCGAACCCTAAAACCGGAGAAAGACGGACTTTTCTGTGAAAGAATCTTCGGACCAACTAAGAATTATGAGTGTTACTGCGGGAAGTATAAGAAGATACGCTATCGTGGTATTACCTGTGATAGATGTGGAGTTACGGTAGAGCATTCCAGGGTACGCCGTACGCGTATGGGCCATATCGAACTGGCTGCCCCAGTAGCTCATATTTGGTTTGCTAAAGGGGTGCCCAGTCGGCTGGCATTGCTTCTTGATGTATCACCCAGAAACCTGGAGCGAGTACTTTACTTTGCGCAATACATTGTTGCCTCGGTTAATGAATCGGCGCGTGATGAAAAGATTAAAGAACTTAAGGAGAGGCTCTCACAACAGATTGCTGAGAGAGGGCAGTTGTTAGAGAATAAGGTTGCGGAGATAGAAGCGGAAGCTAAGTCAGCTCCAGACCAAGAAACTTTAGAAAAGATAAATAATCTACGACGCGAATTTGCTGATAAAGGCGCTGAGCTTGGAAGCGAGTTCCACGAGAAAATATCAGGGCTAGAGAATCTGCAACCGCTGAGGCTTCTTACAGAGAGCCAATATCAAGAGCTTAAGCAGGAATTAGGCGGCTTTTTTGAAGTAGGCATGGGGGCGGAAGCTATTCTTGATGGTCTTAAAGATATTGATCTTGAAAAGTTGCGTCAGAAACTCATTGAAGAAGTCCGGTCTAGCTCAGGACAACGGCGCAAGAAGGCCAGCAAGCGATTGCGGGTAGTCGAAGCTTTCTGGCGCAGTGGCAATAAGCCTGAGTGGATGATATTAACTGTGCTTCCAGTATTACCCCCGGAGCTTCGACCCATCGTCCAATTAGACGGAGGCAGATTCGCCACCAGTGACCTCAATGACCTTTACCGACGTGTGATCAATCGAAATAATCGTCTCAGACGGCTGATTGAGTTAGTAGCTCCAGAAATTATCATCCACAATGAAAAGCGTATGCTTCAAGAGGCTGTTGATGCACTTATTGACAGTGGGCGAAAGGGACGGGTGCCTATAATGAGCGGCACTCATAGATTAAAATCGCTGTCTGACATGCTTCGAGGTAAACAGGGTCGTTTCCGCCAGAACCTTTTGGGTAAACGAGTAGACTATAGCGGTCGTTCGGTTATTGTTGTTGGTCCTGAATTGAAGCTGCATCAATGTGGTTTGCCCAAGCGCATGGCCTTGGAGTTGTTCAAGCCTTTTATTATGCGCCAGCTGATCGATCAAGGCTATGCTCATAACATAAAGAGTGCTAGAAGACAAGTGGAGAAAGCTAGACCAGAGGTGTGGGATATTCTGGTAGAAGTGGTTAAAGAGCACCCGGTGTTGCTTAACCGAGCTCCAACATTGCATAGATTGAGTGTGCAAGCGTTTGAGCCTGTACTTATTGATGGCGGTGCTATACAGATCCATCCTTTAGTGTGTGCTGCCTTTAATGCTGATTTTGATGGTGACCAGATGGCAGTTCATGTGCCCCTTTCTAGGGCGGCGGTGAAAGAGGCTAGAGATAAAATGCTTAGCATTTATAACATGTTGCTGCCGAGTTGCGGTGAGCCGGTAATGACGCCGACTTTGGATATGGTTCTGGGTTGTTATTACCTCACCAATATTAGACCTGGGGCTAGGGGAGAGGGGATGGTTTTTTGCGATTTTGAAGAAGCTAAGCTTGCCTGTGACCTAGGAATAGTCAATTTGGGTGCTGAGGTAGAGGTAAGACGTAAAAATGGAGACGGGCAGAGGTTAAAGACTAGTGTTGGTCGGATTTTGTTCAATGAAATCTTACCTCCCGAATTTCAATTTTATAATCAGGCAATGGACAAAGCTACATTGAAGAGCTTGGTGTTAGACTGCTATCGTTTGTTGGGAAGTGTCTCTACCGCTACTGTGCTTGACAATCTTAAGCGGCTCGGCTTCGAATATGCTACTAAATCGGGCACAACTATTGCTGCGAGGGATATCGAGGTACCTCGAGATAAAGCAAAGCTTCTTGAAGAGGGTGATGAGAGAATAGCTGTTATCGAAAGCCAGTTTAACCGAGGGCTGATAACCGATGATGAGCGCTACAGCAGTGCAATTCAAGTCTGGACAGAGACTACAGATAAAATCACAGAGACTATCTCCCAATCTTTGGACCGCTATGGTGGTGTATATATGATGGCAACCTCAGGGGCGAAAGGTAATATTTCGCAAATCAGGCAAATGGCCGGTATGCGAGGTTTAATGACCGACCCTGCAGGAAGAATAATCGAGTTCCCTATCAAGTCAAGCTTCCGTGAAGGGCTCTCGGTGATGGAGTATTTTATATCCACTCACGGGGCTCGCAAAGGATTGGCTGACACTGCTTTAAGGACTTCGGATGCGGGTTATCTTACTCGCCGCCTTATTGACGTGGCTCAAGATTTGATTATCTTTGAAGAAGATTGCGGTACTGAAGAGGGTATTTGGCTGTTTGAGAAAGCTGAGAAGGAATTGTTAGCTCCCTTCGGTGAGCGGCTGGTCGGGCGTTTAGCTGCAGCTGATATTATTGATTCGGGTACGGGTGAGATTATTGTACACAGGGATGAGGAAATCGACGAGGAAAAGGCAAAACGAATTACCGAGGCTGGTATTAGCCAAGTATATGTAAGGTCACCGCTTAGTTGCCATTCCCGGCGCGGTATCTGTCAATACTGTTACGGACGCGATCTTGCCAGAAGAGGACTAGTGGAAATTGGCACTGCAGTAGGCATCATTGCCGCCCAAAGTATCGGGGAGCCGGGCACTCAGCTTACATTGCGTACCTTCCATACGGGGGGCGTGGTTGGAGCTGATATTACCAGTGGTTTACCACGGGTAGAGGAACTGTTTGAAGCCAGGGTGCCAAAAGGATTGGCTGTTCTTTCTGAAATCGATGGTATTGCAGAGGTAATTGAGACTCAAGATGTGCGGAAAATCAGAGTTATCAGCTCTGAATCATATTTAGATGAATATACGTTGCCATCGGGAGTGGAGGTGGTTGTAAGTAATGGGCAGTGGGTCGAGGCTGGGACAAAGCTTGCCACTCTAGCACCTCCGTCGTCCAAAAAACCAAAAAAAAGCAAGAAACCAGCAGTCATTGAAGAGCATCCGGTGATATCTAGAGTTGCCGGTAATGTAGTTTTTGAGGAGGGTCACCTCTATATCAAATATGAAGAGGTGGAGGAGCGAGAGTATATAATTCCCTCTGGAAGCCACATTCGCATTAAATCAGGCGATAGGGTGAAAGCCGGAGACCAGTTAGTTGATGGTGCCGTTGACCCACAGGATATTCTACGTATTATGGGGAGGGAAGCAGTGCAGCAGTATCTGGTTAAAGAGGTGCAAAAGGTCTACCGCTCGCAGGGCGTAAACATTAATGATAAACATATTGAGATTATTGCCCGGCAGATGCTCAGGCGAGTTCGTGTAGAATCTCCTAGTGACACCGAGCTTCTTTCTGGAGACCTAGTCGACCGCTTCGAGTATGAGAGTATAAATGCCAAGGTTTTGGCTGAGGGGGGTGAGCCAGCCACTGCTCAAACCGTTCTACTTGGAATTACTCGGGCTTCGTTAAATACAGGTAGTTGGCTAGCCGCAGCTTCTTTCCAGGAAACTACGAGGGTGCTTACTGAAGCGGCAATTTGGGGGAGGACAGACAAGCTTCTCGGGCTGAAGGAAAACGTAATTATCGGTAAACTTATTCCATCTCAGGCTTTACCCACGGTTGAGGAAGTTGAATCAGCAGTTCCACAATTTGAGGAAGGTGAGCCGGTGGCTCTACAAATAGATACTTCAGCGGTACCGGAGGACAAGCAGTCATCTGAGCCAGAGGCCGAGCATAACTCAAGTTAAGTTATAAGCTGTGATTTCTTATTAATCGACCTTTTCCATCGGTTTTAGTTTGCCGATACTTGATGTGATATAATTGCAAATAGCTTTGGTTGACTTCCTGAGCAATGAAAGAAAAGGAAGTAAAGACACGAATAATATCAGGTAAGCCCAGTGCTGATGATGTTTCACTGGACACTAATCTTCGCCCCAGACGTCTGAGTGATTTTATCGGACAGGGGAAGGTTAAAAGTAACCTCGAGATAGCTATTGCAGCTGCTCAGAAGCGCAGAGAACCTTTAGACCATATTCTTCTTTATGGGCCACCCGGTTTAGGAAAGACTACATTAGCCTACATTATCGCTGCTGAAATGGGAGTCAATATCAGGGTCAGCTCGGGGCCAGCTATAGAGCGTCCCGGAGATTTGGCAGCTGTCCTGACTAATCTGCAAAAAAACGATGGTTTTTTTATTGACGAGATTCACCGACTCAGCCGCCCGGTAGAAGAAATACTTTATCCGGCAATGGAAGATTTTGCCATAGATATAATTCTTGGTAAGGGGCCAGGTGCCAGGAGTTTACGCTTAAGTCTACCTCGTTTTACCTTGATTGGAGCTACCACACGTTATGCCTTGATGAGCCCGCCTCTGAGGGGCAGATTCGGTGCTGTTTATCGCCTTGATTTCTATGATGAACCGGCTATAAGGGAGATCTTAAGACGTTCAGCAAGTATCCTCAAGATAGATATAGACGAGCCCGGCGTCAGTCAAATTGCCTGTCGAGCTCGAGGGACACCACGAGTAGCTAATAGGATTCTCAAACGAGTACGTGACTATGCTCAAGTAATGGCGAATGGGGTGATTACCGAATCTGTTGCCATTGAAGCACTTTCCAAATTAGAGATAGACCAAGTTGGTTTGGATGAGATAGACCACAAGGTTCTGCGCACTATAATTGAAAAATTCGATGGTGGACCAGTCGGACTGGAAACTATTGCTGCTTCTATCAGTGAGGAAGCAGATACTATAATGGATGTTTACGAACCTTATCTTCTTCAATTGGGATTCTTAGAGAGGAAACCTCGTGGTAGAGTAGCCACAAGGCTTGCCTGCGAGCACCTGGGGGTTGCTTATAAGAAGGGGCAATCGTCTCAGTCAAGCCTTTGGTAAAGGTTGCCAGGTATTTTTATCCTCCTGTTGCTGGTCAGCAGCACAAAAGAGCCGTTGGATTTAAAGCAAAATGACTTTTAGAAGCGGATTTGCCATTGTGCTCCTATTAGCTGTTTCATTGCTGCCATTAGCCTGCCATGAGCCATCTGACACGGCTATGGTGACCAGAGTTATAGATGGCGATACTATTATTATTGAAGGTGGTTACCATGTGCGTTATATTGGCATAGATGCTCCTGAGAGCGGTGAATTCTATTATCCGGAGGCGAAGCAGATAAATGAAGGGATGGTAGCGGGCAAGAAAGTTAGGCTGGAGAGAGATATTTCAGACAAAGATAGCTATGGAAGATTATTGCGCTACGTTTATATTGGCGATGACTTCGTTAATGCCGAGATTGTAAGGCAAGGCTGTGCCTGGGCTATAGCCTATCCCCCTGATGTTAAATTTCAGGTCTATTTGGAAGCTATGGAAAAAGAAGCCAGACAATCAAAGCACGGAGTTTGGAGGTAAAGTAGCTCTTCCCTTTTTAATTTCGCTTTGCCGGCTTGGTCGACAAAAACCAGCGAGTTGATTTATTGGACGGCTTTAGTCGTTTCCGGTCGGCCTCTCTTACTTTTCGTTCCAGCAATGCTGGACCAAGAAGAAGTAGTAAGGCTAACAACACAAGGATTAGCCATCCGCCGAAGCCAATAGTGCTCTTGCCACCCAACCCTATTATTACCAGTAGCAGTATTTCCAGGGTTAATAGAGCTCCGATTTTGGCCCAACGCTGTCTGATGCGCATGAAAGTGGCTACGGTTAGTGCCAGCACTGCAAAGCTCAAAGCAATCAGAGGGGCGAACTCGTGAAGTTGCTCGTGCCATATAAGTTTATCTTCTAATTCTAGCGCTAGCATCCAGCCTAACACTATAGGGATAGGAAGCAGCATTAATGAGGCAAAAACCCAATCCTTTTTGATAGTCTGTCTGGTTACGGAGAATATGACGAGTAGAGCTAAAGGAATATAAGCAGTAGCAGCAAACCAAGTCCAGCTGCCAGGTAAATATATCAATAGGATGCCTACAGCTATTACTGGAATTAGGCAATAACCAAGCCAGGGAAATAGCCAAGCTGGCTTACCGTGACACCAACCATAAATTACAGAGCCAGCAATTGCAGCTACCATTCCAATTAGCCAAAAGGTATTTTGCCAGCAACGCATGGCGAAGAGTGTGGCAACTAAAAGATGGGGAAGGGCAGCGAAAATAGCTTGACGCCAACTACCCTGGCTATAAACCTCGTACATTTGCTTGGCAACGATTTGTGGAGAACCCAAAAGCTTTGTCGCAGTTGCAGTAGCTTCTTTTTTGGAGAGTCCGGATTCTATTAATTCGCGGCTTTTGTCCTCAAGGTGCGCATTAAGCTCTCGTACCACATTAGCTTCGATTGTGGCATCGAGCCTTAGATAGTTTTTGAGACTATTCGTATACTTTAACTTAATCGACATTACTTTTAACCGGTTGCTGGTTGCATAATTAAAGCCACGGCTGTAGCGAAGTCTCGCCAGGCAGTTAGTCTTTCAGTCAGAGCTTTTTGTCCTTTTAGTGTTATGTAATAGTAACGCCTTTCTTGTCCGCCTGGTAATTGTTGCCATTTACCTTGAATAAGCCCGGCTTTTTCCATGCGGTGGAGTGCTGGATAGAGCGTGCCTTCTTTGAATTGAAAGTAGCCATTGCTTCTTTTCTCCAGTTCTTTTATGATCTGGTAGCCATACATTGGCTGGTGATTAATCAGGCACAGAAGCAAAGAATCTGTGTTGCCTTTGAGTAATTCACGTTCGTAATTCATATCTATACCTCGCTTAAAGAATCGAGTCTAGCTTAAGAATAGCATTGGCGGATGTTATCGTCAAGTCGGTAGCTTTATTTGACAAAAAAGGCTTTTGGCTGTATATTATCCGTGGATTTTATCCTCTGGTGGTTAGAGCGAGGTGGAACCACCCGTTCTCATCCCGAACACGGAAGTGAAACGCCTCAGCGCAGACGATACTAGGTTGGCAACTCCTTGGGAAAATATGCCACTGCCA
>Ga0315291_10010541_pt1 | contig 11295 bp, 12 predicted proteins | sample YL17G12_20_MG_FD_203070 | JGI IMG/M metagenome (GOLD analysis project Ga0315291, IMG submission 203070) | Sediment microbial communities from Yellowstone Lake, YNP, Wyoming, USA - YL17G12_20 | ecosystem: Environmental > Aquatic > Freshwater > Lake > Sediment | place: USA: Wyoming | collected...
TCAGTGAAGAATCTTCTGTTAATAGGATCGCCTCTGTCTGATCAGCAGGGGACTCTCGAACGGCTTTTTTTAGGAGTTGTATCGACTTCTCGCTTCCAATCATCCTCTAAATCCGCCTTTCTATTCCATGTCATTCTGAACTTGGTTCAGAATCTCTCAAAGATGAGACCCTGAAACGAGTTCAGGGTGACAAATAGAGCCTGAAAGATTTTTTAAAAGCCCCGCCACCTGTAAGGGCGGGGTGATTTATTTATAACATTTTATTTTTCTTTCGATAATCTAAAACAGCAGCATTTAGGGCCTGTTCAGCAAGGACGGAACAATGGATTTTTGTGGGTGGAAGTCCTCCGAGCGCTTCTGATACCATCCCATTTGAAATCATGAGGGCTTCATCGAGCGTTTTCCCTTTGATCATTTCAGTGGCGATGCTCGACGAAGCAATGGCGGCAGCACAGCCAAAGGTCAGAAACTTCGCATCAATGATCCGGTTCTCCTCCAATTTGATGAAGAGTCTCATCGTATCTCCACAGACAGGATTTTGAGCTTCTCCTACTCCATCTGGATTCTCCATCTCACCCATATTCCTCGGATGGTGGAAATGATCAATGACAATCGGATTATAAGAACCTGACTGTTCTTCCATTGTTAATTTCCTAGAACCTTTTTCGCAAATTCCTTACCGAACTGAATTGCCTTTTTCAATTCCTCTGAATCAGGGATATATTGGACAACCAGTTCTTTCTCCCAGACTTCAAATTTCTCTTCGACAAGACTCTTTCTCATCTCCTTGACACCGCCACCTCCCCATCCATGCGATCCAAAGAGACCAAAGATCTTTCCCTTTGGTCTCAACCCTTTCATATAGGTGAGGAAATCGCCCATCGTGGGAAACATCCCATTATTGAGCGTGGGGGATCCCAAAAGAATGCCTTTTGCCCCCAGCATCTCATTAATAATATCACTCCGATGATTCGATCGGAGATGAAGAAATTTTGCTTCCACTCCCTCTTCGATCAACCCTTTAAGGATGGCCTTCGCCATGGATTCTGTACTTCCCCACATGGTATCATAGATGACGATGATTTTCCTCTCCGTCTTCCCTTTACTCCAATTGACATAGGCCTGGATAATCCGGCTCGGATCTTTTCTCCAAATAAGGCCATGACTGGGTCCAATCATATCGATGGGAATGCCCATCTTCACTACCTCATCTACCTTTTTCAATATGAGGGGTGCCAGAGGCCATAGAATATTGGCATAATATTTTGCTGCGTGTTTCATCACCTCATCCCCAACCTCATCTTCAAACCTTTGGCAGGAGGCGATATGTTGACCAAAGGCATCATTCGGCAATAAAAGCTGATCCTCCTTAATATAAGTAAACATACTATCTGGCCAGTGAAGCATTGGAGCTTCCACAAATGTGAGAGTCCGATGGCCTATGGAGAAAGTATCTCCTGTCTTCACCGTTTTGAAATTCATCGATCTCTGATAATGTTTTTCCAATCCTTTCTTACCTCTTTCAGAGGTGATCACTAATGGATTCCCAATCCGATCGACAATCTGAGAAAGTGAACCGGAATGATCCATTTCTACATGGTTTGAAACGATCACATCGATCTTCGATGGGTCAATAATTTCTGAAATCCGACCTAACATTTCTAAATAGAAGGGGGCCTTCACCGTGTCGACAAGGACATTTTTTTCATCAAGAATCAAATAGGCGTTATAGGTTGTCCCAAAAGGAGTTGAATAACCATGGAAGTCTCTCACATTCCAATCGATCACTCCAACCCAATAAATTCCTTTCTTCAGTTCCACCTTTTCCATCCGGTACCTCCATTATTGGATAAGACCTTAAATATTCTAATCTCTTTTTTTTGATATAACTACAAAAGAATCTAAGATCTTTTTTATATCCTGACGGTCGTTATCCAATACTACAGAGTTTTGATTGTAGACACCATTTTTTACTCCGAATTTTGAAATAGAACTTCCCTTGGAAACAACCATGATGCGGTCCCCCCACACCCCTTCATTTATAGCCTTGCCTTCTATAGTATGTACAGGCTCTCCTTCCATTTCCAGTATCATATAAAGGATAAAAATCTGATAAGGTTCTGAAAATCCATAAATCCATCCCTGTTCCCGCTTCACACCTTTTAGAGTATAGTTTGCATATTTCTTAGCGGCATATTGAACGCCTTTTAAAGAAATGGGCTCTGTGGGACTGATTTCAGCTTTCACATCTTTTCCATAATCTTCTTCTAACTCTTCCCTTAAACTACCTGTAGCAACTGTCGTTAGCCACTCTATCGATTCCTGACTAAATTTTGCATACCGGCCTGCTGGCGTGAAATCAATCTGAAGATTGGATTGAGTAGCAGGATTGTAAACGAACACTTCCGATTCCTCTAAACCAGCCTTTTCATAACCCAATTCCTCCATAAAGGTTGGAATTTCTGTGGTTACCTTCCACCCAGGTTGCGCTGAAACTTTAAATGGATACCGAACCCCTATGAATTGATTCCCTTCGATTTTACCTACAGGGAGGTTGATATCCACTTTGACCGCTTTACGAACAGGAACTCCAGAGCACCCGATTAAGAGGAAAAAAAGTAAAATATTTATCGTTAATCTCTTCTTTATAACTTTTCACCTCCACCTTTTGAGATAGAGACTTTTCTATTAATATTACCCCACAAAATGCCAAAATTCCACAGTAACTTTGGCTCGCTATAATCCTAAGTTCGGAGTTTTTAGTTTTATGGTTTCGCTCCGAACTTATTTCCGAGGTCGTCCAACTGCTCCAAGATAGACGGATATTTCTCCTTTTCCATCCAATCCGATAAGACGATCCACCTCCTCATCAAAAAAGGCACCTACCGTACAGCATCCAAGGTTCAGTGCAGTGGCGGCCAAATAGAGATTCTGGCCGATATGTCCGACATCCATATAGATATAACGATAAGCCCTCTCGCGATATTTCCACTTCGAACGTTGGACGATCGCTGTCCAGATAAAAACACAGGCCGCTTCTTCAAGCATTTCTTGATCCAAACCCGCATGGCAAAGATCAGAACCGAAATGCCCTTCCTTCAAGAGGGATAATTTGGCTTCTTTCACATTGTAATGGTAGATCCCTGGTGAAATTTCTTCAACTCGATTCACTACAATATAGGTCTCAATAGGATAAAGAGCGCCAGCAGAGGGTGTTGCCCTAAAATCAAATCCCCATGCTCTCGAGGTGACCCCTTGTGTGGCCCAGACCATTTGAGAGAGTTCAGAAAAAGTGATGGATTGATGTGAAAATTCCCTAATGGAGCGCCTCTGAGCAATGACTTCCCAAATGGGTTTACTCCCGTGTTGATCAAGGGGGCGAATCTGAAAATGTTTCAAAAGATCAGGGAATTCTTTATAAGGGGAAGGTTGATGTGCCCAATCGAGTCCTCCTCGTGGCATCGCCTCTCTACGATATTTTGTTTCTTGATGATATAAGTGGCCAATCTCTTCTTTTTTTTGATCCATATAGGACCTCCTATAAGGTTTAATTAATCAATATTGGATGAAAAAACAATCGTTATCTAAAAAGAGCAAATTGACCCATTCGGCGGCGCCAAACCCCGCCTTTAAGGCGGGGTAAAGATGCCCTTTCGATAGACTCAGGGCCATGAGCTTTGTCGAATGGCGCTGCTCAGGGTCAACCCTGAGCAAACCTAGGCCTTCAGGCCGGGGAGTCGAAGGGTTGACTCTTAAAAAGTCAAATGGTAATATTTTTAGCAAAAACTTAACAGGGTGGGAGGGATAACGTTGAAAGCGGATCAGAAACGATGGGATGAGAGATTCAGAGAAAAGGAGTTTGCTTTTGGCAAAGAGGCCAATCTTTTTCTTAAAAGACATATCGCTCTTCTCCCAAAAGGAAAAGCCCTCGATATTGCGACAGGCGAAGGAAGAAATGCAGTCTTTCTGGCTCAACATGGATTCGATGTGGATGCTGTCGATATCTCAAATATGGGTTTGAAGAAGGTCCGAAAATTGGCTCAAGAGGTGGGTGTCAAGATTCATACCCTCCGGGTTGATCTCGATACTTATAAAATTAAAGAGGGAGAATACGACCTTATTACTAACTTCTACTTCCTCAAGCGGAGCCTCATTCCGAAGATCAAAAAAGGGTTAAAAAGAGGAGGGAAGGTAGTCTTCGAAACCTACATTCTTGAACATCGAAGTCTCGCCACTGGAGGACCTAAGCAATTAAAATACTTCCTAAAGCCAAACGAGCTTCTGAGGTTTTTCGATAGATTTCGAATTCTTTGCTATCGAGAGGGAATCTTTAGAGAGGGAGGAAAGAGGAAAGCAATTGCCAGCCTCATCGCTGAGAAAATTTAAAAAAGGGTCCAAGGGTTCCAGGGTTCGTGGGTTCGAGCAAAAATTTCTATGCGAAAGTCAGTATTTGGCCCTACAGACACCTAAAAACTTGGTATCGACTTTTTCCCAGAAACTTTCACTTCTCATAATTCCAAAAAAGGTGTATATTGCACCTGTAAATCAAAGCATTCTTGAGAATCTCATACTTTTTGAATTTTTAGGTTTCCTGTTTGGTTCTGGCTATGCCGGGTTAGGAATTGGAGCAAGCAATAATGTCGACTGACCTGACCTTTTTGACAAAGGAGCCTGGGTGCGCCATCGTGGAGGGGAAACAATGAACGATACACCCCTCAGCTATGAAGCGCTGCTCAGTGATCTGAAGAATCGTATCCATAGCGCCCGAAGCCGGTCGGCACTGGCGGTTAACCGGGAACTGGTTCTTCTCTATTGGCAGATCGGCCGTGAGATTCTTGCTCGACAGGAAGCGGAGAAGCGGGGGCCAAAGGTCATCGAACGCACCCGCGCCATCCTCGCCGACCCCGACAGCCCCGCCGTCCCCCGCCTCGAAGCCGAAATCAATGGACTGGTGTATGAGCTTTATAGACTGAAGGAGGAAGAGATAGCGATTTTGGAGGGAAAAGAGAAGTAAACTCACAAAAAGGATTAATATGTTTTTATCAGAATTAAAGATTTGGAACTTTAGAAAATACGTCTCAAGTGGAAGCGATGCTCCCGGATTACATTTAAAGCTTAACAAGGGGTTGAATTTACTTGTTGGCGAAAACGATTCAGGCAAAACGGCTATTATTGATGCAGTAAAATTCGTTTTACAAACGCAAAGTTATGATTATCAGCGGTTAGAAGAAGAAGACTTTTTTCTACAACCGGGGATAGAACCGACTGATATCAATAGAGCAAAATCGCTTAAGATAAAATGTATATTTCGCGGCTTTGATGCTGAATATAATGAAGCGGCCAATTTCTTAGAATGGCTTGGTATTGAAAAAAATAAAGATGGTCATGACCAGTATTTTCTAAAAGTCACTCTAAACGCCGAACGCAAGGACAGAAAGATTATTTATGACATAAAGGCTGGCCCCGATGACGAAGGAACTCAACTTGATGGAGTCGCAAGGGACTTTCTAAGAGTAACCTACCTTAAACCTCTAAGGGATGCGGAAAGCGAATTAATTCCCGGTAGAAGGTCCCGATTGGCTCAAATTTTAAAAAGTCATGAAGCATTTTCTTCCGTTCCGGAGGCGGATCACACAATAACCAAAATTGCGGAAAAAGCGAATGAGCAAATCGAAGGTTACTTCAAAGGAAAAGATGAAAACAATAGTGATATTCCAGACCAATCCGGGAAAAACTTACTATCAGATATAAACGAATATTTGAAAGAGTTCTTCACAGAAAAAGAGATTAACAAAATCGCTAAATTCACAATTTCAGGTCAAAGTTTATCAGGTATTTTAGAAAAACTAATTCTTAATTTGACTGAAGAAAATTCCGGATTAGGTTCTTATAACCGTCTATACATTGCTACAGAATTGCTGCTCTTAAAACGGACTAACTATTATGGCTTGAAACTGTCATTGATTGAAGAAGTAGAGGCTCATTTACATCCACAAGCGCAATTGAGATTAATCGAATATCTGCAGAATGAAATAGCGGATAAATCCGGTGTTCAATTAATAATGACAACCCATAGCCCGAATTTGGCTTCAAAAGTAAAACTTGATAATCTTATAATTTGCAAGGGCGACCAAGCTTTCCCGATGGGAAGTGATTTTACCGAATTGGAAAAAGGAGATTATCTATTTTTGGAGCGTTTCTTAGATATTACAAAGGCTAATTTATTCTTTGCACAGGGGATTATTTTGGTTGAAGGTGATGCCGAAAATATTTTGGTTCCGATTATAGCAGATTTGCTTGGCAAGCCGCTTACTAAGCATGGTGTATCGGTCTTGAATGTTCAAAGCACGGCTTTTTTGAGGTATTCAAAAATTTTCAAAAGAAGGTCAGGCAAAGGAATGGGTGTTAAGGTAGCTGTGGTAACCGATAACGACATTAAACCCGATTCAGGACTTACACAAAAGCAGATTAAAGAAAAAAGAACAGAGAAAGAAGCAAAATACAATGGGCAAGACGTAAGGACTTTCATTTCACCAGATTGGACTTTGGAATATGATATTGCTTTGAGCGGACTTAAGAAAGAGTTTTATACTACCGTATTACGGGCAGTGAAAATCCAAAATAGTGATACTTACGGTCTGACATGTGAAAAAATCAAAGAAGTAAAACGAAAGGTTGAGATTGATTTTACGACCTGGACTTCCGAGCATAAAACAGAACAAGAAATTGCAGAAGCTATTTATAAAGATCACATACTTGATAAAAAGATTTCCAAGGCAATCGTTGCTCAGTGTTTTGCAGCTTTACTTAAAGAATGTGAAGGAATAAAGGAACGGATTGAAGTTGACGAGAAATTGAAATATCTCGTGGATGCCATTAAATATGTTATGGAATGACCAGTGAGAATACTCATTACCAATGACGATATTTCTTGGGCGGAACATATTCTTTTGCCGCCCGATGAGCACTTCGATGAAGAGCAAAAGGCAGCAATAAGGTGTTTTGAAACCAAAGATATTCTTGCCTGCCCGGGTAGCGGTAAAACAGCGGCTTTGCTTGCCAAGTTGTTGATTTTGTCTCGGAGAATGCCACTTGAAAACAATAGGGGTATTTGCGTGTTAACTCACACGAATGTGGCTATAAATGAAATAAAAAGCCACGCTTACTTTGCTTCTCAAAAGCTCTTTAATTACCCAAATCACTTTGGAACAATTCAAAGTTTCGTGGATAAATATCTTGCGATACCATCGTATATACTAAGATTTAAGAAAAGACCGCGGTATGTTGATAATGAGGTTTTTAATTCGGTTATCGAGAGAAGCTACAACACCTTATATGCCGCAAGGACTTGGCTTGGTAGAAGGATAGAAGGAGGTCTGGAATATCTTAAAAGTCTATGTTTCAATAAAGACAACTTCTGTATCTCTCCCAAAATTGATGGGCAAGCATTTATAGGTACTAATACACAAACCTACAGAGAAATCAATAGCTTAAAATTGCGCATTCTTGATTGGGGCTATTTGTGTTATGAAGATGCCTATTCATTAGCATTCGAATACCTTAGGGAACATCCAAGTATCCGAGAACTTATCTCAAAAAGATTTGCCTATGTTTTCATTGATGAAATGCAGGATTCAAGCACAACCCAATCTGAACTTTTGAATAACATCTTCAATGAAAATGTTGTTATCCAAAAAATAGGCGATTTAAATCAATCAATATTTGACTATGACGCTGATTTGGAATGCGGATGGACAGTGAATAATGACAGAACTATATGTATTACAGGTAGTAAAAGATTCCCAAGCTCTATAGCAAGCAAGGTGGAAAACCTTTGTGTTTGCCGACAGACCATAACGGGAAATGGCAGACAAAATGAAATTACTCCTGTGATCATTGTTTATGATGATAATGCTATTCATAAGCGAGTATTAGACAAATTCGGTAAAATAATCATCAGAAATAATCTACATCAGCATGAGAAAAGGGTATTTAAAGCAGTTGGATGGCGAGGCAAACCGCATGACAGAAAAAGGACTATACCAAGCTACTGGAACGGCTACTCCAAAGAAATGAAAGTTAAAAGAACTGAATTTAGTAATCTAAAAAGTTATTTAGCTCCACAACCTGATAGTTTTATTTCTTTTAAAGGGATTAATTTTTACAGGAAGAGACTAGTTGAGGCTTTCTTAAAGTGTTTAAGAATTGCCGAAATTCCTGACAACGATAGGGCGTTCACAGATAAAAAACTGCATAGATATATCTTAGAAAATGACCCGGATTTTTACAAGGATTTTCGGGTTAGACTGGCTAAATGGTGTTTGCAGATACACAGACAAGAAGAAGTTTTTGAAGAAATAAAAAATTTTCTATCAAATGAATTTAGGGATTTTTTCAATTATCAGGTGAATGATGAGCTTACAAATTTTATCAATTCTTCCGATATGGAAGCGGATAATGAAGAAGCCCTGCAGAGTAATAATATATATAAATATTCTTCTGGAACAACCGAGATCGAAATAGAAGTTTCGACTATCCATGGTGTTAAAGGTGAAACGCATACCGCAACGTGCTACCTTGAAACTTTCTTCTATGATTATGACATAAAGCGAATAATGAATTACATGAAGGGCAAGTGCACTATATCAACACAAAAAAGGATAATACAAAATCTCAAAATGGCATTCGTAGGAATGTCACGTCCATCTCATCTTCTTTGCGTTGCGGTTCATAGCGATAGTATTTCCAGAGAAGAAGAAGCACTGCGTAGAAGTGGCTGGGATGTTAATGATGACTTGTGTACAAGTAGAAAATTAGGGAGAAAAGGGAACGGTTCTAATTGTTTTGTAAGCATTGAATAAGAAAGGCTTTAGGCGTAAACCCCCAATAATAAAACAGGCCCCAAAGACTGAAATGGGGACGGTTCTGATTTCATTCATCAGTTTTTTCCGGTTTCCCCCCGCTTCCGCCACTCAGAAAGCCCCCATCATCGAACGCAGTCGCGCCACCCTGGCTGACCCCGACAGCCCCGTCGTCTCTCGTCTCGAAGCAGAAATCAAGCAACTTGTCTTCGCACTTTACAAGCTCATGCCAAATGAAATAGCCATCGCAGAAAAGAAGTCACAAAACCGCTGTCTCTTTTCATTCTGGGAAACCGCCCTTTTTATTAAAATATCTCTTGACATGTTTGACGTGTTGTATAATATTATACAACAGCAAGGAGGTGAGATTATGATTGCGAAGACATTCGGTAATTTCTTTAAACAAAAGAGAATTGGCATAGGACTGACTTTAAGAGAATTTTGCCGTATTCATGAGTTAGATCCGGGAAACATCAGCAAACTGGAAAGAGGCCTTTCAAAGCCGCCACAGTCGCAAGAGTCGCTGGCCAAATACGCCGCCATGCTGCAAATTAAGGAAGGTTCCGAGGAATGGCGTGAATTCTCTGACTTGGCTGCAACAAGCGCCGGTAAGTTACCGGAGGATGTGATTTCTAATGAAGAAATTATGAGCGCACTGCCGGTTCTTTTCAGGACGGCCAGAAAGGAAAACCTGAATGAAGAGACATTGATGAAACTTGTCTCAGCTGTTAAAAAGGATTTGCGTTGAAGCTTAATTTGCCTCGTTATACCTATTCAGAAGTAGGTAGAATTGCAAGTAATTTCCTTAAACAGTACCATTCTTCCCTGGAAATTCCTATTCCTATCGAGGACATTCTTGATTTGCAAATGGGATTCAATATTTTCCCTTTTCCAAGATTATTCAAAGACTTTGGGTTGAATGGCTTTCTCAGCGCTGATATGTCGACGATTTATGTAGATGAAGTCCAGTACGATCAGTACAATGAAAAATACCGCTACACCCTTGCCCATGAATTGGGGCATTACGTTTTACACAAGTCGGTCTACGAGAATCTGCCCTATAAATCGCCGGAAGAATTTGTTCAGTGGAGACTGCATGTTCCTCCGGAAGAGATAGGCTGGTTTGAAACACACGGAAATTGGTTTGCCGGTCATTTGCTTGTGCCGACAAGCCGCCTTGAAGAAGTATGCCGAGATATTGTTCTTAAATATCAAGATACTTTTTCGGAATTCGATACTATTCCCGATGACATCTGGTCATATATATCAAATGAGGTAGCTATCTATTTTGACGTTAACCCTCCAGTTATTGAAGCACAGATCAAAAAAGAAAGCATCATCCAGAAAATTCCGATTCGGGGGAAGGATCTGAAACCATAATAGATTCCGAATATCTTGTTTATCGAAATGGAATTGATATACCAGCGTTTACAAAACTAAAGGATAAAGCAATTAAAACATATCAAGAGGAGACAAGGGCGTAAAGTCCTGTCAATAATAAGGAGGTGAAACAAGATGGCAGAATCACAAAGTCACAAGCGCGCAAAAAGTAAGGCGCCGGGTAAAACTGAGGTAAAATTACCAGGCGGGAGACGATTGGACTCCGCCACCCCAACAACCGCTGCAGAAGTTGAACGAAATACTCAAAATATCCCCAAGGCGGTTAAGCGGCTAAAAGACAGCAACAGACCGCGGAAGGTTTTACAGGTTCCGCAGAGTCTCATGACCGATGCCGTTGAAGCAATGAAGAAGCAAGGCGTGTCCGGAACAGTAAAAAACCTTTCAAGTACTAAGTGCCGCTCTGTTCCCAAGAAAGGTTAATAAACATAGTTCGATAAAAAAGCAGAACAGAGTGATTGCCCGATTATCGACGCGCCGAGCGTTTGCCCTGGGCGCGGCCGACGATGGAAAGCCCTGAAAGAAGTGAAATCAGGGAAAAGGATTTGGGGTCACCCATTAAAAGGCACCTGGCTTGCTATATTGCAATATCGTTTAACATTATTCATTCGAAAAAGGTTGGTAAATAGCAACTATGCAACCCTGTAGCTTTGCACTGTAGCTTTGCAGCGAAGAAGCATGACCCCAAGGCGGACACGACCGCGTGGGAGCGGGAGATCGACCGGCTGGTCTATGAGCTTTACGGCCTGACGGAAGAAGAAATCGCCATCGTGGAGGGCACAGCCAAATGAAAGCCACGCTCGAAGTCATCAATCGAATGCAGTCCGACGGGGTGATTGGCAAATATGCCATTGGCGGAGCGGTGGGTGCCACCTTCTACCTCGAACCTTCGGCCACGCTCGACATTGGTGTTTTCGTTTCGTTCCAAACTGCGCCCGGGAGTTCGTTGATCACGATTGCCCCCGTTTACACCTATCTCACCTCGCACGGCTACAAGGCCGAAGGGGAATACATGGTCATTGAAGGTTGGCCGGTG
>Ga0315291_10010542_pt1 | contig 11295 bp, 6 predicted proteins | sample YL17G12_20_MG_FD_203070 | JGI IMG/M metagenome (GOLD analysis project Ga0315291, IMG submission 203070) | Sediment microbial communities from Yellowstone Lake, YNP, Wyoming, USA - YL17G12_20 | ecosystem: Environmental > Aquatic > Freshwater > Lake > Sediment | place: USA: Wyoming | collected...
TCGGTAAAAACCAGGATATAGAAATCGAGTTTTGGCTTGCTCCTATAACGGAAGAGGGGGCAAAACAGGATATTATATTTACCTCTGAATCCGAGATTAAAGAACCGGTAGCAGAGCCAGAGATAAAAGAGACATCGGAGCCTAGAGTTATTGAGCCTTTGATAGCAGAGCTCCGATACGGCTCTGTAGATATAGTATTTTATGAAAAACAATGGATATTCTCAGGCGATTTTGACCATGTGGATCGAACCGATATTGTGCATAACGTCAAAATCCTTAAACAAATCTATGATAAATACTCGGAGAAAATCAAAGGTTGTTTTGGTGTTTGCAAGGATTACGATAAAGACTATGTGTACTTTTTGTCAACTAGCAAAAAACAATTACCGAATATTTCAGAAGAGCTAAAAATTTTTGATAAAATAAAAATCAGGGAGTACTATGAGGACCGCATACAGCATGGTATTCAATGGTTTACTTTTGAAGAGCTCGAAGTACAAACACGATCCATAAAACCAGAGGTAAAAGGACTAGAACCCATACCAGAATCGCAAAAAAGAGAGCTAGAAAAACCTACAGAACCGGTTATAGCAGTACAAAAAACTGAGAGCATAGAAGAGTGTCATAAAAACATCGGTTGGCTTGCTAGCCCCAAAAACGATTTTTATTTAGTAGGAGAAATTATCGCAGTGACAAAAACAGGGTACCTTATACTATTTCGGGGATCAAAAAAATTCAAGGAACCAGTTGAGATAGACCGAGAGCTCGTAGAAGTTTATCGTAAGGGGGATTAGGTGGGCTATCATTGTTGCAATCATGGTAATAGAACCTTTCTTTGATAAAAAAAAAACCGAGAAAAAGAGAGTCTACAGGAGAAGAGATCAATAAATTTTCAGCTATATAAATGCATAAGATTTTGGTGGTTCTGTGCAAACAAGATCTCTCAAGGGTTATCCTTGAGACTCTTTGATCTTATGAGATATATAAAAAACATGTGAAAATAAAGGAGGTGATAAAAACGATACTGAAAGCTGTAGCTTGCCTTGGTCAACAGATCCTTGGCATAGGCATGAAGGGTATACAGGTAGTATACGACATAGTGAAATAGGAGTATTTGCTAGAGGTGCTATAGCTCCCTTTACAAGTCAATCCCAAACTCGTACCAACAGACCATCTCCTCCTCATCTGATGTTACCAGGATGTTACCATCGGGATCACGGAATGCTGCATAAACACGATACAAACCCCTACCATATGAACTCAACAAACTAGAAGTGTTTACCAAATCGTTAAAAACCGTATCCAAACCAAACTGATCCATAGCATTAATCGTACGAGCAGTAGTCTCATTAACGGTATCATTTGCAACAACCCAACCCGGTGGCATATGCGTTCCATTATAGAAATGAACCTGCATCAACAAAAACCCTTTAATAGGTCTTAAACCAGTGTTTTTAATCTTAGATTGATTACCATAACTAATAATCAACCTCGGATAATAACCCACACCTAGTGCATCAGATGAATAAACATTAACATACTCATCCTTAGAAGGCGCTGTACCATCAATATCACAACTACTTCTCAAACAAAACTTAGTAAACCCTTCCCTAGTCAACCAACTACTATTGGTAAGTGTTATATTATTTCGTCCATTTACAAAAGATGAGGTGTTAAAACCACCACCACATCCACTATAATTAATTTTATTATAATCACCTATTTCAAGTGGATTATGAGGACAATCCGGTTGACCATTCTGAATAGTCAGGAAAAAATCTTTTGTCGAGTAATCATCCTTCCTATACAAGGAAACCGTGGCATTATAAATATACGAATTGCTGGGTAATTCTGTTGTGTTAAAGATTAGAAAACCTCGATATATATAATAGTTTGATGGAAAACCACCTGTTTTTTTCTGACCAATCGAAATATAAGTAGCAGAACTAGAAACAGTTCCAGTGGATGCATTCCAAACAGTATTATAATCAGAGCTTGAGTTATAGATAAAACCATCGCTGTTAAGAGACTCAATAGTAAGAGTCGGATCAATAACCACAGGGAAACTCATGTTGTTTAGATCAACAAGTTTCAAACCAGATAACAAATAATAATTATTGTTATATTGTAAAACCCTATAAACCAGTGAATTGCAAACCGAGTTGTTGAATAGTTCGTATGCTTCACCCAAAGGCAATACACATTTAAACTCACAAAAAGCATCTTTGAAATCAATCTGCCCATCAAATATTGTAAAGTTACCATTGAGTGTACCAGTTGAGTTATACATATTCAAACCAGAATAATCCAACCTAGTGATAAAAACCAAATAAGAACCCTGGTTACTAAGACCATAATCAGAAGGAGGATGATTCTGCAACAAACTCTTGGTAGTATTGCTCATAATTATTTCTTCTTTCAAACCAGTATTACCATAAGACCAAACCACATCCGTACCTGAAAAAACATTTTCATAGGTTATTGAATTATCAGCAATTTGCCCTTGGCTATTTTGAGTGTTTTGTAAAATCTCGTAAGTCCAATCATTTGTTGGATCAAGATAGCCAACACCAACAAGTTTACTACGCACAACATAATTTTCTGGGTTATTGGATTTATTGTAAGCAAAAACCACAGGCCAAACATCCTGTGAGTTGGGTTTGAAATAAACATTGTACAAACCTTGTTCATTACCAAAACGGTAACCATAACCATAAGCAACATGATTGTTTTCAAGCAAGTTAAGGGAACAGTTTATTGGGACCCACTGGGTTGTTTCATTCTGGTAATTAATCGGATGGGGAGATATCACTAAGGTGTTTGCCCCTGTAACAGAATTATAGTATTTATCCCATGTCAAACCTCGTTCAACAATATAATAATCATCCAATGGGTTTGGAGGATCAGTAACATTAACAAATTCACTTACAGTATAGTTGTCTTTTAAAGTAGCAACATCGATACTTGCGTTTGCTGAAACATTAAAACTATTACTAGAGGAACCAGAACTACCACCACTACAGCTATAAGCCCAAATCGTGAAATTATACATACCATGCTGCCATGTATCATTAAAAACATATTGATAATTATGAACATCAAGAGCATTCATTGTGTAATTCTCTGTAGATGCATCTGGAAAAGTGATATTCACCTTTACAGAGTTTGAACTAATAACATATGCAGAAATATTAATGTCAAAACCAAAACCAACCCATGGAGGACTACAATTAACATTACTTATAACAGGGTAGCCAAATGGATACAAAAACGTATAACCAGGGCTTTGTTCAGTTTCATTGAAATTAACATCACCCAGGCTAAGGATTTCATTTATACGACCAGTAGAATTATACAACTCCAAAAAGATTGTGTAATCACCAGGTGGTTCATAACCAGGTAAAGTAAGATTAATAGATCCTTGCACACCTGTACGGTTAACCGTAAAATTCATAAAAGATTGATTAACAACCACACCCACACTGTTTTTTAGAGTAGCATTAACCATCACCAGATCATTTGGCAATGTTGATTTAACCGTGAAAGTCGCTTCTATTGTATCATTTAAAGTATCTTCGTCAATAGGTGAATCAAGACTGGTTTCAGAGTATGATTGGAACCAACAATCTGGATCAACACAAAAATATTTGGTGATATTCCAAGCAAGCTCCAGGGTATCATTAAGATCCTCCTGGTCAATATTTTTTAAAAGATCCCCTTCTGAAAAATTTTCACCACGCCTATGACGAAAAGGATTACTACCAAAAGTACCGTTAAACCCTTTACAAAAACAAATCGTTTTACAAGAATAAGAACAATTTATACCACCTTCTTTTACTGTCAAATTCCTTTGTTTCCAAACATCCTCCTCTGCACCACCTAACTCCGAAGTCACATTAGTTAACAGAGAATAATCATTATTAGTCCTCTTCGGATAACCCATCTCTTCACCAATAGCCGTAGTAATATTACAAACCTCATCATCATTAAAAGTCAGTTCTAAACTAGAACCTGTCCAATTAGAAGCCAGTTGATCAAAACCAATCCACATACTATAATTATTATCAGGATGACTATCGCTAAAATGCTGGGCACCACGAAACAGATACTCTTCACCCGTGGTTTCCAAAAAAGTAATATTCACCTTAGGGTTTATATTGTAATCATTGAAATATTTAGCGATGGCAAGGACTAAACCCACACCGCAACCCGAGTCGAAAGAAGCCTCACTCCACCACCCATCGTATCTGTTCGATACAAGGATTATAGGATCAACAGGATCGGGTACATTACCACTTTTATCGGTTGTAATATTACCTATAACATTATATGCAGTAACACCAGATGTCCACTGACTTGGATTCCCAAGTGGCCAGTGTTCCTCTTTGAGATAATCCTGATTCACATAGCCAGTAACAGTATTATTACCCAGATTAGCATTTTCAATAAGCCAGTGACCCACCGTGTAATTCACCCAATATATAGGAAGACCAGGAAAACCAAAAACCCAAGATAATGGCCATTCAGAATATGGCTCTCCAGCAAGCATTGGAAATCTAAACCAACCATGATAACAAACAGGTGGATTATTAACATTCATAAAATGTGTACAATTATAAGTACTCCCATAAGTAAAATTATTAAAAAGTATAACACCTCTACATTCACCTAAAAAAGGTAACCAGGTTACCGTATTTATTAATCTCAAATAAAATGTATATGAAAACCAAACATTATAATTTGAACCTGGTAACTCTAATTCATCTATAAGTATGAAATCATTCCAGGGCCAAATAATATCCTCAGAGTTTATATTATAGGTAAATGTTAATGTTTCATTATAAAGAATATTTTCAACAAGCATAATTTCACTATTATTCAACCTATCAAGTATTTCATATAAATTATTCTCATTGGAATTTACTCTACCCATGGAGAAAGAACAATTAGAAGCATTCGGTGTTTTATATCTTGAAGTAACATTATGTATAAGAATCACACTTGATGCATTAGTAACATTTTCCAGTCTTTCTTCACACTCTCCTTCTTCTTCATCAAATATAAGAACCTTGTCATCCTGATCTTGTGGCAACGGGTCATTATCAGCAACATAGGTTGCATTTCCCATTATAAGATTATATTGATTTGCTCCTGTGACTGAAAGATTAAGATAACAATTAGTTAAACTGCCAGCTATTGGCCAATTTATAAATGGGAGTTCAATTACATGTACATTATCTTCGTCTTCCATTATTGAATCAAAGGTAAGGCTGCCCCATTTTGGATATGCTTGTGGGAACACAAATGTTTCATTTTTTGGTACATCATTGGGGAGCCCTGTATCTTGATTGTAGTCTGGGTTGTCAATGTGTAAAAGGTAGTCACTGACATTGATTTTGCTGGTGTAAAAGCGATAAGGGCAATCCTTAATTGGGCCAAGAGGTAACTTTTTAACATTTTCCAAACCACATGTTTCATTCATATAATCCACTATTTTGTTTGCTGTCCAATTTTCTCCTTTGCTTCCAAATTCACGACCCTTGTTTATCTCATCACCAGGATATGCTTCATAAGTTGCATTGCTTACAGTTTTTGAAACATTCCACATGAAATCATACGGAAGTCCAATATTATCAATATCTCCCCCACCTTCTCCACCTGTAGCCTCAACATTCAACTCATTGTTAACAAATACCACGATACTGCTGAGTAATAACAAGCTTATAATAATTATTACACCAATTTTTCTTTCCATTTAATATCTCCCCTTAAAAAAATATTTTTTCTATGTAGGTAACCTCCCTCATAATAATTACCACCGATTGTATCATACAGTTTCATGTATATATATTTAATCAATTTTTATGTAACAAAAATATTATATTTTATATATATTAAAATAATTTTTTATTATCTAAATTATCGTTTTCTGTTCCAAAAAATTTATAAGTTTGTATTATATAATAACATCATAAAGTAAAAATATAATGAGGGAGTATATTAGTTTATGAAAAACAAAAAAGTAATTATTTTAATATTTTTAATTATGTTATTTAGTTCTTTTTTTAATCCGGTTTCTTTTGGGCAAATAGATGAAATTTTTAAAAATAATGTACCTAACCAGTATTTTAATTATGATATTTATCATCCATCTGAAAAAATCATTTATAAAAATGATATTAATAATGAATATAGAATAAATCAGGTTATTTATGATAATAATGTTGATAATGTTGAGTCAAAAGAGTTAAATGAGGATTACATTGGTACAATTAATGCTTTAAATGATCCACCTATGGATTCTCCATGGCCAATGTATTGCCATGATATTCGTCATACTGGAAGGAGTCCTTATAGTACCGCTGATAACAATTTTTATAATAAATGGTGGTTTAAAACTGATTATGGGTTTATTGAAGGTTCGGGAGTTATTGATAATGATGGTGTGATTTATTTTGGGAGTTGGAATAATAATCTTTATGCTATGTATCCAAATGGTATATTAAAATGGGTATGCAATGTTGGTGGAAATGTTAGATCTTCACCAGTTATTGATGAAGATGGTACTATATATATAGGTACTGAAGGTATTGGTTGCTATTTTTATGCTATTAATCCTGATGGTACAATGAAATGGAGGTACCCTATAAGTGAAACATATTCTTCACCTGTTATAGCTAATGATGGTTCAATAATCTTTACAGATACTGATAATTGGTATATCAAATCTATTTATCCAAACGGGACTTTGAAATGGACATACAAAACAGGTCATGTTGTGTATTCTTCTCCAGCAATTGGTGATGATGGTACTGTTTATTGTGGATGTCATGATAATTATTTGTATGCTTTGTATCCTGATAATGGTACATTGAAGTGGAAATATAAATTAGAGGATTGGGTTCGTACCAGCCCTTGTATTGGTGATGATGGTACTATTTATGTTGCTTCTTTTAAACTTCATGCTTTGTATCCAAATGGTACAGTTAAATGGATTACTGATGTTGGTGGAGGTACTTCTCCTACTATTGGTAGGGATGGGACTATTTATGCTGGTTATTCAACTCTTTATGCTGTAAATCCAATTGATGGCTCTGTGAAATGGACTTTTCCTGTTGATGGTACTATGCGTGGTGGTACACCTTGTAATTCAGTTGATGGTACTATTTTTGTTGGTACTAGTGATGGTGGTGAGCTTATTGCTATAAATCCTGATGGAACTTTGAGATGGAGAACATATATTGGTACTTGTGAATTTGCGCCAATAATTGGTGAGGATGGAACTGTTTATATTGGTACATCTGTTGAAGAATTTACTGGACCTGGTGAATTAATTAATGTTGGTTATCTTTATGCTTTTAACAACAAGGATCCAAATGCACTAACCGCTCCAGAAATAAAAGGTCCTAATAAAGGTAAAAAAGGAATTGAATACCAGTACACTTTTAAATCCACATCACCCTTGGGTAGGGATCTTTATTATTATATTGAGTGGGGTGATGGTGACTGGACAACCCAGTGGTGGATTGGACCTTATAGTTCTGGTGAAACAGTTGTACTGAATCACACCTGGCCTGAACGTGATGTTTATACAATTAGAACAAGATGCAAGGATACCGAGAATTTATGGGGTCCTTGGAGTGAATACAAGGTTAGTATTACACCAAGAAACAAAGCAGGTTCTAATTATTTGTTTATGAGGTTTTTAGAACGATTTCCAATGCTGGAAAGACTATTATTTTTGTTAAAATGAAATCAAATGAAAAGGAAAGGTTTGGCGTTGGAATTATTAATTATCAATCATTGTCATGCTGGTAAATTGGCATTCAAATCTCCCATTTATCTGATCTAATATCTTTGGGAGATTTGTTCTGGTGAGAGCTCATTCCCGACAGGGGGCATTAAAATCGAAAAAAACATTCAATAGATGTGACATTAACAAATGTGTTAACAAATACAATCCAGAATTTCCATTCAAGTATTAATAATATAAAGAAAGGTAAGGATAAAAGCAATTAAAAATTAAATGATTTAAACTTGGAGTCTATATATCTTCCTATGCACTTTTTCTTATTTTATGGGAGAAACATAAATTTTTGCCATTAAAATGGTGTTCACATCCCTTCCCCTGCATAATTTTTAAATTATTTGCTGTAGCATACGAAAATATAGAAAATGGAAACAATAATTATTTACTCAAACATTATAAGATTTAAATAATGAAAAATTTACTTATAGCGCCATGCGGAATGAATTGCAGTATTTGCATGGTTTATCTAAGAGACAAAAATAAATGCCCTGGGTGTCGGTTATTTAACAAAAATGAACCGGTTACTATCGCTCAATGCAAAATTAAAAACTGTAATGAGTTAAATAAAAATAATTTAAAATTTTGTTTTGAATGTAAAAAATTCCCTTGTAAAAAAATAAATCATATGGATAAAAGATATCGAACAAAATACAATATGAGTGTGATTGAAAATCTTGAAAATATTAAAAAATTTGGAGTAAGAGAATTTATTAAAAATGAAAAAATACGGTGGACCTGTTCGCAATGCGAGGGAACAATTTGTGTTCACCGAGGATATTGCTATAAATGTGGAAAAAAATGATAACATTGATCTTATTTTAACAATGAAAACAGATTTGACGTCCAACAGGAGAAAATCTCAATTTTTACTGGTAAACTGGTGTTCATACCCCTTCTCCTGCACTTTTTTTATTCTGACAAAGATTTAAATATCGAAAGGCTCTTTTTTTATATTGGGTAGAAAATCGATGAAAAAACATCCTTTGATTTGGAAAAGTTTTGCAGATGGAATTGTTTTTTTATTTGTTGGAACAGCACTCATTCCAGCAATTGCACAAGATACTGGAGAAGTTCTACCGACATCAAGAGGTAATTGGTTGTATGTTGGTGGTAATGGACCCGGGAACTTTACCAGTATTCAGGATGCCATTTATCATGCGACTGATGGTGATACTATTTTTGTGTATAATGGAACGTATTATGAGAACCTGCTTATTGACAAAAAAATCTACCTTCTCGGTGAAGATCTATATAATACCATTATCGACGGATATCAATATGAGTTTGTGATAATTGTCATTGAAAAATCAAATGGCACAGAAATAAAGGGATTCACGATACGTAATACAAGTGTTGAAGGTTATGGTATTTTAATCAACACTGGACATCAAGAAATCACTATTTCAAATAACCTCATTCGAGATTGCTTCTATGGCATTGGTTCTTGGCATAACACTCTACTTTCTATTAATAATAATATTATAAATAATACTGAATCGGGAATTATTTTACAATTCACAGATCACAGCGACATCGCAAGTAACCAGATAATAAATAATTCCTATGGTATAATAATCGATAGGTCTTCATGTAATAGTTTTTATTTAAATGAGATAAAAAATAATGAAGAAATTGGGTTAACATTATATCGGTCATGGTGTAACAATATTGAAAGAAATAATTTTATTGAAAATGGAGCTGGACCAAAAACTCAAGCAGGATTCCTCAACTGTTTAAACCACTTTAAAGGGAACTACTGGAGTGACCGGAAATCCATACCAATACCAAGGATCTATGCTATTTCTGGAAAATTCGGAGACGATTGGAATCCTGGGTCAATGATTCCTTGGATTCAATTTGATATTCGTGCAGACGCTAATCCACATCCTATTGAAAAATTTCAGTGAAGTAAAAATTTAATCTTTTCTTCTATTTATTTTTTTATAATTTGATTCGTACAATATTTTTTACCGGTAATTATGTATTCAAATCCCTTCCTCTGCAATGAAAAACATAGTGGATGTCTATTTCTTGGATTTAGGGAACCCTATCCATCTTGGTGTTCGTTCCATATAATCTTGATATTCTTTGCCATATGTTTTTAGACAATACTGCTCTTCAGCGGATGCATTAAGCAGTAGAGGTATTACTAATATAATTACAATTAGTAGAAAGAGCCAAGATAAACTCATTATCGATATACTAATAATCATCAAAAATAAGCCGAAATAAAGAGGGTGTCTTGAGAACCGATATGGCCCAGTTGTAAAAGGTCCATCAGGTTTTGCTTTTCTAAAAGTATACAGAGCCGTTAATTGAAGAATCAACCCAAACAAAAATATTAATAGTCCTATGTAAAACCATATTGTATTAAATTTTAATGGAAGAAAAATTGAGTATATAACACCAATAATAATTGGAGTCATCATTAGTATTTTAGATAGTTTCTCAAACTCCATCGGAATAGAAACTCTCAGTCTTTTAATTACCTCTTTATCTTTAACTATGGAACTTCCTGAAAGGTTTATTACTATTGGCCAAATTACAAAAATCCATGCATTCCATATGCCAATTTCAAACTCAGGAATCCACGACATTTTTTCTCCCTCAAAACTACAATTTCAAAACAACTGATTACTTATAAGTATGTTCTTTTTATCCAACAGGAGAACTCATTATTTTTATGACTAAACTGGTATTCAAATCCCTTCCCCTGCTTAAACCCTTGATTTCAACCTAAACTTATATCTATTGGTTTTGTCTTCATCAGTTTTATTATCCTTTAAATCTTTCTGATTTTCCATGCAGTTAGGATAAGCACCTTAATTTCTGATGGCAATTGTTCATCTTGCCATTTTCTTTCTGCATCTATTGATTTACCTGCATTTTTCACGGCTTTCAAGGCATACCATGCTGCTCCTAATGAATGGTCAGCCATATGAGCAGTTGCAACAGCGTGTCCAACAGAACGAGCCACTGCGATTGCCATCGGGTTTGAAGATTCGCGTGCTACCGCATGTGCGTCTACTGCAGCCTTTCGTGCGTCACCAACTGAAGCATTTCCTTGTTTCCACTCTTTAGCCACATTTAGGGCATTTTTTAGTCGATCATCTATGTTTTCACCAAAGAGATGAAATACATGCTCCGCACAGTCGCAAGCCCATTGAATTAACAGATAGTGCTGTTCCTTTTTTAGAGGTCCGCCCCGATGTTCTGCAATAAATCGTTTGTCTCGCATTTTTACCTTTCCCCCTTTATGTTTTGTAAAGTTATTTATCTTTTCAGTCACTTCAATAGGAGAAACATTATTTTTTATAGCTAAACTGGCGTTCAAATCCCTTCCCTTGCACTTTTTTATAAGATTGCCATTGGTTTCGAATAAAAATATGTTGTTCTAAAGACATATTTTTATAGCAGAACAGTGCTATATGATTATTTGGGGGAAGGTAATGGATAAATATCTAATGATTAGTAAAAGTTTGAAG
>Ga0315291_10010543_pt1 | contig 11294 bp, 11 predicted proteins | sample YL17G12_20_MG_FD_203070 | JGI IMG/M metagenome (GOLD analysis project Ga0315291, IMG submission 203070) | Sediment microbial communities from Yellowstone Lake, YNP, Wyoming, USA - YL17G12_20 | ecosystem: Environmental > Aquatic > Freshwater > Lake > Sediment | place: USA: Wyoming | collected...
CGAGGCGATTGACGATTACACCGAGGCGCACAACAAACAAGCCGCTCCCTTCGAATGGACGAAACGCTACACAGGCCCAAAGAGCCTCCAACCTAAGTACGCTAAGTTGTGCAGTTAGGTACTAGGTCCGCACACGTCCATCTTCACCGAACCACCTGAGGCAGTAAGTCGTACGGCTCTTACCACGTCGCGTATGGAACCAGACCCGTTGCCACCTCATGGCTGGTCACCTCCTTCCGAGGCGGCCGGGCCGTCCTTACGCCGGTAAGGATATTGGCGCCGCGTAGCCATGTCAGCCTGCGCAGCACCCAGGGCCTCCACGTGACTCGATTGGATCAGCCGGTCCACGTCTTCGCGCGGGTAAAGGATGGTCCGCCCGAGCTTGACGTATCGGATCCTCCGCATCCGGCGCAGGTGACGCAGGACTTCGTCTGGGTGCTTGCGGCCCACGTCCAAGCGCAACTCCCGGATGACCTCTGCGCCAGTGAGAAGCTGTCCACATGCTGATCTGCGTCGCGACTCCTGCCCATTCGATACCTTTCTTCCTTCCATAGCCGTTGTAGTCCTATAGAGCCCAGCAGCGCCATACTGCCGGCTGCCGGACTCGTCTTCTCGCCAGGGCCCATCCGCTGCGTGACCCGCATTGTCGTCTTAGAGGCATTCCGCAGGTCCGGCTTCAAGCACGTCCTCTGGGGCAAGTCAGCTGCCATGCGGGGCCTTCGGGAGACCATCGGGAAGTGCGCCAGGCTGGATGAGCCGGTCCTCATTACCGGGGAGTCCGGGGTGGGGAAGGAATACGTCGCCCGCCTCATCCATGAGAGAAGCGGACGCGCCATGGGGCCCTTCGTGCCCGTGAACTGCGCCCTCTTTGCAGGAAACGCCGGCCTCGCCAACTCGATCCTCTTCGGGCATGTAAAGGGCGCCTTCACAGGGGCTATCAAGGACCGTGACGGGGCCTTTGTGTCTGTCAGCGGCGGGATCTTGTTCCTCGACGAACTGGCCGACCTGCCCGCGGAGATCCAGGCCAAGTTCCTGAGGGTGCTGGAGGATGGCTGGGTCACGCCGGAGGGCTCCGACAACCCCAGGAAGGTGGACGTTCGTGTGCTTGCCGCCACAAACCGGGCGCTTCCACAGCTGATCCGGGGAGGGGAGTTCCGGGCAGACCTATACCACCGGCTGGACATGCTCCAGATCCAGGTGCCGCCGTTACGGGAGCACATCGAGGATGTGGAGGACATCGTGGGCAGGCTTCTGCCCAGCCTGTCGGAGGGACGCGAGACGAAGGGTCTTACCCCTGAAGACATCCGGCACCTGCGGAGCTACGATTGGCCCGGGAACGTCCGCCAGCTCATCAAGGTGCTGAAGAGGTCCGTCTACCTGGAGCTGCCGCTGAGCGAGGTGATCGACAGGGAGCGGGAGCTTGGCGCCCTCGTTGTCGTGGAAGGCGACGATGCCGGCGAGCATGGGCTATGGCCGGTTGCCCCGAAGGACATCAGGCCGATGCGGGAGGTCAGGCGGGAGTATGCGGCCAGGGCCCTGGAACTGAACGGCGGGAACTACACCGTGACTGCAAGAGCCCTGGGGATCGCCATCAATACGCTGAAAGCCTACCTGGCCGGAGAGTGGCAGCCCTCAGGTTCCCCGCCCTGACGAACACACCGGCAAGGAGCACTTGTGCACGTGCCGTTCCACCTCGCCCTTGCCGCACAGACCCAGTCATCGGCCTCACTGGATGCAGTCAGAAGGGATGGGGTCGAGAGTGCCCGCATTCGCAGGGGCATGTGGCCGATGGGCCGTTGGTCTTGTGAGCCGGCGCAAACACCGCCCGTGTTGCAGGCCCTTTGACCTCATCGCTTCTTTGCCCGGATGGCTGCGGCCCCTGCCAGCGCCGAGAAGCAGGCGGCCAGAGCGTACAGGCCATCCCCACCGTCGGCGCGTGGTAGCCGGGGGGCCGGGCCCAAGACTGAGGTCTTGCCAGCTGTTGCACCGGCCTGATTGCCCTGCACTGAACGCGCTGCGGAGCTGCTAAGGGGCCTCCGGCCCCGGTTCAGTCCATACAGGCTGGGCTCTGAGTGGATCCGCTCCACTAAGAGGCCAGTCTTCACCTCGTTCGGCAGTCGACGGAAGAACTCCCCCATCGCGTAGTCTGTGCTGTGAACGGCACCTTCGATGGCATTGTATGCGAGGTCCACGGTGATGCAGGCTCCTGCAGCCACGAGGAAGACAACCGCCGTGCCGGGGTTGGTGAAGCAGACCAAGACGCCGGCGGTCAGGATCCCGGAGGCCCCAGCCTTCACCGCGTCCGCGCCCAGGGCCTCCTGGTACATCCCCTTCGACAGGTCGCCGTTGAGGTAGTAGACGGTGTGTATCCCGCCCTCAATGACAAGCCTGCCCAAGCCAGCCTCTTGCCCCACGTTCTCATCTGGCGCCCTCCTGCCAGTGCATATCCCGCCGTGCGCACAGCATCATACCGGCCAGAACTTTCGTGGTCAAGATGGTCCTCGTGTGATGGTCCGCGACGCTCGACCCATCCGGTGAGGCGATTGAGCACGCGCCCCGCAGGGCTGCCCTTTGACGGGGGATTGCGCATGGGGCACACTATGCGCACATCTGTCAGGGGGCTGCCGTGCCGCACGGGCGAGAGCTTAGTTGAGAGGCCAAACGTAGTGAGGCAACGGGGTTCATCGGTCGCCTCCTCTCGGACGTCTGGCGCGGCATTGCCGAACTCAACGGACTCTCAGCTCTGCACCCAAAGGCCGAACCGAGCCCCGACAGCGCGCGGATATGGAGCGATTCCTGAGTTCGGCCGGCGGTGCCGCGGATTGGGCGACCTCGGGAGCACCGGCGCAGGACGACGTTAAGGGAGGCAGCGAGATGGCTCTGACAAAGTGCGGGGAATGCGGCCATCAAGTAAGCACGAGCGCAAGGACTTGCCCACACTGCGGGGCTGGTAGCCCTGCCAAGAAGGGGCATGTGCCACCGGTTGTTGCAGGGCTTGCCGTTGTGGCCTTCATCTCTCTCCTCGTGGTCCTGGCGACCCGGTCGGCAGCGCCCTTAGCTCGTCTGGCCCCTGCTGCCAGACCCCCAGACATGCGGGCAACGGGGCCGGCAGGGGACCTCCTGTTGTTGGCGCCTTTACCTTATCAGGTCGTGGAAAAGAAGGATATCAGCTATGCGGGTGTTGCTCGCGCTACATTGCGCGTGGTAGTCAACGCCCAGGGCGAGCCACAGGATGAAGCCTTGGAACAAGTCGCGCAAAGAGTGTGGGCTGAGCACGGCAAGAGCTTCGATGAGGTCACGGTCTTTTGCTACTTGCCCGACATGGACCCTTACAGTCCAGCCTACGCGGTCGCTGAGTTCACACCCAGCGGCTTACGCGAGTTCAAGGTTGAAAACTTCCTAAAGGAAGGCCGAAGAAAGCCATCATCCGTGCCTCGACTGTCGGACGACACCAGGAAACAAGTCTTTGCCGCTCTACTCGCAGCAGAAGACCGGGCTGCCCGCGACGCTGAGCAGCGCTTCCCTATCAGCGCTGGCCAGGGGACAGACTTCATGAAGTACGCTAAGCTATCGAGGCAACTGTCCCAGGATTACGTTGCGGAAGTCTGGCGCACGTACGGCATCACCGAAGAGGAGGCCCGAGCAGTCGGCATCGAGGGCGTCACGAAAGGCTGGTGAACTCCAGCAGGGGAAGCGACACCGCGATGTTAGCCGTACGACCAGCCCATGGAATGCAGGTGCTGTGTCAGCCGATCAACAGCGGCAGGGGCATGCTTCGTGTCCACTGGGGGGTGTCTCTCCTCTTGCTCAACGCCGACCGAAAGCCGGCACCGTACCGTCAGGCTCACGGGCAGAAGACTCAGCCCTCTCGGCGTACAAGAAAAAGCCGGAACTGCATGCTGCAGCTCCGGCAAGCGGTGCAACGACGTCCTCCTCCCAACGCCTCGTGATGCTAACCGCTCGGTCCCAGGATGTCAAGGACCTTCCCGCCCGGCCTGAGCATCGCCCGTCTCACCCCTTAAGAGCGAACTTGCCCCTCGCGACCCTCTTGAACCGCTTGTCGTGATAAAGCGTCTGCCGGACGATGGACGTGAAGCTCTTGGCCGCGCTCTTGTATCCAGCCGCCAGGGCCGCCTTAGTAAGCTCATTCACGGACTGCCCGGGCTTGGCCTTCAGGAGATCGGCCAGGAGTTGCGCAAGAGGAAGCTTGTTCCTGGCACGCTTCGTCCTGGCTGTTGCTGACTTCCGAGTTGCACGCGCCAGAGCTGCCGGCCCCAGCGCCTCAAGCTCCGCAATCTTCCTGTTGAGTGCATCACGGCGGGCGATGAGGGCAGGAAGAGCAGATTGCCGGCGCCGTAGCTCCTTCCTAAGGTCGTCTAACGACACACTGCCAAGCGTAACCTTAGCCATCAGCCATCCCCTCCCACGAGGTATGAGCGGACACAGCACAGCCCAGATCAAGTGTACCTACTAACGTATCCTCTCTTGGTCGGCGCTACGGCACTTCAGGCACGGGCAACCAAAGAACCCCAACTTGAAACCTTGGTTCCTGCATCCGGGCATGGCACAACCGATATTGCCACATTTCTTACAGCGGTAAAGGGGTTGCGAACACTTTGCACAGTCCGCCATTGCCATTCTCCTTCCATCGGTCCAGTGCGTTCATAGGCCCTGCTGGCCGTCAGGACGAGTCCGGCAAGCTTGCCAAGCAAGCGTCGAGTTCTGAAGCGCCAGCGGGACGGTTGGCACGATCCTTCGCGGCCATTCTCTCAATCAACAAGCGCAGGGGTGCCGGGACCGCCACGTCTGCCTCCGTCCAAGGGACTGGCACTTCAAGGTGTTGGTGCATCACTGCAGGCGCATCTGGACCGCCGAAGGCCTTGCGCCCCGTAACCAGTGCATACAGGGCGAGCCCCAAGGCGTAGACGTCCGTCCTTGCGTCGGGCTCTCTTCCTTTCCACTGCTCCGGCGCCATGTACTCGACAGTCCCCATCACGCCTTGGAGGCTGGGAAGCGACACGGCCGGCCCGGAGCGAAGGCACCTTGCTAGGCCGAAATCAGCGACCTTCACAGTGCCATCGGATCCGATAAGGATGTTCTGAGGCTTTACGTCGCAGTGCACGATCCCTTTTCGCCAGCCAGCGTCCAAGCCAGCCAGCGCTTGTCGGATTACAGAAACTGCCTCTTTGGTGCAGAATCTGGCCGTACGCTTGATCCGGTCGGCTGCGCTTTCGCCTTCCACGAACTGCATCTCAATGAAGGGATGTCCCATATGCTCCGCAACGTCGTACACGGCAACGACGTTAGGATGCTCGATCTGCGCCCCCAGGATGGCTTCACGGAGGAAACTTACCCGCTCTTTCCCCTGCGCACCTTCGGCAAGGAGGAACTTCAGTGCCACCGTACGCTTCAGTGCCTCCTTGCGCGCCTTGTAGACAACGCCCAAGCCACCCTCGCCAGCCTTGGCCAGGATCGTGTACCGGCCGGAGACCACGGTGCCTGCGGCCAAGCTCCGTAGGTCGATGCCCGGCACTGCGACGACGGTCTTGGCCCCCTCGGAACCGGCCGGGCAGGCCACTGGTCGCGACGTGCCCTGGACCTCGCCAGGGACCAGAAAATCAAGGACGCCAGCAGACCATGAACCGGGCTCTAGGCGTGAGATTCCCGCACAGAAGCCTTCGAACTCGCCGGCTGTCAACTCAACGAGTGGTCCCCCGGGCGTGGCCCGGCACATCACGTTCTGGCCGATGAGTGGCTCTTCGGACACGACTACTGCCATGTGCTCCCATCCTGGTGGGCCGTTCTCGACATATTCCAACGAGTGCTCACGCAGCCTCTCCCAAGGCAGCAGTTCCGAACCTGGAACGACATAGCTACGCCCGGACGGCACCTTCGCCGCCTCGCGGTCAACGTAGGCGTTCGGGACGTGCACGTAGCTCCTCCCGCTCGTGCCAATGTTTAGGACCGTGACATGTCCTGCCTGGGGCGCAGTGAACTCGAACTGCAGAGATCGACCGACTGGCAATGCATTGACCTTTGCGGTTGTCACATCGCGCGTCAGTAGGTCAACGGAGTCAATGGAGCGCGTCCGCAGTTCGACCATCTTGAGGACGACCGGCCGTTTCCGTCCTGCGGCTTGTTCGCGAAGGTACTGGACCAACGACTGCTGCGTCACTGCATAGCCCATGGCCGCGAGGGTGTCGGGGCGGACGCCAAACTCCGGCGAAGTCAGCCGCTCCGCGGCGTCGTGGGCCTTCCCGGCATCCTTACCGGCAGCCGCCGCCAGTAGCGGAGCGGCAACAGCCGCTAACTTCTCCAGAAGGTCCATCGTGCTGCTGAGCCGGCTCTCCACGTCTTTGTACCGGCGATCAGCTTCTTCTTCCCTCTCCTTGGCAGACTCGAAGGCTTCGGCGTCGCGACGAAGACCCGCAAGCGCCAACTCGTGCTCGAAGGCTTCCCGTTCGGCGGCGTGCTTGGCTCGTGCGGTCTCTGCTTGCGCTTCGAGGATCTCTGTGCGGTGCCGTTCTTCCAGCAACTCGAGCTGATGGTCCCTCTCAGAAGCCGACAGCCGAAGGTCCACTTCGATGCGCGCCCGCTCCTTCGCATAGTCCGCGTTTGCCTTCTCCTGACGGAGTTCCGCCTGGCGCGCCCGTTCACGTTCCTCTTCCGTTCTGGCACAGTATTCCTGCTGCCTGCGTTCCGTCTCTGCCCGATCGGCTTCTGCACTTCCCCAATGGCAGTCAACGACCTTCACCGAAACGCCGTACCCACCCAGCCACCTGTTGATCTGCGCTTCCCACCAAGCAGCTGGGAGAGCATCCCTATCGCGCAAGTCCTCCAGGGAGTGGCTCGCGAGAGCGTCCCTGGCGTAAGGCCTGATCGTGTTGGCCATCCAGGATTCCGCAAGCTGCTTGGTCAGCGGCATCTGGGGAGATACCATGGCCAAGGCTTGCGCGGTCAGGAACCGGCGTGAGCCTGAAACAGACCAGAAGCCAGTCAACACCAGATCCCATGCTCTTGACTGCCTGTCGTTCACACACGCGGAGAACCCGAGTTCAAGTGGCTGGGTCTGCCTCCGCACGCGCACAAATGCTTCGTCTCCCTCGTGAGCAGACAACGCGTCATCGTTGGGCAACAGAACCAGTTCCGGCTCCGGGATGCCAGCAGCAAAGCCGGCCAAAGCGAAGAGGTCAAAGTCGCCGTCTATGGCTGGCACTTTGTGCCTGGGACCCAAAAGGAAGCCAAGAGGACCGGCCTGCGGCTCCCGTTGCATCATCTCAACAATGATGTGGCTGCTTGCCTCAGACTGTGCCATAGCCGACCCTCGTGAGTCCCAACCCCTACTCAATGTGTGCTGACTGCCTGTCCCCCGCTGGCCTCAGTGCCCTGCGTACCTCCTTGCGCGCCCTGCCCGCGAGCATCCACATGAGCCGTTGCTCGGCCAGCGCGCGCCCCGCCGAACTCACCAGACCCTCCGGCTTCTGGCCTCGATCCCGGAACTCCGATCATTCGCTTGGTGCTGTTCCGCCTCCGTCGCTACACTTCCTCTTGTGACGGCATAGATCTTAGCATGTTCTCCAACACCTCCCATGGCAATGCTGCTGCCCCAGGCATTGCGCGCGCCTGCTGCAGGCAACGCAGTGCCCTGGCGGCAGAGCCGCTGCCCAAGTTCGCGATCGCAGCTATGAGCCAGGCGCACACGTCTCGCGGATCCAGGGCAACCGCTTCCTCTGCCGCCTTCCGGGCTTCGTCGATGTCACCCCCGTGCAGCGCCACGAGGGAATGCAGCCTGTGGCCGACAGGCGCAGGCAGCCCAGCCGAGCCTAGGCTCCTCAGCGCAGCAGAGCTGCCTTCCGCGTCGCCTCTGAGGCACAGGCACAAGGCGAGGTTGAACAGCACCTCGGGGGCGGGGTCAGACTCGTGCGCGGCCTGGAAGCATCCCAAGGCGGCGTCCACATCGTCCCTTTGCAGCTCCCTGCAACCCGCCGCGTTCAGCTGGATCGCATGGATGCGCCTTTCATCCTTCGCCAGCCTTCCGCGCAGCGATGCCGAACGTTCCGCGCAGCCCGAGGCAGTTCCCAAATGCTGCCGGATGCAGCCGGCAGTGGTGCCTAAGCTTGACGATGTCTGCTCGCAGGCTGACAGTCCCTTGACGACCTGCTCCGTTCGGTCAGCCAGGGCCTCGGCATACTCCTCCACCCGGCTCTGAACGTCGTCGAGGTACTGCTGGGTGCGCTCGCTTGTCTCGTCGGCGGACGCCTTGACTGCCAATGCCGCCGAGTGAATAGTTGCCACCGACGCGTCCTTCGCCTCTTGCAGGCCCATGAAAGCGGCCTCAACGTGGGACTGTCCCTGCTCCGCCGCTGTCCTGGAGCCTTCCGTAGCCGCCTCAGTGTCTTCGATCCCCTGGCGAAGGGCAAGGGCTGAAGCACCCCGCTCTGTGGCCAGTGCCCCAAAGCCGATACTGGTGGCGTCGACCTGGGAGGGCAAAGCCTCAGCGAGTTCCTCAGCGCGCTCCAAGGCTTCCTGGAAGCCTCGGAGTATCCCCTGGATGTCAGCCATAGGGCGACTCTCCTGCGGCAGGGCCGTCCGCGGGCAGAAGCCGCTGTAGGATGTCTCGTGTGGAACCGGCACCGGGCGTCAGACTCGCCAGCCAACGCCTTGCCTCTGTGGGGCGGTCCGCGAGGAAGTGCACGATGCACAAGGCCTCCGCAGCCGCTTCGTCTTCGTGGCGCGCCCGCTCGCACCTCTCAAGCAACTCCGCGGCCTCATCGTACCGGCCGTCGGCCATGGCCAGGATGCCTCCGAAAAGAAGCACGTCAGCATCGTCCGGAGAATCCCTGAGGAGTTCCTGGTATACGCCCTGCGCGTCTGCCAACCTGTTTTGGCGAAGGAGCGCTGCCGCCAAGTTCAGGCGCGGCTCACGAAGCCCCTGCGCACAGGCAACAGCCCTCTTGAGCACCTCTACGGCGACCTCGGCTTGGCCCATTGCCAACAACCGTATGCCGGCGACATTGCCCTCCGCCGCAGCCTGTCGAAGCTTTCTGTCTTCCGCTTCCTTTTCGTGCCGAACGACCTCCGCCATGTCAGCGGCGAGCTTGTCGGACGACTGTCGAATCTCCTTCAGTATCTCGCCCAGGCTCTGCTGGACCGAGAGCAGGCTCTGAAAGGCCTTGCCGGCCTCCTCACTGCCGTCTGCCTCATCATCCCCAAGCGATGCGACTCGTTCCTCGATGTCCGTCACCTGGTGGCCAAGCTCCTCCCCGAATTCGCGGATCAGCCTCTCCACTACCTTGGCGGAGTCGGAAACAAGCGTCTGGAAGCTGGCTTCCTTCTCCCGGAGGGTCCCAAGGCGCGATGTTGTCGCCGCAAGGCCATCCTTGAGCACATCGCCCAGGTTCCTCTGCGCGGCACCCAGGGACTCGAGCCGTTGGGTGACCTGCTCACGTCCCTCCCGTTCATGCTCGGACTCGGCAACAAGGCGTCCGGCCACGTCCGAGAGTGTGCTTGTCGCACGCGCGAGGTCGTCGCCTATGCGGCTCACGTGGCCCTCGGCCGAGCTGATGCATCCGCTGATCATGGCGACCGTCTGCTGTATCCGGCTGACCTCAGCCCCCAAGCTAGAGGTCACACGCTCAAGGACCGACACGTCCCGGTCGACGGACGCGAGCTGGGAGCCAAGGCTGGCCAACTGAGACTCTATGCGCGACATGCGGTCGCGACGCGGCTCGGGCGAGTCCCCGTAATCATCGTCAGACATTAGCGGTCGCCTCCGTTCGCTTCGCCCGGGCGGTGCTTCTTAGCCAGCATACGCCAGGCCCCCAGGAAGTCGGGGGTCAGCGCGGCAAGATGAAACCGGTCTTCGTGAGCTCCTTTCTCGTGGAGTGCCCTCAGCTGGACGGCGGCATCGCGGTAGTGCTCGTCGATGGCACACAGTTCCTCAAAGCACTCCCTCGCCTTGCCAAACTGGACTAACCGGCAGCAGGCGACGCCCATATGGTAGAGGACCTCCTTGCGTATCTCCATGGAGGGCGCACCTTCCAGGATCCCTCGCAGGTTGACGACGGCAAGGTCGCAGCAGTTCCGGGCCATCTGGCACTTCGCCACCTCCAGCCAAGCGCGATGCCTGTGATGCTCAGATTGCGCTGCCTCGCGGAAGGCTGTCGCTGCGCCGTCGTACTCCCCGCTTGCTTTGAGTGCTGTGCCAAGCTCAAACAGAATCTCAGGGCTTGCCCCCTTGTCCGCGATCTCCCTGCGAAGTTGGTCCGCTCTGTGCTCAAGCTCGTCGAAATGGAGTGCGATAAGCCAAGCTGCAGCCGCGTTGTCGTCAGGCGCTGCCTGGTAAACTGCGCGTATGCTCTCGATCGCAGCAGCATAGTGCTTCAGTTGTGCGTGGCAGGTGCACCGGTAACGGTGACACTGCAGCCAATCCTCTCTGCGGAGGTCCCCGACGGCAAGAGCCCGGTCGAAGTTTCCGAGGGCCTCGGCATACTCCTCGCTTCTAAGCTGCAGTTCGCCCAGCGCCAGCCAAGGCTCAGGATCCTGCGGGAATGCGCCGCACAGGGCATGCAATCGCTCTCCGATTGCGGGTGGCGTCTGCAATGAGATGGCCTTCCTGTAGCAGGACGCCGCTGCGCTGGACCTGCCCGCCACCCACTCACACCGGCCCATTGCGCAGAGGGCACCACCGTGGTTCGGGTCAGCGTCGAGGATGCCCCCCAGGCCGGCCCGGATCGCCTCGAGCGGACAGCCCGGAAGCTCCAGTGCCTCCGAATACCGCTTGGCTGCGTCGTCCAGGTCTCCCAGATCCCTCGCCAGATCCCCGACGAAGGCCAAGATGTCAGCGCCCCCCGATCCCTCCCCGCCAAGGTCTCCCGCCCTTCGACGAAGCTCGTGGGCCTGCCCGGCAAGGTCGAGCTGCTTGACTGCCCGCAGGCTTGACAGGGCGCCTGCGACGTCGTGCACTGCCCTCTGACACTCGAACTTGAGGTACCAAAGGGGGATGTGTTCGGCCTCCAACACGAGGCTCTCTTCGCAGAACTTCAGCACCGCATGGGCGCCGTCCTCTCCGAAGGCATCGCGGACCTGCAGTCCTTGGCAGGCGACCTGCTCGCATGACGTAGGGCTCTGTCTTAGCTTCACGTAGAGCGCGCAGACCTCCAGGTCCAACTGCGCCGGATGTCTCGCACGGACATCGCTGATAACAGCCAACGCGCGCTCACAGTTCCCCGCAGCGTCAGTGTTGGCCACGTCCCTTACTATCCTACAAGCTCTCGAGACGCCGGCCGAGCCCT
>Ga0315291_10010545_pt1 | contig 11293 bp, 10 predicted proteins | sample YL17G12_20_MG_FD_203070 | JGI IMG/M metagenome (GOLD analysis project Ga0315291, IMG submission 203070) | Sediment microbial communities from Yellowstone Lake, YNP, Wyoming, USA - YL17G12_20 | ecosystem: Environmental > Aquatic > Freshwater > Lake > Sediment | place: USA: Wyoming | collected...
GGTGCTGGCGGAAGTGGGGCTGTGAGTCGAGAGACAGATAGAGGGAGAGAGGGCGGCAAGTTTAAGAGCCCGCCGCTCGCTCGCACAACTCCCTGCGCTGCTGCTCGCCGACGCGGCCGCGGCGACGCCCCCGCCCCCGGCGGGGGGGGGGGGCGGGGCGGGGGGGCGCGGGGGGCGGGCCGCCGCGCGCGCGCGGCCCTCTCCACCCGTCTCCCTCTCCCCCCGCCCCACCTTCCAACCCGACCCCGGCCGCGCTGCGCCCCGCCCCAGCAGGACGGGGGCGCCGTTCGCCATCACCGCGCCCCCGCCGCCGCCGTCGCCCGAGCGCGCGGCCGCCGCGGCGGCCGCCGCCGCGCGCCGGGTGCCCGGGCCGCCGCCCGCGGACCCGCCCGCGGGCGCGGCCGAGGTCGCGGTCGCGCCCTCGGCCGCGGCGGCGGCGGCGGCTGCTTGGGCCGCTTGGCGCTGCTGGACCAGGCGCCGGCCGGCGGCCTGCAGCCGGGCCTCGAGCGTCGCCTCGTCCAGGTACTCGTCCTGAAGCAGAGGAGAGGTGGGGAGGGGTGTGGGCGGCGTCTCGGGCCGCCGCCCCTCCTCTCGCGCCGCCTGCCGGCCCGCGCGCGCGCCGATGCCGCCGCCGCCTCGCCCGCCCTTTCCGCCCCCCGGTCCCGCCCCCGGACTGCGCGCGGTGATCGGCCGCGCCGTCCGAGCGGGGCGCACGGCCCTGCAGCGGGCGCCGCGCCCCGCAATCGGCCCGCCCCCCTCCCCCCCCCCCCCATTTTTCCCACCCGAGAGCCCGCCGACCGCAGCAGGCACGCCTCGAGCCGGCGCGCAAAGTCGGGCAGCCTGTCGCTGTACTGGCCGCCCGCGCCGGCGTGCTGCGCGTGGAATCGGGCGTGGCTGGGGAGGGAGGGAGGGACCGCGTGGGCGGCGCGCGGCCGGGCGGCGCGAATCCGCGCCGCGCGCCGCCGCGGCCGCGGCCGGGGGCGCGCCGCGCTTGCCCACCCCCGGACGCCGCGCCTCGGTTGCGCCCGCGGTCCGGGAGGTGGGTCGCGGGGAGCGGCGGCCGGAGCGCGCCGCGGCGCGCGCGCGCCGGCGCCGCGCCGCGGCGACCCGCGGACGCCGCCAGAGGCGACAAGCGCGCGGGGCCGGCCCGCCCGCCCCACCAAGCGCCGCGCACGCGTCGCGCGCGCGCCGTGGCGGGGCGAGGCGGCGGGAACAGGCGCGCAACCCTCCTCCACACGCACATCAACCCGACGACGCGGCGCCGGTGCTCGATGAGGGCGGGGTCCTCCCGCCACTCGTCGCCCGGGGGGGCGGCCATGGGGGGGGTGGGGCCCGCCCGCGGCGGGGGGTCGGGGGGGGGTGGGGGCTCCGGGCGGAGGAGTGGTCGCGGCGCGCCGGCGGCGCGCGAGAGAGCGGCGAGGGGGGGCCGCCGGCGCGAAGCCGGCCAGGCCGCGCGCCGCGCGCGCTCTGTGCTCGCGCGCGTCCCCGCCACGCGCCGCGGCGGCCGGACAGCGGGGCGAGGGCGGGGCGGGGGCCCTGGTGTTACACGCGCGGCGGCCGCGCCGCGCGGCCGGGCGCGCCCGCGCCCGCAAAACTGGGGGGGCGGCAGTGGCCGCAACGCAAAGCAGGTCATTCAGAGGGCGCCGCCCACTCGCCGGCGCCGCCCTCGACTCGGTCGCTCGCCGGCAGGGACGCGAGCGCAGCCGCGCTCTTGGCCGACGGCAGCCGCGCCGGCGCCGCGTTCTCGTCGGGCGACCGGGAGCGGACGGCGCCCGCGGAAGCGGCCCTCGGGAGAGGGCGGCGCAGGGGGGAGGGCGGCGACAGCGCGGCGGCCTTGCCACACCCGCCTTCGACCCACGCCCGCAGTTGGTCGACGAAGCCCGGGTGCGGCGCGGCCACGGGCCTGGCCGCCGCCACGGCCGCCAGCGCGGCGTCCGCGGTCGCGCCGGACGAGGAGGCGAGCCAGGCCGCGGCGAGCGTGACCGAGCGCGACGCGCCCGCGACGCAGTGCACGAGAACGGCGTTGCCCGGGTGCTCCGCCAGCGCGGCGTCGATGAAGGAGGTCACCGGCGCAAAATGGGGGTCGAGGGCGGACGCGCCGCCATCGAACACGTCGACGCGCAGGTACGAGCGAGGGGGGGCACCGTCACCACCCCCGCCTCCGCCCCCGCCCTCAAACCAGTTGGGCAGCGACGGCGCCGCGTTTACGACGTGCGTGATGGACGCGGCGGCGAGGGCCGGGCCGTCGCGCGCGGCGGCGGCGCCGCCGACGAAGACGCGCGGCGCGACGCGCGACGGCGGCGCGCCGGCCGCCGCGCCCGCGCGCGCGGCGTGCAGGCGGGCGTCGGCGGAGGCCAGGGCCTCGGCCAGGGTGCCGGTGACGTGCGGCATAGGGACGAGGGGGTGGCTGGAAGCTGGGCGAGGTTGCGCGGGTCAAAGGGAGCGGGGAGCGGCGCGCGCCTCGGGGCGCGCGGGCGCCCTCGGGGCCCTCGTTCCCCACCGGGGCGCATTCGCCTAGACCCATCTACGCGCCCGGCCGCCGCGGCGCGGCCGCCACCCCGAATTGGGGCCGCAGCGCGGAGCGCGGGCGAGGGCGCGCGCCTCGGGCGCCCGCCGACGCCCGAATGCCGGCCCTGCCACGCCGCACCTGGTGTCGCAGGCCACGTGCGGTGCCTCAGAGAGTGGAGGCGCCGCGGTCAACGCGCTCCCGCGTACCACGGGCACGCGCGCGTCCGCGCGGGTGGAGCGGCGCGGACCGCGCCCGCACCTCGACCGCCTCGCGGCAGCGGGCACCTGAAATGCGGGCGCCGACGGGGTCGGCAAAGGGGTGGGTGGTGTGTGGCGGCGGTCGTGGGCGACGCCGGCGCGCCACTCCCCGCCGCCCGCCGCCCGCGCCATGCACGCCGTGACCGCCGCCCCCCGCACGGTGGGTGATGGCGTTCGCAGGCGCTGGCGGCGGCCTGATGGTCGTTGGCCGCCCGGCAGCCGCGGCGCCGCGCCGGCCGACCCGCCCCCCAATCCTCTTTCGTCCCCAGGCCGCCCCCGCCCGCCGCCGCGCCGCCTCTGGCATCGCGCGCGCCGAGGCCGCGCCGGCCGTCGGCCGCCGGGCCGCGCTGGGCGCCGCGGTGGCCGCCGCGGCCGCGCTCGCCGCCGCGCCGAAAAGGTAAGACGAGGAGAGAAGAGGGGGAGGGAAGTCGCGGCTCAAGCGCGCCCGACGCACACACCAACCACTGTCACAGCGCCCTGGCCGCCCCCTCGCGCTCGGCCGGCGCGGGCGCCCCCCCGGAGGACAAAGTCCTGTGCGACGCCGACTGCGCCGCCGCCCTCGACGCCGGCACCTACCCCCTCGTCGAGCTTCCGTCCGGCCTCTCGTTCCGGGATGTGCGGGTCGGGGGGGGTCCCAAGCCGCCGCAAGGGTACCAAGTCGTGGCCCACTATGTCGCCATGACCCCCAACGGCAAGGTGTTTGACTCCTCGCTCAACCGGGGCGCGCCCTACGACATCCGCATCGGGGCCGGGCAGGTGCGGGGAGCGGGGCGGGGTGTCGGGGTGGGGCTGCCGCGGTCTGCGCGCCGACCCACGCCCGCCGCGCCACCCTCTCCCCTCTCCCAGATCGTTCCCGGCCTCGACGAGGGCATCGCCACCATGCGGGTCGGCGGCCTGCGCCGCGTGTACGTGCCCGGCGCGCTCGCCTTTCCCAAGGGCCTGCCGTCCGGCCCCGGCCGCCCGCGCGTGCCGCCCGCGTCGCCCGTCGTGTTTGACGTGGAGCTGCTCTACATTCCGGGACTGGACAGCGATGAAGAGTGATGATGACAAGGGGTGGGAGGGAGTAAAAAAGGGTGGTGCGGGCGTGTCACTCTCCGCCGCCCTTTCCTCCTCCGCCGCGGCGGCCCCACGACGCCACCACCCACGGCGCGGGCGTCACGTCGGCCGGATTGCGCGCGACGACGTCATAGTGCTGGGACCAGTGGGTGAGGGCGCGCGGGCCTTGGGCGTTCGCGGCGCAGTCGAAAATTTTTTGGGGCTCCACCTCGGCCGCCGCCACGCCCGCCCGCCGCCTCTCGGCGGGATACCGCAACGGGTGCTGCACGTAGCGCACGCCGTCGACCGTGGTGTCCATGGCGATGTGGGTGTGGCTGAGGATGGGGTGATGTTTCTGGGGCGCGCGCGCGGCCTCGACCGAACCGTCTCCCCTCCCTCTCCGCTCCCTCACCCACCCAAACACGTGCACGTCCGGCCGCAGCGCCGCCACCCGCGCCGCCAGCGGCCGCGACCCGCACGCTTTGGCGAGGGCGGGGTGGAAGAGGTAACGTTTCTCGGGGAGGCAGGACTGGACGGGCAGAAAGTGCGACACAGATATGACGGGCGGGCGCGGCACGCCGTCGGCCACCCGATTGATCTCGTCCGTCGCGCGGGTCAGCGCCGGCTCGTTGAGCGCGTCCCAGGCGGCGGCCAGGTCGGCCTCGGCGCCGGCGTCGCCGAGGCCGCGCGGCCAGACGCACGCGCGGAAATCGGTGAAAATGTCCCTCGCCGCCGCCGCGCCCTCGATGTCCGGTTCGGTGTCCCATTCCGGCTCGTACCAGGACAGCATGGGCACGACCCAGGGCGCGGCGGGGCCGGACCCGACGCGCGCGGGGGTGGTCGAGACGCCGGCGCTTTCCAGCGCCGCCTCGAGCGATCGCCACTTGGCCAACGAGTCGGCATGCTTGTCCCTTTCAGCAGAGCGCAGCCAGACGTCGTGGTTGCCGGGGACGAAGAAGACAGAGTGGAACGCGGCCTTGAACGCGCGCAACGTTCTTAAAAGAGTCTCCGTGCAGTCCGACACGTCGCCCGCCACGATGATCGCGTCGGCCGGGCCGTATCGCCCTGCAAGGGACTCGACCCAAGCCAGGTTGTCGGGGTAGTCAGAGTGCACGTCCGACACGGCGAAGATGCGGGGAGGGGGGGTGGCCGCCATCGCGGCTCGGGCCCGCCGGCGGCCGCGCGCCGGCGCGCCGGACGGGCGGGCGCTCGTCGGGCGCGCGTGCGGGCGCAGCGTGGCGGTGCGGCGGCGCGCGAGAGTGGCGGAGCGGGCTTCTTCACTCTGCCCCTCCCTCGATGTCCGTCCCCGCGCCCGCCGCACAATCCACCGTCACCCCCGCCGACGTCGACCTGCCCAAAGCCTCCATCCGCAAGCTGGCCAAGGCGCGCCTGGCGTTCCTGGCGCCGCCCGCGGCCGACGGCGGGCCGGGCAAAGAGGCGGGGCTCGCGAAGGACGCGCTCGACGCGCTGGCCGAGAGCACCAAGGTGAGTGTGGATTGTCGGGGGGGGGCGGGAGGGCGGGCGGGCGGCAGGCGGCGACGCCCCGCCCCCCGCCGGTTTCAATGCCGACGCGCGCGCCTCCCCCCTCCCCAGGTCTTTGTCTCGTTCATCACCGCCACCGCCAACGACATCTGCCGCGAGACCAAGCGCCAGGTGTGTGGGAGAGAGGTGGAGCGAGGTGGGGCGGAGGAGAGGGCCGACGCGCTGCGACCGACCGACTCTCCTCTCCCCCCCCTCCTTTAGACGCTCTCCGCGGACGACGTGCTGACCGCCCTGGCCGACGCCGGCTTTGACGAGCTGGCCGCGGGCGCGCGCGAGGCGCTGGCGGCGGCGGCGACCGACCGCGCGGACGCGGCTGCGAGCAAGAAGCGAAAGGCGGGCTCCGGGAGCCGGGAGCCGACGCCCGGCGGCGGCAGCAAGTCGCCGACGCCGGATGGCGAGTGAGAGAGAGATGCCGGCGGCGACGACGCCGCCGCTCGCGCACCCCCTCGCCCCGCCGCTCGCGCCCCTGGCCAACGCTCTGGCCGCCTCCCCTTGCGGCCGCTACCTGGCCTACCTGGGGGAACCGGACGTGCTGTGCCTGTACGGGGTGGTGGAAGGGGAGGCAGGAGGGGCGCCGGCCGGCCTCACTCTGATCGACTCGCTCACGCTCGGCCCCGCGGACGACCTCTGCGCTGCCGCCTGGGCGCCCATGCCGCCCTCGTCCCCTCCCCTCCTCGCCGTCGCGACCCGGGGCGGCGTGGCCCTGTTTCGGGCGTCGGCCGGCGGGCTCGTGCGCGCGGGCGCCGCGCGGCTCCCCTTTTGGCCGCGCGGCCTCGCCGCGTCTGCCCACCCGACGGAGCCGGGCGCGTGGCTGCTGGCCGTCGCGGGGTCGCCCGGCGTCGTCGTGTTCGAGGTGAGGGCGGAGGGAGAAGGCGACACGCCCTCTCCCCCTTCTCCTCTCACCATCACCCGCGCCCGTTCCCTGGGCGCCCCCTGGCCCGCGGTGGCAACCGCGCTCACGCTCGACGGCGCCCTGCTGGCGGGCGCGGGCGCGGCGGGCCAGCTGTGGGTCTGGCGGCTGGCCGAGAAGGGAGGGGAGGGCGGGGACGCACCGTCTTCGCTCCGCGCCCCAACCCCGGAACTCCACGCCCAAGTCCCTGCCGAGCGAGTGACTGGACTCGCGTTTGCGCGCGGCGGCGCCACGCTGGCCGCGGCGGCGTGGGGCGGCGGGGTGTGGCTCTGGCGGCGCGCAGCGGATGACGCCCCGCACCCGCCCTGCCCCCCTGCCGGCGCTCCAGCGCCCGCCCTGCTCGCGGTGGAACCCTCGGCCGCGGCCGGCGGTGCGCCCGCGTCCCGGTGGGCGCTCGCGGGCGCCGCGCCCGCGCGCGCGCCGCGCGGCGCGCTCTGTCCGAGCGACGCGCCGGCCACGCTGCTCGCGTGGGTGGGGCCGGGGCGTATCCTGCTGGCGCGGTGTGGAGGGAGGCTGGAGGCGGTCGACGTGGCGGGCGACGGGGCGCTGGCCGTCGCGTGGGGTGGGGAGGGGGAAGGGGGCGCGGCCGCGGCGCCGGCCGAGGCGCCACCGGTCGCGCCGCTCGCGTCCTCCCTGCCCCTGCCCCCGCGCGCGACGGACGCCGAGGCGGCGCCCGCGCGCGCGCGGCGCGCGAGCGCCCCGCGCGGCCTGCGCGGGCTCGCCCCCGCGCCCGGCGGCCGCTGCGTCTGGTGCTGCGACAGCTCGGGCGGGTGTTCACTCGTGGCGGGCGTCGACGGCCATTGATTTCTTTGTTAGAGAGAGGAGTGAGGAAAGGAGGGTGGAACGCGCGCCAAGGCAAAAACGAAACGAAAACAGAGCCGCCGCCGTCACTCGCCACCCGCGTGCGCCCACACGTCGTCGGCGCCGGTGGCGACCGCGGCGTGCGGGGTGGCGGCTGCGTCCCCGCCCCAGCGCGCAACCGCAGCGGGAGGGGCGGCAGGCGCCGCGGCGGGCCCGTCGCTGTCGCTGCCGCCGTCGTCAGCAAAGTCCCACCGCGACGGCTGGGCGGCGGCCGCGGCGCGCAGCGGCGGCGGGCGCGCGTCGGCAGGCGCGCGCCCGCCGACGCGCGGCTGCACCCGCCGCAGCGGCGGTCCCGCCTCGGGCGCGCCCCACCGCGGGCGCTTGGCCGGCGACGCCCGCGGCGGCGGTCCCGGCGGCGGCGGCGGCGGAGCGCGGCAGCGGGGCGCACCGGCGGCGTCTGGCCAGCGCCCGCGGCCGCCGCCGCGCGCTGGCGCCAGCGTCACAAACCGGGGGTCGGCTTCGGGAGGAGTCACGGCCTCTGGCGGGGGCGGCGACGGCGCAAACTCGTCCCAGCGCGACGGGCCCCCACCCGGCGCGCGCGCGCGCGCCGCCGCTGTGTCGGCCGCCGCCGCCCGCCGCCCCGCATCCGCCTCTTCCTCCTCAGCATCCCGCCCCGCGTTGAGCGCTTGCACCAGGAGGCGCACGTCTTTGGCCTTGGTCGAGGAACCGTACTTGCGCTGCAGCGCCTGCGCCTCGCCGCACGCCGCGCACCGAAACGCGGGTCGCGCCTTGGCTTGCTGCACCTGGTAGGCGGCGCACACGACGCAACGCGTGGCGACGAAGGTGGTCGGCATCAGACCGCGCGATGCCGGGGCGCGGGCGGCGCGCGCGCGTCGGCCGCGCCTGACCGCGCGCGGCTGGTCGCCGCGCCCGGCTGGTCGCCGCGTGCGGCACGGGAGGGGCTGCGAGGGCGCCGAGGCGGGCGCGAGGGCAGGGGACGAGTGAAGAGCCGCTTGCACGCCCGCCTCACTCTCCCCTCCTCCCCCGCCCGAGCGCGGCCGCCAACCTCCTCCCGCCCTCGTCCCAGGGCGCGGACAGGTGCATGGGGATGAGGGTGTCGACGTCCGGGGCCCAGGAGGCGGCCTCGTCCGCGAAGGCGGCTCCGGCCGCGCCGGCCGCCCAAATGACGGGGGCGAGAGGGGAGCCCACTCTCCCGTACACGCCGGCAAGCCTGGATGATGTCCTGTCCAGCCATGATGCCCCCGCGGCATCGGCGTCGGCGGCGGCGAGGCCAAACGCGGCGTCGGCCGTCACAGCTGTCCGCGCGGGCGTCAGCCGAAACGCGCACTCGGTGAGCCCGCCCGGCGCGCGCAGCATGGCAGTCGTAATCTCGCCGCCCCACGCGTCGGGCGCGGCGCCCTGGGCCGCGGGGAGCTCGGTCCAGGGCGCGGCGAGCGCGAGCGCGTCGACCGCTTGCCGCGCGATGAAACGACCCCCGACCCTCCCACCCCTCCCAAAGAATCCTGGAGGCACCCACAGCCGCGCCCCGGGCGCGACCCGGCTCAGGACGTCGGGCGCGGACGCCCAGTGTTCGGGCGAGGTGGACGGCACGACGACGTGAGTCACCCGAGAATTCCCGCTCTCCGCCGCGACGCTCGCCACATGCTCCACCAGCTCGTCCGTGGGGGGCAGCGGGTTGACGAGCCAGAGGCCGCCGTCGGCCAGGGCAAAGAGCACGGACCGGTTCTCGGCGGAGAAGCGGGTCCAGGGCGCGGGGGTGAAGGGCTGGGTCAGGCCCCACACACGGTCGCTGTAGCGGGTTAAAGTTGTTGGCCTCTCGGCGGTCGGCGGGAGGGGGGAGGGGTAGGTGCGGAAGCCGGGCGGGAGGGTCGCCGCGGCGCGGGCGCCGCGCGGCGGCGGGCGGGCGGGGCGCATTGGGAAGGGCGCGCGCGAGCGGGAGGGAGGGAGCGGCGTGGCGCGGCCCGCGCGCTCGGTGTGGGGCAGAGATTGGGTTCACAGACTCGGGCGTGGGGGGTCGTCGCCTCGCTGCTTGCGCCGCGGCACGGCCGCCGCGGCCGCCTCGCCCCACGCCGCCCCGTCCCCCCGCCTCAACAACAAATCCACCACCTGGTCGACCGTCAGCACGGCCGACGCCGACAGGCGCACGCTGTCGAGAGGCAAGCGGGCGGCGGGCACGCCCGCGGCGTCCGCGCGCTCGGTCGCGGCGCCCTTGTGCCGGTTGCGGTCGACCAATCCCCCCACCACGAGCGCGGTGCGCGGGTCGGTCGCTTCCGCGTCCAGCACGGCGTCGGCGTCGGCGGAGAGGTAGATTAAAGAGGGTGGGAAGGGGGTGGTTGCGGACGCGGCGACGGCGGCCGCCCTTCCAGTCGGCGCCGGCAGCGGATCGCCGAACTCTCCCAGTCGCACGATGGGCCACGCGTGGCCATCCATTTTGGCCAGGGCGGCCTCGAGAGGGCCCGTGACGCCGGCAAAGGCGAGGAGCGCGGGGCGCGCTGCTCGCGCGTTGTGAGCGACGCAGCGCGCTAGCTGCTGCGCCAGCGACTTGATCTCCTGGGGGTTCATCAGGTCGTTGTAGCCACAATGGATGACTAGGCGGGTGCATGCGTCGCCGGCCGCGGCGGCCGCGGTGCGTTCGCGGCGCGCGCGCACCACGGCGCCTGCCGCGTCGCGGCGGGCTGCCCGCTCGGCCACCCACGCCGCGCGCTCCGCGTCCGTCATGGCCGCGAGGCGGGACGTAACCTCGAGCTGGGTGGCGGCCGACGCGGCGGCACGCTTGGCGGCCTTAGTCGCCTTTTGGTGCGCGGCCCGAGCCTGGAGGGGAGGAGGGGTGCTTGATCGGCGCCCGCGCGACCGACACCCCCATCATCGTCCTCCTTTTCTCAACCACCGACCTGGGCCCTCTCCTCGCGGCGCACGCGCCGCGCGGCCGCCTTGCCCATCGCCACGCCCGCGCTAACGCCCGCGGCGCCCGCGTCTGCCGCCCGAGGCAACGGCGGTGGCGACGGCGGCCGCATCGCGGGGCGCGCGCGGCGAGGCGGCGGCCGCGGGCGGGCGCTAGTGCGGCGCGGCGGGCGACGCGCCACACTCTCTGCCGCCAGCCCCACCTTCGCTCGCCACCATGGCCACCTGGGGCGCGCAGCTACAGCCAGGTGCGCATAGTGAGGGGCGCGGGAGGGCGCGCGGCGCCCGCGGCGGCGCCCGCGGCGGGCGACGGCTCACGCCGGCGCATGGGCGTAGGCGCGCCAGCGCGAGCAGGGGGCGGCGCGGCGCCATGCGCGGGCTGGAACCATTCTCGTCGACTAGCGCGCGCGCGACGACCGCGGGCGGGCGCGCCGCCCGCCGCTTCGGCGCGCCCGCCGCCGCGGGCGGCCCAGAACCCGCGGCGGGCGGGCGCTGCCACCGACCGCCGCCCACCCTCTCCCACCCTCCTCCCCTCCCCTCCACAGGCAAGGTCGTGCCCTTTGTCCCCCCCCCCGAGGGCGGCCGCCTCCACCTCTCCCAAGCGGTCCTGGTGCCCACCGACGCCTCGTCCGACGCCGCCGGCCGCGCCATCGTGCTCTACCGCCAGGGAGACGAGCCCGAGATCGCCATCGCGTCTCTGCGCGGCGACGGCAAGGGGGACGAGAACGCCAACCTGGATCTGATCTTTGACGAGTACACCGAATTTTTCGTCAAAGGCCCCGCCTCCCTCACGTCCGCCGTCCACCTGACCGGCTACCACCTGCCCGACTTTGGCGGCGGGTACGGCGACGGGTCGGAGACCGAGTCGGAGGACGAAGGCCTCGGCTTTGGCGTCGGCGGCGAGTCCGACTCGGACGACGCGCCGGCCGGCGTCCCGATCCGGAGCCGCGACGACTCCGACGACAACGACGACCTATCATCGTCGGATTCCGAGGCGGACCGCGCGGCGGCCGCGCGGCAAGGGGTCGTGATTGAGGAGCTGCCTGCCGGCGCGCCGCCGCGTCCCGCGAAGACCGCCTCCTCGTCCGACTTTGACTCGGACGAGGTGTCGTCCGGGTCGTCCGGGTCGCCCGACTCGGGCGGCGAGTCGGCGTCGGGCGACGAGTCCGACGGCGAGCCGCCGGTCGCCGCGCCCGCGTGGGGCGGCGCCGCCAAGCGCAAGGGCGGGGACGCGCCGGCCGCGCCGGCGGCCAAGAAGGAGAAGCCCGCGCCGGCGGCCAAGAAGGAGAAGCCCGCGCCGGCGGCCAAGACGGAGAA
>Ga0315291_10010550_pt1 | contig 11291 bp, 10 predicted proteins | sample YL17G12_20_MG_FD_203070 | JGI IMG/M metagenome (GOLD analysis project Ga0315291, IMG submission 203070) | Sediment microbial communities from Yellowstone Lake, YNP, Wyoming, USA - YL17G12_20 | ecosystem: Environmental > Aquatic > Freshwater > Lake > Sediment | place: USA: Wyoming | collected...
TCCCCGGCGGCGCAGAGGTGGTCCGCATGGGACGGTCGCGGCCCCGCACATACTGGCAGCGCTACTGGATCCAGCTCTACCTGGAGATCGAGAGCTGGCTCGGCCCCGGCGAGCAGGCCGCCGCGCGCGAGCGCCTGGGCGCGCTGGACGTCCAGTACGCGCCCTCTTGACCGCGAAGCCACTCTGCGTTACACTTTCCTGTGTTTCGTAGCACCGGCCGCGGATCCTTCCTCCTGCCGGGAGGCCGCCTCCCGGTGCAAGACGCCGCGGAGGGAATGCACCGTGCACATGGCGGACGCTTTGATCTCGCCCGCCGTCGGCGGGACGATGCTGGCCGTCTCGGCCGGCCTCGGCGCTTACAGCGCCCATCGCATCCGCGCAAGCGGCGATGAGAAGAAGGTCCCCCTCATGGGCGTCATGGGCGCGTTCGTGTTCGCCGCGCAGATGATCAACTTCTCGATCCCCGGCACGGGCTCCAGCGGCCACATAGGAGGCGGCATATTGCTCGCCGCGCTCCTCGGCCCGTATGCGGGTTTCCTGACCATCGCGTCGGTCCTGATAGTGCAGGCCTTGTTCTTCGCGGACGGCGGGCTGCTCGCCCTGGGCTGCAACGTCTTCAACATGGGCTTCCTCCCCTGCTTCGTTGCCTATCCGCTGGTCTATAATGTAATCGCAGGGCGCGCGCCGACGCGGGGGCGGCTGATTGCCGGGGCCACGGCGGGCAGCATCGTCGGACTCCTGCTCGGCGCCCTCGGAGTAGTCCTCGAGACGACGGCTTCCGGCATCACGGAACTCCCCTTCGCGACCTTCGTCCTGCTCATGCTTCCGATCCACCTGGCCATTGGCGTAGCGGAGGGCCTGGCCACGGCGGCCGTCGTCCTGTTCGTGTGGCGGGCGCGGCCCGAGGTCGTCGAGTCGGCCGGGGCTCAGCGGCCCATCGGACCCGTGCCGCTGCGGCCGCTGCTGGTGGGCCTCGGCGTCGTCGCGCTCGCAACCGCGGGCATGCTCTCGTGGTTCGCCTCCACCCATCCGGACGGCCTCGAGTGGTCCATGTTCAGGACTTCGGGACGAGAGAAGTTGGAGGCCCGTCAGGATGGCGTCCATGCCTCGGCGGCCCGCGTGCAGAAGACCACAGCGGTGCTGCCTGACTACGGATTCCCGCAGAAGGAGGGGGTCGCCGGTGAGGCGCCGGCAACCGGGCCAGCGGGCGCCGAGCCCTGGCCGGCCGTGAGCGCCGGCACAAGCGCGGCGGGCATCATCGGCGCGGCCATGACTCTGCTGCTGGTCCTTCTCGCCGGGCTGGCGCTGCGGCTGCGCGCTCGCCGGCAGACGCCGCCGCAGGGGGACGTCGGCGGCAAGAGGTGACCTGTGGGAGCTCGCCGCCCGCGTGCGGCTGTTGTCAGATGCAAGGGACGGAGGCAGGGGCATGTCGCACTTGGAGTCGGCAGCATTGACCCTCGGCGGCCTCGACGACCTGGCGAGGCGACACTCAGCCGTGCATGGGCTGGACGCGCGGGCCAAGACGCTTGCCGCACTGGCGTTCGTCGTCACCGTCGTCTCCTTCCGCAAGCACGAACTGTCGGGCCTTCTGCCATTGGCCCTCTATCCCGTGGGACTGATCGCCGTCGGCGGCCTGCCTGCCTCCGTCCTGCTCAAGAGGATGATGCTGGCGGTGCCCTTCGTGCTGGCCGTCGGCGCGTTCAACCCGCTCCTGGACCGGGCACCGCTGGTTCACGTCGGTCCGTACGCCGTCTCCGGGGGCTGGGTCTCGTTCGCCTCGATCATGGTCCGGTTCGCGCTGACCGTGATGGCGGCTCTGGTTCTAATCGCGACGACCGGCTTTGCTCAGGTCTGCGCCGCGCTGGAGAAGCTGGGGCTGCCGCGCGTCTTTGTCGTGCAGTTGCTGTTCGTCTACCGCTATGTCTTCGTGCTTGTGGAGGAGGCCGCGCGCATGGTGCGCGCCCACAACATGCGGAGCGGCGGGCGCAGGCGGATCGGGCTGAAGGTCTTCGGCTCGTTCGTCGGCCAGCTTCTGCTGCGGACCCTCGACCGCGCTGACCGCGTCTACCGGGCCATGCTGTGCCGCGGGTTCGACGGCAAGGTGCGCCTTGCCGACCGCATGGAGTTCGGCCTGCCAGACGGCGCTTTCGTGCTGGGCTGCATCGGCTTCTTCCTCCTGTGCCGGTTCTGCAACCTGCCGCATGCTCTGGGCACAGCGATCCTGGAGGTCCTCCGTTGAGCCATCACCTTGTCGAAGCGCAGGATGTTCACTACGCGTATCCGGACGGCACGCCGGCCTTGCGCGGCGTCTCGTTCAGGATCACCCACGGCGAGTCGGTCGGCCTGATCGGGGCGAACGGCGCGGGGAAGTCCACGCTGCTGCTCCACCTGAGCGGGGCGCTCATGCCGACGGCGGGCACGATCAACGTGGGCGGATACGCCCTGACGAAGGACACCCTCGCGCAGGTGAGGCGCACGGTCGGCATGGTCTTCCAGGACCCCGACGATCAGCTCTTCATGCCCACCGTGCGGGACGACGTGGCCTTCGGCCCTCTCAACATGGGCCTGACGCAAGCCGAGGCGGACAGGAGGGCGCGCGAAGCCCTGGAGACGGTGGGCGCCGGGGACCTGGCCGACCGACCGCCCTACCGCCTGTCGGGAGGACAGAAGCGCGCAGCCGCCATCGCGACCGTGCTCTCGATGTCGCCTGCCATATTGGCCATGGATGAGCCCACTTCCGGGCTGGATCCCTGGGCTCGCAGGAGGCTCCTGGGGCTGCTGGCCGGCTTCGCCCACACCAAGATCATCGCCGGCCACGACCTGGACATGATCATGGCGCTGTGCGGGCGCGTGATCCTGCTGCACGAAGGCCGCGTCGCCGCCGACGGGCCGGCTGGCGAGATCCTGCGGGACGGGGCCCTGCTGGCCGCGAGCCGCCTGGAGAAGCCCCCGTCTCTCCAGGCCTGCCCGATCTGCGGTGGGCATTAGGAGCAGCTGCCCCCGCTCGGCCGCCCCGCTGCTGTCCCCTTTGACCCGCGCAGAGGCCCGGAGTATACTGCCGGCTCTGCCCATCCCCGGAGGCAAGGGAGAAGGCCATGGCCATGAACGTCGTGGGGACGATCGCCGTCCTGGCGTGCGCATTGGCGACCGAAGGTCCTGCTGTCCCGGCCGCGGGCACAGGCCAGTACGACGAACTCGCCGGGAAGCTGGTCGCGGCCGCGCAGAGGATCAGGTCCTACAGCTTCACAGTCCAGACGACCAGGCGCGTGCTGCCGGCTGCCGCGACGCCGGAGGAAGTAGCCAAGGCAGTTGCGGGCTTCAAGGTCGTGGAGGGCACAGCATCTGCTGAACCCGGCACCACGCCGGAGCCGCCACGTGAGGTGACAACGGAAGAGGACCGGCAGGCGTACCGGCGCCGGTTGCTTGAGGGGTCGCAGACCTCAACCACGACCGCCGTCATCGGCCAGCGGCCAGGGCGCTTCCGAACTAGGAGCGTAACAGAGGATGCAGGCGAGCCCGTGGTCACGGTCACGGACGGGGCGACGTTCCTGGCCTGGCAGTCGCCTGATCCGAGCGGCGTGCTGGACTGGGTCGTCACGGTCCAGAAGGCGCGGGCCGACCTGGCGCCCACGATGTACACGGGGTACCCGTATGAGCGCTGGCTGGCAACGGGCACCATCGTCGGCGCCTCCCCCCTCGGGAGAGGGCTGGAGCGCATCAAGCTGAAGCTCGCGGATGGCTCTGGGTCTGTCCTCATAGACGCGGCGCCGCAGCAGGGATACCTGGCGCGCCAGGTACAGGTGCTGGACGCAACAGGTCGGGTGGTGGAGGTCTCCAAGAACGAGGACCTCGAGGAGTTCGACGGCATCTGGGTCCCTCAAAGGGTCACGAGACAGGAGTACAAGATGGTGGATGGGCGCCCCGTGCTGGAGACCGAGTCTGTAGACGTCATGAAGGATGTGAAGCTCAACCTGCCGATGACGGGCGCGGAGTTCGAACTGAAGCCGCCGCCGAAGTGCCGGGTCATTGACATGCGCGAAGTCCCTCCCGTCACCTACTTCACGAACCTCGACGGAATGCCCGCACCCGAGGCCGAAGTAAACATGCACGCGCGCCCGCCGGGCTGAGCCCGCCGCGGATCCCCGGCGTGTCGTCTTGAGTCCCGCGGGCTTGCCCCGAGCGCGGCCGGGGAGGCGGGACGAAGCACCTTGTCGTTCCCGCCACAGGCGCCCAAGGTTCGGCCGGCCAAGCCGGCGGCACCGGCTCTTTGACCGGCGCACGGGCTCAGGGTATATTCCCTGCCGTGGTGCCGCCTTCGGGGCGCACGGCCGACTCGTGCTCGCAGGAAGGGGAAACGACATCGTGGAGATCAAGTTGCGCTACGGCTGCAACCCGCATCAGAAGTTCGCGCGCCTCGTCATCGAGCGCGAGCCCTCACCGCTCCGCGTGCTCAACGGCGCGCCGGGTTACATCAACATCCTCGACTCGCTGGCGGCATGGCAGCTTGCGCGGGAGCTGAAGGAGGCGACCGGCCTGCCGGGGGCGGCCTCGTTCAAGCACCTCAGCCCGGCCGGCGCGGCGATCGCCAAGCCGCTGGGCGAAGCCTTCCGGCAATCGCAGATGCTGCCGGCGGAGAAGCTTTCCCCTGTCGCCACGGCCTACGCACGGGCGCGCGGCGGGGACAGGATGTGCTCCTTCGGAGACGTGGCGGGCGTGAGCGACACCGTAGACGCGCCCCTGGCGAAGATACTCGCGCGGGAGACCAGCGACGCCGTCATCGCTCCCGGCTACGAGCCCGAGGCGCTGGAGATCCTGAAGGGGAAGAAGGGCGGCGGCTACCTTGTGCTCGCCATAGACCCTGACTATGAGGCACCCGAGACGGAGAGCCGCGACGTCTTCGGCTTCCGCCTCGAACAGATGCGCAACGCGGCGCGCATAGGCCCCGGGCTCGTCAAGGACATCGTGTCGGCGAGGAAGAACGTCCCGCCGGACGCGCTCCAGACGCTGATAGTGGCGACCATCGCGCTCAAGTACGCGCAGTCGAACTCCATCTGCGTGGGATACGACGGGCAGGTGATCGGCATGGGCGCAGGGCAGCAGTCGCGGGTGCACTGCACGCGGCTGGCCTGCGACAAGGCGGACAAGTGGCTGCTCCAGCAGCACCCCCGCGTGCTCAGCCTGAAGGTCAAGAAGGGCCTGGGCCGGATCGAGAAGACGAACGTCGTGGACCAGTTTCTGCTCTTCGACGAACTCTCGGACGCAGAGAAGGAAGGCATGCTCGCGCAGCTCACCGAGGCGCCCGAGCCGCTGAGCCGCCAGGAACGCGACGACTGGATACGGCGCTTCGACGGCATCTGCCTGAGCTCAGACGCGTTCATCCCGTTCCGCGACACCGTGGACCGGGCCAGCCGCACGAACGTGCAGTACATCCTCCAAACGGGCGGCTCGCTGCGCGACGGCGACGTGACGGCGGCCGCGGACCAGTACGGCATGGTCATGGTCCATTCCGGCATGAGGTGGTTCACGCACTGAGGCCCAGGACCGCGAGGCGACACGAGTGAGGCACGCGCAGATGATGAGGTTCTGGAAGTACCACGGCCTGGGGAACGACTACATCGTCCTGGACGCGAGGGAGGTCGGCGGCGAGCTGACAGCAGAGCAGATACGCCGGGTCTGCCATCGGAACTACGGCGTGGGGTCGGACGGGATACTCTTAGGCCCGCTCCCGGCGAAAGAGTGCGACTTCGGCCTCCGCATCTTCAACCCGGACGGCTCCGAAGCCGAGAAGAGCGGCAACGGCCTCCGCATCTTCTCGCGGTGGCTGCGCGACACGGGCCTCGCGCAGAAGGCCGAGTTCACCATCATGACGGCCGGCGGCAAGGCGCGCGCCAGGGTGCATGAGGACGGCCGCACGGTCACGGTGGACATGGGCCGCGTGAGCTTCGACAGCGCGCGCATACCGGTCGCGGGCCCACGGCGGGAAGTGTTGCGCGAGGAGATGCGCGTCGGAGGGCAGACGCTGACGTACTGCGCCGCCACTGTGGGCAACCCGCACTGTGTGGTCCTGCGGGAGGCCGCGTCTGCAGAGGAGGCGCGCACGCTCGGGCCGCTCATCGAGACGGAGGCGCGCTTCCCGAACCGCACCAACGTTCAGTTCATGCAAGCCCTTGACCGCGCGAACATCCGCATAGAAATCTGGGAGCGCGGGGCGGGCTACACGCTGGCCTCCGGCAGCAGCGCCAGCGCCGCCGCGGCGGTGGCGCACCGGCTGGGCCTCTGCGACCCGGACGTCACGGTGCACATGCCGGGCGGCCGCCTGGCCATCTCGATCGGGCCGGACTTCTCCGTTACGATGACCGGGCCGGTGACGAAGGTCGCCGAAGGGACCATCAGCGACGAGGCCCTCGCCGACCTCGTCTGAACAGGCTGATGCACGCGGCGCGGCGCATCCCGTCAGACGGACGCGGGCCGCAGGTCGCCGGAAGACCGGGGGAGAACCAGTGGCAGAACGGCGTCAGCCCGGCAGCCTCGACCGCCACCCCAGGGACGTGCTGGCCGAACGCGGCATCCGCCCGCGGAAGGCGCTGGGGCAGAACTTCATGATCTCGGCCGCCCACCTCGACCGGGTGGCCGACGCCGGCGAGATATCCCGCGGCGACGTCGTGCTGGAGATCGGAGCGGGCCTCGGGACGCTCACGGCGCGGCTGGCGGCGCGGGCCGGGCGCGTCGTCTCGGTGGAGGTTGACAGGCGGCTCCACGAGATCGCCGCCGCCAACCTCCGCGAGTTCGCCAACGTGACGCTGCTGCGCTGCGACTTCCTGGCTGGGAAACATAGCATTAACCAGGAAGTGACGGCGGCCGCCGTCGCCGCCCTCGGGCCGGGGCATCGGGCGCTGCCGGGGCATCGTGCGCTGCCCGGGCAGCGCACGCTGAAGGTGGTGAGCAACCCGCCCTACAGCATCAGCTCGCCGGCGATCATCGCCCTGTGGGAGTGGGACGTCCCGGTCGGCAGCATCTGTATGACGCTGCAGCGGGAGGTGGCCGACCGTCTGACGGCGGCGCCGGGCCGGAAGGAGTACGGGCCGCTGACCGTCTTCACGGACTACTGGGCCACGGCGCAGAGGCTGGCGAACTTGCCGCCGCGCGCGTTCTGGCCGGCGCCGGAAGTGTCCTCGACGCTGGTAAAGATCGTGAGGCGGCCGGAGCGCCGGCGCACGCCCGAGTACGACGTGTTCGCGGCCGTCGTGAGGAGGCTCTTCGAGAGCCGTCGCAAGACGCTGGCACACATGCTGCGGGCAGGTTGGGGCGCCGACACGGCGGAGAAGGTGATAGCGCGGCTGAGCCTGAGCCCGACAGAGCGCGCGGAGAATCTGACGACCGCCGACTTCGAGGCCATCGCCGCCGTGGCCGGCCCGCCGCGAAGGGCCTGACCGCAGGGCGCCCGCGGCGTCAGCCGTCCTCCGTCCCCTCTTCCTCGTCTATCTCGGGGAGTTCCACGTCCTCTTCGAGCAGGTCCTCTTCGAGGTCGTCATGCGTGGTCTCGGCGGCGGTCTCCCCCATTTCGGCGGGGTAGTCGCCGGCCTGCTCGACGAACTCCGAGGCGGTTTCCATGTGGACGTCGTCCAGCAGGGCCTCGGTCTCATCGCTCGCAGCGAGGTCCTTGGCCTCCTGCTCCCACTCTTCGAACTCGGCCTCCTGCTCGCTCAGGGGCTCGGAAGCGACGGCCTCCTGAGAGACGCCGACAACTGCCCGGTCCTCCTCTCTTTCCCTGCCGCGGAGCGTGCTCTCGATCCTTTCCACCCGCCCGAGGCCGAGCTGCAACTCGGCCTTCACTTCATCCAGCGCGGCGCGGAGGGCGGCCTGAGACGAGTCCGACAGATCGAGCGCCTGGCGCAAGGGCACGGCAGGAGCCGTGCCGGCGATGTCCTCGATCCTCTCGGCGAGGGCCGGGGCGCGACTTGAGGCATCAGGAGAGGCCTTCGGAAGCGCGGCGATCTTCTCTTCCAGGCGGCTGATCCGGGCTTCGAGAGCCTTGACGGACTGCGCCAGCGCGGCCTGTTCCTGGCCCGGGGCAGGAGACTGCTCGGGACGCGCCGCCAGCCCTTGTTCGAGGCGCACGCAGCGTGCGTCCAACCGCTCCTCCAGCCTGCGTTCCATGCCGCTGAGCCGTTCGCGGAGATCGCGCAGTTCCGCCGCCAAGTCTTTGATCTGCTCGAGGGCCGATAGCGCCATGAGTCGGCCGCGGACGAGCAGGACCTGGAGCCAGGCGAACAGGAGGACTGCGACCACGATGGCGTAGAACGCAACGATCATCCCCGCCGGACCTCGATGGATGTCAGCCAACCAGTGCCACATTCCCGTGCTACCTTGCCCCGCGACGGAGGCCCTTGGAGCATGCCCGGCCGCGCAGAGCGCCGCCCGGAGTGAATGGTACCAGAAAGGCGCCGCCAGGGCAAACGTCTGCGACGGGGCGGTTCAGACCCCTGCCCGACCGCCTGCGCGCGGGAGGTCAAGACCGTGCGAGGTCTTCTCCCAGTAGCTCGGCCGGCCCAGGAGCTGGACGAAGCCCTTCCACGCGCCGAAGCTCGTCAAGAGCCAGTAGACCGGCACGAGCAGGCAGTACTTCACCAGGTCGAAATAGCCGCGCTTGTACGTGGCGATCACCGCCGCGTAGATGAACAGGAAGTTCCCTACGAACAGGCAGAGCACGCCCCAGAGGACGAGCGGGTACGGGAAGAGCTCGCCGAAGGTCTTCCACCGGAACGCGAACCACAGGAGCGTCAGGACCCAGTAGGCCGGATTGACCAGCAGGCAGACGAACGTGCCGCCGACCATGACGTGGAAGCTGAGCGCGCGCGTGAGGCCGAGCTTGCCGACCAGGCTGAACGGCCGGCGCTGGTGCGCCAGGTAGGTCTGGATGTAGCCCTTCGTCCAGCGCGACCGCTGGCGGACCCAATAGCCGAGCCGGCTGCACGCCTCTTCCCACGTGGTCGAGTCCATCATGCGCGTCCTCTTGCCTGCGAGAGCCAGCCGGACGCCGAGCTCGCAGTCCTCGGTCACGTTGTAGGGGTCCCAGCCGAGCAGGGCGCGCAGCTCGGCCGTCCTGAAGTGGTTGGAGGTCCCTCCGAGCGGGATCGGCGCGTTCAGGTGGTCCAGGCCGGGCAGGAGCAGGTCGAACCAGATGGCGTAGTCGGTCGTGAACCAGCGCGTCAGCAGATTCTGGCGCTGGTTGTAGAAGTCCAGGCGCGCCTGGAGGCAGGCGACCTCCCGCCCGCAGCGCCCGAAGCCGAGGACCGCCTTCTTCAGTTGGTCCGGCTCGGGACGGTCTTCGGCGTCGTAGATGACCACGTACTCGCCGCGCGCAAGCGCCAGGCCGAGGTTGCACGCCTTGGGCTTCGTCTTGGGCTGCGAGTCCGGCGTCACGACCGCCCGCACGTAGCGCGGCAGGTCGGTCAGCTCCAGCGCGCGCCGCGTGTCCTGGTCGTCCTCCTCGAGCAGAAGCAGGATATCGAGCTTCTCCTTCGGGTAATCGAGGGCCCGGAGGCCGTCCAGCAGGCGCGGGAGCGACGCCGCCTCCCGGTAGAGCGGAACCAGTATGGAGTAGCCGGGCAGGTCATCGTCCTTCAGGGCTGCGATCTCGTCCTTGCTGAAGGCCACGCCGGAACCGGCCCGCACGGACAGGTCTATCAGGTAAGCCTTGAAAGCGACCGTCGCGAGGTAGAAGGCCAGGAACAGGCCGTTCAGGACGATGAGCGTGAGCGCCCAGTCGAGCACGAAGCAGAGCGCCACCAGCACGACAAGGACGAGCAAGACGACCTTCTGGAGGGTGTTGGTGACGCGCATGGCGCTTGCGTCCGGATGCCGCCGCGGGAAGGCGAGCATGAACTCCAGGGCCTTGGGCCCCGGTTTCAGCATCCTGGTCGTCGAGTCGGGCAAGTGCGCCTCCTGCGCCCCCGGCCTCAGATCTCCACGCCGAGCACGAAGCGCGCGTAAGCCTCCAGGGCCTCGCAGGCCTTCTCCATGTTCTCCAGACGGCCGAGTTCGGAACGCATCAACCGATGCCGCTGGGCCTGCATGGACCGGACCTGCATGCGCAGGGAGCCGAGGCGGTCGGTCAGCAGCCTGCGGATGTCCTCGCGGCGGCGCTCGGCGGCCAATCGCACCCCCTCCACGCGGCGCTCGGCGTCCGGTTCCGGATCGCGGTAGATGCGCTGGATCTGCCCCATCAGCTCCTCGTCCATCTTGGAGAGCGAGGCGCCAAGTTGATCCAGCTCAACGATCCGGGCGAAGGCCGTCTCGGAACTCCACTTCCCCTGTCTGAGGCTCGGCGGCCCTCCCACGGAGCCCGGCCCGGCCGCCTTCTGGTCCTCTCCCCGGAGGCGCTTCATCAGCAGTCCCGGATCCACGTTGATGCGGCCCGGGCTGCCGGTCTCGGGCAGGTCGGTCCCCCTGGCGATGGCCTCGATGTTGGCCAAGGGCACGTTCACGTCGGCGCCGCACTTCGGACAGGGGACAACCTGCCCGCCTTCCTGGGTCTTGGGGATCTTCAGCCTCTGCCCGCACGAGCCGCAGCGGAAGCGCAGGTACCCGTCATCTTTCTGTGCCATGCGCACCCCTTTCAGCGTGTCGCCGGTTCAGATACTGCGGTCCGGCTCCAGTAAATCCAACCCCTTGGTCAGGGCCAGGCGCGCCGCGTTCAGCGCGTGCTTGGCCGCCCGGTCTTTGATCTGCCAGCGGTCGCCAGACAGGTTGAGCTGCATCGCTCTGGCCGCGCCCTCGAAGCAGACGCCCACGTAGACGAGCCCCACCGGCTTCTGCGCAGTGCCGCCTGTGGGGCCCGCTACTCCGGTCGTGCTCAGGCCGAGGCCCGTGCCCATCGCGGCGCAGATGCCGCGCGCCATGCCCTCGGCCACCTCGGGGCTGACGGCCCCGTGCCGCTCCAGGTCCTCGCGGCGGACGCCGAGGTGCCTGACCTTCGCCTCGTTGCCGTAGGCCACGACGCCCCCGCGGAAGAACCGCGATATGCCCGGCACGTCCACCAGCATGTGCGCGACGAGGCCGCCGGTGACGGACTCCGTCACGCCGATCGTGACCTGCCGACGCTCGAGCTCCTCGCTGAGGGCACGCGCCAGAGTGGCGTCGTCGCAGCCGAACAGGAGGTCCCCGAACCGCTCCTCCAGGGCGTCCATGTCGCGCTGAACAAGCGTTTCGGCCTCGGCCGCGTCCCGACAGCGCGCGACGACGTGCACGGAGACGACGCCGTCCCTCACCGTGATGCCGACCGAGGGGTT
>Ga0315291_10010551_pt1 | contig 11288 bp, 7 predicted proteins | sample YL17G12_20_MG_FD_203070 | JGI IMG/M metagenome (GOLD analysis project Ga0315291, IMG submission 203070) | Sediment microbial communities from Yellowstone Lake, YNP, Wyoming, USA - YL17G12_20 | ecosystem: Environmental > Aquatic > Freshwater > Lake > Sediment | place: USA: Wyoming | collected...
GGAATTTTTACAGCCCGCTCCCGTGACGTTCCCAATATGGTAGCTAAAGGGGAATTTGCTGTTGGGTTTGCCGTGCCGAGCTACATGGCTTTTGCCGAGGTTTTAGGGGGGTTTGATGTCATGTTTGTCTACCCCAAGAATGCCTATGTGACCCCTGAACCGATGGCTGTGCTGAAAGGAGCTCCCCATCCGAAAGCGGCTCATGCCTTCATTGAGTTTCTCTTAACTGAAGAGGGGCAGAAGCTTTTCGCAGGACTGGGTCTTTACCCCATTACCCCAAAATTTAAAGTCCAGGGTTCACCAGGGTCGAACCAGGAGAAGGCCGTCCAATTTACGGGAGGGATGAGGTCTTTCTTCGACATCCCAGTAGGAAATATCTACGACGACAAGATCGCTGGGCCAAAGAAGAGGATCGAGGAAGTGAACTCCTATTTCCGGAAGGAGATTGCTGAGAAACATAAAGAGATTATCAAAGAAAAGTGAGAATCAATCATCTTTCTTTCATCATGGGAAAACTCCTTGGGGGGTATTACCCTCGTGGAGTTTTCTCGTGTGGAGCCCCACGGCTAAAGCCGTGTCGCCTCCAACGCTTACGGCGGATCGCTTACACTCCATAGCTTCAATGACATAGCGCGGAACCCGCCGAAGCTAACCCTCCTTCGCTAAAACTACGGAGGGTTACCCACCTCACACATAGTTGATCTACGGGTAAACCCGTGTTTTCTGCGAAGGCGGGTAAAGATTATTTTTTCAAGTTAAAATTAAGGAACTGGTTGGACTTATGGAGATTCAACTAAAAGACATTGTCAAGAGGTTTGGCACACTGGAGGCAGTGAGCCACGTTTCACTGGAGATCCATGACGGAGAACTTTTCACACTCCTTGGTCCTTCAGGATGTGGAAAGACGACCGTTCTTCGACTCATCGGAGGGTTTCACAAACCCGATAACGGAGAGATTTATTTTGATGGAAAACCTGTGACCCCTATCCCGCCTTATGAACGGAATATTGGGATGGTTTTCCAGAACTATGCCCTCTGGCCCCACATGACCATTTCTAACAATATCACATACGGCCTCAAGCTCAAAAAACTTCCCAAAGCTGAGATTGCCGATAAAGTCTCCCACGTTCTGAAACTTGTCAACCTGGTGGGGCTTGAAAAACGATACCCCGGACAATTATCTGGAGGGCAACAGCAGCGCGTGGCTCTGGCCCGGGCGCTTGTCTTGAACCCAGATGTCCTTCTGTTGGATGAACCTCTAAGTAACCTGGATGCCAAGATTCGTGTCCAGGTGCGTGCTGAGATACGAAAGCTTCAAAAGGAGCTTGGAATAACGACTATTTACGTTACTCATGACCAGGAGGAGGCCCTGACCCTTTCGGACCGGATCGCAGTGATCAACCTGGGTAAATTACTGCAGATTGGTTCACCCAGGGATCTCTATGAAAGGCCCCATAATCCCTTTGTTGCTGACTTTATTGGGATTAATAACTTGATCCCAGGAAACGTTCAGGAAATCAATACCACTGAAAAGTGGGTGAGAGTGCAAACCAAGGTAGGGCCTTTACTCTGCACCAGCGATGAGCAGTATAAACCTGGAGACCGATGCATGATCAGTGTTCGACCAGAGACCGCATCGATTAGCCAGTCAGAAGATACCCAAAAAGAATTTAATTGTATTGCCGGAACCGTTAGTTTTGCCTCTTATATCGGGAATACGATCCGCTATGATGTGGAAATCAATAGTGAGATCATCTTCAAAGTGGACATTCAGAACCCCTGGGGTTACCAACCTTTCTCCATAGGGGAGAAGGTATATGTCAGTTTTTCAATAAAGACTACTTTAGGGATTCCAGCAGGCTGACGGAAAATACCAGTCTGGGAATATTTACCCCGTTAGAAATTAAGCCCCGCTGCTCCCTCCGGGATAGAGGCCCTCCCTCCGGGGCAGAAGCCCCTCTGGGGCGGAGCCTGGGCCGGCGGCTGCAGGGGGTTACTTTAGAATAATTCCGGGTTCCGCCCCGTAGGGGGTTCCACCCCGGAGGGCGGGGTTTAATGCCCCGCTGGAATTTCTAACGGGGTTTACTCAGCTTTATTTTTTTTCAGTACCAAGCTATTCTGATAGGAGAATAGAAGAACATTGATATGAGACCACAGAACGGATCAACCATTGTCCTTAGTCAACCCCGTGCTTGGCCACAGGTGAGAATTGGCGGTTTGCTCGGCTATGCCGGGATCTGGGCCTTCTTTGGTATATTTCTAATCTATCCACTCATCCGCCTTTTCTACGATGCCTTCACAACCGATCAAGGTGTCTTCACACTGATGAACTTCTACGACTTTTTCACCGACTCCTTTTACCTGAAAACCTTGGTGAATTCCCTCCTCCTCGGAGTGGCTACAGTGATTACCACTTCGATCATTGGCATCACCATTGCATTCCTCCTTCTACGCTATGAGTTTCCTGGAAGAAATCTTTTTTCTTACCTTACCATTATCCCAATGATCATGCCTCCCCTTGTCGGGGTCATGGGGTTTGTGTTCATCATGGGCCGGGCTGGGACAGTGAACGTGATCTTAATGGACTATTTGGGATTTTCTAAACCCATCAATTTTATGTATGGAATCCAAGGAGTGCTGCTTGTAGAGACGCTTCATCTTTTTCCACTCATGACCCTGAGCATCGTTGATGCTCTGGGGAAGATCTCTCCCTCTCTCGATGAAGCAGCAGAGAGCGTGGGGTCGCGTGGCCTGCGGAAGTTCTGGGACATTACCTTTCCACTTACCACTCCGGGTTATGTCTCGGGCGCGCTTTTGGTCTTCATCTGGACTTTTGCTGACTTTGCTACGCCACTGGTGGTGGGCATTGACGACCTGCTTGCCTCCCAGGCGTATCTCAACATCATCCAGTTTGTGGACCGAAGGCTCTTCAAGATGGGAATTGTCATCTCGGCCATTATGGTCATACTGGCCATACTCTTTCTGATCATCGCTAAGAAGTATGTGGCCATCAGAGACTACAGCTCCCTTTCTTATTCAAAAATTGAAAGAAAGAAACTTTCACCCTGGGGAAGGACAGGGGTGCTTGTTTTTCTGATAGTGGTTCTCATCTTCGCTTTTATTCCTTATTTAGGGGTTGCCCTTGACTCCTTCGGGAAAGGCTGGGCCCTCACGCCCATTCCGGTGAAATATACCTTGCAATATTTTGAGCGTGTTTCTATTGAGACGCCTAAGTTCATCATCAACAGCTTGCTCTACTCAGGTATCTCTGTACTCATCTGTATTATCGTTGGGGTCCCTGTGGCCTGGGTGATGGCCCGGACCAAAGTCCCGGGGAGAGACCTTTTAGACTCACTTACCACTCTGATACTCGCCCTTCCAGGAACTGGAATTGGTATTGCCTACCTTAGGGCCTTCAGAGATCCTCTGCCATTCATGAACACAGCCTTGCTCGGCATATGGATTGTGATTCCCATCGTACTCGGGGTGAGACGGCTTCCCTATACTGTAAGGGGAACTTTTGCTTCCCTTTTGATCGTTCACAGGTCTTTTGAAGAGGCTGCCGAAAGTGTAGGGGCTACAAAAATGACGACTTTTAAAGATGTAACCCTTCCATTGATCTGGAAAGGGGTTTTGGTGGGGTCCCTCTATTCCTTCATCCTTGCCCTTCAGGAAGCCTCGGCAACACTCCTCTTAGTCGTTCCGGGACATGAGATGATGACTGTGGGGATTTTTAACTTCTACATCGGGGGCTCTGTGAACGAGGCGGCTGCCCTGGGCCTCATTTTGATCATTCTCGGAGCCGTCTGTCTTTTTGCCATCAGCAAGATTGCCGGGACCAAAATGGGAGGGGTGTTTGGATAATGTGGTTTGCCATTGTTGTTATTTCACTCGCTCTTTTCTTCGCCTTTTCCAATGGCTTTCATGATGCTGCGAATGTAGTATCAACAATTATTATGACCAAGGCTATTTCTCCGAGAAAAGCCCTTCTTATGGCTGCGGCCTGTGAATTTATTGCCCCTTTCTTTTTAGGGGCGGCTGTAGCCAAAACGATAGGGGAAAATATTATAAACCTTCCCGCCTACGACCCAAGGGCTATCCACATTTCTGTTGCCTTCCTGATTGCTGCTCTCGTTGGAGCCATCATGTGGAACCTGATCACCTGGTTTTTGGGGTTCCCTTCAAGTTCTTCTCATGCATTGATTGGTGGAATGGTAGGAGCTGTGCTGGTCGCTTATGGGCCGGATAAAATTCTATGGGGAGGGCTCTTTTATGTCGTCGCTTCCCTTGTGATCTCGCCTTTATTGGGATTAATTTTCGGTTTGCTCTTTCTAAAGATGACTTTCCGCATCTTTCGAAATGCCACGCCTAAGGTGAATTACTTTTTCAACCGGATGCAAATTCCTTCTTCTATTGCCCTTGCTCTCAGCCACGGCTCAAATGATGTTCAAAAATCGATTGGGTTGATTGCAATGGCTTTTGTCATTCTTGGATTTTCTCCCACCTTTCATGCACCCTTCTGGGTTATTGCAAGCTGTGGTGCGGCGACAGCCTTAGGAACAGCCACTGGAGGATGGCGAATCATCAAGACCATGGGTTCAAAAATTTACCGTCTGAGATCCGTTCATGCCTTCTGTGTTCAAACTTCCTCAGCAGCAGTCATTTTAGGAGCAGCCTTGGTTGGAGGTCCGGTCTCCACGACACACGTCGTTTCTTCTAGCATCATGGGCGTTGGAGCTGGTCAGAGGATCTCAGCAGTTCGGTGGGGAGTGGCGAAAAATATCATCCTGGCCTGGTTTATCACCATCCCAGCCTCAGCGGTGATGGCCGGATTAAGTTTCTATTTAATTCGAAAGATGCTCCTTTGACTCCAAAGGGGGTAGGAGAAGAGGGGTGAAGGATGTTTAAAGGATTTATTTTCGACCTCGATGGGACAGTTTATCGAAACGATAAAATCATCTCGGGAGCAGACAAGGTGATCAAACTGCTTCGGGAGAGTGGGAGGAAATGGAACGAAGCAGTTTTGTAACATTTGATTAAGGAGGTGTGGAACGATGGATAAGATAAGGAAAATAATCTTGGCTCATATTGTTGTTATCACAATCCTTCTCTCTTATTCAATTCTTTCCTTTGCAGCACAGGCAAAGAATATTATCCTGATGATCGGGGATGGGATGGGACCTGCCCATGTCCATATCGCATGGGTTTATACCACAAGACAGCTTGGGAAAAATCTTGTGATGACCGAAGTGATGGACAATGGCCGTACCGCCTATATGGTCAATGATACAGCAGACAGTACGGTCACGGAATCCGCTGCGGCAGCTGTCCAGATGGCAACAGGAGTGAAGGTTCTCGCGAAGTCTGTTGGGATCGGACCGGATGGCAAGGTCCTGAAGACCATCCTCGAGATGGCCAAAGAAAAGGGAAAGGCAACCGGTCTGGTGACGACCTCTGGAATTACCGATGCAACTCCAGCCGGTTTTGTGGCTCATGTGGAGCATCGATCAGAAGAAGAGAAGATTGCAGATCAACTGGTTAAATCGGATGTGAACATTCTCTTTGGCGGGCGAAAAGAGTTCTTTCTTCCCCAGTCGGAAAAGGGCAGGAGAAAGGATGGGAGAAACCTTCTCAAGGATGCCAGGGAAAATGGATATCTCGTGGTTGAGACGGCAGAAGAGATGAAGAAAGCCGATGGGAAGAAAATACTTGGGCTATTCAATCAGAGCAATATGCTCTTCGAAATTGACCGTAAAGGGAGCACAGAACCGAGCCTTGCTGAAATGACGACCAAGGCCCTGGAAGTCCTCAGTAAGAAAGAGCAAGGATTCTTTCTCATGGTGGAAGGAGGAAGAATCGACCATGCGGCTCACCATTACGATATCGGTTCTGTTATTTTTGACACCCTTGCCTTTGATGAGGCGGTCAAGGTGGTGTATGATTTCCAGAAAGCTAACTCGGACACTCTGCTTATCATCACAGCAGACCATGAAACTGGAGGCCTTGTTGTGCTTCCATATACTCCGACAAGCAAAGAATACGAAGGGATCAATCTTGAGGCCATCTCCAAGATCAAGGCCTCTTATTTGAGAAGAAATAAGGAATTAGGGGATAATCCATCCCCAGAAAAGATCAAAGAGGTCATGAAGAAATACTATGACATCGACTTAACAGAGGACCAGGTGAAGGTCATTCAGGAGAATCCCTTCAGGAAGCTTGATCCCAGGCATTTCTCTCAATATGGGAATGCAGCGATCGCATTTGTTTTGAGACTTCATCACCGAATTGGATGGGCTACAGATTCACATTCTGCGACGCCCCTTTTCTTATGGGGGATAGGGCCAGGCTCCGAAAAAATAAAAGGATGGAGGCACAACACAGAATTATTTAAAATTATGAAAGAAGCCTATGGATTCTGATTAATTGTTCATGATGAAGTCATCACTTACGAACAATGAAAATTGAACCTATCTCCCCTCCCCCTTGATGGGGGAGGGTGAGGGTGGGGGTGAACATGGCGAACTCCCCCTCACCTCTCCGAGCCATAGGCTCTTCCGAGCCGGAGGCCTAACCCTCTCCCATCAGGGGAGAGGGGGATAATGGGGGTATTTTTCTAAGTAAAACAAATAAATAATTGATATAAGCAAAAGGAGAGCCATTCAATGTTTAAGGGATTCATTTTTGATTTAGATGGAACGGTTTACCGAGGCGATTCACTCATCCCTGGAGCGGATAGGGTTATCCGTCTCCTCCGGGAGAAGGGAAAGAAGGTTGTCTTTCTTTCCAATAAACCCCTTCAGACCCGCGAAGGTTACGCAGCAAAGCTGACCCGGCTCGGCATCCCTACCCAACCGGATGAGGTGATCAATTCCACCTTTGTCATGGCGCACTATCTAAAAAAGAATGCTCCCCTGGCGAGGCTTTTTGTGGTAGGAGAGATCCCCTTTATCGAAGAATTAAAAAGAGCTGGCTTCACCATCACTGAGGAACCGAAAGAGATCGATTACGTGGTTGTTGCTTTTGATCGGACATTTGATTACCAGAAACTGAACATTGCCTACCAATCCATCAAACTTGGGGCCCATTTCGTTGCTACCAATCCTGACCGAACTTGTCCAGTAGAAGGGGGAGAGATCCCTGATTGCGCCGGGATGATCGCCGCTATTGAGGCAGTGACAGAAAAGAAAGTGGAGATCATCGTGGGTAAACCCTCTCCCATCATGATTCAAACTGTATTGGGTGTGCTGGGTCTAAGACCCGAAGAGTGTATACTTATCGGAGATCGCCTCGAGACAGACATCAAAATGGGTAGAGAATCCGGGATTGCAACAGGAATTGTTCTGACAGGTGTGACTGATGAAAAGATTCTCAAGGAATCTTCCATCCATCCCGACTTTATCTTTCAAAGCATCGCCGACGTCGAGAATTTACTGATAGGGTGATGGGGAGGTGGAAAGATTAGTTATAAAGAAAGCCAAAAAACACCATTATTGATCACTGGACTTTCATTTAACACTCTGCTGAAAGTAAGGATTTGACTCCGCCAACTCTGTAAAATCTGGCATCGAGTACTTCCTCCTACTGTTAATCATGTTATAAGGAATCAAAAATAAGAAAGGAAGGAGGACGAACTTCTTCCTGGGTCTGAGAACCTTGACTACAGTGTGTTCCCTGGAGGTTTGGCGAAGAGGCATTTCCTGCCGGTCTACTAAAGGAGGGAGGAAGATGGTCAGTCTTTTTTTGGGAGTGGATGTTTCAAAAGATTTGTTCTCTGTAGCGGGTCTTGATGAGGAGGGGAAAGAGCTTTTCTCGGGATCTTATAAAATGAACCCCAATGGGTTTTCGGAGTTTCTCAAGGTCCTTTCTTCTCATTGTGAGAGGTTAGAACAAGTCATGGTGGCCATGGAATCGACGGGGTGCTATCACATCAATTTTTTTTCGTTTCTCCACGACAAAGGGATTCATGCGGTGGTGATTAATCCTTTACTAATTGACAATTTTACGAAGCTTTCTTTGAGGAAGACCAAGACGGATAAGAAGGATGCCATGACCATAGCTCGGTTCCTGGTTGCCCATCAGGACCCCCTTTCTCAGGATTTACAGGATCTCAGGGATCTTTCCCGGGAGAGAGAATCGATCTGCCATCAGATGGCAGCGACCAAGGTGGAGACCGAGTGGGTGTTGAGGACGACTTTTGCGGAGCTCGAATCCATCGGGGATCTCTATACTCAGGTGATGCTTCGTTTTCTTCAGGAGTATCCTTTGGCTCGTTTGGTGAGGGTGGCCAAACCCAAGGCTATCGCCAAGGCTTTGAAACAGCCCTATGTGGGCAATAAGCTGACATTTTCCGCAGAGGACATCCTTCGGGCAGCGAGAAGTTCTGTTGGGGTCACGAGTCCAGCTAAAGAAGCGATTCTTCGGGGCAAGATTGCAACGCTGCTCCACCTCAAAGAGAGGCTCGATGAGGTGACCAGGCTTCTGACGGATTTATGCAAGGCCACGAGGATAGAGGATCTCAAGATCCTCAGATCGATTAAGGGGGTAGGGCCGAAGACGGCGGCGCCCTTTCTGGCCGAAATGGGTCAGATCGAAAATTATACCTCTCATAAAAAGCTGATTGCTTTTGCGGGATGGGATCCATCGGTTCGCCAATCAGGAAAGTTTGTTGGGATAAGTAAAATATCCAAAAGAGGCAATCGGCATCTGAGAAGAGCGATCTACCTGATGACGGCTTTTGTGGTCTCTCAAAATGCGTTCTTTAAGGCGTATTTCCTCGGGAGAAAGAGAGGAGGATTGCCCCCTCAAAAGGCTCTCTTTGCCACGGCCCATAAGTTGCTTCGAGTGATCTTTGCCATGCTTACTCAACGAACCTATTTCAAACCCAAGGAGGTGATTTAACAATAGTTGACTGAAACTTTATATTCCCTAATTTTTGAAAACAGTGTATATTACAACCGAAAAGTGGTAATGGGGTCACACACCAGACCCCACATGTATAATTGATTTTTAAATTATGGAGATTCTATATAATATTGTCAAATGCAATCTTTTCTCGAAAAAATAGCATGGAATAGACTTTTTTGGGAGGAGCGAGAGCAAATTGGGTGGTTCATCTTTAAAGAAAGAATAGAATAAGCATAAAAAATAATGTTAGGTTAGGCTGCTTATTTATTTGTGGAGGCATTGATTTGACACTATTAAAAACTATTAAAACAGCGACTGAGTTTGAGTTATCGTATATACTCACTAGCAAGCCTTTGGCAAATAGAATATAGAAGAAGAAATGAACGCAATTATTGCATCAGCTACTGGGTACACTGAAGCCGATCTTCAGGTTTTCCTCAGTTCAATAGAACGAAGTTGTAAAAAAAGCAAGGTATTTCTGATTCTCTATAAGCAGGATCGCGAGTACATAAAGAATTTACAAGATAAGTATGAATTCTTGAAATTCGTGTTTGTGCGAAAGAAAATTAAACGAGCAATCAGGCTTTATCGCCAAATAGCTCGCTATTTAAGCACGAAAGATTATTCTTCTATCGATCCTCTATTAGTAGTTATCGGACGATATCCACTTCATATCTCAATAGATCGTTATTTCATAGCATTGCAGCTTATAAATGCGTATGGCGATTCGTTTTCGAATGTCTTGTTGACCGATAGTCGAGATGTTGTTATCCAAAGAGATCCTTTTAGCTTAATTGATAGGAAACTAGTTTCTGGTCTCGAAGAAAAAAACATTGGAAGTTGTCCTATTAATTCAATATGGATTAAAGAACTCTATGGCGAAGGTATTTTAAATAAAATGTCAGATAGGCGCATTGTGTGTTCAGGCGTTACGTTAGGACCCACCAGAGAAGTAAAGAATTACTTGAGCAAGATGTGCAGCGAGATATGGAAATGCTTACCACAAATTACTGTATGCGGAGGATTTGACCAAGGCATTCACAATCATCTTGTTTTTGAAGAAAAAATTCCGTTTGATCTGACTGATAACCGCAGAGGATTGATTGCAACGCTAGGCTATGAAAATCCAATTAACATACTTAAAGAGCCAGCAAGTAGATTAGTGAAGATGCATGATGAGTATCCCGCTATTGTTCATCAGTATGATCGGCACTCTGATTTGGTTATTTTTTTCAAAGAAAGCTTCTCGTTGAAGTAGAGCAAACGCTACCTAACTAGCGCATTGCAGCAGACGGGCAATAGACCCTGGTAGTAATTGTGAGTTTAATAGCCGCCGCTGAATGCAACCCTTACCCAATCTTCCATTCAGTAATCATCGACTCGCTGATCAGTATCGAAATGAAGAGTAGTAGTGAAAGTGTGCTACCAAGCAGCACAAAAGATGAAGGAGGGTCTTTCGAGCCGATCTACAGAGACAGGTCTCCCCATCACCCAATCTCTCCATCATTCTTTTAAAGTAAGTGCATCTCTCAAAATCTGGATGGGGTGGAGAACTTTCAAGCCGGTCAGGTGGCGGATTTGGATGCGGCAACCTTCGCAGTCAGAAAGGATGATCTCTGGTTTTAGACGATCAATCGCCTCTGCCAAATCTCTCCCGATCTCCTGAGATATTTCATATTTTTCCTTTTTAAAACCAAAGGCCCCTCCCATTCCGCAACAATCCGCCTCGATATTGTCAATTTTAAGACTCGGGATGAGTCGGAGAATTTCAAGGGCTGGAAGACCAATACCCAAAGCTCTTAAATGGCATGGAGCAAAATAAGCTGCTTTTATTGAGAGCTCCTTGAAATGAGCATTGAGACCATTTGATTCTATTAAATTCCTCAGAAACTCAAAGATGTCAAAAATATGTTCAGCCACCTCCTCCGCATCCGGGATGGACAAGAGGTGGCTATATTCATGTTTAATCATATGGCCGCAACTGGTTGAAGAGAAGATGATCTCAGAACCTGAACGAATTGTGTTAAGGAGGGAAGGAACATTATAGAGGGCCATTTTTTTTGCTCCTTTAAAATCTCCATTGCCGAGCATCGGGATACCGCAGCACCGCTGAGCAGGGAGGGCAACTTCGAAACCATTTGCCTCGAGGACTTGAACCGTTGCTTTTCCTACATCGACCTCGTTGGTATTCGTATAACAGCCGTAAAAATAGGCAATCTTTTTTCTATCTTTGGAATGAGGTTCAAATCCCCCCATCCCCCCTTTTCTAAAGGGGGGTGAGGGGGGATTATCGACTTCTACTTTTTCGCGGCTGTGAAAAGTTCCTTGGTGATTACCTCGAAACTGATGCTTTCTAAACCATTGTCTGAAGGTAGAAGATTCAT
>Ga0315291_10010552_pt1 | contig 11288 bp, 14 predicted proteins | sample YL17G12_20_MG_FD_203070 | JGI IMG/M metagenome (GOLD analysis project Ga0315291, IMG submission 203070) | Sediment microbial communities from Yellowstone Lake, YNP, Wyoming, USA - YL17G12_20 | ecosystem: Environmental > Aquatic > Freshwater > Lake > Sediment | place: USA: Wyoming | collected...
TGTGGACATGCAACTTACATGCCCCGTCTATCTTACCCAAAACGACTCCGTACCCATTCGTTACTATACCGTTATTTTGAACGGTTGCTGGTGTGCAGGAAAGTATAGCATTGTTCCAACACGCTAAAGAGGTTCCGCAATCATATGGCTTTGGCATAGTGAAATAGTACATCTCACCCACAAATCCTATAATTAAAAAGAAAACAAGCAACCAAAGCAACTTCACTCTGTTGACCATCATTACCACTTTATATTCTCACCAAAAAAACCTTTTTTATCTACACCTATAAAGTTCAAGAAAGCTCTCAGAGAAAGAAAGGCAGATTAAGCCGAGTCCAGGCAGGGCATGAGGACTATTCCTCATGCTTTTCGCCTCCCTCTTTTATTGGTGATTTTTGTTTCCTCTTTTTCTTTCGTACTCTTGATGAGTCCAGTACTCTCCACCGAACCATTTTCCGCACCGAGTGCACTGTCTTTTCCCTCTTTGGTACTGGTATCTTGTTCCCTCTGCTTTTGGTTCTTGGAACTTCGGTGTAAACTGTCTTGTTCCCTCTGCTTTTGGTTTTTGGAACTTCTGTGTAAATCTAATTCCGAGTTTTCGTTTGACGACTTCTACAAGGTTAGAATAAGTGTTTATGTCGTGATAGCTTCGCCATATGAAAAGTACAGTTATCAGCCCTCCAAGAACGACTGCAATTGGTTTTGATGTAGTAACTCCCGCTGCTGTTTCCATCATTGGTGTAGTAAATGTAACTACTGTAATAATCGCGGCGATTACTCCGAAAAAGAGATAAATAAAGCCAAGCAATACTTTCCCAAGGCTTTTTATTTTTCCCCTGGGCATAAATTCTGCAGCCATGAATAAGATATAGCAAATTGCCCCCGCGTATGTTGCAATTTCCTGCTTAAGAATGACTGCAACAATAGTATAGATGAAATAGGCTACAAGCAAATACCAAAAAGTTTTTAGAGCTAGAATAAGAGCCTGACGGTCTGTTTCGGGGTCTCTCAGTACAACCGTTATAGTAGACATCTGTTTGCCTAAAACAATAACGCATTACTGGTTTTTTAACCTATTGCCGAGCGGCAGCCTGAGGCTTCAGAGGGCGTTTCCTCTTGTTTCAGCCTTGTTTTATTGGGCAGAAATCCCTGAAAGAAAGGCTTAAATTTATGAAAAGAGCTATTGCTAAACATGGATAGAAGTCTTTTTCCTATTTTGAAAATACGAGACATTTACCACCAGTCAGGTCGTGCTGAGAAAAGAACCTTAGGGGATAGAGACAAGCAAATTCTTTACTATCGAGCTAAAAAGCGCTGCGAAGCATGCGGTAGGAAAATTGATTTGTCTGAAATGCACTCGGGGCATAAAAAGCCAGCTTGTAAAGGTGGAAAGGCAACAATGAGAAACTCAGTTTGCCTTTGCATGAAGTGCAACAAGCTTCAAGGCACTGATGACTGGAAAACTTTCATGAAGAAAATGGGCAAGAAAAAAATGCGCTCGGTGACAAGTGGAAAGAAAAGAAAAACACACAAAAGAAAAACAAAAAAAAAGGCATGGGTTAATATATTAACGGGCAAAAGAGAAAGTACGCCCCCGTTTTTCGACCTTAAGTGATAATCGAATGGGCTGGATTGGAAAAACATTTGGGGACGCATTCAAAGAAGCTGATAAACTAAATAGGCAATCAAGGAGAGACTCTGAGCGCATAATAAGAAAATCACAAAACGAGTCCAAACGCATAATCGAAAAATCACAAAGAGAGTCTGGCCGTATAATGAAGGACGCCTATGCTCTTTCTTGGCTGAAAAAAGTAAAAAGCGGCAGGAGCATCTCGCAAACGGTCAAGCTCACGGTAGTCAAGCGGGACAAATTCAGGTGCAAGATTTGCCACAAAAAAGTTAAGCCATCAGAAGCAGAATTCGACCACAAGAAACCTTTTTCTAAGGGCGGCAAAGGCACAGCAAAAAATATTCAATTGCTCTGTAGGCACTGCAACAGAATGAAAAGCGATAACTAATGTACAACCTTGGATTTGGCAAGAAGAAAAAGCGCGGCTCTGACAGGAGAGCAGGAAAAAAGAATGTTCCTCATGTCGGAAAGCAGCCGCGGGCAAGGACAGTTCACGGCAACTGGCGAAAGAAAAGAAAAGACACTGGCAAAAAGAGACAGCGCCGCGACCTGCTTGGATTCAGGTTTTAGTCGCCTTGGTCGTTTCTTTTTTGTATTTCTTCTGTTATTTCTCTTAGTTCTTTCAGCATTCTTTGCTTTTCAGCCGGATTAAGTTCTCGGTTGCTTTTTATCCAGATTTCTGTTCTAAGAAGCGATAATCGTTCTTCAGGTTTCATTTTGGCATCACGATTAGTGCAGTTTGTTCATCTTTTGACTGTATTGCTTTTGAATTGCAATCGTTTTTTTTGTTCAATCTAATGTGGTATAGTGTTTCGATGGCTTCTGCGACTAGGTCTGTCTTGCTTCTGTTAGTCCAAAGGTTCAAAACTTCAAGCTGCCTTAAAGACCTGGTTGGCAATCGGTAAGTAGCCGCGGTCTTAGGCATCAGGCAACACTTCCTTTTCAATGGCACAATGGGCAGATTGGGCAGATTGGGATAAAACAGTATTTTTCTCTCGTTCTGCCAATTCTGCCTGTTCTGCCATGGTATTTGTCATTGTGCCATTCTGCCTATTCTGCCAAGCAACTTGTATATCTTCCCATAATGGCAATAAAAAACCAGAAAAGGCTTTGAACCAATAACGCTGAACCGGCCTAATCTTTTCTTCTTCTTTCTTTGTTTCGCAGAAAAGCAAATCAAAACCAATTAACTTCTCAAGCTGCCGGCGCATAGTCCTCTCTGGAATAGCTGAAAAGAATGGAATGTCGCGCAATTCGGCAAAAGAAAAGGTTTCAGCCTTATGCTCTGCAAAAAAATCAAGTATCTTGCGCTGCTGCTGAGTAAGCGGCGTTAAAGCAGAGTTTGAACAGGTTGAAAGGAAACACTCTGCCCCGAGTTCATAATCAGCCCTCTCAGCAATAACAAACTGCTCGCCATTAATTTCAACTTTTCCCCGCGCGAATTGATGCAATACCGCGGAAGCGCGGATAAAATCAATCAGCCTGGGGAAAGCCGTCCGGCTAATTAACCATTCTGGAAACTTATCCGACAAAACCGCTGCAAACGGAACGCTGGCTTTCATCTCCTGTAAATAATCAAGAGCCAACCGCAATTTTTGGTCGTAGTTTATTGTTATGTTTTGGCTGGCGAGATTACCATGAAAATGCAAAATTCTTTTTGTTTGCTCTCCTGTTTCGTTCAGCATTAAAATTGGAAACCGACGCAGCAATTCATTCGCAGGATTTGGAAAGGCGCTTGTTAAAAACATCGCCGGCTTGCCAACAATATCAAGTTCAATCGCACGCCCGCGCTCTGTTATTGTGCAACAATTTTGCCCTGACGAAAATGCTTTGAATGAATCTGCGTTAAGAACTCCGGTTGAAATATCCGCTAAGAATAAAATTTTTCCGTTCCAAGTCCAAGCAGGTTCGTTTTGATGCAAATAATTCAGAGCAGTCGGCGAGATGCGAGAGCGCGTTAAACAATAATTTGCATCAAACAAGCCGAGAGTTGCAGCCACAATAAAATCTTTTCCCGCCCCGCTTTCGGCATTAATAAACAGGTTGCTGCTTGTTGGCTGTGCATTGCGAACAAACCGCATAGCCGAAACCAAAATAATTGTTTTTACTGTCTGCTGTTCGCCGGCAAAATGCTTTTCGCATTCGTGCAAAATATGCGGCATTGGCTCGCGCAGAATTTCCAAAAATTCTGGATGACCAGCGAGAGGCGGCTTCTCGAACTTGAACAGAAACGGTGCGCAGTATTCGTGATGACCGCACTTGCAAGCAGGCGGCTTTTGCGTTGGCTTTTGGCTGCGTGCTTCTTCGCCGCAGCGCTGGCAGTGAAAAATCCATGTCGAAAAAACGCCGTCGGAAAAATCCTTAGCCTCACTCATGCCGCTCGTCTTCCTTGTTTGTTCGCGCCGCGATTTCGGTTTTGCGAATTGTTGTTGCCCCGAGCTTGAAATCGCGGATTGTCAAAGTGGCTTCGTTCTCCGAAAGAATCGAGCCTTGAAACCTAAAACCATTTTTTAGAACAATTAGCGCCATTTTCTCTCTCCTATCAATTTTTTTTAAATTTTATCCTTCTTTTCTTTAAAGTCCAAAAAACGGTCTCCCAGCTGATCCATTTTCCGGTTAAGATTTTCCAATAATTCGCAAAGCTGCAAAAGCGTCTTGATCCGAACTTGGCTCCCATTGCTTACCGGCGCTAAGGAAACTTCGGATCTTATCTGCGCGATCAAATAAGAAGAATCGCCGTCTAGGACAGTCTCAAGAGAAAACCGCTTGTCGGGAACACTTCTATTTTTTTGGCTCATGGTCTTTCACGCCCAGTTTTTTTAAGAATAAACCGAAGTCAGTTCCCTCGGACTTGCAAATCGCTTCCAGTTCTTTCATCAGGGGATTCATGCAAACGCCTCTTGCCACACGGCTTGTTTTTCAGAGGACTTGAACCACAGTAATCCTGAAGAGGTTTCAATTGTCTTAGCCAGCCCAAGCTCGAGCAGAAAACTAAGAGCTGCTTTGCCACTGCAGAAACTGACGTTTGATGTTCTGCAGATTTTTCCGCAAGAGGTCGGAGTCTCTGTTAGTGTCGAATAAATCCGTTTGACCGATTTTATTGTAGCTGTCTTGTCCATATACCTGATTAGAGTTTCAAGTTTCTTTCAACCAGCCTGAATATCACGAGTTTTCAAGCAGTCATGATATTAGTAAAATCCGCCTTGATCGACTGAAGATTGGCTTTAGTCAAAGCATGGATCTCTTGCTTTTTCCCAGAGTAATAGGCGCCCAGCAATGGCTCTAAAAAAGAACAGTCGTCAGGAAAAGCCGCTGCTATTTCTTTTTTGTTCTTCTCAAGGAAAGGAATAAATCGCTCGGCAATAGTCATCTGTTCTGGAACAAAGTAAAAAATTATTTCTGGCTCAAAAGTCCCAGAGGGAGCAAACATTCTCTTAAGCTCACCGTCAAGCCAGTTCCTGAACAAGAAGAACAGCAGATTCCCCTTTTTTAGTGCTCCCTCAACCTCAGGCCTAAACTTGGTGTAGAAATAAAATATTTGATACATCTCAAACCTAAACTTATCGTAGAAATAAAACGCATTGACATAGTAATCCGTGCACCTGCCGTCATACGGAGCATCGCCGACAACAACTTTCTTAAGCCGAAAATGGTCTTTAGGATAGTCTTCTCCATGTTTTTCCCGATATTTTTTCCTGTCTTTTAGCTCATTAAGTCCAGTCGAGACAAGCAAACGGTCCTTAAGGACCAGCTCACGCAGGAACTTTCCCAAGTGGCTCTCCTGGGAGAAAGCGCTGCTGAAATCAAAGACGCTCTTGCCAAGCGCCTTCAGGCTCTCGAACTGTGAATGCTGGGTCTTTTTCCCGATGAAAACAAGGGCAAACAAGAGGCGCTTTTTCAGCTCAGGACTTAGCTTAGCGGGCTTTTCTTTCAGGTAAGCCAAGTTCGAGGCTCTGACGGCAAGCCATTTCTTTCCAGGCTGCCATTTCACTGTATCTTTCTTGTAAATGTAAATCATACCGATTTTCTTATAGCAGGGGAATATAAATATATCACTTTTTGTGATATAATCGTCGTTGGCGCAAGTCTTTTAATAAAGAACAGCCATAAGATAATAGTTTCGCGAACGCGAACCGATTGACAATAATTTCGCCCAGGGCGTTCATTTTATTTTAATCGCGGGTTCGCAATATGTTTTTATACAGCGGCATCCAATAGGGTAGTATGCAGGAAACCATTACAATCCCAAAAGAGGAGTATTTGCGCTTGAGGCAGCAGGCAGAAATAGATGCTGATTTCCTTAAGGAACTTTTCTCAAGCCTGCTGGACATAAAAACAGGCAAAGTGCGGCAGGTAAGGTAGCTATTTTTCAAGCAGTTCGGTTAGTTCCTTTTTGTAGGTATCCAACAAAAGCCAGATTGAATTTATTATTTTCTGCTGGTCTTTTTTGTCGCTTAGATTAACAACATAAACGCTTTTCTTGTCTTCAAAAACCAGAAAGTAAATGCGGTAATTCTCAAATTTCTTTTCCCTGAACCACTTGACGCCCAGGGGCGTTCCGGCAAAAGGATTTTCAACCAAGTGGCCAAAAATCTTTTCAGCCCATTCCCTGAATTTGCGCTCCTGTTTTGATAGTTTTACATCAAAAGTCCGGGTCACAAAAACCTTAAAATTTTCCATAACAAGGAAACAGAAATAAAGTCAATAAAAACATACTGCTGCAAACTGCTGCGCCTCATGCCCAGCCCCCGCCCAGGGCGCCATATTTCTTTTTTCCCGCGCTTTCATCGCGAGCCGCAGAAGCAGGCTTTGGCGGCTGCGATTTTTTGCGGCGTGAACAGCGCCTTCCGGCAAACCGTTAAAAATCTTTGCTGGGTCATTCTATCGGATGCAGAAGGAAATAGGGGCTGCGGCCAAGGCGATAGAGATAGAGTCTCTCAGCAAGAGCTACGGCAGCCTGAAGGCTGTTGACAGCGTCAGCCTTTCAATCGAAGCCGGAACCATTTTCGGCCTGCTTGGGCCGAACGGCGCGGGAAAGACAACTCTTATCTCCATGCTTGTGACAATGCGCAGGCCCACCGGCGGGGCTGCCAGGGTAAATGGTTTTGATGTCGCAAAACAGCCTGACAGCGTCAGGAAGAGCATCGGCATTGTCTTCCAGGACCCCTCGCTTGACGAGGAACTGACCGCGCGGGAGAACCTTGAGATTCACGCTGCAATGTACGGGGTTCCGAAAAAAATCAGGAAGGCGCGGATTGAGGAGCTTATCGCGCTTGTGGGCCTGGAGAAGAACATCGGCCACCAGGTGAAGACTTTTTCCGGCGGGATGAAAAGAAGGCTTGAGATCGCAAGGGGCCTGGTGCACCACCCGAAAGTGCTCTTTCTGGACGAGCCAACCATCGGCCTTGACCCGCAGACGCGCGCGAACATCTGGGATTACATCAAGAAGCTTAACGAAAAGGAGAAGATAACGATAATCCTTACAACGCACTATATGGATGAGGCGGACGGGGTCTGCGGCAGGATTGCGATAATCGATTTGGGGAAAATAATCGCGGTTGGCACCCCGGAGAATTTGAAGAACACCCTCGGCGGCGACGTTATTTCCATAAAGTGCGGCGGGAGCCACAGCGGCTGCGGTGAAAAGATTGGCAAAATGAATTGGGTCAAGTCGATTGTGGCGCACGATGGCTTCATCGACATCAGGGTGGAGAAGGGCGAGGAGAAAATCCCGAAGATTCTTTTGATGATGGAAAAGGAGGGCGTTTCGGTAGAATCAGTCAGCCTGAGGAAGCCGTCGCTCGACGACGTTTTCCTGCATTACACCGGCAGGACCATCAGGGAAGAGGAAGTCAAGCCGGCTGACGCGATGAGAATGAGGAGAAGGGCATGGGGGCACAGGAGATGAATAACGAGATTGAAGGGATCTACGCCCTTTGGAAAAGGGAGCTTGTCAATTTTTTCCGGTCAAAGAGCAGGGTGCTCGGCAGCCTTGGAATGCCGTTCTTTTTCCTCGCGATTCTCGGCACGGGGCTGAACAACGCTTTCGCGCTTCCGACCAGCGGGAATTACATGCAGTTTATCGCGCCCGGCATCATCGGAATGGTGCTGATGTTCGGCAGCATGTTCTCAGGGATTATCGTGCTGATGGACAGGCAGTTCGGCTTCCTGAAGGAAACGCTTGTGGCGCCGATAAGCAGGCTTTCCATTGTAGTGGGAAAAGCGCTTGGCGGAGCGACAACAGCCATGATTCAGGGGCTGATAATACTGGTCGTCTCGCTTTTCCTGGGCGCGCAGCTGCAGGTGCTGAACGTCGCGCTGCTCATAGCGTTCATGTTCTTGATTTCAGTGATGTTCGTTTCGCTCGGCATCGCGATTGCCTCGACGCTGCAGGACATGCACGGGTTCCAGCTGATAATGAATTTCCTCATAATGCCGCTTTTCTTCCTGAGCGGGGCGCTGTTCCCGCTTTCCTCTGCGCCGGACATTTTGAGGGCTGTTTCGCTTTTGGACCCGCTCACCTACGGCGTCAACGGGCTGCGCTACCTCCTCATAGGGCAGTCGGACATCGGCTTCGCCGTATGCTTCGCTGTTGTCTCGGCTTTCACGGCGGCTTTCATCGCGATAGCAATGTATCTCTTCAGCAGGATTGAAGGGTAAAAAAATCGGGAAAAATTATTTTTGCCGGGGTTCCGCAGCGGATGCTTTTCACTGCTGCACAAGGTAGTATACTCCGGCCTTGCTTTTTGCGAGCCTTTTCACTGCGCCCTTGCCGGCAAGCTGCGTAAGGATGTTGTTGATGAGGCCTTTCGGCAGCGGGCATTTTGCCGCAATCACGTCGGATGTTTTTGCGCTCGCGTCGTTTGTGGCGCCGATTGCCTTCATTGCGTCGCAAACCTTTTTCTCGTTGTCGTTCAGTTCAACCATTTTTTCGCCGCCTTCGTGCGATAACTGTTTTTTCCGCACAACCTTTATTTTGCCCGGCAAATAATCATGCGATGATTATTTTTTTCAGGTCCACTTTTTTTACCTCTATTTCAAGGGTTCCGCTTGCTTTTGCCTTAATCAACTGCCCGACTTTTGCCGTGAAGCCTGTGCTGCTTATCGCGGCCCTTACCTCCAATCTGAACCCGTTTTTCTTGTTGTTTTCCATTTTTCCGCTTATCGCATCCAGCGCATACTCGCTCTTTGACTCGAACGTGTCCACGCCGGCGTTCCTGCAGTGCGAGACAAGCTGGAAGTCGGTTATTTTGCCGCATCCGCTCACGATGAAGCCGTAGCTTATCCCGTTTTCCTTGGCCAACTTCTCGAGACCGGCCATCAGGTCGCTCCCGTCCGTCAGCTTCAGTATGAAAGTGTTTTCAGCCATAAAATCCCCCCAAAAATAAAATTCGATTCGGGCGCTTTAACGGCCGGGCAAGTTTCATTGCAAGCCGCAGCAAGAACGCAGCCTGCCCCTAAAACTTTCCCGTGCCATACAATGTTTCCCCAATCTTTTAAGGCAAAAGCATGGTTTTTTGCAGGGCAAAAACCCAGGCAATGCCAAGGATACTATCGCCTCAATAGGTATTTAAACATATTCGGGCGGGCTGCGCCCGGGGCCGTGAATTCACGCTTTCTTTTCCCCAGGAACGTTAGAAAAAAGAGAAAAAATCGCTGCCGCAGGCTTGCCGCCGCGGCGCTTTAACAAGAAGAGTCAGACATAGCCGGCAATTAACGGAAAATTCACTCTAAAAATTTTCTCTGGCACTTTTCTTCCGCGCACTTGCTGAAAAACTGCGTGCACAGGTTCATCCTGTCGCCCTTGCGCATGAACTTGCATGCCGTCCAGCTCTTTGCGGGAGCCGACGGGGGCTTTGCGTTGCCCATTGCGGCGCTTTTTTCGCCGGTAAGCTGCTGCGCAATCGCGTTGATGCCGGGTTCTGTTTGGCTCGGCGCTTCCTGCTGCACTTCCGCAGATTCAAAAACTGCAGCCGCAGCTCTCATGCCGCGCCTGAAGTCGATGTCGGGGACTCGCTTCGCTGATTCAATAATGTCTTTGAAGGCCATTTAATTAGTATATAATAATAGGACATATATAAAGATTGCGGTGGCTTTTTCGGCGATTATTTTTTGGAAAAAAATCGCGGCTTTTTTTGGTTTTCACAAAAAAAATTGCTTGGCGGAATTTTTTCACGCTTTTTTCGGAAAATTTCCCGGAAAAACCGCGTGTTAGTTTTTTATTTTGTTTCCAGCAGCAATTTCCTGCGATGGGAAGGAAAGATTGCGCAGATTTCGTGAAATTTTTTGAAATTTCCGGCCGATTGAAAAAAGTGAAGCGCCAGGGCTGGCTCGACAGGGGCGTGAAATGCCCGGAGAGCGTTGCCGACCACTGCTTCAGGGTCGCGCTGATGTCAATGGTTCTCGCGGACGTGATGAAACTGGACGCGTGCAAGGCGGTTAGGATGGCGCTTGTGCACGATTTGCCCGAGGCGCTGTGCGGCGACATCGCCACGCGCATCAAAGAGGAATCGCAGCAGGCAACGAACAGGGAGAAGCGCCTGCGCGAAGAAAAAGCCCTGAAAAAAATCCTGCTTTCCCTGGACAAAAAAACCGGGGGCAAAATTTTTTCTTTGTGGCGCGAGTTCGAGGAAAGGAAAACACGCGAAGCGCGGCTCGTGTACGAGCTTGACAGGCTGGAGGCGATTTTCCAGGCTGCGGAGTACGAGAGGGCGGGAAACTTTGCTGTTTCCCTGCAGGAATTCTACGATTACGCCGACGCGCGCATCAAGAAAAAGCGGCTGAGGGAAATCTTCACGCAGTTGATGGAAAAGCGCGGATTGGGCTGACCATTTGCCAATTTTTGCCAGCGCCTAAAGCACTGCTTTAAGGTTCCGGCGCCGGGTGGCTTGCCGCATCTTGTGCACCGGGCCGCACCAAAATTATGCGACAAGGCAAGAAACCTAGAACAGGAGCAAACCTTTTTATTTTAAAATACAGTATAATATGGGCTTGGAACACTAAAAGCCATTGAGCTGAGCTGATGCAAAAAAAAAGAGCGTTGCTTATCGCCATAATACTGCTTTCCACCGCGCCAATGGCCGGCGCCATCCCGGAACTTTTCACTGTGCAGGGAAAGCTAACCGACGCAAGCAGCAACGCGCTGAACGGCAACTACATCTTCGATTTTATCCTCTATGACAGCAATGCCGCCGGAAAAAACCTGCTGTGGAGCGAGACCAGAACGCTGAACGTGAGCAGCGGCATCTTCTATGCGGTAATCGGCGACGCGAACACGCAAACCTTTTTGAGCACGCTTGACTTCAACGGCGCCAAGTGGATAGGCGTTTTCGTCAACGGCGAGGCGCAGCTGCCATTACTGCGCTTCACGGCAAGCAGCAGCGCTTTCACTGCAAGAAAAGCAATGAGCATCGACCTGAACGCTTTCCAGAATTTCCCGGACTTCAACAAATGGTACCACAGCGTTTTCGACCTGAACAACCATTATTACCAGAAATACGATGTCAACACGCACTTCGTGCCATACATCGGCGCGACAACGGATGTGAACCTGAATTACAAGGATTTGAATGCCCGTATCATTATTGTCCGGGACCTGAATGTCACAAGAGACCTGAATGTTGTCGGCAAGATAAGGTCGCTTGACTTGAACCTGAAT
>Ga0315291_10010553_pt1 | contig 11288 bp, 10 predicted proteins | sample YL17G12_20_MG_FD_203070 | JGI IMG/M metagenome (GOLD analysis project Ga0315291, IMG submission 203070) | Sediment microbial communities from Yellowstone Lake, YNP, Wyoming, USA - YL17G12_20 | ecosystem: Environmental > Aquatic > Freshwater > Lake > Sediment | place: USA: Wyoming | collected...
AATCCGACCTGATCGGAACCGGGTGCGTTCACGTATGTCACTGGTAACCGAAATGCCAACATGAACCCCTTGACAAGCGGAGCGCTTTCATAGATGAGCTTCAGCGAAGAATCTTGCCCTGCCAACAGAACTGAGTGGGTAACCGTCAGTCCTGCAAACGCTTGACATCCGACCGATGGGATGCTATTCTCTGCGCGCAATCATGTCCAACAGCAGGCACTATCTCCATAAGGCGGCTGTCGCGCGCCGCACGCACGGGTTTTCCCTGCCGCGTGACCGTGCTCACGTGCCTGCTGGTCCGACCTAGCACCCAGTCCGATAAGCAGTAGACCGAACCGGCGAGACCACAGGCAATCCAAACCAGCCTGTGGTTTCGTGTTTGTTGGACAGTTTGAACCACAGAGAGCGCAGAGGGCACAGAGACAATGCGCAGATGACGCAGACTTGTGCGCCTGCGGTGCATTGCGCAGATTTAAGCAAAGGCTTAGAGATGCACCGCAAGAATGTAGGGGCCGATCTCCTGATCGGCCCGTCGCAAATGTGCGAAATCTATGAAACGGCTAGGCGGCGATGCCGCCGCCATGGCGGCCCGAAGGGCTTAGCCATCTGTGGACGGTCTCAAGGAGGACATCATGGGTGAAGCTCGCGTGCGATTGCGACCCATAACCGAGGCGGACCTGCCGGATTACGTGCGGTGGTTGAACGACCCGGAGGTCAGGGAATTCGCACCGGTGTCAGTAGACCACGTAACGATGGAGTTCGAGCGAGAGTGGCTCGCGCGGATGGCGACGGACGACCGGCGCCGTATCTGGGCAATTGACGCGGACGGGTGCCATATCGGAAACTGCGCTCTCTATCTGGACGAGTCGGGTCGTGGCGCCAGCTTCGGTATAACCATCGGCGACAAGACCGCCTGGGGCAAGGGCTACGGGACGGCAGCCCTGCGCGAAGTCCTGCGCATCGCCTTCGAGGAGATGGGCCTGCACCGCGTCCACCTCACCGCCTCTGCCGACAACGCGCGCGCCATTCGCTGCTACGAGAAGGCCGGTTTTCGCCACGAGGGGCTGCGCCGCAAATCGCGCCTCAACCGCGGCGAGTGGCTGGATGAAGTCATCATGGCCATCTTGCGCGAGGAGTGGGAGGAACTGCAAGCGGCGGGAGGGACACAGCCGGGGGCCCTTCGACGAGCTCAGGGTAAACTTGCTGTGCCACATGAAGGCCACGCTGCGCGGAAGCCGGCTGTAGAGATCCGCGGCTACCGGCCCACGGACTACGAGCAGGTCGCCGCTCTGTGGACCTGCGTCGGGTTCACCCTGCGAACCGGCGACAGCAAGGAAGCGCTCGACCGCAAGCTGGCGCGCGACCCCGACCTGTTTCTGGTGGCCGAGCTTGACGGCCGCGTCGTCGGCACCGCGCTGGGGAGCTGGGACGGGCGCTGGGCATGGATCAACCGCGTTGCCGTGGACCCCAGTCGGCAGCGACAGGGGATAGGTCGCCGACTCATGGCTGAAGTAGAAAAGCGCCTTGCGGGCCTGGGCGCACGGCGAGCCTCCCTGCTCACCGGTACGGGCAACGCCGCCGCGACGCGGTTCTACGAGAGCCACGGGTACCAGGCTTACGACGACGTTATCTTCATGGGCAAGGACCTCAGCGAGGCGAAAGGGGGCTGCCGATGACGGGCCGAGTCGGGCTGTACGAGGATGCTTGGAGCGCGGAAGTCTATGATTGTCAGGCGAGGGTGTGCGGCGACACGCCTACCTCAAAGGCGGCGAATGGATTGACGCGGTGATGATGGCCATGCTGCGGGACGAGTGGGAGCGCAACCCCTCTCCCTGCGAGTTTAGCATTACCCACTTCTTGCTCGACGGAGCCGGGGGAGAGGGAACCGGCGGCATGCGGCGCACATGCCGGGCGCGACCTTCCCTTCGACTTCGCTCAGGACAGGCATAAGGTCGCGTGCTCCCTCGCGCGCTCATGGAGCGCGCGCCCGGGCCAGAACCAGTAGGGGCAAGGCATGCCTTGCCCCTACCTCTGAAGAACCCTTTCCTGAGGCAGATGTGGGTAATGCTAAGCCCTGGGAGGGGGAGGAGGCCCGCGGTCGGCGCCGGGCGGCCCCAGGACGCCGGGCGGCCGCGGCAGAATTGCATAGACCCGGATTATGCATAGCGAGCGTGACAGCTTCACCTGGCGGGTGAAACCGGGCGCGACCTTCACAAGGTCGCGAATCTCGCGCGCTCATGGAGCGCGCGCCCTGTGACGCGCCCTTGCTTACGCATAATCCGGGATAGACGAAAACCTGCCGCCGGCGCGTCACATATGTGAAAGGCGCGATGCGATGGCGGCATTCTCCTTCGCGGAGGAGGCGGTGAGCATGGATAGCCCCGCGGCGGACCGCGCGCCAGCCGACCTCGGCGAGCTGTACGATCGGCACGCCAGGGCCGCCTACCGGTTGCTGCTGGCGATGCTGGGTTCGCCGCAGGACGCCGAAGATGCTCTGAGCGAGGTGTTTCTGCGGGCGGCCCGGCGGGACGTGCGGCAAATCCGGGCCCCCCGCGCGTACCTGCTGGCGAGCGCGCGCAACCAGGCGATCTCCATGCTGCGCCGCCGCAAGCGCGAGACGCCCCTCGACCCGTCGCACTACCGCTTCTTCGAGACCGACGGCATGGACCCGGAGCAAGCGCTCCAGGCGCAGCGCATCGAGGCCGCCCTGCGCGAGCTGCCGCCGCAGCAGCGGGAGGTCGTCGTGCTGAAGGTCTATGAGGGGCTGACCTTCGCCGAGATAGCCGCCATAACACGAACGCGCCCCAACACCGTCGCCAGCCGCTACCGCTATGCCGTGGAGAAGCTCCGTCGCAGGCTCAAGGAGTCATTGCCATGATTAACCACGAAGACCGGGAGCTCGAAGAGAAGCTCCGCTCGCTGCCGACAGCCGCACCTGGAGCGGGTCTGCGCGACCGCATCCTGCGTGCCGCGGCGCGTCCCGCGCGGCGACGTTGGGGGTGGAAACCGCAGCTCGCGTACGCGCTGATTCTGCTCGGCTTGGTGGCGCTCGATGTCGGCATGGATCGCGTCCAGTCCGCCCGATTGTCCGAGCTGATCGGCGACGGGCGCCGGGCAGCCGCGGGCGGGGCGCACTCGATTCCGCTCAAAGCCTTCCGCGAGCGCAGGGCGATGATGCTAGCGATGCTGAACGGGGAGAGGATGAGATGACTAATCGGGACATGGAATCGGCCCGCGCCTTCCCCACTTTCCGCGCGCTGCCGGGGCGCGTGGGGCGGGGTATCGCCTGGCTGTGGCGCAAGACGTGGCGCTACACGGCGGCGCTGGTGGCGCTGCTCCTCCTCGCGCACCTGGCGCTGAACGCGGTCGCCGGCCGCCAACTGGGCAAGGAGCTGGCCCGCCTGCGGGCGCAGGGCGCGCCCCTCACGCTCGCGCAGGCGGCGCCGCCGCCGGTGCCGGATTCGGAGAACGCGGCAGGGTTGTACGAGAAGGCTTTCGCAGGGCTCAGGCTCACGGCCCGGAAGGACGTGGAAGCCGTCAGGCACTTCCTAGGGTCGGCTGAAGGCGCCAGGGCGAAGCCGCCGCGGCCCACGCTCGCCGAGATGGAGGCAATCCTCGCCCGCCACGAGGCCGACTTTCGACTGCTGGAGCAGGGGTCGAAGCGGCCCGTCGCTCGCTTCCCGGTGGACTGGGAGCACCCCGCGCAGGCCCTCTTCCCCCACCTGGCAAGGGTGCGCAATGCGACCCGCTTCCTGTGCGCGAAGGCGGTGGTTGATACGCGGCACGGTCGCGCCGGCGACGCCCTCCAAGATCTGGCGATCTCCATCCGCATGTCCAACCACATCAGCGCGGAGCCGACCATTATAGCTCAGTACTTCCGGGTGGCATGCATCAGCATCGTGGCCGCGGCGCTGCCACAGGTGATGGCGGCGCCGCCGCCGACCGCGGCGGAGAGCCGCGCTTTCTACGACCTGTTGTCCAAGGTGGACATCATGGGCCCGTGGGTGCGCAGCATGGAGGGTGAGCGCACCTTCGGCCTGAGCGTGTTCGACGAGCTGCGTCACGCGAGATCCGGCGAGTTTGCCTATGGCCTGTTAGGCGGCTGGCTCCAGCCTGACACGACCACGGGTGGATTCGAGCGGCTGTGGAAGTGGGCGCAGCGCCTGGCTCTCAGGCAGGCGTGGCCGGTCACTCGGCTTGCCTGGCAGCCGTTCCTCAAGCTGGACGAGGTGCAATACCTGCGGCACATGCAAATCGTCGTTGCTCTCGCCGGGGAGCCGTATAGGCAGAGCGTGGAAGGCCAGCAGCGGCTTGAGAAACAGATGGCACAACGGCCATGGTACGCAGTGGTCACCCGGACTCTTGCTCCCATCTACATCCGCGCGACCCAGGCGCGCGATGAGGCGCGCGCGATGGTCGGATTGATGCGGGCTGCGCTGGCCCTGCGCGATTATCAGATCGAACACCGCTCTTACCCCGCTTCGCTTGCCGATCTGCGGGCCGCCGGCGGCTGGGCGATCCCGCATGACCCCTTCTCCGGCAAGCCATTCATCTACCGCCGCGAGGGGGCGGGCTACCTCGTGTATAGCGTAGGGGCGGACCTCAAGGACGACGGCGGCATCAGTCAACGGACGGCGACCGAGCGGGCGCCCCGTCCGATCAGCTCGCGTCCGCTCGCCTACGACCTCCCCCTGCGCATGACGCGGTGAGAGCCGAGCCGCAGGCATAGACCGCCCCGCGCCGAATCTGCGTTTGGACGCGGTCGCCGTTGCCACGCCCGACGCGCAAGACCTGACCAACCGCCAGGAGGCCGCAATGAAGCCCATCACCGGTGGGGCAGGATTGTATCCTGCCATCCGGTTCGCAGATTGAAAATCTGCGCCACCGCGCGCGCGACATTGACGCCATCGTGCCGCTGTGGCGGGAGATGATGGAGCTGCACCAGCAGCTCGAGCCGCTGAACTGGACGATAGGCGCGGACGCCAACGACACCTTCCGCTCGTACCTGGGAAAGTGTCTCGACGACCCCGACCGGCTGGTTGCGGTGGCGGTGTGCGCCGGCGAGATAGTCGGCTACCTCCACGCCGCCAAGACGCGCCGCCTGCCGCTGCTGGAATCTCCCGTGGAGGGGACGATTGAGGGCTGCTGTGTCGCGCGCGATGCCAGGCGCAGGGGCGTGGGCCGGATGCTGGTGGCCGAGGCCATGACGTGGTTCCGGGCGCAAGGCCTGACGGTGGCCAAGGCCGGCTACGCGCTCGCCAACCCCCTGTCCGGGCCTTTCTGGAATGCGCTCGGGTTCCGCCCCTGCGTCGTCATCGGCATTCGTCCGGTGGCTTCGGAGGAGGCGCCATGAGAGATGGAAAAGCCGACTACTCCCAGATCTCCGAGGTCTATGACGCCGCGCGGACGCCCGACCGGCCCCACATCGAATGGTGGCTCACCAGGCTTGCGGAGGCGGGCGGGCTGGGGCCTGGCAAGCGCCTGCTCGATCTCGGCTGCGGCACCGGGCGCTGGACGATTCCGCTGGTCGAGCGCACGGGGTGCGCGGCGGTGGGGGTGGATAGCTCGCCGGCGATGCTGGCGAAGGCGCGCGAAAAGGACCGGCAGGGGCGCGTGACCTGGCTGCTGGGCAACGTCCTGGCGCCGCCAGTGCAAGCCCAGACCTTCGACTGCGCGCTGATGTCGCTCGTGCTTCACCACCTAGCTGAACCGGTGGTCGCGTTCCGGGCCGCGTTCGCGGCCCTGCGGCCCGGCGGCGTGCTGCTGATCCGGCAAGGCACGCTCGAGGATATCAGCGACGACCCCGCCCACCGCTTCTTCCCGGAGGCCGTAACTATTGATAGAAAGCGCCCGCCGTTGCGCGTCGAAGTGGAAACGTGGCTTGGCGAAGCGGGATTCGAGAATGTGATTGCGGAGCCGGTTCGCCAGCGCACCCACAACTCGCCGCAGGATTGGCTGCTGGAGGCGGAGCCGCGAGTGTGTTCCGTGTTTCGGCTGATGTCGGACGAAGCCCATGCCCGCGGCCTGGCGCGGCTGCGCGAGCATATCGAAGCCCACCCGGACGATCCGTGGCTGGTGGAGGAGAACATGACTCTGGCTGCCGCAGGGAGACCGCGATGAATCGCGACCGGTCAACGGTGGACGCTCTCACCGCCGACATCAAATCGCTCGCCGGCGCAAGCACGGCTGACCTGGTCGGCATCGCAGCCGGCGGCGCGTTCACCGCGCAGGAACTCGGGGACCTGGGAGCGCGGTTCGGCCCGGTGCAGTCGGTCATCGTGCTCGCGCAGCGCATCGTCGATCCGATACAGACGGTGCGCTTCCGGTCGGGCGCCGGGTACGACGATTCCCGGGTCGCTGCCTCATTCGCCGACGCCATGCTGCGCGACGCCTGCTGGCGCGCAGTCGAGATCCTGCGCGACGCTGGCTGCCGCGCGGCGATTGCGCGCAACCTGCGTTACGGCGCCGACGATCCGCGCCATCATCTTTCCTACAAGAAGGCCGGAGTGCTGGCGGGCCTGGGCGCGTTCGGCCGGAGCCAGCTTCTGATTCACCCCGAGTGGGGGCCGTGGCTGCGGCTGCGGGTGGTGGTCACAGACGCGGCGCTCCCCCCGGACGCGCCGATTGATCTCTCGCCCTGCTACGGCTGTCGCTTGTGCGTGGAGGCCTGTCCGTCCGGGGCGCTCGCGGAGGAGGGGTTCGACCGCGCGGCCTGCGAGAACTTCTATGGGGAGCCAGCGTCCCACACGGTGGCGCAGCTCTCGCCCAACGGATACATCAACTGCGAGGAATGCATGCGCGCGTGCCCGGTTGGAGCCGCGCCGCCGCGGTTCGCTGCGGGAGTCGGGAAACCATGACCATTCGCGCGGTGCTCAGCGACGACGTTAGGGGAACTGCTCGACTGGCTTGCCGGGCAGGCAAGCGCGTGAACGGTTGCGACCGTATCGTGCCCGGCGCTGCCCCTTGCGCGTGCCGGCACCCACAGCGCGGGAGGAGGCGGTCTGCGGGCCGGCGAAAACAACTGCGCCGCGGGCGCGGCTAGGTCGCCACGCGACCGCCGTGGCGGCCCTTGGCCTAGCCACTCACGATGAACTCCAACAACCCATACCACCGCGGTGCGGGGCTGTACGAGCTGAATCTCGCGCTGCCGGTGATATCCGCCATCCGCCGCCAGGAGGCGCGCGCGGTGGGCGATCTCATCGCCCACTACAGTCAGCCGGGCGGACGCGCGCTGGAGGTGGGGCCGGGCACGGGCTTCTATACCCTGGCGCTGGCGCGGGCGTTCGGCGAGGTAGTGGCGGTCGAGGACTCCCCGACCATGGCCGGCACTCTCACGCGGCGATTGGCGACGGCGGGCGTCCACAACGTCACGGTATTAAACGATGATTTCCTGGCGCGGCCGCCGGACGGCGCGTTCGACGTCGCAGTGGCGATTGGGGTGCTGGACTATATCGCTGACCCCGCCGCCTTCGTAAGCAAGCTGTGCGCGGCGGCGCGGCGGGCGGTGATCATCACCGTGCCGCAGCGCGGGCTGTGGGGGGCGTGCTTCGCCGCGGCGGGACGGATGCGCAAGATCCGGGTGTACCGTCACCACCGCGCGGTGGTGGGGGCCTGGGCGCCCGGGTGGCGGTGCGCCGTCGCCGAAGTCGGCCTCAACACGCGAGTGACCAGAGGCTTAACCCTGGTGGCTGCGCTCGAACCCCCCGCGGAGACGGCCCGTGTTCGAACGCCTTGACCGCACCTACCTCGCCGTCTTCCGCGAGTATCCGCCGCTGCTGAACCTCGCGGTCATCACCCTCGCCGGCCAGCTCGCCTTCGGGCTCCTCAACTTCTATGCCCTGCCGGTGTACCTGGTGCAGGATCTGGGCGTGTCAGGGCTGGCGCTGGGCGCGGCGAGCACCACCTTCCTGGCAATCGAAATGGTGCTCAAGCTCCCCATGGGTCGGCTCTCCGATCGCGTGGGGCGCAAGCCGCTGATCATGCTGGGACCGCTGCTGGTGTGCCTCAACCCCACCATCATCGTCAGCCTGCCGGCCCGGGTGTGGGCGCTGGTGTTCCCCCTGCGCGCGGTGGATGGCGCCGGCGCAGCGGCGCTGTGGCCGCCGCTGTACGCGATGGTCGGCGACCTGGTGCGCGATCGCTCGCGGGCGACGGCGATGGCCGTGGTGCACACGGTGTACATCGCGGCGCTGGGCCTGGCTGCGGTGGTGGGCTCCCTCTCCGCCTACCTCACCCGCAGCGACCGCTTCCCGTTCTACCTGGCCAGCGGGCTGCTGGTGCTGAGCGGGCTCGTCGCCCACTTCGGCCTGCCGCAAACGCGCGGCTATGCAGGCGAGCCGCACACCGAGATCTCGCCGCTCGGGGGGCCGATGGAACCCGAGCCGGCGCCACCCCCCGCAGCCGCGCGCGCCGCTCCATATCCCGTTGCGCTGATCCTGCTCATGGGCCTGCTGATGACGATGGGCCCCTTGATGCTGTCCAATTTCCTGATCCTGTATGCGAAGGTCGAGCTGGGCATGACCACCCTGCACATCGGGGTGCTGCTGGCGATTTTCGGCGCGCCGATGGTGCTGCTGGGGCTGCCGCTGGGGCGGCTGTCCGACCGCTGGGGCAAAGCGCGGGCGGTGCGATTCGCGGTCGTGGTGTCGGCGATCATGATGTGGTTGATGCCCTTTCCCCGCACGGTGGTGACGTTCGCATTGGTGGGCGCCCCGCTGGTGTTAAGCCAGATTCTGGGCATGCCGGCGTGGCTGGGTCTGGTATCGCAGCTCGCGCCCACCAGCCGCCGCGGCGGGATCATGGGATTGGTGGCGACCGCCGAGGGTATCGGCGCCGCCGCGGCGCCCCTGCTGGGCGGCGTGCTGTGGGACATCAGCCCGCCCTACATCTTCTTCGGCAGCGCCGCCGTGCTCACCCTGGCCGCCGCCGTCGCCCTGTTCACCTTGCGCCGCGAGCCGCCCGGCATGTCGGCGGGCTGAGACGACCTGACTCGGACTCACGTCCCGCCTTCCAGGCCGAGCGCAAGGACCGGTCCCCGGCGCGTGGAAATGACAGCCATGCCGACCATTCGCGCTGTGCTCTTCGACCCGTTCGGCAAGCTCAGGGCAGGCCCTCGGCAATACGCTCCTGGAGTACGGCCTGCAGGGGCGCTGGCGGCAGTTCCTGCGCGAGCGGCTGGAGCAAATGCACCCGCTGGTCTGTGGCGCCGTCGGGCGGGTCGAGGCCACGCCGGCCAAGTTCGCGGCAACAGTGGCTGAGGTCGTCGGCGGCGAGCGCGCGCGTGCGATCGAGCGCAGCGGCCGCTCGTGGCACTTCGCGAAGAGATTACAGGAGGGGCTGGCGGCGGCGCAACTGGGCGCGACTTCCGCCTTCGCGGGCCACGAAGTCCCGAAGTCCCGCTTCGGTGGACGAAGGGGTCGCCTGAAGTCGCGAGGAGTTCGCGCGGTCAGGCGACCGCGCGCCCATTCGCCGCCGACGGGGAGCGCCTGGGGCGGCTGACCGATGCTTTCTACGAGCCCATCAGGGCCTGCACCAAGCCCTACCCCGATACCCACGAGATACTGACTCGTTTGCGTTCGCAGGGAACGCGGCTGGCGATCATAACCAACGCCCCCTGGGACACGCCGGCGCGGCTGCTGCGCGGGGACCTCGAGCGCTGGCGTATCGAGGGCTTCTTCGACGCCTTCATCTGCTCGGGCGAGGTGCCCTGGCGCAAGCCCAATCCCGCGTTCATGCTGGCGGCGGCGGAGGCGCTCGGGATAGCCGCCGATGAGTGCCTGGTGGTAGGGGACACGCTGGAGTCCGACATCGCCGGCGCGCGAGCGGCGGGCATGCGCTCGGCGTGGATCAACCGGGCCGGCGCTCCCGCGCCGCCGGAAGGCGCGCAGCCGGAATGGGTTGCCACATCGCTTGCGCGCGTTGCTCAGATCGTCGCCGGCGCAAGACCCACGTCGCCGCGGTGACGCGGCAGCGCCGCCTCCGTCGAGGCGCGCCCCGCGGACGCGACCGGGTTGAACGCATGCCCGCGTTTGATTGTTCACGCGATTCTGTTGTATGCTTAGCTGTCTTGCATATCTGTTGCTGCACTAGCGTCGCCGTTGCGGCCGCGCGACCGGGTCGTCGCGTTCGCCAGCGCCGACGCGGAGAAAGTGGTGCGCGCGAGCCTGGCGGGCGGCCCGGCCGGGGCGTGATGCGTGAGTGATTCAGCCATGCGCCTGGAATTACGCGAGGTCAGCGCGGGTTACGGCGACCAGCCGGTCATCACCGGCATCTCGCTTGCCGTGGCCGACGGCGAGTTCGTCGGGCTGGTGGGGCCCAACGGCTCGGGCAAGTCAACCGTGGTGCGGGTGATGAGCCGGGTGCTGCGCCCGCGCACCGGGCAAGTCCTGCTGGAGGGGCGCGACCTTCATGGCATGCCCGCGGCGCAGGCGGCGCGCCACATCGCGGTGGTGCCCCAGGATTCGGGGTATTACTTCGACTACTCGGTGCTCGAGGTCGTGCTCATGGGGCGCTCGCCGCGCATGGGACGCTTTGCGCTCGAAGGCCCCCGCGACTACGCCGCCGCCCAGCGCGCGATGCAGCTCACCGGCATCGCTCACCTCGCCCAGCGCCCGGTGACCGCAACCTCCGGCGGCGAGCGCCAACGCGTCGCTATCGCGCGCGCCCTGGCGCAGGAGCCCGAGCTGCTCATCCTCGACGAGCCCACCGCTCATCTCGACATCAACCACCAGATCGAGGTGCTCGACTTGGTGCGCACCCTCAACCGCGAGCAGGCCGTCGCGGTGGTGGTCGTCATGCACGACCTCAACCTTGCCGCCCAGTACTGCCAGCGCATGCTGTTGCTGCACGGCGGGCGGCCGCTCGCGCAGGGAGCGCCGCAAGACGTCATCACCGCGCAGCACGTGCGCCAGGCCTATGGCACCGAGGTCGCCGTCAAGCGCCACCCCGTCACCGGGCGCCCGTACTTCACTCTGCTCTCGCGGCTGCCGGCGGAGGCCGCAGGCGAGGGCATGGCCGTGCACGTCATCTGCGGCGCGGGCACCGGCGCGGAGCTGATGGAGAGGCTCAACGCGCTCGGGTACCGCGTATCCGCCGGCGTGCTCAATGTCGAGGATTCCGACCAGCAGACGGCCGAGCGCCTGTCCCTGCTCCGCGCGGAGGAGGCGCCGTTCAGCCCCATTTCCGACGACGCGCGCAAGGAGAACGAGCGCCTCATCGCCGCCGCGCAGGTGGTGGTCGTCGCGCCTATCCCCGTGGGGGCGGGGAACCTCGCCAATCTCGAGGCGGCG
>Ga0315291_10010555_pt1 | contig 11288 bp, 8 predicted proteins | sample YL17G12_20_MG_FD_203070 | JGI IMG/M metagenome (GOLD analysis project Ga0315291, IMG submission 203070) | Sediment microbial communities from Yellowstone Lake, YNP, Wyoming, USA - YL17G12_20 | ecosystem: Environmental > Aquatic > Freshwater > Lake > Sediment | place: USA: Wyoming | collected...
AACGGGAATTGATTCTACAGGTTTTGACGCGCGTGCGCTGGAATAGGAAGCGCGCCGCAAGGGACCTTCAGATCAGCTATAAGGCACTGCTTTATAAGCTCAAGCAGATTGGGTTGGATGGATCCGGGCCTTCCTAGGCCCTAGAGGTCGCGTATCATGAGAACAAGGTATCGTTTCGCGTTGCTACTCCTGCTGCCATTGGCCACGAGTTTGGCAATGGCACAGCAGGGCACCAGTGAGAAAGCAAAGGAAGGTGACCGGACTGGCGCACGAAGCGACGTCAAGCCGACCGTCAGCCCCAAGTCCGCCACCGACGACCCCACTTATGTCATCGGTCAGGACGATGTCCTGGACATAAGTGTGTGGAAGGAGCCTGACGTTTCTCGCCAAGTCCCCGTCCGACCGGATGGGAAGATTTCCCTGCCGCTTCTGAATGATGTGCAGGCTACCGGATTGACCCCGATGCAGTTGCAGGCGCAATTGACGGAAAAACTCAGGAAGTTTCTCACCGATCCCCAGGTAACCGTAATTGTCACGGCGATCAACAGCCGGCGCGTTTACATGATGGGCGAGATCAACCGGCCGGGCGCGATTCCGCTGGTTCCGAACATGACCATCCTGCAAGCCATCTCAACGGCGGGTGGGCTCTCACAATTCGCCAACTCGTCCAAAATCCAGGTTCTGCGAACCGAGAACGGCAAACAGGCGACCTATTTCTTCAACTATAAAGATGTTATCAGAGGAGTGAGGACGGAGCAGAACATCCTCCTCAAGCCCGGAGACTCCATTGTCGTCCCCTAGAGGTGAGCCAGAATGAGAAGGTACATTGCGTTGCAGAGCCTATTTCTCACCGTCGCATTGTGTTCTCCAGGTGTTTGGGCGCAGCAGGGAGGATCGACGAGTGGTCCTGGCCCGCAGCAATCGGCAGGTCAAGGGGGTGAGGCTCCGTCAGACCAGAATGTTAACGCTCCGACGCCGGATACTCGTCCTCTCTCGGGCGCAGAAGAGATCACCGCGGGATCGCAGCACAAAGCCCGCAGCTATGTTCTGCCCAGTCTCCAGGTAACCGCGTATGGGGATTCGAATCAACTCAGTATTTCGACGGGGACCCGAGGCCTTGAGGTGACAGGCAGTGTAGTTGGGCGGCTCGCCTTGCAGCGAGTCGGGAAGACTAGCACGTTCATCATGGATTACAAGGGCGGCGGTCTGCTTTACTCGCGAAACTCAGACTTCAATGCCATGGTCCACGATTTCGGTTTCACGGAAAGCTGGAGGGGACGGCGATGGGGATTCATGATAAGTGATCGTGCTAGCTATCTGCCGGAATCTCCGTTCGGGTTCCACGGTCTGGGCAGTCTCGGAGGGCTTGGTACGGGCCTCGGTGGCAGCTTCGGGACGAACTTGGGCAATCTGATCCCCGCCTTCTCACCCAACCAAAGCATACTCTCCGGTCGTGGGACCCGAGTGGCCAATACGACTGTGGCCCAACTGGAATACAACCTCAGCGCGCGGTCGATGATTACCGCGTCGGGCTCGTATGGCCTTCTCCGTTTTAAGGAACCCGGGTTGATCGAAAGCAATCAGCGGGTTTACACCGCGGGTTACAATTATATGGCGACCCGGAAGGACACAGTCGCAATCGTCTACGGCCTGAGCCAATTGCAGTTCAAAGGGGTAAGCCTGGGGTTTGACACTCACTTTTTCCAACTGTCTTACGGACGACGGGTCACGGGCCGGCTGGCCTGGGAACTGGCCGCGGGCCCGCAGGTCTCCATCTTCAAGAACTCCACCAATCCATCTGACCGACGGTATTCCTGGAATGCTCACAGTTCCCTGCGTTACCGCCTGCCCCGCACTGATTTGGGGCTTTCATACGGACACTTCACGACGAGCGGGTCCGGGTTGTTGTTCGGCGCCGAGACAGACCAGGTCAGCGGGAGCGTAGGTTGGCGGTTCACCCGGAATTGGTCGGGCTCGATCGACCCGGGCTATGCTCGCAACAGCAGATTACGGCAGACCACAGCGGGGGGCAATGCAATCACTTATGATTCTGTGCATGCCGGCTTCAGGCTCCGCAGGGCCCTGGGACGCTACATGGATGTATCTTTTAATTACAGCCTGCAGGATCAGCGGCTTTCTTCAACCGCGAACACAGGGGTCGGCGGAGGTAACGTATACATTCGCCACCTCTTTGGCTTTGGCTTTAACTGGCACACCCGCCCGATCGATGTTGACTAGCGGGCAATCGGCCCAGCTATCGCGCTAGGGGAAGTTAAGGAGAAGATCTGATGTTAGGACACCGAGACCTGAATATAGACGATTACTTGGCGATCCTGCGCCGTCGGGTGTACATAATCCTCATTCCGGCGATCATCGCACCGATTGTTGCCTATCTGATGTCCCTCACCTTACCCAACGAGTACACTTCCCAGACCCTTGTTCTGGTGGAACAACAGAAGGTGCCCGATAGTTTCGTCAAGTCGGTTGTCACGGAGGATCTGGCGCAACGCCTGGGTACGATGCAGGAGCAAATCCTCAGCCGCACGCGCCTGCAGCCCATCATCGAGCGCTTCGGGCTCTTCAAAGAGCAGGTGGGGAAAGCGCCGATGGAGGATCTCGTCGATAGGCTGCGCAAGTCGATCTCGGTGACGCCCATCCGTTCCATCGCGGCGAGCCGAACCGGGGACCTTCCGGGTTTCTATATCGGCTTCACTGCAAACAACCCCCGCCTCGCTCAGCAGGTGTGCGAAGTGATCACCTCGATGTTCATCGAGGAGAATCTGCTTGCCCGCCAGCAACGCTCCCAGGGAACGACGGACTTCCTGTCCAATTCGTTAGCGGAATCCAAGCGCAAGCTCGATGACCAAGATGCGAGATTGGCGGTGTTCAAACGGAAATACATCGGCGCGCTCCCCGGCCAAGAGCAGACGAATTTGAGCTTGTTGACAGGTCTCAGCACGCAACTCGAAGCCCTGACACAAGGTCTCAGCCGGGCTCAGCAAGACAAAGCTTATGCCGAATCACTCCTGGCACAGGACCTCTCCACGCTGGACTCCGCGCAAGCGAATGGAGGGCCCCAGCCTGACGCCCTGCAAATGCAGCTTACAAGCCTGCAGAATCAGCTGGCGGCCGCCGAGGCGCGCTATACCGACGACCATCCCGATGTCATCAAGCTCAAGATGAGCATCGCGGAAGTCAAGAAGAAGATCGAGGCGGCAAATACCACTCCGGAGAAAGAACCTGCTGCCGAAGGTGGCGCCAATCGAGTGCGTGAGACGCCCCGAATCCAACAACTCAGGGTAGCAATTCATCAACTCGAACAGACTATCCGCGAAAAAGCCCGTGACCAGGCTCGCATTCAGCAGCAGATCGGAGTGGTCCAGTCTCGGCTGTCATTGAGCCCGGCGGTTGAACAGGAGTACAAGGAACTCACGCGGGACTACCAGACGGCGCTGGCATTCTATAACGACCTTCTGGCGAAGGAGAGCCAGTCGCAGATGGCCACCAACCTGGAGCGTCGCCAGCAAGGCGAGCAGTTCCGCATCATGGATCCTCCCAATCTGCCGGAGAGCCCCTCATTTCCCAATCGCCCGCTCTTTGCCGGCGGAGGCCTCGGCTTGGGGCTGGCCCTCGGCGTGGGAATCACGCTGCTGATCGAAATGCGCGACAAGGCGATCCGGTCCGAAAATGACGTCCGGTTTTTCCTGCAGGTGCCGACCCTGGCAGTGATCCCGGTGGTCGCAGGGGGAAACGGCAGGAAAATCTCTCTCTGGAGTCGCATTCGGAAGAAAGAGCCTAAACCTGTGGTTCGTGCGCAAGCCTAGGACCTTGGAGCATGTATAAGAAGTTTTTCGGTCTGAAAGAAAACCCGTTCAACGTAACACCCGACCCGAGGTATCTCTACTCGACTCCTCATACGCAGGAGGCTTTGGCCTGTTTGACGTATTGCGTTCAGGGTCGCAAAGGTTTTGTCCTGCTGACGGGGGACGTAGGGACGGGCAAAACCACTCTCCTGAACAAGCTGCTCGAATGCCTCCGCCAGGAACAGGTTGCAACGGCTTTTGTGTTCAACCCGCGGCTCAATACCCTCCAATTCCTGGACTACGTGGTGTCGGATTTCGGCATTAACTGCGAGACACGACTGAAGAGCCAGGTCCTGGTGCAGCTCAACCAGTGGCTGCTGGAGCGATATCGGGCGGGCGGGACAGCCGTCCTGATTGTGGACGAGGCGCAAAACCTCTCGGCCGAAGTGCTGGAAGAAATCCGATTGCTCACCAACCTGGAAACGTCCACCGAGAAGCTATTGCAGATTGTGCTCTCGGGCCAGCAGGAATTGGAAATGCGACTCCGGCAGCCGGAGTTCCGCCAGCTACGCCAGCGTATTACCTTGCGCTGCAAAACCTACCCGCTGACCCTGGAAGAGACACGCAATTACGTGGCAACGCGTTTGCGCGTCGCCGGAAGCGCAGGGCGGCAGATTTTCACGCCGGCGGCGATCGAGGCCGCGCATAACTATTCGGAGGGGATACCTCGCGTCATCAACGTGATCTGCGAAGATGCGCTGATTAGCGCCTTCGCGGACCAGAAGCCGGCAGTGGACCGTGGAATGGTGGAGGCCGTGGCACGGGAACTGGAGCTGGATATCTATCCGCCGACTGCGCCTCCCCCCGGACAGATCGTCGAGCGCACTCGCGTGAATGAGTATTCCGGCGCAGCTTACGGCCTGGGTGCCGCACTCGAAACGGAAGACCGCCCCGCAACTGATACGCCGAGGAAAACCACCGCCGAGCCCCCGCAGCGGCGCCAACCTTCCAAAGAAGATTCGAAACAACGGAAAGATGTGACGAATACCGGTACGTCACCGCCCTCCCCGACTGTCAGCCTGCCTGTGTCTCAAGATGTCCCAGCGAAGGGTCCAGCGGTATCGGTCGCTGTGGAACCTCACCGGGGCCAAGCCTCGGCTGCGGGTCCCGCCACTCGGCCAGCGGTTGCACCCTCAACCATCAGCCCCGCCGTCAATGCGCGGCCCGTGGCATCAAAGACCGCGCGAGTTGCAGGCGAGACAGGACCAACAGGAACGACCAGCACAACCCCCGTGGCCGTGCTCCCAGTCCCTCCGGCAGTGGCTGAACGACAGGCATCGGATGCTGAAATAGTGCAACTGCTCCGCCCAGACGCGAGCGCGGCAAAGCCGCCAGCGGCTCGGCCAACGGTCAGGCAGCCCCTCCCCTTGCCCAAGGTCAAATCCGGCCGAATGACCCCCATGGCCTGGGCGTTGCTTGGCTTGTGTATAGCTGTCAGCTTGGTGGCCGCATTCATGTTCGTGGAGCTGTCGAGGATAAGGAACACGCCTCCCATGGCTGTCTCCAGCCCGGCGGCTTCACAAACTTCGGCGCCGTCCAAGGCTGCCGAAATCCCTATACCGTCGGAGTCAACTCAAACGCCGGCCGCACCACAGCCAGCCACTGTCCCGGCGACGGAAGAAAAGAAGAGCTTGGAGGTCGCGCCGCAGCCGAAAACGGCAACCCCACCGGTACGCAGGAGTATTCCCACTGCGCCGAGCGTCGGCCGCCTCTTGGTTACGGCAGATGTCGCGGGCGCCCGGGTTTCTCTTGATGGCCGGGCGATTGCCAACGCGGAGACACCGTTCACTTTCACGGATCTGCCGGTCGGCACGCATCGAATTGTAGTCTCCAAACCCGGCCATGAGGATGCAACCGCATCGGTGACAGTGCAGGGAGGGCGCACGGTATCCTTCAGTGCCCACCTCGCTGCCCCTGGCGGTGAAATCAACATCGTGACCAATCCCTCCGGGCTGGGTGTTTCGATCGACGGAGGACCGTTTGCCCCCAGCCCCACGCAGGCTGTCGTTGCCGCTGGATCGCATACGTATAGGATCAAACTTCCGGGTTCGCGAGTTTACGAGAGTACTTTCGAAATGAAAAATGGAGCCATTATTACGCGCCGGGTGGACTTCACAGGGGGAGAATGGCTCACACCCGGAGAAACGCAGTAGACGCACGCAATATGCCGATTCATTGCGATTGAAAGGTTGGGCGCTTTGACCATGTACAAGAAGTTCTATGGATTGAAAGAAAACCCGTTCAACGTGACGCCGGATCCGCGGTATCTGGTTCACACCCCGCATACCCAGGAAGCCCTGGCTTCCCTGACCTATGGCGTCCAGAACCGCAAGGGGTTCATGCTGCTGACTGGCGAAGTTGGGACAGGGAAAACTACACTTTTGAACAAGCTGCTCGATTGGTTGCGCCAGGGACAGATCGCGACGGCTTTTGTGTTCAACTCGCGACTGAATGTGACTCAGTTTCTGGATTACATGATGGCGGACTTCAGCCTCCCCCGCGAGCCTCGGCTCAAGAGCCAGGTGCTGATCCAACTGAACCAGTGGCTGCTCGAGCGGTATCGGGCGGGGGGAACGGCGGTTTTGATTGTGGACGAAGCGCAGAACCTCTCGGCAGAGGTTCTGGAAGAAATCCGTCTGCTCACGAACCTGGAGACCTCTACTGAAAAGTTGTTGCAGATTGTGCTCTCAGGCCAACCTGAACTGGATTTCAAGCTCAGCCAACCGGGGCTCCGCCAACTGCGGCAAAGAATCACGTTGCGGAGCAGGACGTACCCTTTGACCCTGGAAGAAACTCAGCAGTACGTCAGCGCTCGTCTGCGCGTGGCGGGCAGCGATGGACGGCCGATCTTCACTCCCGAGACCATCGAAGCTGCTCACACCTATGCCCACGGTATCCCTCGGGTGATTAACCTGCTCTGCGAGCATGCCTTAATCAGCGGCTACGCCGATCAGCGCTGCCCGATTCCGCCCGAAACGATTGTCGATGTGGCGCAGGAGTTCGAACTCGATGTGATCTTGCCAGCGGCGCCGCCGGAACCGGAGGGTGACCGGAAGAACCTCCACCGCCGGGAGATGCTGCAAGATCCGGCGGTCTTGATGCACCGGTTGCGCCGGTCTCAGTAGGTTTGGAACAAGGCTGGAAAGGATCTTATGAGCCGCATTCACGATGCATTAAAGAAAGCCGAGCAGGAAAGGACCGGCACCCCACGGCCGGACCTGGGCACGCAGACGGTGGCGGTCAGCCCGGCTCCAGCAGGGGTCGAGGAAAGCGCGCGCCCGACTGCCGCCAAAGAGGTCACGATTCCCACGGTGCAGGAAGTCGCCCCCTTCTCCGGCCCGCTGACGCTCGAAACCTTGCTGGCGCGCTGTCCGATATCACCATGGAAGCCCGATCCCAATAAACTGCTGCACGCGAATGTACAAGGTTTCTCGCTCGGCAGCGAAGAGTTCCGTACACTGCGTTCCAAGCTTTATCAGAGCCGCGACACGCAGCCGTTGCGAACGGTCCTGATCACCAGCGCGTTGCCGCAGGAAGGAAAGACCTTTGTCGCCGCCAACCTCGCCCAGGCCATCGTGCGCCAGCGCGAGCGGCGCGCTCTCCTGATTGATGCCGACCTTCGATGGTCACGCCTCCACCTGTCGCTGGGAACCCGTCTCTCGCCGGGTCTTACCGAATACCTACGCGGGGAGGCGGATGAGCTTTCCATCCTTCAGCGAGGTACGGTGGAGAACTTGTTCTTCATTCCAGGTGGGAAGTCCGTGCAGAATGCAGCGGAATTGATCGCCAACGGCCGCCTTCGGACATTGCTGGCGCGGGTGGGGCCAATTTTCGACTGGGTTATTCTCGATTCCCCACCCGCCCTTGCGATGTCAGACGCCAGCCTGATGGCGGACCTTTGTGACGGCGTCCTGCTGGTTGTCGCAGCCGGCAAGACACCCTTCGATGCGGCGCAAAAAACGCGTGAGATGTTTCGACAGAAGCACCTGCTCGGTGTGGTCTTGAACCGCGTCCAGCCCGGCTCGACCGACAGCGCTTATTACTACGGGTACTACGACAAGTCCGGAGAGAAGAAGAAGGCCAAGAGGTAGCAAGCTGTGGTTCGACTGTTTAATGTCTACTATCCAACCCGCGTCCTGGTGTTGCTGGGCGGAGAAGCGCTGCTGGTCTGCGCGTCCTTTCTCCTCGCCGCCTTCATTCGGTTCGGCGAAGATTCCATCCTGCGTCTCCATTATGAAGGTGGCTACAGCCAGGTCGCCCTGGCCGCAGGCGTTTGCTTGGTCTGCTTGTATTACTTTGATTTGTACGACTCCTTGATTATCAGCAACGCCCGCGAAGTGCTCATCAGATTGATTCAGGTGCTGGGCGTCACTTGCCTCATCATGGCGGCGCTCTCGTATGTTCTCCCGGCGGCGCGAGTGGAAATCGGGTTCTTCCTGATGGGGATCGTATTCGCCGGTATTTCGATGGCAGCGTGGAGGAAACTCTTCCTATTTTTGAATGCTTCGCCGCGCTTGGCTCGGCGGGCTATCGTCCTGGGAACAGGACCGCAGGTCCATTCCTTGTCCACAGAGATCGCGAAGCGCCCGGAGTGGGGTGTACGGTTAGTAGGTTATGTCGGCAAGCCGCCGGCTTCCCCTTCCGCCATGAATGGTCTCCCGCGTCTCGGAGACACGGAAGACCTGGCAAATGTGGTTGAACGGGAGAACGTCGGTCAGATCATCATTGCGATGGGTGAGAGGCGCGGCCGTCTGCCGGTGGACCTATTGCTGCGTCTTAAGACTCGCGGCATTCTCGTCCAGGATGGCAGCGAGGCCTATGAGAGTCTCACCGGCAAGATCCCGGTGGACGCGCTCCGGATGAGTTGGCTGCTTTTTTCTCCTAACTTCCCGGTCTCCCGGCCCATGCTGGTGTACAAACGGCTGACTTCCATTATTCTTTCCTCGCTTGGCCTCATCATCACTTTGCCTTTGATGGCCATTATTGCAGTGGCGTTGCGCCTGGATTCGAAGGGTTCCATCATCTTTCGCCAGAAGCGCGTCGGACAGGACGGGAAACTCTTCGACCTCTACAAATTCCGCTCCATGTATGAGTCGTCCGATCCGATTGCCCAGTCTGCCCCGGCACGCGAGAACGATGACCGGTTTACTCGCGTCGGCCGCTGGCTCCGCCGGACCCGCCTGGACGAACTTCCGCAGCTTTACAACATTCTCTGCGGCGACATGTATTTCATCGGGCCGCGACCGTTTGTGCCAGCCCAGGAAGAAGACCTGGCGGAGAAAATTCCTTACTACCGCCAGCGCTGGGCCGTAAAGCCCGGAGCGACCGGGTGGGCACAGATCAACTACGGCTACTGCGAAACGGTGGAGGACAACACCGAGAAACTGGCGTACGACTTGTTCTATATCAGGAATATGTCCATGGGCCTCGATCTCCTCATCGCGTTTCGCACCGTCAAAGTCTTGCTGCTGGGCCGCGGGTCACGGTAGGGTTCCCTCGCTGCCTCGCCGCGCAAGCGAATGCGAACTTGAAGCCAATGCGTCCGAACCCACAAGAACGGTCGGGAATACTGGCAACCTTGATGGGCAGAAGTTCAGGCATTCGTCAACCATGAAGTGTATTTTCACCGTCGACGTTGAAGACTGGTTCCACATCCTCGACGTCCCTTCGACGCCACCTATGTCCGCCTGGGATTCGTTGCCTTCGCGGGTCGAAAAGAATTTTCTGAAGTTGCTCGATATTTTCGCGGAGAAGGACGCCCGCGTCACCTGCTTTTTCCTCGCCTGGGTAGCGGAGCGCTTTCCTCACCTCGTCGAGGAAGCCGCCCGCCGCGGGCACGAGGTGGCTTCACACGGCTTCGCGCACCGGTTGGCGTACCAGATGACTCCCGAAGAATTCCGCCAGGATGCTGAGAAGTCCAAGACGATTCTCGAGAGCATTGTGGGACAACCGGTTCTCGGATACCGGTCCCCGGGATTTTCGGCGACCGAGCACACCCCCTGGTTCTTCGAGGAATTGTCGCGAGCCCGGTACGTCTACGATTCCTCGGTTTTTCCCGGCCCCCGCGAACACGGCGGGATGAAAAACGGCCGGCTGGCACCCTATGTGGTCATGAACGGCGATCGCCCCCTCTTCGAGTTTCCCATCACCGTGAGTCGCGTGATGGGCCGGCCGCTTTGCTTTTTCGGCGGAGGATACCTTCGCTTGTTCCCCTATCGTTTGATCCGGAGGATGACTCAGCAGGTGTTGAAGGAAGGCCGCCCCGTCGTCTTCTATGTCCATCCGCGGGAGATCGATACCGAGCACCCTCGCCTGGCGATGGGCCTGGCACGGCGATTTAAGACCTATGTGAATCTTCACACAACGGAGCAAAAGCTCCGCCAGTTAACAGGAGAATTCGAGCACACGACGTTCCGGGATTTCATCGCGGCCTATGCGCCGGCAATTCGTGCCGCGTGACGCCGGTGGACGACCGAACCGCGGCGGCTCCAACCAACTGAGGGCCGCCCGCCAGTAAGCCCGGGCAATCGTTGAGTTGGTAAGGCGCTTCTCCGACGGGCAAGGGCACTTCATGAGAGTCGATGCGGTCGAACCCCAAACGGTCCCTCAACACGACCCATCGGTTTCTCCGCTCGAGGCCGCGCGCGAACCGAAGTGGAGCCTGGGTTTCGTGGCAGTCCTCATGTATTTGTTCGTCGAGTACATGCGGCTCTCGGCCCAATATCCCGTGTTTCGGGCGGTTCAGATCGGCAAAGTGGTGGTTGCTTTCTGCCTGCTGGGCTGGGCAATCGCCCCGCGATCGAGGGGCGACTTTCGTTTCAGCCGTCCAATTGACCTGACTTTAGGAGCCCTGTTCTTTGCCGCCTTCCTTTCGGCATGCTTCGCCCGGTATCAGGCGGCGGCATGGACCACCATCCTGGATCTTTTCCGCTGGGTCCTGATCTACTTCGTGATCTCAAGGATCGTGGTCAGCTCCTGGCGTCAGCGTATCTTCTTTTTCCTTTTCCTGCTTTTGAACGACAAGTTGGCACAAGCTGCCATTCGAGGCTTTTACGCCGGAAAAGAGTTTGGGAGAAGTGACGATTTCATGGCCAGGATCGGGGTGGGCGCCGGCTCCGTCGGGTTCTTCTCCAATGCCGGAGACTTTGGCGTAGCCATGTGTGTCGTGTTCCCCCTGGCGGGGATCATGCTGCTCGGGGAATCGAAGAAGCTCCCACGCCTATTCTTCCTCGCCTCTTTCCTGGTGATCTCGGGAGCCATCATTGCGTGCGGCTCCCGCGGAGCCGTTCTGGGGGCGTTGGTCGCTGCGGCAGCCGCCTGGGCGCGCAATCCCCGGCGGCTAGGAACCGTTGCCGTCTTTCTGCTTTTCATTCCGGCATTCATTTACGTCCTCCCCCAGGCAAGCAAGGAAAGGTGGAAGTCAGC
>Ga0315291_10010561_pt1 | contig 11283 bp, 11 predicted proteins | sample YL17G12_20_MG_FD_203070 | JGI IMG/M metagenome (GOLD analysis project Ga0315291, IMG submission 203070) | Sediment microbial communities from Yellowstone Lake, YNP, Wyoming, USA - YL17G12_20 | ecosystem: Environmental > Aquatic > Freshwater > Lake > Sediment | place: USA: Wyoming | collected...
GAAGAAGGATTATGGAGGCCTACGGCCTCTCTGAGGCCTCATCGGCCACCCATTTCACCCCTTATCCCCGTGGCGGTCCCAGGGGCTCCATCGGGGTCCCCCTTCCGGACACAGAGGCCAGGATCATGGACATTAAAACAGGGGAGAGGGAATGCCCGGTGGGCGAGATCGGCGAACTCGTGGTCAAAGGTCCCCAGATCATGCAGGGATACTGGAACAACAAAAGTCTCACATCGAGGGCCTTGCGGAATGGATGGTTTTATACCGGGGATCTGGCCCGAATGGATCAGGATGGATTTTTCTACCTTGTGGACAGGAAGGATGACCTCATCATCTCCAGCGGGTTTAACGTCTACCCCGGTCAGGTCGAGGAAGTCCTGAAGAGACATCCCAAGATCAAGGACGCTGCGGTCATCGGCGCCCCTGACCGGATCAAGGGACAGGCCATCCTGGCGGTGATTGTCCTGAAAGAAGGCATGCAAGGGGACAAACAGGAATTCCTCAACTACTGCAAAGAGAACGTGCCCGACTACCGGATGCCCAAGACCATTTTCTTTCACGATGAGATCCCCAGGGATCCGGCAGGGAAGATCCAGAAGAGGGTCTTGAGGGAGAGGCTAAGGCCGTCTGGGAAAGAATGATGAAGGCCTTCCTTCTCAAGACGGTCACAAGGGTTTCCCTCCTCCTGGGATCCTGGCCCATCCGGTTCTTCGCCTGGTGGATCGCCACAGGATACTTCCTATTTCGCCCCTCCCGGAGGAGATCAAGTGTCCAGCTCTATCAGGTCATCTTTCCTAACCGAAGGCTATGGTACTATCTCTACTGCACCTGGCGCCAGTTTCACTCTTTCGCAGCCAGCTATGCGGACCGGATTGAGATCCGAGGAAATAAAGGGGTGACCACGGCCGCGCAAGGAAGAGAAAGGATCGTAGAGGCGGCAAGAAGGGGCAGCGGGGGAATTATCCTCACTTCCCACCTGGGCAGTTATGAGGTTGCGGCCCGCGCCTTTCAGAAACTTGGGCTCAGGCTTCTCCTTATCATGGGCGAAAAGGAGGCCAAGCAGGTGGCCCGCGATCAGCGCGAAGCCCTCAAGGCCCGGGGGGTCCACATTCAAGTGGCCACGGCGCAGGAGGATTCTCTTCTCGGCGGGCTGGAGGCTGTCAAGTTCGTCAGAGAAGGAGGGTTCGTCTCTCTCACCGGGGATCTTGTCTGGAGCGACCAGCGCTCCCTTCTACCGGTGAGGCTCTTTGACCATGAAGTGGGCCTGCCCGCAGGACCCCATCTCCTGGCCCTCGTCTCCGGAGCACCCCTCTTCACCATGTTCACCTTTCGGGTTAAAAGAGGCAGACACCAAATCATCGTGTCTCCTCCCAGGGAGGTGAAGGCCCCATCCCGTTCTGAACGAAGCACGGCCCTTCAGGCAAGCGCACAGGCCTATGCCAGCGCCCTGGAAGAGATGGTGCGCCAGCACCCTTTCCAGTGGTACATCTTTGAGCCCCTCTTTCAATCCGCACCGGCTGATAGGAGGGAGTCCAACCCCGGTCTTTCGGCATCCGACCATGGGGAAGACAAGAGGTAAGGGATTCGACATGCACCATACCCTTATGAATGCCCTTGCCGCAGGATATGAAAGGATTGTGGCTTGGGCCGATATCCTTGACCGGATCAATGTCTACCCAGTGCCGGACGGTGACACCGGCCGGAATCTCGTCATTACCCTGAGCGCCTTAAGGAATATCTCTGGAGATCCCGATTCACTGAGCCGCGAGATCCTGCTCTCTGCCAGGGGCAATTCCGGAAACATTGCCGCCCGTTTCCTTGCCGGGTTCCTCAATTGTAAGGACCTGCCGTGTCTGCCCGGGTCGGCCGAGGCCGGCCGCAATCTCGCCTACCAAGCGGTTCCCAGTCCTCAGCCGGGAACCATGCTTTCTCTGTATGACACCCTGGTGACATCCCTAAAGAGGACCCCTCCTGAAGAGACAGGAAAATGGGTGGAATCGGTAATCCACGACCTGGAAGAGGCGGTGAAAGCTACCACCGAACAGTTGCCCGAACTGCGGAACGCAGGGGTGGTAGATGCGGGAGCCCTCGGCATGCTCGTCTTCTTCGATCCCTTGCTGAACACTTTGGCTGGCCGCGAGGCCAGACACTCCCCCTTCACTGACAACCTGAAGAATTCCTTCAACCTCTCCGAGACCTGGCAGGACCGGGAATACCAGGGCTACTGCCTGGATGTGGTGCTCAAGATCGAACCTGAAGGTCAAGAAGTGATGAAACACATCATGGATGTGGGGGAATCGGTGGTAGCCATGCCCGAGGGGGGCTATCTCAAAGTACACCTCCATGCCACGGACAGGGAGAGGGCCAGACGGGACCTCGCCGCCATCGGGGCTATCCTTAGCTGGGCCGAAGACGACCTTGCTGAACAGACCTTCCGGTTCAGTGAACCTAAGAAACACCAGACCATCCATATCATGACGGATGCCGCCGGTTCCATAACGAGGGATCTGGCTTGGAGCCTGGGAATCACCCTCCTCAACAGCTACATCACCGTGGAAAATCATTGCCTCCCTGAGACCTACGTGGATCCTTCCCAGCTCTTTGCAGCCATGAAGGCCGGGGCCAAGGTCTCCACGAGCCAGGCCTCAGTGGCCGAGCGATATGAATGCTACAACAATATTATGAAACTCTACGACCGGGTCCTCTATCTCTGTGTGGGATCTTTCTACACCGGTAATTACAATGCGGCCATAAAATGGAAGGCCGAGAATGATCCCGAAGGCCGGATGACCGTCATTGACACAGGGGTGGCCTCCGGCAAGCTCGGCCTGGGAGCAAGGGCCGCGGCCGAGCTCTCCCTCGCTGTCAGCGACCCTTCTGAGGTCGTCGCCTTTGCCAGGAGCGCGATGCAGAAGGTGCAGGAATACATCTTCCTTGACCGACTGCAATTTCTGGCTGCAGGAGGTCGAATGTCAAAGACTGGCGCTTTCTTTGGCGATGTCCTTCACATCAAGCCGATCGTGAGTCCCTATCCAGATGGGGTGCGGAAGATGGGGGTGGTGAGAAATACCAGGGACCAGGTGAAATTCGCCTTCCGTCGTCTTGGGCAAGACCTCCCAAAAGACCGGAAGGCCACCCTGCTTCTCGAATACTCAGACAACCGGGAGTGGCTTGAAGGGGAGATCAAACCGGAGATAGAACGCAGGTTTCCTCTGGTGAAAGTCATCATGCAACTCCTCTCCCTCACCTCCGCTGCCCACATGGGCCCGCGTTCCTGGGGTATAGCTTTTCTCCCAGAAAACCCCCAACAAGGCGATTCGGATGTCTGAGACGATCTTTCGCACCATGAAAGGTCTTTTGATGGGAGCCCTCTTCGGGGTGTTTCTCCTGGGCATTTTCTTTGAACTCCTGATCGCTCTTCCCATCATCTTGGCCCTGAACAGAGTCCTTGGGCCCGAGCCTTACCGGGTGCAGTGGACGGTCCGCATCCTCGTGAGCCTGTGGCTCTTCTTCCTGAAAGGGTGCGGGCTACTCACGGATAGGACAGTAAAAGGGAAGCCCTTCGATGGACCGTGCGTGGTCGTTTCCAACCACCCTGGCCTCTTCGATGTGCTCTTCCTGATCCGGGATATCCCCCGCATGTCCGTCATGGTCAAGCGATCTCTGGCAGGAAAGCTCCCCCTTGGCCCGATCTTTCGTTCCGCGGGGTATGTCCTCTCCCCCGATTTCGAGCAGAGGGGCCCCTTCCAGTCCCTGGATGAGGCCATTGAGAAGATCCACATGGGGTACAAGTTCATGATCTTTCCTGAAGCCACCCGATCCCCCAAAGGGGACCTGGGCAGGTTCAATCCAGGCCCCTTCATGCTTGCAAGGCTATCGAACGTGCCGGTGCAGCCCCTGTTTGTAAGGAACGACCCACCTTTTCTCCCAAAGGGAGAAAAATGGTATTTCCCGCCCTCCCGGGTCTCAACCCTTGAGATCGAATTCTGGGAGCCCATGGCCCCTCCCAGGGCCGGGCAGGAGCGGGAGTTTGCCAGGGATCTGGAAGCTCGATACAGGAAGGCGTTGGGCTTGGCCACAGAGAAGAACAGCGATCCGAATGCAGGGAAAGGAAATGGAACAGAACGAACTCCTTCCCGCTGAATCTCTGATCCCGCACCGCTGTCGCATGAGACTTATAGAATGGGTGAAGAGACCGACTCAGAACGGCCTGCAGGCTGAGTCGACGGCCACTGAGGGATGGCCTTTGAACAGGGACGGAACGGTGAGCTCCCTTATGTGTATTGAACTTGTGGCCCAGGCCATCTCTGCCCTGAGCACATGGCGTCGAGGAGAAGGGGCCAGACCGCGGGTCGGACTGCTGGTGGGCATTAAAGAAGCAGAATTCTCTAATTCCAGCGTCCCTGTGAGGACCAGACTCATCATCCAGATTGATAAGCTCTACCATGTCGGGAACTATGCCGTGTTCCAGGCCCAAGTTAGCTCTGACTTGGCCTTCTTTTGTAAAATGACCATCCAGGTGATGGAGCCAGAAGAGGAGGTCCTATCAAATCTCAAGACCTGGCAGAGAACCTAATCCGGGGAGAAAGAGAGGGAGAATTGAGGCCTATGCTATCCGAGCAGGTTGCCCTGGTGACAGGCGGGAGCCGGGGAATCGGGCGCGCCATCTGCCTGGAGCTGGCAAAGCACGGCTCTTACGTGGTGGTTAATTTCCGTTCCAATCAGAAGGCCGCTGAAGAGACCCTGGGGCTCATTCGCCAGGCCGGAGGAATAGGAGAGACGGTTGGTTTCGACGTCGCCAACCGGGAAGAGACCGAGAGAAACATCGAGGCCCTTCTTGCCCGCCATGAGGCGATCGATATCCTGGTAAACAATGCCGGCGAGATTGCGGACAATCTTTTTGTCCTCATGTCCTTTGAGGAATGGACAAGGGTCCTTAACACCTCGTTGCAAGGATTCTACAATGTCACCAACCCTGTCCTTAAGAAAATGGTAAACAGAAAGCGGGGTTACATTGTTACTCTCTCCTCCGTGTCCGCACGGATCGGCCACCGGGGTCAGACCAACTACTCGGCGGCCAAGGCTGGTCTGGAAGGAGCCTGTCGGTCCCTCGCCTCGGAGATGGCTCGCCTTGGCATCCGGGTCAATGTGGTGGCGCCCGGACTGATTGAAACCGAGATGATCCAGGGCTTTCCAAAAGAAATGATAAAGCAGCTCATCCCCATGGGCCGTGTGGGCCTCCCTGAAGAAGTGGCCAAGGTGGTTCGATTCCTGTGCTCTGACGATGCCTCCTACATTACCGGCCAGGTCATCTCGGTAAATGGCGGAATGATCTAGGGGTCTTCCGATGGAAAGGAGTAGGATGAAAAGATTCCTTTTCTGGAGCGTCCCAATCGTCACGGGCCTTTTCTTTGCCGCAGCAGGGCCTTCCCAGGAATGGACCTCCCTTAAAGAGGCATCCAGGGACATCCGATCCGTGAAGGCGGAATTCCTTCAGAAGAGATACCTTCAGATTCTCACTGAACCCCTTCGCTCGGAAGGAAGGTTCTTTTTCTACGCCTCCGGTTCCCTGAGATGGGAGTACTTAAGCCCGCTGCGAAGTGTGATGCTGCAGAAGGGGGATACCGTCCAGCTCTACCATTTCTCTGAGGGTGTATGGAAGCCGGAAATGATCCAGGCCGTTGAGTCAAGACGGATGGTGCTTGCGGAAATCAATCAATGGCTTCAGGGTCGTTTCGATGAAAGCAAGGCCTTCACCCATCTCTACTCCCCTGGACCTCCTGTACGAGTCATCCTGGCCCCCAGGGAAGGGATCAACAGGTTTATCCACCGGATTGAGATTGTCCTGTCTGCGAGGCCTGGAGTCATTGACCGGGTGGAGATAGAGGAACCCGGAGGCTCCCGAACCTCAATCGAGTTCAGGAACGTGCAGATCAATTCCAGCCTCCCATCCGGGATCTTCGAGAAGCCATGATCCGCAGGAAAGGTCTAGATATTTGTCTCCTGGGAATTCTCATCCTCTCCGTAGGGTGTATCCCACTGGCCGAGACAGCCCCGAGCCCTGGCTCACCGGATGACCTCCCAGGCTGCTACGCCATCTTCCCGGCCGGACCCTGGGAGTCTGTCCATAAGATTGAGGCTATCATCAGGGGAGGGGTCTCTTCCTCGCTCCTCGGGGTCACCAAGGGCGACCCATCAGAGCGTAGGCTCCACAGCCTCTTGCTTACCCCTGAGGGATTCATTCTGTTTGATGCAGAACTCCGGGAAGGAGGAATTGCCGTACGAAAGGCGGTGGCCCCCTTTGATTCCCCGGCGTTTGCCAGAGGATTGATGGAGGATGTGACCCTCCTCTTCCTTCCTCCGCAGGCGAGGCCCACGACATGGAGGAAGGAAGCGGATGGCACCCGGATCTGCCGCTGGGAAAGCCATGACGATTCTTGCATAGAGGTCAGGGGATCGATGGACCACGGGTGGCGAATCTTGCGCCGGGACGATCAGGGAGAGGTGACAAGGGAGATCTCCCTGAACGGACCCTTTGTCCAGGGCCTGGCGTTTCATATGGAACTGCGGGCATCCAAACCAACGTCCTATAGACTCAGGATGACCCTACTCCAGGCGGCTCCCTGATACCCTCGTTCCTTCCATCTTCTTGCCGAAGACAAAGGTGAAAAAACGGTTGATCAAAAAATTCCTATCTTTGGCCTTCTTGCTTGTGCTTTGGGGTTGTTCAGAAAAACTTCCCGCGTATGAAGCCCCCAATCCAGGCACCTATGAGCACAAGCTCAACACCCGCGTCCTCGGCTTTCGCCGTTCCTATCTCATCCGCATCCCCAAAGGCTATGACCGAACTAAGGCTTTGCCCCTGGTCGTGGCCCTCCATGGGGGCTTCAGCACGGCCGCGAAGATGGAAGAAGAGACTGGTCTTTCTGAGCTCGCCGACCGGGAAGGTTTCTTTGTTCTCTACCCGAACGGCATTACCCTGTTTCGTTGGCTTCAGCACTGGAATGCAGGGCATTGCTGCGGAATAGCCATGAAGGACGGTGTTGATGATGCGGGTTTTATCTCCAAGGTAATCGACCAGGCCCGCGAGCATCTGAAGGTGGACCCCGCTCGCGTCTATATGGTGGGGTTTTCGAACGGCGGGATGCTGGCGCACTTCTTTGCCGCCCAAAGACCGGAAATCCTCGCAGCCGTCGCGGTCATTGCTGCCGCCATCGGGAGCAGACCATCTCCTTCTGAGCCGGAGGTGCGCGTTCCCCCTGCCAAAGCGCCCGTGCCGATCATCGCCTTTCATGGCCGAAAAGACGACCTTGTCCCCTATGAAGGGGGGAGGCTAACGGGTTGGGGACACCTGTATGTCCCCGTGAAGGAATCCATGGGCTACTGGGTGAAGGCCAACCAGTGCGCCTCGATTCCTCTACGGGAACCAATGATGGACGGCAGGGTCCTGAAGGAGACCTGGACAGGAAATATGAATGGAGGAGAGGTCATCCTGTATACCCTTGAAGGGTGGAAACATAGTCCCCCAACCAGGTACCACACCCAGAGGCTACCGGGAACCGATCCCCTCAAGGGCTTCCATGCCACAGACATTATTTGGGAGTTCTTCAAAGGTCATCAAAGGTGACCAGAGTGATCACATGTCCATCCCCTTCGCCATGCCTTACAGGGTATGCCTTTTCTTGATACCTCATTACCCCCTCTTCTTCACCCACTCTGACCACCTCCACTTCTCGGATGGCCTGAAATAGATGGAGACCCAGGGCCTTGGCTGCTGCCTCCTTGATGGTCCAGGCCCGAGTCGCAGTTCTCTCCGGGCCCAGACTGGACAGTGAAATCAGGTCCTGTTCCCTCAGTAACATGAAGAGGTGCCAGGCCCTTATCGCTTTGTTTGAAACCGCCTCGAGATCCACACCAATCGGATGCCGGTGCGCAACCGCCCCCACGAATCGGACACTGTGGGAGACTGAACAGTATAACCCACTCTCAGTAAGGCAGGGTCTCACGTCATCAGGGCCAAGGGTTTCAATAGTCCGGTCAGGCCTGTTTTCTTCCACGAGGCCAAGTTGGCGGGCTAGTCTCTTCAGGGCCAGCCTCGCTGCGGTGAAGCCCCTCCGCCTTCGTGGCCCCATCCTTAGAGCCCTGGCCATTTCACGCGGGGTGAAGAGATTCTCCTTAATAGGGAAAAGGGCTTCTATATTGAGAAGCGTCATTCCAAGACAGGCCGATTGAAGCCGATCAATCCCTGCCCACGGGGTGGAATCCTGCGTGAGCAAGAGAGGAGAAGTGACGCAAGGACTCATTTCATTCAAGGGCAAATGATCTCAGCCTCCATGGGTGCAGTATTGAGCATGATAGAAAGAAAGGGGGATTCCTGTCAAGATACAAAAGACACACTTGGCATCTCTTCCCTTGATAGGGTCTCTGGGTTTTATATCTAACCAATCAGGCATCCAGATCTTCTTGAAGCCCAGCGAGCGCTAAGTAATTGGAAAAATAATTCCTATTGTGATATACTTTTTTATGAGGAGTACTTCTGCAAACTCGATTCTTGATAAAATCGAAAAACTTTGGTAAAGAATTTCTGGGACAAGACCGTAGGCTTGGATTTACTCTTTCTAACTCTTACTGAAATATGGTACTGAGAAAGATGACTCCGTCCGTTTCGACCAGTGTCACACTGAGGGTGCCTTATTATGATGTAGACATCATGCAGGTCGTCTGGAATGGTAATTATTTAAAATACTTCGAAGTGGCTCGGCAGGCGCTTTTTAGAGAATGTGGATTGGATTTACATCGCTACATGAAAGAAAAGAGATACGTCTTTCCGGTAATCCGCTCCATGGTCAAGCATATCCGACCTTTAAGGCTGGACGACGAGTTCATCTGCACATCGGTGCTCAAGGAAGCCAGAGTTAAGATCGTCTTAGATTTTGAGATCAAGCTAATATCTAATGGCCAAGTCTGCGCCAAGGGTCAAAGTGAACAAGTAGCGCTTCTCGTACCGGAGATGGAGATGGCCTTTAAGATCCCTGAAGAAATCCAGAAGGCCTTATGTGGCCATCAGCAGATGAAATAATGTTTCGAGCTGCGAGTTTTATGTTCCCGGTTAAAACCCGAAACGCGGAATCCGGAACTTTTGGGAAGCGGTGCTACTGAACCCCCGTGGCGGGATCGCGCTCAAAGCCGACTTTTTCCGCAAACTACTAAAATCCCCCAGACGCAATTCATGAAAGGTTTTCATACGGAGAATTTCAAAAAATGGAAAATAGAAGAAGGGTAGTCGTTGTCGGGGCGGGGATAAGGTCTCCGATTGGTAATAGCCTTAGAGAATTTGTCAAATCACTCCAAGAGCGCCGAAGCGGCATATGCATAATGCCCGAGTGGGAAGATGTCAAACGGTTGCGCACCCGTTTAGCCGGATTGTGTAATATTGAAGGGGAAGAAGAATTAATCCCCCGCCAATACAGGCGGAGCATGGGCAGAGTGGCCATACTGGCAGCCCTCTCCGCCATGGACGCGGTGAAGGCATCCGGCCTAACCGGAGAGGAGATCGCTTCGCCGATTTGTGGCATTTCTTACGGATCAACCGAAGGAAGTGTCGGTAGTCAAATGGACTATATACGCAAGATGCTTTCGAACCGCTCCCTCGAAGGCATACCCGCATCGTGGTACCTAAAATGCATGAGCCATACCTGTGCGGGCAATATCTCCATCCTATTCCATACCCGGGGGCCTTTCATCGCCTCCTGCACAGCCTGTGTTTCCGGCGCCCAGGGCATAGGATTTGGGTACGAGGCGATCAAGACGGGAAAGGCGGACATCATGATAACCGGTGGAGCCGATGAGGTCGATTTCCTATCTGCCGCCGTGTTTGATTTAATGATGGCCACATCATGCAATTACAATGACCGGCCGTCCGAAGCCCCGCGACCCTTTGATGCGAATCGGGACGGCCTGGTGGTGGCCGAGGGGGCAGCGACTTTAGTCCTTGAGGAATATGAGCGGGCCAAAAATCGAGGCGCACCGATTTTAGGCGAAGTGGAAGGCTTCTGGACCAATGGAAGTGGTGCGCATCCCACAAACTCGGATGCTCGGTCTATGGAAGAATGCCTGCTCGCTGCGCTAAAAGACGCCGGACGCAATCCGGCGGAAATCCAGCACGTGAACGCCCATGCAACGGCTACGGGCCATGGAGATGAAGTGGAGGCCGTCGTCATCAACAGAATTTACGGGCCGAATGTCCCGGTCACTTCCCTCAAGGGTTACATAGGCCACACCATGGGAGCCTGCGGGCCGATCGAGGCCATCGCCACTCTCCTAATGATGCGGGAAGGCTTCATGGCTTCCACATTGAATCTTGAGAAACCAGACCCAGCCCTACCCCCGTTAAACCACGTGATGGGCCAATCTTGGGACCAACGGTTTCGTTTAGGCGTGAGCAACAATTTCGCCTTCGGTGGGGTCAACACTTCATTGGTCTTGAGTTTGATCTAAAGGGCACCCGAATCACCGACCGGGGCGATAAACCAGGTCTCCTCCCTCCGAGGTGCAGTGAGCTCCACAAGTTCCACTTTGAAACCCCCATCCTCGAGGATCCGGAGGATCTGCTCCTCGGTTCTGAAACAATGCCTCGCTCGGTTGAACCTCAATCTAACCACTTCGACAAAGCGAAATAGGCGAAACCCCTCCCCTGGAATAGTTACACGAATGATCAACCGGCCCTCCGCAGAAAGCACGGGCCGAACCCGGCCCAGGAATTCCCTAAGCTCTGGGTCTGAGAAATAATGAAGGACATCCAGGAGGAGGACCGCATCTGCCCTTTCATTCTCCAGGGGCAGGTCCAGTGCCCTGCAATGGAGGACCTCTCCCCTTTTACCAAGGGCTCTCGCTGCAACCCTTGCCCGCTCTCCATTGGGATCACATGCTAGGAACCTCAGGTCAGGATAGATGGCCAGAAGCCAGGCTGCAGGGACGCCACAGCCGCAGCCCACATCGATCACCTTCCACCCCGGCCTCACGAAATCGGCAAGGCGGGGGAACATAGGGTCCATGAGGATCTTGAACCGGGCGAAGAGGCGGGGGTAGGGCTCCATGTGCCTGTACCCGCGGAGGGCCAGCCGATGGTGTTGCTTTGATCCTGCCTGCACAGAGGGGATAGGGGTTGCAGAGGCGGCGAAGAGGGAACGGAGCACCGGGGGGACGATCCCGAAGGCCCCTGCCATTGCATAGAAGATCCCTAAGAAGGTACTCACCCCGGCATCCCGCAACACGGCATGCTCG